>Ga0326728_10026983_pt1 | contig 10097 bp, 7 predicted proteins | sample MB3enrmetagenome_FD_207602 | JGI IMG/M metagenome (GOLD analysis project Ga0326728, IMG submission 207602) | Lab enriched peat soil microbial communities from McLean, Ithaca, NY, United States - MB31MN | ecosystem: Environmental > Terrestrial > Soil > Wetlands > Peat | place: USA: New York... | reverse complement strand
CGACGCGGGTCGACGCCGGTTCGGCGCATCTCGTCGAGGATGGCCAGCATGTAGGACGGCGTGCCCATGATGACGTCGGGCTCGAGGTCGGCGATGAGCTGAGCCTGGCGCTCGGTCATGCCGCCGGAGACCGGCGTCACCGTGCAGCCAAGCCGCTCCGCGCCGGCGTGGTAGCCCATGCCGCCGGTGAACAGGCCGTAGCCGAAGGCGTTGTGGACCTTCATGCCCGCCCGGCAGCCCGCCGCGCGCAGCGACCGCGCCATGACCTGCGCCCACATGTCGAGGTCGTTCAGCGAATAACCGACCACCGTGGGACGCCCGGTGGTGCCCGAGGAGGCGTGCAGCCGCGCGATCTCTTCCAGCGGCGTGGCGAACAGGCCGAAGGGATAATTGTCGCGCAGGTCCTTCTTGGTGGTGAAGGGGAACTTGGCGATGTCGGCGAGGGTGTTCAGGTCGCCGGGATGGACGCCGGCGGCGTCGAATTTGGCGCGGTAATGGGGCACGCGGTCATAGACGCGGCGAAGCGTCCATTTTAGCCGCTCGATCTGCAGGGCGGCGAGCTCGTCGCGCGAGGCGGTCTCGATCGGCTCCGGCGAATTGGCTTGCGCGACTTCGGCCTTCATTGCCCTCCCCGGCTTTTCACCCTCGCCGAAAGTCGCCGAGCGTCGCCCGCCGTCGTCTCTCACGACGGCCAAATGACTACGCTGCCGCTTCGCCGCCCGCCGATTTTGATAGAGGTCAATTCGCCGCTGCGGCGAATTGCTCAGCCTTAGCGGCGCGGGGCGCGCCGCCGAGGAGGCGTCGCGCCGATATTTCGCGTGCCGCGGCGCAAATTCCCTTGCGCGAAAGCGGCAGGGAGGCGCAAAGACTTTTCTTCGCGCGGAGGGGCCGGGCGGGCGATGAACCGACAGGTGAGTGTGGCGAAGACCCAGGCGGCGCAAGAGGTTGCGCCGCTGATGGGCAACGAGGCGATCGCGCGCGGCGCGTGGGAGGCGGGCGTGCGCGTCGCCGCCGCCTATCCCGGCACGCCGTCGACCGAGATTCTCGAGACCCTCGCCCGCTATCCCGCCGCCGACCTCTACGCCGAATGGTCGACCAACGAGAAGGTGGCGCTCGACGTGGCGATCGGCGCGGCGCTGTCCGGCGTTCGCGCGCTCGCGGCGATGAAGCACGTCGGCCTCAACGTCGCCGCCGACTCCCTGATGTCGCAGTCCTATATCGGCGCGCACGCCGGCCTGGTGATCGCGGTCTGCGACGACCCGGGCCTTCATTCCTCGCAGAACGAGCAGGACACCCGCCTGTTCGCGCGCTTCGCCGGCGTGCCCGTGCTCGAGCCCAGCGACGCGCAGGAGGCGCACGACTACGTCAAGCTCGCCTTCGAACTTTCTGAAGCGTTCGACACGCCGGTGATCCTGCGCTCGACGACGCGGCTGTCGCACACCCGCAGCGCCGTGCGCCTTGGCCCGCGCGACGCGCCTCCCAGCAGAGGCTTCGTCGACCAGCCGACCAAGACGGTGGCCATTCCCGCCAACGCGCGCCGGCTCCACCCGAAGCTCGCGGCGCGCGAGGCGGCGCTCGCCCGCTATCTCGAGACCTCGCCGCTGACCCGCTGGGAGAAGGGCGACAAGCGATTTGGCGTCGTCACCGGCTCGACCGCCTATCTCTACGTCAAGGAGGTCGCGCCCGACGTCTCGATCCTGAAGCTCGGCGCCGCCTATCCGCTGCCGGAGGCGACCATCCGCGCGTTCGCGGCGTCGGTCGAACGGCTCATCGTCGTCGAAGAGCTCGAGCCGGCGCTGGAGAAGGAAATCCGCGCGCTTGGCCTCGCCGTCGAGGGCAAGACGTATTTTTCGCGCTGCGGCGAGCTGTCGCCGGAGCTGGTGCGCGCCGGCCTGGCGGCGGCCGGCGTCGTCGCCGCCGCGCCCGCGCTCGCCACGCTCGCCATCGAGCCGATGGCGCGGCCGCCGGTCCTGTGCGCGGGCTGTCCACACACCGCGACCTTCTTCGCGCTGCGCGGTCTCGAAGCGCGCGTCGCCGGCGACATCGGCTGCTACACGCTCGCCGCCGGCGAGCCGCTGCGCTCGATCGACACCACCGTGTGCATGGGCGCGAGCGTCGGCGCCGCGATCGGCATGGCGGCAGCCGGCGAGACGAAGCCGATCGTCGCGACCATCGGCGACTCGACCTTCCTTCACGCCGGCGTCCCGCCGCTGATCGACGCCGTCTACAATCGAGCGAACATCACCGTCGTCATCCTCGACAACGGCATCACCGCCATGACTGGCGGCCAGCACCACCCCGGCACCGGCCGCACCTTGCGCGGCGAGAAGGCGAATAAGGTCGATTACGAGGCGCTCTGCCGCGCCGTCGGCGTCGCTTGGGTGCGCCGCGTCGACCCCTACCAGGTCGGCCGGCTGCGCCAGACGCTGCGCGAGGCGATCGCCTTCGAGGGCGTCTCGGTGGTGATCGCCGAGCGCCCCTGCGTGCTCGATCCGGTCAAGATCAAGGGCTCGCCGATGGCGGTCGCGCTTGCGGGCTGCTTCGCCTGCCAGTCGTGCATGAACCTCGGCTGCCCGGCGATCGTGTGGAGCGACGAGACGTACGAGGGGCGTCGCAAAGTGAAGATCGATTCCGGGGCCTGCATCGGCTGCGCGCTGTGCGCCCAGATATGTCCGTCAGACTGCATCCAACCGGTGGCGTCGTGAACAAAGCTTTCGTTGAAACGGCCGCGGCGAAGGACGCGAGCCTCGCCGAGCGCGGAAACGCCGCAACGCACAACGTCATGGTGGTCGGCGTCGGCGGCCAGGGCGTGCTGCTGATCTCGAAGGCGCTGGCGCTGATCGGCCAGAAACAAGGCTTCCAGGTCAAGCAGAGCGAAGTTCACGGCATGGCCAAGCGCGGCGGCGTGGTGTTCAGCCACGTGCGCTTCGGCGCACAAGTGTGGTCGCCGACCATCGCCAAGGGCGAGGCGGACGCGCTGATCGCGCTGGAATGGGCCGAGGGCCTGCGCTGGCTCGACTATCTCAGGCCGGATTCCGGCCTGTTCATCGCCGACACCCGCCGCATCGTGCCGCCTTTTTCGTGCCGCGACCGCCGCCTCGGCGCGGCGACCCAATACGCGCGCGAGACGCCGGCGGAGATCGCCGGCAAGGTGGCGGAGAGCTACGCGCTCGACGCGACCACCATCGCGACTGAGCTCGGCGAGCCGCGCGCCGCCAACACCGTCCTGCTCGGCGTGTTCTCGACTTCGACGACCTATCCGGTTGCGGACTGGCTCGCCACGCTCGACGTCCTCGCGCCGGCGAAGACGCGCGCGGTCAACCGCAAGGCGTTCGAGACTGGCCGCGCCTGGGCGGAGGCGGCGCGCGCCGATCCGGAGTCGCGCTTCGAGCCGGCGCTTCCCGCCGTCCGCGCGCCTGCGCCGCGCCGCGCCGCCGCCGTGGTGGAGATCGACGAAGCCTGGTGCAAGGGCTGCGAAATCTGCGTCACGCTGTGCCCCGAGCGTTGCCTGGCGCTGACCGGGCGACAGGTGGCGACGGTCAGACGGCCGGACGCGTGCACCGGCTGCCGCGTCTGCGAATGGCTGTGCCCCGACTTCGCCATTTCCGTCCGCGCCGCGGCGCCACAGCCGCAGGTCGCCTGAATGTCCGCCGCGCCAGCTTCGCTGCAAGGCAACCGCGCCTGCGCGCTCGCCGCGCTCGCCGCGGGATGCCGCTTCTTCGCCGGCTACCCGATCACTCCGTCCTCCGAGATCGCCGAGACGATGTCGCGCGAGCTGCCGCGCGTCGGCGGCGTGTTCATTCAGATGGAAGACGAGATCGGCTCGCTCGCCGCGGTGATCGGCGCCTCGTTCGGCGGCGTCAAGGCGATGACCGCCACCAGCGGGCCCGGTTTCTCGCTCATGCAGGAGCATCTCGGCTACGCGGCGATGACCGAGGTTCCGTGCGTGATCGTCGACGTCATGCGCGGCGGTCCGTCGACCGGCATGCCGACGCGCCCCTCGCAGGGCGACCTGATGCAGGCCCGCTGGGGAACCCACGGCGATCACCCGGTCGTCGCGCTGGCGCCGGCTTCGGTGCAGGAGATCTATTCCGAGACGATCCGCGCCTTCAATCTCGCCGAGCGGCTGCGCACGCCGGTCATCGTGCTGTTCGACGAGGTCGTCGCCCATCTGATCGAGTCGGTGAGGCTTCCCGCGCCGGAGGCGATCGTCGTCGCCGAGCGCAAGTGGGCCGAACGCGACCAGCGCGATTTCCATCCCTTCGCCGAGACCGACGACCTCGTCCCGCCGATGGCGCGGCCGGGCGAGGGCTTACGCGTCCACATGACCGGGCTGACCCACACGGCCGACGGCTTTCCCACCCAGCAGCCGGCGCGGGCGGCGCGGGCGGTGCAGCGCCTGGTCGACAAGATCGAGCGTCATCGCGACGAGATCGAGCGTTTCGAGGCGGTGATGACCGAAGACGCGGAGTTCGTCATCGTCGCCGTCGGCATCGTCGCGCGCGCGGCGCGGCGCGCCGTCGCCGACCTGCGCGCCGAAGGCGTCAAGGCGGGCCTCTTCCGGCCGATCACCCTGTGGCCGTTCCCCGAACGCGCCATGCGCGGCGTGGCGGCGCGCGCGCGCCGGCTTCTGGTCGCGGAGATGAACGCCGGCCAGCTCGCCCTCGAGATCGAGCGGATCGCCGCCGCGCCCGGCAAGGTCGCCCGGCTCAACCGCATCGACGGCGAACCGATTGCGCCCGCCGAGATCGCCGCCAGGATTCGGGAGCTCGCCGCCAATGGATGAGGCCGTCAGCCCGCCCTTCGAGATCAGGGACTACCTGCGGCCGGGGATGATGCCGCATTTCATGTGCCCGGGCTGCGGGCACGGCGTCGCATTGCGGGCGCTGCTGTGGGCGGTCTACGAGCTCGAGCTCGACAAGAACAAGCTCGCATTGGTCTCGGGCATCGGCTGCTCGGGCCGCATCGGCGCCTATGTCGACGCCAACACCTTCCACACGACGCACGGCCGCCCGCTCGCATTCGCGACGGGGCTGAAGCTCGCCCGGCCCGATCTCACGGTCGTGGTCGTCACCGGTGACGGCGACTGCCTGGCGATCGGCGGCAACCACCTGATCCACGCCTGCCGGCGCAACCTCGACCTCACCTGCCTGATGCTCAACAACGAGATCTACGGCATGACGGGCGGTCAGGTCTCGCCGACCACCTCATCCGGCCGCCTCACCACGACGACGCCGGACGGCAATTTCGAGCCGGCGTTCGACGCCTGCGCGCTCGCCGAAGCGGCAGGGGCGAGCTTCGTCGGCCGCGAAGTGACGCGCCAGGCGCCGGCGCTCAAGACCGTGATCAAGGCGGCGATCGCGCATAAGGGCTTCGCCTTCGTCGAGGCGATCTCCGACTGCACCGAGATCTACGGGCGCAAGAACGACCTCGGCGAGTCGCCGGAGATGATGCTCGCCCAGAAAAGCGCGATGCGTCCCGCGGCGCCCGACGCAGCGGACGGCGAGCCGTTCCGGCCGCATCGCCTGCGCGCCGGAGTCCTGCTCGAGCGCGCCCGGCCGGAATACGGCGAGGTCTATCGCGCGCGCGCCGCGCGATCGGCCGCGGCAGAGAGGCGACGATGAAGACCGCGCGCAGGGAAATCCGCCTCGCCGGCAGCGGCGGACAGGGCCTCATCACCGGCATGGCGATCCTGTTGCGCGCCCTGGCGCTCGAAGGCCGCCGCGCCGCGCAATCGCAGAGCTACGAGCCGACCTCGCGCGGCGGCTTCTGCTACTCCGATCTCGTGGTCTCCGAGGACGACGACGACTATCCGCTGGCCACCGGCCTCGACGCGATCGCTGCGCTGTCGCAGATCGGCCTCGACCGCTCGCTGGCGCTCGCCAAGCCGGGCGCGCTGGTGCTGATCGACGAACGGCTGGTTCCCGAACGGCCGCCGGTCGGCTTCGATCTCAGAACGCTGCCGATGAGCGAGCGCGCCGTGGCGCTCGGCAGCCCGCGCGTCGCCAATGTCGTCGCCCTCGGCGCGCTGACCCGGCTTTTCAGCCTGTGCGCGGAGAAGACGTTGGAAGACGCGGTGCGCCTGGAGAGCCCGCCGAAGTTCCTCGCCCTCAACCTCGCCGCCGCCCGCGAAGGCCTGTCGCTGGCGGCGTAAGCGCCTCGGAACGCCGTCCGCAAAGGGACTCTTACTTCCTTGCCGATTGGAAGCGTTGACCTTCGCGGCCGCCATGCGCCTGCGCGAGAGCGCGCGCGTCGTCATCGCGCGCTCGACGTCGTCGACGAACGGACCAATTCGATGACGCTCGTCAGGAGTTCGGCGGGATCGGCGCTTTGCCCGACGTGAACTTCAAATCGCCCCGGCTCCAGCACGAGATCGAGATCGGCGCCGACGAACGCGAGGGCCTCGACGGGCAGCCGCCACGTGGCTTGCGCGCGCTCCCCCGCCGCCACGACGATCTTGCGCACCCCTTTCAGCTCCAGAACGGGGCGCGCAACGCTCGCGACCAAATCGCGCACGAAGAGGAATAGCGTCGCCTCGCCGTCGACGCCGCTGTCGTTGGCGACGGTCACGGCGATCTCGACGCTTTCGCCCGCCTCCACGCGGCTCGGCTGGCATCGCAGATCGTGGAGCGAGAACCGGCTGTAGGACAGGCCGTGGCCGAAGGGAAACTGCGGCGTGACGGGCAGGTCGAGATAGCGACTGCAGTAACGCTCGCCGGCCTTGGCCGGCCGCCCTGCTTGGCGCTGGCCATAGAAGATCGGCGTCTGGCCGACGTCGCGCGGCCATGTCGCCGGCAACCTTCCCGTCGGATTGAACCTCCCGGTGAGAACATCGGCGACGGCGTGGCCGGCTTCGCCGCCGAGAAACCAGGTGGCGAGAACCGCGTCGGCGCGCTCGAACAGCCAGGGCAGCGCGAGCGGGCGCCCCGACGAGAGGAGCGCCGCCACAGGCTTGCCGAGATCGAGAACTGCTTCGGCGAACATGCGCTGGCGTCCCGGCAGGCCGAGATCGGCGCGGCTTGCCGCCTCGCCGCTCATCGATGCGGCCTCGCCGATGCAGAGCACGACCGCGTCGGCGCCGCGGCAGAGATCGAGCGCGGCGGGAACGCCGCGCGTATCCTCGCCGGCGATATCGACCCCTGCGGCGTAATCGATCCGGCGATCGGGCAGCGCGGCCTCGAGCCCGCGCAAAATGGACGCCGCCTCCTCGGCGCGGCCGGCCAAAGCCCACGGCCCCAGCATTTCCTGCGGCGCCGCGGCGAGCGGGCCGATCACCGCGATGCGCCGGATGTCCGGGGACAGCGGCAACGCGCCCGGCGCGCAGGTGAGCAGCACGATGGCGCGCCGCGCGATTTCGCGCGCCAGGGCGCGCCGGCGCGACGCCTCGCCCCCCTCGTCGCGAGAGCCGGCGGCGCCGCGCCGATAAGGATCGTCGAACAGACCGAGACGCTCTTTCAGCGCCAGCACGCGCCGCACGCCGGCGTCGATCTCGGCCATGCCGACGAGACCGCGCCGCAGCGCTTCCGGCAGGCCTTTGGCGTAGGCGCCGCTCATCATGTCGATATCGACGCCGGCCTCGAGGGCGAGCGCGGCGGCTTCGGCGATGTCGCCCGCCACGCCGTGTTCGAGCAGCTCGGCGATGGCGTTGTAGTCGCTCACCAGCACGCCGTCGAAACCAAGGCGATCGCGCAGCCAGCCTTTCAGCAGCGCCGCGTTGGCCGTCATCGGCACGCCGGCGATGTCGTTGAAAGCGGGCATGATCGCCGCCGTCCCGGCCGCGACGGCCGCCGCGAACGCCGGCAGATAGATTTCGCGCAGCGTTCTCTCGGACACGTCGGCCGAGGCGTATTCGCGGCCGGCGGTCACGGCGCCGTAGGCGCCCAAATGCTTGGCCGTGGCGGCGACGCTGTCGGCGGCGGCAAGATCGTCGCCCTGGAAGCCGCGCGTTTTCGCCGCGGCGAACGCCGACGCGACCCACGGGTCTTCGCCGGGCCCCTCGACGATCCGCCCCCAGCGGGGATCGCGCGCCACGTCGACCATCGGCGCAAACGTCATGGCGACGCCGTCCATTGCCGCCTCCTCCGCCGCCGCGCGCGCCGACTTCTGCCAAAGGGCGGGATCGAACAGGCAGGCCTCCGCCAGCGGAACCGGGAAAATCGTCCGGTGGCCGTGCACGACGTCGAGCCCGAGCAGCAGGGGAACGCCGAGACGAGATTCGTCGACGGCGAGGCGTTGCACGGCGCGCGTTTCCTCCGCGCCCCAAAGATTCAACACGGCGCCGATGCGCCCCGCGCGCACGCCCTCGGCCACGTCGACGAGCTTGGCCGGACCGGTGACCGCGAGGGACGCGGCGGCCATGGTGAGTTGCCCGATCTTTTCCTCGACCGTCATCGCCGCCAGCAACGTGTCGATGCGTCCCATGCTCGCGCCTTTCCGCATGTTGCGAGGGGATGGCCTCAATCGGTGATTACGGCGATTGCGGCGGCGCCGGCAATCCGTGATCACGATGACCCCTGCATAATTCGCGGCTCTGCCTGAAGCGCCTCGCGGCGCATTTTTGCGGTCGGTCGATGGCGCGAATCGGTTGGCGGATCGGGTCCAGGGCCAGTGCGCTGTTCGCGGGCGCGTAACGAAATGGCGCTCCCATGGGGAATCGAACCCCAGTTTTCGCCGTGAGAGGGCGACGTCCTAGACCGCTAGACGATGGGAGCGGAACGCGGTCGGCGAGGCGCTTCTATATCGACGCGACGGCGCGAAGGCAAGGCGAAGCGCGCGCCCGCGGCGGGCAAATCTTCAGCTTCGCGGCGTCGCGCCGTAGGCCTTGAGGAACACATCGACCGCCGAGTCGACAGTGAGGTCGATCTCCTCCTGCGTCAGCGACGTGACGACCATGAACAGCAGGCGCTTGATGAAGTCGCCCATGCACATGTCGATGAACTGGCGCGCCGCGAGCGTCGTGTCCGGGATGTCGAGCGAGCCGGCGGCGACGAAGGCGTCGAGCCGGTCCTTCAGCTTGAGCACGCCGAACAGCGGACCCGCCTCGTAGAACGCCTGGCCGAGGCGCGGGAACTTCGCCGCGGCGAAGGCGACCACGCGGGCCTGGGTGAGCGCCTCGGTCGGGGTGACGTGCGCCACGAGCTGGCGGCCGTAGATCGCGAGCGCTTTCGCCGGATCGGGCTCGTCGGCGGGGAACAACATGTTGCGCTCGGGCTGGTTGGCGTGCTCCTCGCGGATCAACGCCTCGAACAGCGCGACCTTGGAGTCGAAATAGGCATAGAGCGTGCCCTTGGAGACGCCCGCCGCGCGCGCGATGTCGTTCATGCTGGCGGCGTCGAAGCCGACCGACATGAAGATCTCCCGGGCGCCGTCGATGATTTGTCGCCGTTTGGCGCCGTCGTCGGCCGACGGGTGGCCGATCCCCACCAACGCCTCAGCCTCCGCAGTCTCCGTCATGTCAGCCATGTCTTCCATCAAATATTGACCGAACGGTTCGGTCGGCCCTTGATTTATACGGCAGGTCCCTTTAAGTCAATCGGTCTCGACCGAACGGTTCGGTCATATTGTAGGGCGCAGCCCGATGTCGCAGGACCAAGCCCAAACCGTTCCGTTCGCCCGCGCGCCGACGCACGATCCGACCCCGCTCGCGCCCTCGCGCGAACCCGGACAGCTCGCGCCGGCTGGCCGCGACTCGGCTGAGCCGCCGGCGGGCGGCGCGCCGCCGTCCACGCTCGACCGCGCGCGCTCGCCGCGGCGCTTCGTCCTGCCGCTCGTCGCCCTGGCCGCGTTCGGCTATGGCGTTTATTGGGGCTACGACTGGTTGGTCGAGGGGCGCTTCCTCGTCTCCACCGACGACGCCTATGTCGGCGCCGACACTTCCATCATCGCCGCCAAGGTCGCCGGCCACATCGCCGAGGTCCCGGTCGCCGACAACCAGTCGGTCAAAGCCGGGGATCTCTTGGCGCGCATCGACGACGGCGACTACCGCCTCGCCGTCGACGCCGCCAAGGGCAAGATCGCCACCCAGGACGCGACGATCGCCCGCATCGGCCGGCAGATCGAAGCGCAGGACGCGGCGATCGACCAGGCCGCCGCCCAGG
>Ga0326728_10026982_pt1 | contig 10098 bp, 9 predicted proteins | sample MB3enrmetagenome_FD_207602 | JGI IMG/M metagenome (GOLD analysis project Ga0326728, IMG submission 207602) | Lab enriched peat soil microbial communities from McLean, Ithaca, NY, United States - MB31MN | ecosystem: Environmental > Terrestrial > Soil > Wetlands > Peat | place: USA: New York... | reverse complement strand
CATAGTCCCTGCCCTCTTCCGCCTTGTGCACAATATAATCCCGGGTTTCTTTTCCGGAACGCGGGGCAAAGAGCAGGGCGATCACTGCGCCGATTCCCAAGCCGGCCAGGAAAAACCCCATCTGCGATCCACCATTATCTTCGCTCATCGCTATCCTCCCTCACCTTAACGCGCAAAGGTCTCGCGCACGGTTTGCTTGCCTGACTCCAATACATCCGCCAGCCGCGCCTTCTGCTTGCTCACCATGTCCTTGCCTTGATCGACCAGATCCTCCGCCTGCTTACGGAGCTCGCGACCCTTGGCGGCCACGTAATCAGTCCCTTCTTGGGCCTTCCCGGCAATCTGCTTACGGGTTTCTTCCCCGGACTGGGGGGCGAAGAGCAGGGCAATCGCCGCCCCGATTCCCAGACCCGCCACGAAATAGGATACCTTGGTTGTAACGCTGCAATCCGCCATGATACACCTCCGTTTCGAGTCTTCAATCTAGCATGATGAAAAGTTCAGCACAAGCGAAAAATTCTAATCTTTCTTGCAATTATAGATTAGACCGGCTAGACGGATTATGATTTCGCGCCTCCACTTTCCGTCAGATACTCGAAAACCCGCTTGGCTTGGGATTGCTTGACTACCTGGGCCAATTCCTCCAAGGAGACCTTCCGAAGTTCGTTGATGCTCCCAAATTGGGTGAGGAGTTTGCCGGTGGTCTTTTTGCCGACCCCGGGGATCTCCAGGAGCTCGCTCGTAATCTCCCGTTTGGTTCGCCGGGCGCGGTGGAAAGTGACGGCAAAGCGGTGGGCCTCGTCCCGGATCTGCTGAATCAGATGTAATGCCGGGGAGTGGTGGTCGAGAACCACGGGCTCATTTTCACGCCCCAGCACATAGAGAATCTCCTCCCGCTTGGCGATGCTGGCAAGCGCCTGGTTAATGATCCCCAGTTCGTCCAGGGCCGCCGCTGCGGCATGAAGTTGCCCCACGCCGCCGTCGATCAGCACTAGATCCGGAAAGGGCTTCTTCTCCTCCTGCAAGCGGCGGTAGCGGCGCCCCACCACTTCCTTCATGCTGGCAAAATCGTCGTTCTGGGGCACGCTCTTGATGATGAATTTCCGATAGTCGGATTTTTTCATCCGCCCGGCTTCCCAGACCACCATGGAGGCTACAATGTCGGTGCCCTGGATGTGGGAAACGTCGAAGGCTTCGATCCGGTCGGGAGGTTTGGCAAGGTCAAGCGCTTCGCTCAGGCTGTCCAGCACTTCGCGCGCGTGGGGTTTAAGGATGCGGAAGCGCCGCTCAAACGAGTGGCGGGCATTCCGCGCCACCAGTTCCGCCAGAGCGCGCTTGGGCCCGGCTTGGGGAGTCAGAATATGGACCGCCCGCCCGCGCTTTTGGGAGAGCACCTCCTCCAACGGCTCGCGGTCGTCAAACTCCACGGGGGCATGAATCTCCCCCGGCAGGTATTGCTGGTCCAGGTAAATCTGCTTGAGCAATGAGGAGAAGAATTCGCGCGCGTTGAATTCTTCCAGGTCCTCCCAGAAGAACTCGCGCCGGTCCAGCACGCGCCCGCCGCGCAGGTGAAAAAGGTTGACGGCCACCAGGGGACCTTCCTGGTGGAACCCCAGGATGTCGGCTTCCTCGCCGGAATTTGCCGCCATCTTCTGCCGCTCGCGAAGTTCTTCCAGGGTTCGAATCTGATCGCGATAGCGGGCCGCATCCTCAAACTCCAGCAGGTTGGAAGAGTGCGCCATGCGGTCGTGCAGGCTGCGCACCAGATCGCTTTCCCGGCCCTCCAGCAGCAGTTTGGCGTCCCGCGCGGCCTCCTGGTAGCGCTCCGGGGTGGTGAGGTTCTCCACGCACGGCCCCAGGCAGCGCTTGATGTAAAACTGCAGGCACGGGCGCGGATGGTAACGCGTCAGGTCCACGTAGCATGAGGGAACGAGAAAATGCCGGTGGATGAAGTCCACAATGCGATAGGCAAGGTTGGCGGGAAAGTACGGGCCAAAATACAGCGACCCGTCTTTCTTCACGCGGCGCGTCACGTAGACCCGCGGGAAGCGTTCGTAAGCGGTGAACTTGATGTAGGGGTACGACTTGTCATCGCGCAGCAGGATGTTATAGCGGGGTTTGTACTGTTTGATCAGGTTGTTCTCAAGCGCCATCGCTTCGTGTTCGTTGTCCACCAGGATGGTCTCAAGGTCCTCGGCGGCTTCCAGCATGAGGTCGCGCTTCTCATCCGCCGGGCGTGACTCCTGAAAATACGAGCGCACCCGCGCCCGCAGCGACTTCGCCTTCCCCACATAGATGGGCTTGCCGCTCTCGTCTTTGAAGACGTAGACGCCCGGCTGGGCGGGCAGCGCTTCGGCTTTTTCGTGAAGTTTGGCGTTCACTGTTTCCTCAACCGTTTATTATCATATTGGAGTCATCCGCCCCATCACAACCCGTCACCCGAAATGGAACAGGGTGTAACGTTGACACCCTCAATCCGGCCGGAGGAAAATACGAGGGATGGCAAGGGGTCTCAAGGCCGTATGGTGCGTGGTGCTGGGCATGGTGGTGGCTGCGCCCATGGTCCGCGCGCAGGTACCGGAGAAGCCGCCCTCCCCAGCCATCGATCCCGATTGGGGCTACGTCAGTCCCGGCCCCGCCAAGTGCGTCGAAATCGGGAACGTCTATCTCCACAAGGGAGCGCTGGAGGGCGCGCTCAGTCGATTCGAGGAAGCGGTGAAGGACGACCCTCACTACGCGCCGGCCTACCTGGGGTTGGGCAAGGTTTACGAGCGCATGAAGCAGAAGCAGAAAGCCCTGGACGCCTACGAGCGATACCTCGATGAACTCCCTTCCGCCAAGCAAGCCAATGATGCACGCGACGCCCAAAGAGCCATTGCGCGTCTGCGCAGCCAACTGGGCCTCGACCCGAAGGGCAGTGGCAAGGGGCCTTAAAGGCTAGTCCGAAGTCCGGAGTCCGAAGTCCGAGGTCCGGACCGTCAAGGGTACGACCCCCAATCCTTAATCCTTAACCCGGAGCTTGCCGCTGCTACTCGCCCTCAGGGACATCAGGGTCTTCGAGAGTTGTGGGCACTTCCGTGTCGAGGTATTCCGTCAAGACACGCTCGGCGTGCTCAAGGTCCGCTTCCCGCACGAGCAAGTGCACTTCCGCCACCGGGAACGGGTCCGCAAGGCCTTCGCCGGAAATGGTGCTGGGAATTCCCTGGGTTTGAAGAATGTTGCCAGCCAATTCGGCGTCCATGGGCGCGGTGGAGCCGCTGAAAATGCGCGCCGGAACCAGCTTCACATCTTTCTCCTCGGTGAGATCGACGCGCGGAGGCGCCGCGGGCGGGGAACCAGGCAGCAAGACGGCGCCACAGTCTTCGCACTGGGCAGTGCCTTCCACATACTCAATCAAGCATTGAGGGCAATAGGGCATGGCGACACCTCCGTCTTCCAGTACCAGTATAGACCTTTCGAAAAAATTCAAGCGCAACAATTGCTCGCGAAATTTGTGGTGTTCCTTTCAAAACCGAGGTTAAATGGCCGCAGATCGAGATCTCACTAGCAAGGAGGCATTCATGAAGTGGCTTCCCAATTCTCTGGTCATTGTGGCCGCGCTGGGACTTCTGCTGGGGCTGGCAATTCGCCTGGCCAGTGGCGGGGTCCGCGGCGATCCGGTTTTCTTCTGGCGGGGCTCAGTGGCCCTACTGGCCGTTTCCATGGCCATCACTTTGATCCAGATTCGTGATAAGTAGCGCAGGATGACGCCTGGGCATTTCAATTTTCCTTCCAGATGGCTGCTTTGCTAGGTTTTTCCGCAGCCCGGCGAGTTCCCTGAGTTAGAAGTCCGCTGACTATTTCAGCCCGTCAGCGGACGGGCGAAAGAACGTAGCCCATGGCGCGAGCCATGGGTAAGGAAGTGCGCCCTCACCCCCGTCCCCTCTCCCGCCCGCGCGGGAGAGGGGTGCCGAAGGCGGGGTGAGGGCAACTTTCCCCACGGCTTACGCCATGGGCCGCGACCTTACGCCCCTGACGGGGCTGGGGAGAAACCGCCCACATGTCGCAGATTTCATCAATGAACTTCTGACTCAGGGCACTTGGTCCGCCCGCCACGAAAAGCTGAGTACCTCCCACATGCTTCCTTCTCCCTGCTGCCTGCCGCCTGCTGATTTCATCACCTCCGCCTGAAAATCACCGCCGCTCCTCCGCCCGGCGCGAGGTGCAGTGTGAGCGTATCCGGCGCCTTCACATTCTTGCTGCTGATGGCCACGTGGGTGGGGACTTTATTCGCATCTGCGCCATCGGTGAAAATCCGCGCTTCGAACACGCCTTCACCCAGGAAGCGGAGGGGAATTTCCAGGTCGCGCGCGTCCCAGTTGGTCATGGCTCCGAGGTACCAGTCTTGACCCTGGCGGCGGGCGATCGAGATATACTGGGCGGGCTCGCCGTTCACCACCCGGGTTTCATCCCAGACGGTGGGCGCCTGTTCGATGAACTCCATTTCCGGCAGGTGGTCGTAAATCTCGGGATAATCGGAAACCATGGCCAGGGGGCTTTCGTAGACTACATACATGGCTAATTGATGGGCGCGGGTTCCCTGGCACAGGGGGTTGACAAACTGCACCTTGAATTGTTCGCGCGTCGCGTTGTTAAAGCACCCCGGGGTGTAATCCATGGGCCCGGCGAGCATGCGCGTGAAGGGAATGGTGACGTCGTGCACGGGGCTGGTGCGGTCGCTCCCCTTGCTGTATTCCATGCCCATCACCCCTTCGCGGGTGAGGAGATTGGGGTAGGTGCGGCGCAGGCCGGTGGGCTTGAACGCGCCGTGAAGATCCACCACCAGGTGGCGCTCCGCGGCCTTGCGCACCAGACGCTCGTAAAAGTTCACCACCTCCTGATCGTCCCGCTCCATGAAATCCACTTTGACGCCGGCGGCGCCCCACTTCGCATACGCATCCAGGGCCTCATCCATCTGCTTGTCCAGCGCTCCCCAGAACATCCACAGCAGCACCTTTACGCCCTTCACCTTTCCGTAGGCGATGATTTCCGGAATATTCACTTCGGGAACCCAGGTCAAAATGCTGATGGGATTCTTGTAGCCCTGCGCGGGGTACCAACCCGCATCCACCAGCATGTATTCCAGATGATGATCCGCGGCGAAGTCAATGTAGTGCTTCATGGTGGCGGTGTTCATCCCCGGCTTGAAATCGACGTTCTCATCGTAATCGCCCGACCACCAGTCCCAGGCCGCCTTGCCGGGGGTAATCCAGGAGGTGTCGGCAATCGCCGAGGGTGGACTGAGGTCGAGGATGAGATAGTTGGATTCAATCAGGGCGCCGGGGCGGTCGCCGAGCAGGAGGACGCGCCAGGGCAGGGCCTTGGGTGTGGAAGCGGTAACCACCTCGTCCATGCGTTCGGGGCCGGGCGCAAGTTTGCTGACCAGGGCATGATCGAACCCCGCGACGCCCCCCACGAACATGCCGGCGTAATCGCTTAGGTCGGCTTCCACGAGGCCCACCCACGGGCCGCCGGGAAGATGCGCCAGCAGCGGCAAGTTGATGATGGAAGCCGGCTTGATCTGGTCGAGCGGCGTGGGGAGGTACTCGCCCTCATTCGAGGTGTTGAAGCGGTGCATGTTCAGCGCAAAGGTGGACGCGTCCGTGGCGAAATAGAACCCCGTGTTCTCCGCCATCAGGTGGAACTTTTCCAGCGCGCTTTGCTGCGGCAGGAAATACCGGAAGGCGGCGCCTTCATTGTAGGCGCGGAAAATCACGTCCACTTGGCGGCCGGGCGCAGCTTTTTCCTTTAGCGAAACCCGGAGCTGGTTGTAGCGGTCGGGAACCTCGCGCAACATGCCGAATTGGTCCGTCCACACGGCGTCGTGGGAATGGCGGTCCGTGCCGGTCATCTCCAGGTCATGGTCGAGCACGGGAGCGCCGGCGAAATCGAGGCCCAAGGGAGAGTCCGCAAGTACCGCTACGCCGCCATAGTCAACCCGGTAGTAGGCGCGCACGCCGGGCAGATAGGGCTGGGGAAGGGATTTGAGCGCGAAGGATATCACCACCTTGCCATCGGGTGAGGCGACGGTCAGTTCATCCGCGGCGCGGGCGGGGAGAACTGATCCCCAACTGAGAAGCAAAGCGGCTGCCGCGAGGGCGAGCGACGTGAATCGGTGGGACATGGATTTTCTCTCCTCAAAATACGATTGCCAATTCAGAAAAAGGACTCTGAAGCACCTCAAAATCGGCGCCTGGCAAATCGCACAACTACATTTATTTTCATACACATTCCCGGGTCACGGCGATAAGTAGCTGTATTTTCTATAACATTCAAGGTTCATGGGAAATTTGACTTCGGTCAAGATTTTAATTGCATTGTTTTCAATTACTTACAATTTTGACTGCTCAATTTTATGGTCCCCTTTTTTTCCGACCGTTTCCGCCGGTTTTTTGTAACCGCCTTATTGCCCGTGCTTTATGGATGGGCTCTTTTGGTAGCCTCTCATTGAAATCCTCGCTAACAGGCTGTGTATTCATCAACATTCCAGGTTAGCAAGGTTCGTTTTTGCGCAATTCACGCCACCCGCCGACCCCTTTCACTAACTCACCTATCAACAAGTACTTAGCGTTAATCGAAATTTCACGCCATTTTGCCCGTATTTCGCTAACTTATCGTGTTTTCATAAACATTCCCGGTTAAAGAAGCGCCTTTTCGAGTGTCAAATCCTGATGTTGTAGCGCCGGGCTTTCGCCCGCATCGCGCCGGCCGCATTTTGCTGCAAGCGCCCATGCGGAAATGGCCACCGACGGTACGACGGCGAGCCAGTTCCGAGGGAGCGAAGGTTTGGAGTGCGTGCAGCTTGCTGCCGCTTTTCCCCGGCCAGCTTGCTGGCTGAGCGAAAGTTTCCACACTCAGCATCACGCTGGCCGGCCGGGGGGTGTGCTGGCGGGATTCGAGGATGAATCACGCTTCGTCCTGGCGGTTAAATTTCCCACAAGCGAGCTTGCGGGGAGGAAAGGGGCAGCAAGCTGCATGCACTCCAAAGCTTCGCTCCCTCTAACGCCCCATCATGGGTCTGCCCGCTGCCCGCATGCCGTCCCGGCGGGCGGGAACACCCGCCCCTTTCCGCCACGGTAGTCTATAACTATAGCTTATAGCATTGCAAGGGGATTATGGTCTGAGATCGTCACCAGGGCAGAACGCTTCCCTGAAAATCGGGGGATTGTCCGGGCCATTAATCCCTGTAGACACCGGTCACAAGGCTGGTTTGGGCGTCAGAAATCGCAACGAGACTGTCCCGTGAATTCCGGTGGGCTGGAGCCGGAGTTTGCGATATAGTCTGAACCGGAGCCCGTTCCAATGCGATCCAGTTGCTCCGGGTTTATAGCGGGTGCCTGTCGATCGCGAGAGCATTGTGCTTCTCGCCGGAAGAGGTTGTCGCTAAGTCTGCTCGTGTTAGCTGGTCTTTGCGTCGCCCCCGCTGGATTGCCGGCCGCCACACCCACCTGTTCCCAGGATGATGCCAACTCCCCCCTTTTTGGCTCCTTTCGGTGTCCCGAAGAATTCACCTCAAACGAAGCGAAGCAAGCCGCCGTTCGAGATTTTATGCAGGCTTACGCCAGCCGGTTCCCGAACAACACCGTTCGCGACATGTTGTTGTTTCGGTATCGGCTACTCGTTACTCATTCCTGCGTTCAGACGCTGAATTACATGCTCATGCACGTTTCCCCGGATTCGGAAATGCTCCGGGTAGAGGACCGGGATTTCGGACCGAAAACAGTTGAGTTCGACCGAAAGACGAAGGTCTGGACGGTGTGGTTCAGAAAGGACGGCAAGCCGCCGGAGGTCTCCGATGAAGATCTGATTTTCAACTTTTATAGCTGGAAACCGGCGACCTCCCCAGAGGCGATTGCGAACGCCTTCGTCAGTCCGCGCGAAAACCTGCACATCCTCGGAGAGTTTGAGGCTCCCGACGACATAACGAAAGCGCCCGCCTACTTCATCGTCTCCGAAACGCTATACCCGGGAGAGACGTACGGTTACGTGAATATCAGCAAAATCAGTTCGGTCGGATCTGGGGCTTACACAGTGACCTTGGCCAAGAAGATCACCGGCACATCGACTGCCGACATAGGAGAGAAAGGGAGAGTTTGGTTCATCAGTGAGGAAGGCAAGGCGATTACCGATGTGGTGGGCCACGTTGGAGTCGATCCGGCGTGGGAGCAGTATCTTACCCAAGAGCGCAAATAGATTTCGACCTCTCGCTCCGCGTCGGCCAGGGCGGCGACGGCGATAAAAAGTGGCGTGATTTCCTTATCGCCTGCGACTCGGAAACAACCCGAGTGCTCACTTTGGTGTGCAGCCTTCAAATCGCACGTGGGCTTCAAGAACCGGGCATCACCCGCACAGGTGTTTGAGTTGGCGGCAGGCAAATCATATTGGGGGAATTTCTTCTCCGCCTCGCGGAGCTCGCGTCAGTGGGCGACGCGCCGCTGGCCTCAGAAGCGATTCAAGTCGCATTGCCGCCTTTGAATTGTAAAAAATTGCAAAAAATCCTTGACTGGGCAGGGTGGGGGGCGCACAATGCCGCGCATTAGGTAGTTAAAGTTTCAATTGGAAATTGTGGCTGATCTCCCTCTGAGGGAGGAAACTATGGGCAGTACCGCTCTTCTGCCGTTCTGTTTCCTCTTGTTGTTCCTAGGTGTACCTCTGCGCGCAGCCTTTTCCCTGCAAACATTGCATGCAAAGCAGTTGCGGCCCGGAAAGTCTGCCCCCACGCTGACTCGCGCTCCTGCCCGCTTCCCGCTCAATCATTCACTCCAGGAGGAGGCCGCTACAACTTTCATTCGTCCCGTATTCGTAGCCTGTTTATTGCCGGGGCTGTTGCTACCCTTCGCGGTGGCCCAGGAAGAAGACGCGGAGGGAGGCAAGGACCATCCCTTGATTTCGCGACATCCCGGCTCGTATATCAACCCCCATCTCAGCAAGGAGTTCTACGGGTTCACCCTTATCACGGGGGAGTAGCATGGCGCAATGCGGTTCTTTTTTAAATTAATCGTCCGAAAACCACACGTGCAAGAACGCGCCCCTCGCGGGTCTTGCGGAGGAGGACTCATGTTGAAAACGAAAGAGCGGCCGACGCTTTTGGAGCGCGGCTGGATTATCGGGATGGCCTGCCTCGCGGTGGCGGGTTTGCTGGCAAGCTGCCAGCGGAGTGCCCCGCCTACCGCCACGAAGCCAGCGACCGCGACGCAAGGGGCTTCCCGCCCGACTGCCAACACGGCATCCGCTAGACTGCGCAATGGCGCCAAAATCCTGACGGCGGCGATGGAGCACCCCAAAACGCCGTTCCACTATTCTTACAAGGGCCAGCAGAACGTGACCGAGAACTATGCCTTCAAGAAGACGGCCAAGCCGCAAGTGGGCGCCGTGACGATGGAAGCGGACGTCTCTCCCGAGGAAATGATCATCACCTCCCTGTGGGGAGGAAAGAAGGAAGATCATAACGCCAAAAGGAGCGACGAAGGCGGCTGGATGAATGCGCAGTTAAGCCTGACCTCGAACGTGACCCCGTCGCTAATGATGATCGATCTGATAGCTGGCCTTGCTACGGAGGCTGGCTCCGACACGGTGGGCGGAGTTGCCGCAAACAAGTTTACCTTTGACTCGTCCACCGTCACCCCCGCACAACAATTTGAATATGACGCCATAAGGCCCTCACAATATAAGGCCATCAAGGTCGCGGCGTGGGTCGCCAAGGACTCCGGCGAGCTCGTGAAATTCAATATCGACGAGTCGATAGCCGATGAGAGAGGCGCCTGGGATGAGCACGTCGAAGGCGAAATAACACCCAAATGAGCACCGCGGCTTTTCGCCCATGGATGTTATTGGATATTCCAAGCTCACCCTATCAGGACCCGCTGAGTAGGGCAAACTGTGCCTGACACTGCGCTACCTGTTTAATTGAACGTGGCATCGTTTTGGACAAACTGCGCTTGGAGTATCACCAGAGGTTTTTGAAATTTTCATAAAGACTGTCCAGCCACGCGGCTCAGCGCAGCACGAACCGCCCGGCAGGTTGCGCCGGTTTGCCGGAAACCAGAAAGCGCGTGTCCT
>Ga0326728_10026981_pt1 | contig 10098 bp, 9 predicted proteins | sample MB3enrmetagenome_FD_207602 | JGI IMG/M metagenome (GOLD analysis project Ga0326728, IMG submission 207602) | Lab enriched peat soil microbial communities from McLean, Ithaca, NY, United States - MB31MN | ecosystem: Environmental > Terrestrial > Soil > Wetlands > Peat | place: USA: New York... | reverse complement strand
GCCGTTGTCACGGTTCGCGCTCGCACCTTCGTTGCGCCCGCCACGGCCGCCAAAGCCGGAACAGTGGAGACCGCCGCGGTTCACGGCGACGCCCGCTACACGCTCGGCCAGGTCACTTCGACCGTTACCGAAGGCGTGGACATCACCGCCGCCGACAAACTGGTTTCCGTAGGCCGCGGCTTCAAGACGAAGGACGACCTGAAGCTCGCCGAAGATCTAGCCGGCGCTTTGAAGGCCGAGATCTCCTGCTCGCGCGGCGTTGCCGAGGACGATCACTGGCTGCCGATCGAGCGCTATGTTGGCATCAGCGGACAGACAGTCAAGCCGGATCTGTACCTGGCCGTCGGTCTATCCGGACAGGTACAGCACATGGTCGGCTGCCGTGAATCGAAAGTCATCATCGCGGTGAATAGCGACGAGAAATCACCCATTTTCGAAGCAGCCGATTACGGCATTGTCGGCGATCTTTATGAAGTGCTCCCTTTGCTGACGGCTGCTGTGAGGAACAATGGCGGACGATAAATTTGACGCGATTGTGGTAGGTGCGGGACCGGCGGGTTCTGCCTGCGCCTATGTGCTCGCCCGGGAGGGCAAGAACGTACTACTCGTCGAGCGTGGAGATAGCGCGGGTGCGAAGAATGTATCCGGCGGCCGCCTCTATACCTACGCCTTGGAAATGATAGAGCCCGGCATGTATCTGCGGGCTCCCCTCCAACGAAAGATTGTTCGCGAGCAGATCATGCTGCTTGGCGAAAGGACCGCGACTACGATCGACTATTTCGATCCCGCCTTCGCGGAAAAAGTCCCGCAATCGTACTCGGTTGTGCGCGCGAAACTGGACGAATGGTTTGCCGGCGAGGCGGAAGCGAAAGGAGCGACCCTCGCCAGCGGCGTGAAGGTCGACGGCGTGATCGAGGAAGGCGGCAAGATCGTAGGCATTCGTGCAGGCGAAGAGGAGATGCGGTGCGACATCGTTGTCGCCGCTGACGGTATCAACTCGCTGATTGCACAGAAGGCCGGTCTGTTCGCCGATGTCGAAGGTCACGCTGTCGGCGTCGGCGTCAAAGAAACCATCGAGCTGCCGGATTCGGAAATCAGCGCCCGCTTCGCCGTTAAGGACGACGAAGGAGCGGCGCGCGTCGCTATCGGTTGCACTGACGGCATCTCGGGCGGTGCTTTTCTTTATACCAACAAGGGCAGCATCTCACTCGGGATTGTTTTCAACCCGGCACAGGCGGCCAAACAAGGGCGCCACATTCAGGACATTCTGCAGGATTTCAAAATGCATCCTGCGATTCTTGCGCTCATCGAGGGAGGCACAACCGTCGAGTACGGTGCGCACCTGGTGCCCGAAATCGGTTATCGGGGCATTCCCGAGAAGCTTCATCGCGAGGGCATGGTCGTCATCGGCGATGCTGCCCGGTTTGGCATCAACACCGGCTTGATTATCCGCGGCATGGACCTCGCCATGGTCAGTGGACTTGCGGCCGCCCAGGCGATCCTCGCCGCGGAAGACACCAGTCGCGTGGGACCTCTTTATATGAAGAAGCTGGAAGAGCTGTTTTTACTGGGAGAGGAACGCGCTTACCAGAACTTCCACAAAGTATTCGAAATTCCGCGCGTGTTCCGCGAGGTTCCGAAGTTGTCCAACGAAGCCATGCAGTTCCTGTTCACGGTGGACGGGAAGATTCCCACACCCATGGTGCATGGCCTGATGGATGTCGTGCATCGCAATATGAGCTTCGGCCAAATGCTGGCCGACGGCTGGAAAGTATATCGAAGCTTATGAGCATCAAGCGGCTCAGTCCCGAGGAATCGCTGGCCCTGAATAAGTTCGCTGTCGACGAAGGCAACCCCCACATTGTCGTCGACAAAGCGATCTGTGCACATTGTACGGATCGTGCGTGCTTAGTAGTATGCCCGGCGCGTCTTTACCGGCTCAAGGATGGGCAGGTGAGTTTCGAATTCGCCGGATGTCTCGAATGCGGAACCTGTCGCGTGATGTGCAGCGAGGGCGGGGTCAAAAGCTGGAATTATCCGCGCGCTACTTTTGGAGTGACATACCGAACGAGTTAGGACCCGATTTATGGCACTAGAACGTGAATACGCCTCAAGCACAAAAGTTCCCAGGGAGACGGAGTTAGACCCGAGCCGTTTTCGATGAGGAGGCAAGGAGGAAGCCCCCGGCGTTTGCGGCGGACGCGCTTCTATGGGATTTGAATAGCACTTTTCTTGACAATGGGACACCCGAGGTCGCTCTCTGCGCCTGACGGTCCACGATTGCCATGGCAACCAATCATAGGGCGCTTCGGTTACGATTGAACGCCATGCGGCGGCAAGTTGAGCCGAGAAATCGAACGGAGGATTCATAAATGCCGTACAAGAAGCTTTGAATCGCGCTGGCCTTGTCATGCTCGCCTCGTTTGCCGTCCTTGGCAGTGTTGGATACAGAGCGATCAGCAGTGGCCCACCGATCCCATCCAAAGTTACGACTACCGATGGGCAACTGTTGTTCACCGGTGAAACTATCCGCGATGGACAGAACGTCTGGCAGTCCACCGGCGGCCAGGAAATCGGAACCATTTGGGGTCATGGTGCGTATGTCGCCCCGGACTGGAGTGCAAACTACTTGCACCGCCAGTCAGAAATCATTCTCAATGATTGGGCACGCGAGCAAGGGTTTGCGAACTATGCCGCACTGCCTGCCGAGTCCCGCGCGGCTCTTCAAGAGCGATTGACGGAACTGACTAGACGCAACACCTACGACCCTCGAACGGACACGATTGTGCTCGACCGTGAACGTGCGAGGGCATTCGACGAACTGGCAACGTATTACGCCGACGTCTATGAAAACGGCCGCAACGAATACGCTATTCCGGCGGGGGCGCTCACGGACCCAAACAAACAGCATCAGATGGCGGCATTCTTCTGGTGGACCGCCTGGGCCGCTAGCACGAATCGACCGGGCACGGAAGTCACGTATACGCAGAACTGGCCGCATGAAGAGCTCATTGGTAATCGACCGACAGGAGGGGTTGTAGTTTGGAGCGTCGTCATTGCGATACTAGCTCTCGTCTTGATCGTGCGCCACATTCGCAGAATTGAGCATCCCTCGGTTCTACCTGCGCAGATTGTCACGGTAGTACCTATATCGGTGAAGACAATGGTTCTGCGGTTAGCGGTGAGGGCGATGCCCGCATTCGGGCAGTGACCGCGATGAGGCAGAAAGTCTCTCGCAAAAATCAGTCTCTCCGCCTTTGTATCAATGACTTAAATGGAGCCCAGGAATGCCAGGTGACGCCTTGCATGAATCTTAGGATGGCACGGGAATGCACAACGCTAGTTCGTTGGGCAACCGAACCGATATAACCCCTGAAGGAGAAAGCACCCGTGTCGAAAAGGACGAAGAGCTATGGCCGCCTGAATTCTTTGAGAGCTCGAGGTTCCCGAGTGCCATGAACAATAAGCTACAAACCCGCGACGGAGCTATTCGGCACGTGGCAAACGTCGACTTTCCCACTCGTTGGGGAGATTTTCGCCTGCTCGCGTTTGAGCGGGATTTCGAGCAAGACGGCGCGCCGTGCCAGCAGACGGCACTGGCGTTGGTCCTCGGCGAAATCGGTAGGTCGCCGACATTAGTCCGTATCCATTCGCAATGTCTTACTGGCGAAGCGCTGGGTTCTCTCCGGTGCGACTGCGCGCCGCAGCTTCACATGGCGCTGTCTTTGATTTCAGAGGAGGGAGCCGGTGTCCTCGTCTACGAACAACAGGAAGGGCGCGGCATTGGCCTCATGGCGAAGTTGCGGGCTTATCAACTTCAGGATCAGGGTCTGGACACCGTACAGGCCAATGAGTGCCTCGGCTTCAAACCGGACTACCGCGATTACCGGCTCCCCGCCGAGATTCTAAAGTCTCTGGGCATCGGGCAAGTTCGGTTGCTCTCTAATAATCCGGACAAGATCGCAGCGCTCGTGCGGGCGGGAATCCAGGTGGTGGAGCGTATCCCTTGCGAGGTCGCGGGCGGCATCTTTGCTCAGGGATACCTGCACACCAAGAAGCTCAAGTGCGGCCATCTGCTTCAGTCGCAGGTGGCGGCGCTCCCCCGGTCTGTCCTCAAGGAGCCTCCGCCAGAAGCGCCGGCAGTGAAAGAGACTGCAGGAAAGAGGGTGCCCATGCGACAAGTTACCCCATTCACCGATGTTGAAACGGCCCTCGCCGAATTGCGCGCGGGCCGCATGCTGGTCCTGGTGGACGACGAGGATCGCGAAAATGAAGGGGACCTGACTCTGGCCGCAGAGAAGGTCACGCCAGAAGCCATCAACTTTATGGCGACTCATGGCAGAGGGCTGATCTGCCTGGCCCTGCCGGGCGAGCGAACCGAGCGCCTTCGGCTGGGGCCCATGAGCCCCCGGAACACGTCGCAGTTTGGCACGGCATTCACGGAGTCCATTGACGCTGTTGGTCGTGGCGTGACGACTGGCATCTCTGCCTTGGACCGCGCTCAGACCATTCTCGCTGCAATCGATCCCGCCACGCGGCCGGAAGACCTTGCCCGGCCCGGCCACATCTTCCCCCTGCGAGCCCGCGAAGGCGGCGTACTGGTGCGTGCCGGCCAGACGGAGGCCTCGGTGGACTTGGCCCGGCTCGCAGGCCTCGTCCCGGCAGCGGTGATCTGCGAAATCATGAACGATGATGGCACCATGGCGCGCGTGACTGACCTTACCCGCTTTTGCCAGACGTACGACCTGAAGATGCTCACCGTGGCCGAACTGATCCGCTATCGCATGGCGCATGAACGCTGCATCGAGCGCGTTGGAGAAACTCTGGTTCCGACCGATCGCGGCACTTTCCGCATGATTGCTTATCGATCCGAAATCGACAACGAATCTCATCTCGCAATGATCCTTGGCAACATCGAGGACGGCCAACCCGCGCTGGTGCGGATGCACGCGCGTTGCGTCGTCGGCGACGTTTTCGGTGCCAATGCCTGCGAGTGTTCCGCCAACCTACGCCGTTCGCTGGACCGCATTGCGGCAGAGGGCGCTGGCGCCGTGATTTACCTTCACCAGAATGCGACGGGCTTCGCGGCAGGAAAATCTGCCGACAGGGACTCGCTTGTTCTACATCCGGATCCGAAAAACATTTCGCAACTCGACCGTGATCGCCAAGTCCAACGGGATATCGGAGTGGGCGCACAGGTCCTTCGTGATTTGAATTTGCGGCGCATCCGGTTGCTCACGAACCATCCCCGTCCTTTGGCAGCCCTCGAGGGTTACGGCATTGACATCGTGGAGCATGTTCCAATTGGCGACCATCAATTCGCGATCCGAGATACAGGGCAGGAAGGGTGCCTGAGTCATGAGACGAGATGCCAATAGGCATTTCGGTTGCATCGGAATTGGCTGGAACCGGCCGGGTCGAACCTGGCTGGTTGGAAGCCGCCGAAACTGAAGAAATGCTGGTGTCAGAACAATGAAGGAATTGCATTCTTAGAAGTGAGGAATCCAACATGAATACCAGCTTTAATTTTGTATCCTCTGCCCGTTGGACGGGAGGCCGGAACGGGGTCGTCACTGGGCACGGAGTCGAGCCATCGATCAGCTTCTCCGCTCCGCCGGAATTTCAAGGGCAGGCCGGAGTTTGGAGTCCGGAGTATTTCTTAACCTCAGCCGTGGCCACTTGCTTCATCACGACATTCCAGGCCATCGCGGAGTTCTCGAAGTTCAATGCGCAAGCTCTCGAAGTTTCTGTTGAAGGTCAGGTGGAAAAGGCTGAAGGGGGCTTTCGCTTTACTCGCGTCACGGTCGGTCCGGTGTTGACAATCGACAGCGAAGCCGACCGTGAGCGTGAGATGCGGCTGTTGGAGAAAGCGGGGAAGGCTTGTTTGGTCTCCCGCTCGCTTCAAAGTGAGATTCGTCTGGAACCTGAAATCCTGGTGGCGACGCCGGCAACAGCAGTTTAATTCGGAATTGTCGGAGAGAATCTGAAATGACAGTCATACGGAAAAGAATTCGCGTGCCCGACCTCATCCTGATGAGGGAACGCCACGAACGCATCGTCATGCTCACGGCCTATGATGCCACTATGGCGCGGCTTTTCGATCAGGCCGAAGTGGACATTCTCCTGGTGGGCGACTCTCTGGGGAACGTGATCCTTGGATTGGATACGACCATCGAGGTCACGCTCGATGCCGTCATTCACCACACGCGGGCCGTTGCCCGTGGCGCGAACCGCGCGTTAATCGTAGCCGACATGCCTTTCCTTACCTACCAAGTGAGTAGCGAGGACGCCTTGCGGAACGCGGGACGGCTTTTTCAAGCTGGGGCGGCCGCAGTCAAGTTGGAAGGCGGGCGCGAGGTCGCGGATACCGTGCGGAGACTCACAGAGGCCGGGCTTCCCGTTATGGGCCACCTTGGGTTGACGCCGCAGCATGTGCACCGCCTGGGAGGCATGCGGCGGCAGGCAACCAGTGAAACTGCAGCGGAGGATCTACTCCAGGACGCACTTGCCCTTGAAGCCGCAGGTGCATTCGCGATCGTACTCGAGGCAATCCCCAACACTGTAGCGAAGAATGTGACCTCCAAGTTGCGCATACCAACCATCGGCATCGGCGCGGGGCCGTACTGCGATGGCCAGGTCCTGGTCAGCTACGACATCCTCGGACTGTACGACGGTATTGTGCCGCCATTTGTAAAGCGATACGCCCAACTAGGGAGTGACATCGTTCGGGCAGCGAAGACCTACGCCGAGGAAGTACGCACCGGGCTCTACCCAGAGGCCGCCGATGGGCACACTCAGCCGCCGCAGGCCGCGACGGTAGTTCCAATTAACTGAGCGCTGGCTTCGATCGTGTCTTTGAGTCGGGGACGGCGAGGCACGGTCTTGGTCTGATGCGTCTCACCCGTATACCTGCGTCAGCATCATTCGGGCGTCTGGTGGGGACAACTTAACTGGCTACGTCTGTACTGCGCTGGACGCCCCTTCCGTCTCCGGCAGGCGAAGCTCTCCAATGAAGCGGTTGTTTTTTTCCACCTCGCTTGGGCGACTACAAGTTCCACACGACGCGTTAGGAAGCGAACGCGCTCAGAAAGCACCACGATTCGTCCGGGGATTACGATCGCCAACTTGCGCGTACCCATTCTTTGTGATCCAGGTAACTTGTATTTGGTCCCCAGGATCCAGTCGTATGCAAATTCGTGACCGTTTATGAACGCATGCTTTCATCGCGGAACGCTTTTCGTGCATGCCGTCCACGATTTAGGCCATGCAAGCACACGTTGCACAGCACAGACCTTCGGCGAATCGGGTTTGAACACAGGTTCTCGCCTTGGAACTAGCAACCAGGTTTGCGCACTACGGTCGCGACCCTTGTGGTCATGACTACCTCATCCTTTGGGCATGCCAGGGTCGTGACACAGCGCCCGTGACGTGTGCCCAAATGTGGTCACTCGGCTGTGAGTTTCAGCCTCGCGAGAAGGAAAGTTATTGGTAGTCGATCACTTACATTAACAGCGCAGGTGGCATTTGATTTCTTCAATTACATGGCCTTGATCTTCTGCGCGCGGAGCCGCGACCATGCGGAGATCGCGTTCAGAAAATTTGCCGACGATCTGGAGCAGAAGGAGAAGACAGAGCAGCTGGGCATCTGATGCACCATTCGGATAAGCCTCAGTGGACGCCTGCCCAGCCGGTTCCTGGATGATATCGACCCGGCGGTTGTAGGCCATCCACGTAGCCTTCGCATTGTGCGTCAGGAGCCCTCGCCGGCCTGGTGATTATGGGCCAGCCCTTCGGATTTATGGGGTTCCTGGGAGTCGCGAGTCTGGTCGGTGTAATCGTCAGTCACGCCATCGTGCTCTTCGACTTCATCGAAGAAGCGCACGAGCGAGGAGAACCGTTGCGGGAAGCATTACTCGATGCCGGCATCGTGCGACTCAGACCCGTAATGATCACGGTCGGTGCAACTGTGCTTGGACTCGTGCCGCTTGCAATGCATGGTGGGCCGCTCTGGGAACCTCTCTGCCACGCCCAAATTGGTGGCCTTACGATTGCAACCTTTATAACGTTGCTGCTTGTGCCGGTGCTGTACTCGATCTTCGTGCTGGATCTGAAGCTGATTCGTTGGGAGACGGTCGCTCCGGCAGAATCGGAAGCAGCCGGAGCAGCACTACGACCGGGCAAAATTGCCCTGCAAGAAACGATGGAATCTAGAATGCTAGGTGACTGATATGTCCAGCTCTTTAATATCGGCAACGCCAGCCCCAGCTCCAGCGCCTCGGAATCCTGGTCAGGCACCGTCCGAGCAAGCGCGACCGAAGACTGCGCGAAACTGGCAGGAATATGGAACTCCTATCCTGGTAATCCTGCTCGCCATTGCAGTCTTGGTGACGGTCACGCGCAACTGGAATTCGTGGGAAGGCAGGCATGTGGAGCAAGTCACCGACGACGCCTATGTTCGCGGCGACCTGACTCCACTCAGCACCAAAGTGGCGGGGATCGTCAGCAGTGTCGCAGTCTCTGATTACCAAGAGGTACACAAAGGCGACCTGCTCGTGGAGCTTGAAGACAACGACTATAAAGCGCAAGTGGCGCAGGCCAGTGCGGCGGTGGAGGCTGCAAAGGCGGCAATCGAGAACAATCGTCGCCAGCGCGAGTTGCAAGATGCGCGCATCCAGAGAGCAATGGCAGGAATTGATCAGGCTCACGCACAGATCGAGGCGGCACAGGCGGGCAAAGAAGCCGTTCAGGCCGATCTGGTGCGAACGCGCTCCGAACGGACCCGTCAAGAAGGACTGTATCAGACGCACTCGACAACCCAGCAAAAGCTGGAAGCGGCGGTTGCTGATGAGGAACGCCTATCGGCGCAGCTTGCCAGCCGCGAGGCGGATCTGGCCCAAGCGCGTACGTTGCTGCGCAGCAACGAGCTGGCAGCCGAAGCGGAGCGGCGCCAGAAGATTGTGCTGGAGTCGCAGGAAAACCAGCTCCTCGCAGACGAGCACGCCAAGGAGGCAAATCTAATTGTCGCCCAGGTGAATCTTGGGTATACCCGGATTTCTGCGCCCGCCGATGGAACGGTCGGCGAACGGCAGGTCCGCGCGGGACAATTGGTGTCGCCTGGAACGCAGGTAATTCCCTTCGTCGAGCGCATCCGATGGGTACAGGCGAACTACAAAGAGACCCAGCTCACGAATGTGCGGGTTGGTGATGCGGCGGAGATCCGGATTGACAAATACCCAGGCAAGGTTATCCATGGGCGCGTAATCGAGATCGCTCCCGCCAGCGGATCGCAATTTGCCCTCTTACCACCTGACAATGCGACCGGCAACTTCACCAAGGTTGTACAGAGAATCCCGGTTAAGATCGCGCTCGAGGATACCGAACTGGTGCGTAGTTTGCAGCCGGGCCTTTCGGTAACAGTAACAGTCCGCACGAAACACTAAGTAGTGGAAAACATGGCTACTGCAACAATCACACGACCGCCGACACCGGAAGAGATCGCGCGCGCAGCGGCTGCGGCTATCCCGTCGGAAGTCTCCACACGGCCGCTGTTGGGTATTCTCGGGGTGGTGATAGGCGCGGGGTTGGTCACCCTCACAGGCCGGATGCTTACCCTGGGACTGGCCGACCTGAAAGGTCACGTCGGCATTAGCTACGATGGCGGCGCGTGGCTCGACAGCGCCTTCAATGCCTCGCTGATGTTTATTGGCCCGTTCAGTGTCTACCTTGGAGGGCTAGTCGGGCCACGGCGCGTCCTCCTTTTTGCGGCAGGCCTATTCACCATCACTTGTACGTTCCTGCCGCTGCTCCATAGTTACAGCCTGCTGGTCGCTGCGCTGATCTTAGCCGGACTTACCTCAGGGACGTTTTATCCTCTTACTTTGACCTTCGCACTTCGTAATATTCCGCTGCGGTATCTTCCATTCACCATCGCGTTCTACGCGACGTTCGTAGACGGCGCGGTGAACATCGCACCTTCTCTCTACGGCTGGTATAGAGACGACCTGTCTTGGCACTGGATGTTCTGGGGTTCTGCTGTAATTGCCCCGGTGATGATGGTATGCATCTACTACGGCATTCCGCCGATGCCGCCGCGCAAGA
>Ga0326728_10026979_pt1 | contig 10099 bp, 8 predicted proteins | sample MB3enrmetagenome_FD_207602 | JGI IMG/M metagenome (GOLD analysis project Ga0326728, IMG submission 207602) | Lab enriched peat soil microbial communities from McLean, Ithaca, NY, United States - MB31MN | ecosystem: Environmental > Terrestrial > Soil > Wetlands > Peat | place: USA: New York... | reverse complement strand
TCCTGTTGACGCGACATGTCGTTCATGTCGGAAATCAGGGAGTCGATCGTGTCGGCGAGCCTGTCCATGGTGTCCGCGAGAATCCCGATTTCGTCCTTCCTGCCCATCTTCAGGCGAGAATCCAGTTCGCCGTTGCCAATCCGGCGGATCATCTGCACGGTCTTGCCCAGAGGGCCGGTGATACTTCGCGTCAGGAGTATCGTAATGATCAGGGCAAACAGCGTCCCGCAGAGAGTCAATATGCCAAGCACCCAATATGCCGCGATGGCGCTCTGCGATGCCTCTGCCTCGCGCTTCGCGAGCAATGCAGATTCTTCGTCGTCCATCGCCTTGATCACGACGCGTATGTCATCCATTACCTTTTTCCCCGTATCTTTTAGGACAATCGCCTTAGCGCTTTCGAAGTCTTTAGTTCGGCGAAGGTCAATCGTTTGCGTCAACTCCGCGATTTTGGCGCGAACCAAGCTTTCCAAATCCGAAAGCCGTCGCTGCTGATTAGGATTGTCCGCCGTCAGCTTCTGCAGGGTCTTCCTGTCTTCTTCCGTCGAAGCGATGCCCTTGGTATATGGTTCCAAGTACGAATCGAGGCCTGTAATGAGATAGCCGCGCTGGCCGGTTTCGGCGTCCTGCAGGTCGGAGAAGAAAATCGACAGCATTGTTTTTACCTGGTACGAGTGTGTCACCGAGGCTGCGCGCTCTAGGTTCTGGTTCGCGCCGCTGTAGCCGACAACGCCTAGAGCGATGAGCAGGACGATGCATACTCCGAAGGCACTGGCCAGTTTTATCCCGATTGTCGGTCTTAGGTTCATGGTCTATTCCTCCTGCTGACGGAAGTCAGCTTATCTACGCTTTAACCTCTTCGTTGACCTTGAGATCATCATCAGCGAGCAAGCGGCCGCCATCGAGCAGGGCCAGCATTCGGTTCGTAATCCCCTTGAGAAACCTCTCGCGAATGCCGGTGAGCGTGGATAGGCCGTCTTGTAAGTCGGAAACCGGTACCGAGCGCAAGCCATCGATGGAGTCCGCCAATAGCCCGAGCTCGTTGTCGCCGCCTTTGAGGACGATTACTTTATTGAGCTCGGTGAGGCCCTTGATCGGCAATTCGAAGAATATTCGCAAGTCTACGATAGCCAAGATTCGGCCGCGCAGGTTCATCGCGCCGGCGATAAAAGCCGGGGTGCAGGGCAGGGGTATGACGTTCTTGAGCTGACTGACTTCCTGAATATAGAGTGTCTCGACACCGTATATTTCTGTGCCCAGGGAAAAGACCAGGACTTCGAGCCGCTCCTCCTCGTCCGGTTCCGCTGCGGGTTTTGCCGCCGCTCTCGCGCGGGCCTCGAGGATGCGGCGAGTCGCTTCCTGATCATGATGAAAGCCTTCCTCGATGGCGGTTGCCGCGGCGGCGAGCCTCCGATGTACCGCTTCCCAGTCAATAGTGCGCGCCTCCATACTCTATGCTCCTGTTATGGCCTCTATCGATTCCATGAGCCGGCCGCAGGTAATGCCGCCGGACTCAGGCACGATCTCATCCTTGCCCTTGCTCGAAAGGATCTCGAGAGCAATTGCGAAATGGCGCTTGGATTCCTTCGATTTGCCGAGTTGTCTGCACAATCCGCCCAGCGCATGATGCGCGAGGATGAAATCCTGATCGAGGTAGAGGACCCTGCCCATCGTGGCGATCGCCTCCTCGTTCCGGCCAAGTTCGTGGCAGATCGTGGCGTACAGGAAGCGCGCGATGGGGTTGGAAGGCTCGTTCGCGATGGCATCTCGGCAGGCCGAGAGCGCCTCCTCGAGCCTACCCTGGCTGGCGTAGGCCCGTGCCACAACAAGGGGGGCTTCTCGTGTTGGCGCGGCGATCGGCGGGGCCGACCGGGCTGGCTCGACCGGCCCCGCCTGCGCGGGGGTGGCGATGAATGCTGGTTCGGATACCGCGCTGGCGGGCGGCGGCGAGACAAAGCCCGGCCAGTACTCGGCGCGAATAGGCTTCGAAGTCTTTCTATATATGATGACCCCGTCGGCTTCCTCCAACGAGAACATGGAGAACAAGGAGGCACTGGCCTCGGCGGGATTCACCAGAAGACAGCCACCGTCCACCAGGCAACGATGCAGCGCCGCTGCGACCAGCCGTTGGTGTTCGGCCGTGAAGTACATGAGGACGTTGCGGCAGAAGATAACGTCCATAGCATTGGTGAAGTTGTAGAGCGATGGGTAGACGTCGGCGGCCAGGTTGAGATAGTCGAAGTGAACCAGGTTCTTGACGGCAGGATCGATCGACAGCTTCTTGTCGGGCGCGGGAGAGAAATATTGTCCGCGAAGCCAGTCGGGAGCGCCGCGGAACGACCATTCGCCGTAAACCCCCGCCTCGGCCTTGGCGAGGAACTTCGGGTTGATGTCGGTCCCGAGAATCGAGACGTTCCATCTCTGAAGGTCAGGCAGCGCGCGGGCACAGGTGATGGCAAGGGAGTAGGCTTCTTCTCCCGTGCAGCAGCCCGCGCTCCACAAGCGAAAGGTTCGGCAGGATTCGGCGCGCTCAGCGGCGAGCGGCGACAGGATCTTCCGCTCGAGCGCTTCGAAGCTTGCCGGATCCCGGAAGAAGTAGGTTTCGCCCACGGTCAGGTAGCCGGCAAGCTCCTCGATCTGCCTGGCTGTCAGCCTTTCGCTTCTGAGCCAGGGCACGCAGGTGTCGGGATACTTGAAGCCCAGTTCTTCGCCGGCGCTCTTGAGGCCGCGAGCCAGGTCGGGCCAGCGTTCCTCGGGGAAATGCAGGCCAATGCGCTCGGCGATGAGGCCGCTCGCCTCGCCCAACACGCTCGTGTCCTGGGCGCTTGTCATGGTTTCGGCGACTCGTATCCGGGGGTGGCTCTCATCGCGAGGTCGATCGCCGTATCCTCCTCGAGGGAGAGCAGGCGATCGAGGTCGTGTATCAGGATTAGCCCGTCTTCGAGCTTTATCGCGCCATCGACACATCCGAGGCCGGGAACGATTTCTTTCGCCGGAGAGTAGCTTTCGGGTTCGATCTCGATCACCCCCATCGTACTATCGACAAGGAGGGCGACCCTTCGCTTGTCGGTCTCGGCGATGATGAGTTGGTCGGACAGACGAACATCGCGCGACGGGTGCTTGAAGCGCTCGCGGATATTGACGACAGGGAGGACCGCTCCCCCGAGATCGATTATGCCCACTACGATCGCCGGCGCCTCGGGTAGCGGCGTAATGGCGACTGCGCGGATGGATCGTCGTACACTGTCGAGTGCCACCGCATAGCGTTGGTCGTCTAGGGAGAAAACCACCAGAGTCATTTTTGTCATATCATTCCCCTTTTACATCTGAAGAGGCCTGCGCTGTCGGCCTTAGCGACCTCCGCCTTTTCCGAGATTGTCAGGATTTCGAGAGAACGCTTGGCAACCTAGGATTTGAGTCTTTCGAAGAAAACCGACTTCCCGCAAGGTAGATGATTTTCATCATAGCGACCTTTGGGAGCCTTTTAAGGCGATGGAGATCGTCTTTTTTGCTCTTGGATTTAATTATCGATGAAGACTACTAGTATTGCAAATCGCCTTAAGCAGCGAAAGTCTCGGCCCCGAAGCCCGCATATTGCATTTTCGATTTCCCTTCTTGGTATCAGTCAATTATCCTATAGATGCTATCCCATGGCTCGAGCGTAAGCCGCCTCGTTTTCGTACTGCACATCGACCGCAAACTCCTTAGCGAGCGCGATGGGCCTCACAGCCCGATCAGTCTTAAAGAAGGAGATTGAGGAGGAGAGGAGCTCCGCCTGACCAGATAGCTCCTCGGCGGTGCTCGCGAGTTCCTCGGCAGTGCTCGAGTTCCTTTGGACGACCTGATCGAACTGCTGAACCGCCAGGGCGATTTGCTCAGTCCCAACCGACTGCTCACGCGCGGCGGTGGCGATCTCCTCGGCGAGGTCACCGGTCTTCTTGACATCGGGCAGGAGCCCCTCGAGCCTTGAGCCTGCCTCCTCGGCTTTACTCATGCTCAGAGCTGCGAGCTGGGTGATTTCGCTTGCCGCCGAGGCACTGCGCTCGGCGAGCTTGCGGACTTCGGCGGCGACGACGGCGAAGCCTTTACCAACGTCGCCGGCCCTTGCTGCCTCTATCGCCGCGTTAAGGGCCAAAAGGTTCGTCTGTCGCGCGATCTCCTCGACGATTACGATGCGGCTCGCGATCTCCCGCATATACTCGACCGTCTGCACTACAACCGTCTCCGAAGCTTCGGCCTCTTTCCCGACCTTGCGGGTGAGGGAATCGGCGCTACTGGAGGAATCGGCATTCTGCTTCGCCGAGGATGAGAGCTCCTCCGTCGACGAGGAGAGCTGCTCGATGCTGGCCGCCTGCTCGCTCGCGCCGCTCGACACGTTCATGGCTGTATTGGAAAGCTCTTCCGCGCCGACCGAAACCTGGGAGGCTGCGTCCGCGATCTGGTTTACGGTTTCGCGCAAGACTTCGCGCGTACGCTGTGCGGCGGTTACGGCCGAACCGATCTCATCGCGACGTCTCATTGCCCTCCGGAGTTCCCTGGAAAAGACAGGATCTTCGCGCAGCTCTCCTTGTGCGAGGCGTTCAATGGTTGCGGTTACGATCTGAACAGGCTTCGTAATAGTCCTAGCGAGGACGATGGAGCACGCGATCGACACGACGAGCGCGAGAATGAAAATCCGTAAAATGCCATAAACCAGCTGTATGGCGGCAGCGTTGAGTTCTGAGGTCGGGATAGTCATGCACATTCGCCAATTGGGAACGCCAGGAACCGCCTTCGAGAACATCTTGATCTCAGTCCCATCTGGCTTCGTGTAGGTTGAGGTTGACGATTCGGAGGCTAAAGCGGCCTTCCCCGCGGCATCAAATCCGACCCATCCATCCTTAGCGGAGTATAGCGCATTGAGCTTGAGGATATAGTCTTTGTTTCGATGCGCTAAGACGAAGCCGCGATTGTCCAGAATATAGGCATAGCCATTTTTCCCGATGGCTATTTTTGAGATGTACGCATTGATGTAGTCGAGCGCGATGGTGGCGGCGAGCATTCGCGAGACTTTTCCGCTCGCGTCTTTAATTGGCCTGGCAAACACGATAATAACCGTGCCGTCCTTTTTCGATTTAACAGCATCCGAGACGAGCCGCTCGGTACGGCCTCCCATGATCTGCTTAAAATATGGTCTGTCGGAGAGGTTGACGGTGAATCCTTGATTATCGCTGTCTCGACCGCTCGAGTCGGCCCACATGACGCTCATGAGCTCCGGAGGAAGGCTTGCGCTCTGCTCTCGGATGAATGAGTCGGTCACAGCCGACTTATCGTGCATTTCCGGATCGCCGGCCATGTTGTCAAGCTCATTAAAAACTACCTCGGCGATCCTCCCGAGTTCGCTTGCGCGCGCTTCCACTACGGCGCTCATATCAAGCGAGGAAAGACTTTCGGTAGTCCTTTTCGCAATCAACGCGACTGAAAAGGCTGATGCGACCAAGACGGTGGTGATGATGGTCCCGACGAAGAAAGATATCTTCGTCGAAAGGTGTGTCATTTTAGACATGGCGATATCCCCCCTATACGACTGGTCGGGAAAAGCAATAGCGGATGGCGGATACGTCGTGCTTCCGTTTGGCGAGTAGTGATATTGGATATTTTGTTAACTGCTGTAACGCCATCAGTTTTCTTTGAGTTGCTTTGTTTTATCAGCGCCATGTTCTGCTCCTCTTCAATGAAGGGGTTTATGCATATTGAGGTCAAATGGTATTGGTCGCTTTACTGATTCTCTGATGACCTACGTGTTGATAAATTACACTGAGAACTTAATAAAGAAACCAAAAAACGCTCAGTTGACTCATCTGGCGGGATTGAAGCCGGGATTTATTCGCTGAATGATGTCCCGCTTGATCTCTCTACAGTCAGTCTAGTCATTGCCGATAGCTAAGTAAAGATAATTGTAATAAAATAATTGACATGGAATCGTCTTGCTTTGGCATGGTTGTGGGGCATCCTATGCCACTACAATCGCCGGTACGGGTAGACCTCAGTATCGAATCCCTCAAATTGAGAAAACCACTCTCGTGGTCACGCCGCTATTCGTGCTTTCGGTTTGGCTTTGCCCGCCGAGCTGTTCGGCCAGGCTCTTTACGAGACGAACGCCAATCGATCTATTCTTCCCTTCTTCGAGCTCTATTTGATTGGCTCCGATCCCATCATCGCTGACTATCAGCGAAACAGTATTGCTTCCGGTATTTGTCATGGCGATTTTTATCGTTCCGGAACGACCATCGGGAAATGCGTGCTTGAGCGCGTTGACGATCAGTTCATTGATGAGGAGGCCGCAGGGCACCGCCTTTTCAAGCGGCAGGATGATTTCCTTGACTGACACAATGATCTTCACTCGATTTTGATCGACCGCATATGATTCGAGCAGATGATTGCATAGGCTACTTACGTATGAAGCGAAATCCACGGAGGCGAGATCTTCTGATTGGTACAATATTTCATGCACTAAGGACATGGATCTGACGCGGGTTTCCATATCGATAAGAGAACGATTCATAACAGAGGATGTATCATTTTCGCTAAGCTGCAGATTGATCAAACTGGAAATTACCTGCAAGTTGTTCTTGACACGATGATGGACTTCCTGTAAGAGAATTTCCTTCTCCGCGAGCGATCGCATAAGGGCTTGTTCCGCCTTCACTCTCTCAGACATGTCCACCGTGGAAACGAGAACGCGGGACCAGGTATCCTCATAGCCCGGCATAATACCGAGCTTGAAGTAGACATAGATTTTATCCCCCCTCGCGTCGTGATGCACGGCCTCGCCTTCAAAGCAGTTGTTCCCCGTCGCGAGAGCGATGAACTCTTGGCGCAATGTGGAAATGCCTTCCTCGCTGAAGACATTGGACAGGCTTTTGAGGACGTCCGCCTTTTCTATGTAGCCGAGCAGTTTGAGCGTGGCACGGTTGATGTCGCGTATCTTGACCTGCGAGGCGAACGTCGCCAGGCGCTCCTTGGGTTCGAAATAAGCCGCCCAATCGGTGACTCCTGCCGAGCGCGCCTCATCGATCAGTTTTTTTACGCCAGAGAAATCCTCTTCCCAAATAGCTATGGGGGAATTGTCGAAAAAGTTCCATAGAAGCTCCCATTCATGAAGAACTCGGTCCACCGTGTGAGGCAGGTCCTTAAAGGTCGCGACCGATTTCTCGATGTAGTCGAAAGCCCCATCCTTGATCGCTTCGACAGCCATGCGCTCGTCGCCGAAACTGGTCATTACGATGATGGGGATGCCGGATATTTCGCCATTTTTCAGGAGCGTTGTTCCATCGCCATCGGGAAGCAACATATCCGTAATCACGAGTTGAGGCTTGTCGTTTCGAATGGCCTCGTAGGTCGCCTTCAGGCTAGACGCGACCGTGACTCGAAACCGATCCGATTGCTCTTTGAACACCCTGAGGATAAAGGTAGCGTGCGCCGTATCGTCCTCGACGATTAAGATATGGGGATTATCCATATTCAACTTCTTGGCGATACTACACGGACATTGTGCTCACACATGCTGATTCCAATCGAGCCAATAAACATGAAGGTCAGACATGAGCCTGGAGAATTTATCAAAGTCGACAGGCTTTACGAGATAGCTGTTCGCGTAGTCCTCATATGCCTTGACGAGATCGATCTCCGCCGCGGATGTCGTGAGGATCACGACGGGAATAAGCCTGAGAGATTTATTGGCTTTTATTTGCTTGAGTACTTCGAGCCCGTCTACCTTGGGCAGCCTCAGATCAAGAAGGACTATGTCGGGAATGGGGTAGGTCGCGGCGTCGCTGAACGAGCCCCTATGGAAAAGATAGTCGAGCGCGGCTTCTCCATCCTGTACATGATGAATTGCGTTTCCGAGGTGATGTTCCGAGAAGCTTCGGATCACCAGTTCGGCATGATCCAGATTGTCCTCTACGAGAAGGACGTTGAATAGTTGTTCTTTCATTTATACGACTCCATATTCATCGTTGGCGACAGGAACATCGGGCAAGGTAAAGCAGAAAGAGGATCCCTTCCCGATTCCTTCGGACTCCACCCATATTCGTCCTCCATGAACGTTGATTATTCTTTCCACGATGGTCAGCCCCATCCCCGTGCCTTCTGTATTGGGGTTCAGCCGTTCGAACAATCCAAAGATTCTCTTATGATAGCGCGGATCTATACCGATCCCATTGTCGCGTACGAAGAAAACCGTCTCTCCGTCATCAGTCCGAGTGTCGATCTCGATGCGTGGATTCCCCTGGTCTCCCATGAACTTGGCGGCGTTGTCGACGAGATTCACGACCACTTCGCGAAGCCTGGAGGCGTCGCCGAAAACCGAAGGCAGATTGTGGGCTATCTCGACTTTGACATTCCGTTCTTGAAGGCGTCCCTCGACAAGCGAGGCCGCTTCCGTCGCGATTTTTTCGAACGAGATAAGCACCTTTTCGTTTTCGATGCGCCCGATACGCGAGAGCTCAAGAAGCTCGAGCAGCAGCGACTGCATCCGGTCCACTGCATTCGTGATTCGGGCGAGGTCTTCCCCGAAATCGTCGAAGTTGCCCTCTTTGGCTTCTTTCTCGAGATAGCCGAGGAAACCCTTGATCGTAATGAGAGGGCTCTTCAAATCGTGGGAAACGGAATAGGTGAACCTAGCGAGCTCCGCGTTTTTCGACTCGAGCTCGGCAATGAGCTTTTTCTGTTCCGCCTCGGCGGACTTGAGGACGGTAATATCCTCAAGACACCCTTCATAGCCAATTGCCTGAGCCTCGCTATCTTTGACTACATGAGTTCGATTCCTGACCCAACACAAACTTCCATCGCGCTGACGAAGTCGGAACTCCATGTTCTGGAGAGAGCTCTCGCTATCCATCGTCGATTTCCAGAGTTCATAGTCCGATTTGTCCGCGTACATGTCTTGCAGGCAAACAGTATCGAGATTGGCGCGATCTTCGAATCCGAGCAATGCGACCATCGGGGGGTTGGCGTCGACAAAGCGGCCATCAGGGGTTGTGCGGAATAGACCGATCGGTACACCGTCGTACAACTCGCGGTAATGTGCCTCGCTGTTATGGAGATCATGGATAAGCTCGTCTTTTTCGCTGGCACTCTCCTCCAGCTCCGCGTTGAGTCCCTTCATGTCGGAGAGCTGGCCGAGTATCCTCGAGGCCATACCCTCGAGAACCTCGTCGAAGGCCTTGAATTCGACGATCGGGAATTCGCCTGTTCCCGCAGGATACCGACCCTCGGCGTAGGATGATACTACCCGGGTGAGGTAGTCCAGAGGGTCCCGCAGGAATACCCTGATGAGTCGGCTGGCCAGGAAGATCGTGAGGAGCACGATCACGATCATGGCGGCGAGCATCTTAGCCAGGAAGTCGAGGACCCTCGAGTTCGCGTTGCGGTAGGTCAGGGCGACTTCCGCCTGGCCTATCTCCTCGCCCTCATGCTTGATGGTGACGGCCTTGGCGATGTCGGCCTTTTCCGGGCGCGACTTTTCATAGAAGATCCGGCCGCGAACGGCCGTGATGCGCAGCGAAGCGATGTCTTCGTCCCTGAACAGGGCGTCCCCGATAATCGCGACGGTGGCCGGGTCGAGGTCCCAGAGGGGCAGCTCGAGGATCGAGCCGAGATAGCGGACGGAGGTCTCGGCCTTCGTCTCGAAGTCGCCCTTCGTCTTCGCTGCCTCATTTACGAGGACGAGGGCCGACGCGATGACAGAAACAACCGCAATGATGAGGAAGAGGTACAGTCTGAGGCTCACGATGATGGAGAAGGGCCGCTGCGCCTCAAGCCCGACGCCCTTCGTCATCGGCTAATGCCGTAGCGCGCGAGGTTGTTCGAGGGAGGGACGTCCTCGCAGTAGTACCGAATATCAGCAGCCGTCGTCGGACCTGCCTGCGAATGAAGAGGATAGGGGAGGGGAGCCATGAAAGCGAGAGCGACGGCGCCCGGAATTTTTCTACTCATGACACCGGCCTCCATGCCGGCAGTGTCGGCGACGCCTACGACAACGCCTTGGCGGGAACGATCAATGGGCTCTTGAGCCTAGGTATCGCAATGCGACGGAGCCGAACGACCTCACCACGTG
>Ga0326728_10026978_pt1 | contig 10099 bp, 6 predicted proteins | sample MB3enrmetagenome_FD_207602 | JGI IMG/M metagenome (GOLD analysis project Ga0326728, IMG submission 207602) | Lab enriched peat soil microbial communities from McLean, Ithaca, NY, United States - MB31MN | ecosystem: Environmental > Terrestrial > Soil > Wetlands > Peat | place: USA: New York... | reverse complement strand
CCCGCGGCGCGCAATAACCTTAATATACGAACGTGTGATAGGATACCCTGAGGGCTCGTGGTCTAGCTGGTTATGACATCGCCTTTACACGGCGAAGGTCGGGCGTTCGAATCGCCTCGAGCCCATCGTTCTTTTTACAATCGGCTGCACTGGAGCCGCCCATTGAGGGTTTCTCGGATACGAGGATAATGGCGAAAAAGAAACACAACAAGGACAAAAAGTTGCACAACTTTGATGAAAAGTTGCACAACTCTGACTTTGTGAATGATGAGCCCGATCTTTCTTGGCAAGAGCGTGTTGATCTGAAACCCGAAGATGAGGCTGAAAGTGGTTCTGAGATCTACTACTTCACCGACGAAGACGGCAATATCCACTCACGCGAGTTCCTTGCTGAAGAACTTATTTCTGAAGATGCAGAAGATCGGGAATCTTCGCTGAAAGAAAAACCAAGACAAGAGAGAGTCCAACGACTGAAACCTGGCGCCGTGGAGATAGTAAATCTCGTTCCAGCATCAGGTGAAACGCAAGGGGAAATTTCTTTACCCGTGCCAAAGTCAGGGGCACGCCCTCTCGATATTCGGATATCCAGCGAAGTCGTCCCAGACATGTTCACCAAAAAAGAGTCACAGAATCATGGAGTCGAAGAGTACAGGCAAGTAATCGTTAATCTTAAAGATCGCTCAGCTGCCGGCGTGTCTACGCGCAATATAGACGATCGTAACGATCGCACCCCTATCGTGCTGAACTTTACGCAGGCCGAACTTGAGGCTTACGTCACCTACCGTAGCGAGGGTCTTGCACAGAAATCAAAGGACTGGATCACTAGATCTTCAGAAGCACTATGGGAATCGACCAGCGGCGAAATATCTCATCAGACGATGACACGCCTCAGAACATTTGTTCTTGAAAAATACAACTCGGCAGATTCGCATTCAAAAGTGTTGAGTTTCGCAGTTGGGTTCCTCAATTTCTTGGCCCAAACGAACATCGATCCACGATACGTCTCCTTTAAGCTCTTCCTTGAACGACCGAAGACCAAGAAAGTCAAAAAGGCGCTTACAGAGAGGATTATTACTCGCGAAGACATCGGAGCCGTTTTTCAGCGCATTACCGCTGCGGAAGAAGGAGGAACCGATCATTCGAAGATACGCAATTATCGCGCTTTTGCGCTCCTTGCTTCTTATACAGGGTTACGACCAAGCACATTAGAACGCTTGACGGTTGGACAATTCAGAACCGCGCTCCGCGAGGAAAAGCCCGTGCTTCACGTTCTTGCTGAACAAGAGAAGAACAGGATCGAACATTACGTGCCGTTGCATCCCTCAGTTATTCGTGCAATTAGCGAGGTTTTGAACAACGATTTTGGCGAAAAAGACGATGCTAAGCTCTTCTTTATGTTCACTTCGTTTCAAAACTGGATAGAACGACAGAAAATCCCGCTTATGCGAGTTCGTGACCCAAGCAAGGCACGTATGTGGCTGAGCGACTTCCGCAAGTTTGCAGAGCAATATGGGGACATCATAGGCTGGGATACTACGAACCGCAAGTACGTCCTGGCGCATGGAATGACAGGTGTCGACTGGGAGCACTATAAGCATCCGTTGCCCGACGACGTCTACGATACCTATCTACGATGCTGGCGAGACGTCGAACTAGTATATTGAGCTTATCTTCAAAAGTAAGCGTCGTGCGGATCCCTCAGAAGCTCACGCGGTAGACCACTAAGCAACATCGCAGTTGTTATGTTTTACCCAATATGCCGTCGTGTGAAGATGGAGGATTCGGAACTTTCTGAGTCGTTTTCTGTGGACGATATGACTACAAGAAAAGCCAAAGCTCCCTCTTGAACGGTCTTCTGACTATTGGTTTCAGATTGCAGCCGTTGTCGTATCCCTACGCCGTTTAACTGGGCCCGCAAGAAGATTCTTTAGCCGGGTTAATCAGTTGCCTTGGATATGGGCGACGTACCTTGCAAGCAAGCCTACAGTAAGAGATTCGCCTCCGTTGACAACGGCTGCCGCAAGATTGCGATATCCTTCCCATGTTTCTTGAGACGCATTGGCTTTCAAATTGGCTAAAGAGTTTCTTAGTTCCGAATAATAATTCTCCTCTAATTCCTTCGACCACGTGGATTCTACTTTTACGTTTGGAGATAATCTCTGGCGTACTTCGGTTATGCGCCAGAGATTGACCATAATTTCGGTGATCGATAAAAAGCTCTCGTCAGTTTTTGCTGTAGAGATCTCTGGAACAGACTTTAATACATCTTCTTTAAGAGCAACTAGACGCGGTCTATCGTAATCATTCCATTCGAATTCTTCGGCTGTACCTGCGTATTCCTTAACGTGGTGTAAACAATTTTTAGTTAGCAAGATCGCGAAAGGCCGTTGCGAATGGTTACCATCATCAACAAATAAAAGCGAATATTGGTCAACTTCAATATCGGCTAAATCGCGTAGACAGCGTATCAGAGGCTTAAGTAAGACATCATCCAATTGTTCCGACCCAAGGCCATACATAACTTTGAATAAAACTTCATCTAACTGTTGCGACCTAATTCCTTTTAGGCCTATAGCAGCTTCTCGAACAAGGTCGTGTTCAACTGTATAGGTGGGCCTTATGCATTCTATGTCAGTATCTTTTTCAAGATCAGTGAGAACCTCGTTAATCCCTTCAATGCGTTTTTTATCTAGTTGATTCCACCATTCATCTACTGCTGATCTTGGGGCGACTATTTTTCCTATCTTGGCGGATTCACAGACAAAAAAATTAATAACCTTTGGTAAATAGCCGTACGCCTTTCTTTCCTGATTTTTTAGAAGTGAAACATCAAAATAAGAGAAGGTTGCGGTCGCTATTTTATCGTAAGCATCTTGCATGCTCTCTAATTTTCTGTAAGCATCTTGAATCTTAAACTTAAGTTGATTGAGATAACTATTCTGATTTTGATTTGAAGGTGACTGCTGATCGATGAAGCTGCGCCACGAAGATGCCCACTCCGCAATAGCTTGTAATTCATTTTTGACCTTGTCTGAGTCAAATTCCTTATTATTTCTAGTTGGAAATTCTTTAACTGAATCCAAATAGGAAACAATGGCGCTATGGAGCCTTTTAATCTTGTTTGCGCTACTATTGAGCCTTGGTTTGCTTCCTTTTAAGATAGCTTCAAATAAGTTTGCATATTCAATTGCAAGTTCGCGAGACTTGCGTCGGATAGTATACCACTGTTTTTGCCACTCATAAACTGAGGGGCTTTCATAGTTTGCGTCAATTCGATTTTTCCATATTCTGTTTACGCGTATACGAAAAGAGAGGTGAAGATTTCTTAAGGCAATATGTTTTTTCGATTCATCTAAGGCTATGTGAGTGTCTAGGCCTTGAACCGCGGGGTACAATCCTTGCGTGCTATACGTCTCATATTGAGGATGAAGAAACGGAAGTATCGAACTAATACGACTTACGCTTTGTTCATTTATGCTGGTATTAGATTCAAAATCAATGAAATATTCAATAAGCAAATCGGAGTTATTTTGCAATATAGTCAAAGTATTTGTTCTGATCTTGAGCATACCGACAATTTCAGATCTATGTTCATTAAAAAAAGCCTCGTAAATATCGGGGCGAATCTTATAACACGCTGTAAATAATTCTCCCGCATCTTCAAGCTCAAGTAATTGAAACGCTTCACACAATTGTTTTTCATTTATGTTGAGGAAAAGTGGACAATCCACATCGAATAGACTGAACCAAAACGCTAAACGGCCGAGGCCGCTTAAATCATCTGTAAATTCTGATTCAGCGAGAGCGTTGGACAGTGCTTGGATGAAAATGAATGTATCAAATTTTTTTGGATCGATGGTCTTATTAATTTTGGTTATCTCGTCTGATAAGCTATCAATCGCAGGTTTCAACCCACCAACTGCAAAGCCGTTTAGATCTAGGCCGCTCCAAGGAAAAGCATATATGATGAACATACCCATTCCGTGAGCAAAAAAGTAGTCATAGATGCTTTGATTCTCTTTCCAATGCTGCAGAGCATCAGTAGAGAACAGCCCATCAATTACGTTAACTATGTCAGGATATGATTTGTTTGAAATGTATTCAGCCAGCTTATTAAGTAATAAGATGCGCTGTTTTCCTTCGACCAATAATGGCGCATAAGCACTAAAGTCAGATACGGCATCCGCATCTATAAGTGGCAGCAAATCAAGTAAAGTCTCTTGAAGAGGTAAAGCCTGATGCAAGAGGTTAGAGATATGTTCAGATCTGATGGGATGCAGACCTTCTACGTACTCCCTGCCTTCCACCTGAATATAATATTCTTCTTGGAGGCTTTTTAAACATTGGCCCCTGTCGCCCACGAACCCAATTCTGCTTTCGATTGAATCAATTAAAGATGAAGTAGTGAGTCGAACTCCACATAAGTCAGCAACCGCTGCTAATCTCAGGATCTCTAACTTGCTTTTACCATCTGGTTCAGCACCCAAGTGGGCAATTTGGTGAGAAAGTCTCTCTTCAATCATCTCACCTTGAGTGAGTAGATAAACATACTCGATTAACAGACCACGATCCGCAACCTTCTCCCAAGCCGATTGCCAACTTCGGACGCTTGGGTGTATTTTTCCAGCATTTTTGAACTGACGAAAAATCTTTTCCGCTTCTTCCTTAGTCATGTCGATGTTGATCATTCTAAGTCGAAGCTGTGAGGCGTCTGCTCCAAAACGATACCAATCTTCTTCCCTTGTTGTAACTATGTATTTGACTGGAAGGTCTTGCGTCTGCTTCGCGAGACGATACCAAGCTGAAACTTCTCTTCTTAATCCGTCAATTACTATAAGGGGAAGCTTTCCAACTTTGATTTGAGATTCGATAAGGGTCACAATATTGCCAACGAGTTTTTCATCTCCACACCACAACAACTCATAAGGAGCCCAATTGTCACCTTGAAGGCTGAAAGCAACTTGCCACGCTAACGTAGATTTACCTTGACCACTCGAAGCTTTGATAACGATGACGTCAGATTCTTGAAATTTTTCTCGGATTTCTTCCTCCCATTTTTTGCGACGAACAGGTAAACCGGCAGCAATATGCTTGGGCCGTGCTGCTTTTCCCTCAAAATAAGATGACGAAGATTCTGCCTCGATCCCAGCGTCAAAATTAACATAATCAAGCCAACCCCCTTGGGCAGCTAGATTTGTGGGGCCTCTCGAAATATCTGCCTTTACACTTTCAATAGAGCTTATCAAATCTTTACGCTTTATCTTTTGTTTTTGACGGGACTTGTCTATAACAAGCGAAAAGATGGCATCGACATACAGCTGTTCATTTCCACTTGTAATATTGTGGTTTGAAATTAAAAGACGATGGGCTTCATCTGTGAGAAACGATTCTGATTGCCTCTCAAAAGTGATCCTAGTAATAAAATCCGCCAAGTCAAAAGCTGCCCAATTCCATTCTTTTGCTTTATCTTGATTCTTAAAATCATCAAATTTTTTTCGCCAAAACTCTAAATCTGAAAAAGAAGGTATGGTGTGCTTTTTCAATGCATCTGCTAAATCACTAAGATGGCCCTTAGCAAAATTCATATTATATACAAGACGGAAGCGGCTTTGATTATCGATAATGTATGCCTTAGCAAAATTTTGTAAAATGCCCTTCTCCCAGAAATTACCTGCGTCGATGTCATTCTTAGAGTATTTAACTTGAATAAACTCAGAAGATTTACTCGTGGATAATTTAAAAGCAACATCAATGTCTTCAATCCCTTCTAAGCGAATGAATTCTACATCCGACATGTCATCTAGCGTCAAGTGAAAAAGAACCTTATACACAGCATAATTAAATTGAAAACTGAAGCCCTGAATAGCGTCAGATCCACCTGTTCGCTTTTCAGCTAATATGTCTAATTGAGTCTTAGGAGAAGGGTCAAGAGCTTGAGACAGCGATGCTGTCTTAACTTCTTTGTTATGATCTCTTTTTCGGCTTCTCGACTTCTTGGACAGGCTCATTCACTTCTAGAAATCAGAGTTATTATTACAAGAAGCTTGTTAGCAGTTACGGATCTTTCGATTCCTACGGAATGCGTTCAACCAACTTGTAGATTTTGCATACTTCTACATTCAGAAATTAGTTTTCAGTTCATAATTGATTTTCTACGATCTGTAGTTAAAGTGAAGTAGCTAAATTATGGAATATTTAGAGTCTTGAGTTTTCCAAGTTTTAAAGTATGACAAGGGGCTTAACATGAGGAATTAGTTGGTCGTTTACCCATTTACTGGGCTGCCGAAGACCTGCGCAGACGAAATTGGCAAGCTTGCAGAGATATCTAAGACTTAGAACTCTAACAGACTGGCACTGGTTATCACTTTCAACGCCGGTGCAGAGCCCTCCGAAGTTGCGGAATCGGATTCAAAGGTTATACAACTTTTGCCTGAAGTTATACAACTTGATGGCCCAAACAACGTCGAATCTCGCTTAATAGAACTCGAATCACGAATCGCCGAGCTTAAATCACTTCTTCCCGAAAACGAAAATCAAAAAGCTCCCCAGAGCCCTCTATTTCGTCAAAGCACCCCAAAAAACCGATGGGCTCGGCCGGATTCGAACCGGCGACCTCCGCCGTGTCAAGGCGGAGGCTTTAGCGCTTGCACCGTTGTTTTTAGGTCGCTCGGAAGCGTTTCTTGATACGTTTGCGGATGACACGACGACAACAAATGCAAGCGCCCCGTCGTGAACAGTTTGATAGATTCGTGTCGAGAGCCCCACAAGCTGTGAGAACTTGTAGGGTAACCGAATCGTTGGATAGCTGTAACCTTCTTTTGCGTGATGTAGGGAGATCTTGCTGCGGCGAATCTCCAGCAGCTCGTGTTTTGGCATCTCAATATTAGAATATGGGTAATCATCAGCGGCTAACATAATACGTGCAAACTCGGTGCCGCAGACTTAATCGTTACGATTAGCCTTCCGCGACTAAGCATAAATTACACGCAAAGCACCAATCATCCTCGAAACGCTACTGCTGGCCGCTCAGTTCTGAGCGCTCTTGCGGCGCAAGCGACTTCGAGAGCTTCGCAAGCGTATCGTGTGCGTGCAGATCGGTTGTATATGCTGTAGAAAGTTTCAGAGACGCTTAACAGTTATGATTCCAACCCAGCCGCACTTGCCCGTAGATCACAGTGTTGTGTGACACGAATTCTTCGTCACGCTTTCCGAAACAAAGCGCGTGTCACGCTTCTCCACGCAATTATTGGCTCACGCGCTGTTATAACCCCTGCCCACGCAGTGGGGTGTGGAGGTGAAACAGCATGGCGCAGAGCAACAACGTGTGCTACTATGGCCGGCACATCGGCTGCCCATACGCCGATGATCCGACGTGCAGGAGATGTGCCGAGCGGCTGACCCACGCAGTAGAGTGGGAACATCATCAAGCGGCACTTGCGGCAGAGGACGTTACGAGCGAGCGGCAACTGTGGTTTGATAATAACATAGGAATAGGTGAGCACAGGGGCGCATTTGAGGGCATAAAGCTCGTGCTTGCCAGCCTGTTTTTGAGGCTGCTCACTGGGAGGTAATGATATCACCTGAGGATGACTTCATTACCCGCCCGATGGGCTTTGGGCTTAATGAGAACGAGGCCAACACTCGCTTCCTAGAAAAAAAGGTCATTATGCGCCCAATACCGCCATTAGAAAAAACCACACATGAAATATGTCATGCTGTCCATGTGACTAGCACCGAGGGGAGGGAGAAAATGCTCACCAAGGCGTTAGTTTTGACGGACGGCGTCAGCGGCATCGATTGGAAGCATTATAAGCATCCGCTACCCGAGCACGTTTACGATGTTTATATGAAGTACTGGGGCGGCGTGAGCTTCAGAACTTGAGCTAAAGCTCTCCAATCTGGAGAACCTCGTTATTGGCAGAAATCGCATTTAATCCCAGAGAGTGGATTTATCGTACAAATATGGATGGGGCCACCTACGAAGCCTTCGCCACAAAAAAAGTCAGCTGTCCCTTTTATTAGTAGTTGCGCGAGGCGTTGACCGTCGTGGGTGGTCAATTTATCGCTTGAGAAGAAGCCCGGCTGCGTGTTGAAAAATTTAACGCCATTACGGGTTTTTATGTCTGCTATTTCGGCAATAGTTGCTTCTTTGCAGCCATGTTGCAACTTGTTAAAGTGTTGGACGGGATCCCCTTCCGTTAATACAGGTTCAACAAAGCGGCCATCGCCGCCATATAAGACGCCGCACGTCGTCGGAATCATTTCAATTTTTGGACTCCGGTAAACGTATTTCGATGCTTGCCAACATTCGTCATCATCCCGCAGAAGAATCCGTACCACGTGCCCTCCCGTTTTTTCGCCTTCATCATAGCCGGCCACCAGTAAGGTTACGGAGAACCGCTCGAATCCACTGAGAACTTCGAGGCTCTTCGATAACCCCTCCCGTTCCATTTGCCGCTTCATCATTTCAGCGTCGTTGACCCGCTGTTTTCGGTAGCGTTCCCAATACACAATTAGATAATTCTCCAGTCTGTCTTGAAATTCTGCAACGGTGAGTCGCCTTTCACCTCTATTTCGTAGCTCACATTCAAATCTGTTAATGCATGCACCAAACGAATATCGAGCGATCTTCTCGTAGCCATTAGATACTTTGAAACCCGCATTCACGGCTGCGTATCCAGAATGAAGGACACCCACATAGTTTTGCGGTTCTTTCAAATGAAAGAGCTTTACAGTTCTGATAGCACCACTATCAGTGGCGGTGTGTCGGTTGTCAGATAGCTTGGGAAGAGTCTGTTTGGTGTCCGCAGCGAGGACTAACCCGTCGACGCATTTTACAACTATAACCAAAGTCAATGTTAATCACCTCATCATTGCAATTTTTGAACCGATCTGGCTCTAGAACAACCCGCGTATCTTCGCCGATTCGGGGGTTCCTTTCTTCGACTCTTCTGGGACTCGGAGTCCCATAAAGCTACTGAGCTTCTGGACCGCGGATGACCAACGCGTGCAAGCTTTCAGCGTTCAGAATTCGGCGATTTAGGTGTGGGTGCGGAGCGGAGTAGTAAGTCCGCAGATTTCTGAAGTTAGGCGAGCTGGGACTGCGGAACTATGGGGGCTGAGTGAAGGCGCAGCAAATTACGGTGCCAAAATGTTCGTCATTTCTTGCACATTTCTTGGCACTGACGGCTACATTGACGCGGAACACGTTTTTTCAGGCTCCGTCACCAATTGCCCTTATGCACGCACCGCAATGTTCATACTATATGACGGAAATATTAAGTGTATTAAGCTGAAATAAGGTGAAATAAGATGACAAATCACGCTGAACAGCCAAGTTGTATAGAGGTGCGCTATGTGCGCGACAACAAGACGCAAACAGGGGCGGTATGCGTAGCACTGAGCAAGAACATTGGGAGAAAAGAGCTGAAGGTTGACCTAATCTTTATGCCGGAGGAGGAAGGCGCGTTTTCGGTGAGGAGTACCACTGAACTAATGAACATTCTAGCTCACTGGAAGGTGTCATTTGACGAGCGAAAGCGGGTCTTTGACTTCGTTGCTGAGCGGTTGCGCGTGCTCGCCGGTGAGGAGACATAGAACGGCACCAGCTCATATACGTCTTGCAAACCTTCCTTCTTCTCTTTGGGGGGAGACCCTACAAACGATCGTCAACAACTTACAAGGCAGCAACGATTGATTCTTATTTGAGCGGGTCCAAAGCCGCGACATATAACTTTTTAACAAAGTCTCTTAATTCGCTGCGCGGCGGAGTTCAAGATGGCTCGAAAAAGAAGGGAGTTATCTGCGCTGCCATGGAGTGTGCGCAGCGTATTAGCACATTGAGATAAAATGTCGTGCGAAACGAAACGTCGACGTCGCGTTTTGTGGGGGATCCCGGGCATAACGTCGTGATATTCAGCACAATCGTAATACTTTAACCGCTTCCGGACACTAAGAACGGCCTCGAAAATCGCGGAGCGCGTGACGGCCATAATCACTCGCAAAAAGTGAAAAAAGTATCCTAAATCGTCCTCTGGTATATGCTCGATTATATCGTTTCAAGAAAAAGAAAAAAAGATGGGCTTACGGTGTTGACCGA
>Ga0326728_10026976_pt1 | contig 10099 bp, 7 predicted proteins | sample MB3enrmetagenome_FD_207602 | JGI IMG/M metagenome (GOLD analysis project Ga0326728, IMG submission 207602) | Lab enriched peat soil microbial communities from McLean, Ithaca, NY, United States - MB31MN | ecosystem: Environmental > Terrestrial > Soil > Wetlands > Peat | place: USA: New York... | reverse complement strand
CAACAAAAGGAAGCTGCTGGATCACGCGGCGCCCGCTTACCCTGCCTTGGCCCGCAACATGGCCCTGCAGGGAGTCGTAAAACTCGAAGTGTTGGTGGCAGCCGACGGCAGTGTCAAAACCGTGGACGTCCAGGGTGGCCACCCCGTTCTGGCCCAAGCGGCCATGAATGCCGTGCGTCGCTGGAAATGGGAGCCGCGGACCCACGAGTCCCGCGAAGCTATTCAGCTGAAGTTCTCTCCAAGCGATTAACCGCCTGCAGCCCGTCTTCCCCGTTTCCCCCCACTGGGGAAACAACAACCCGAGACTTCTTCCTACTGTCCTTCTGTCTTCTCCACCTTACTCGCCACTTTCACGCCACTCAATCCGCCCGCATATTTCGAAACACCGCGATAAAGCGACTCTGCAATCCTCTGCCGGTGCTCGGCCGTTTCCAGCTTCCGCTCATCCGTCGGATTCGACACGAACGAAATCTCCGCCAGAATCGATGGCATATTCGCCCCAATCAGCACGATGAACGGCGCTTTCTTCACCCCGCGATTCCGAACTCCCGCGCTTCCCAGCGACAGCCCGCCATACAGCGAGTCCTGCACATCCGAGGCAAACTCGCGCGATTCGTCGATCTTGTCCTTCAGCGCGATCTTCTTCACCAGGTCCTGCAATTCGTAAACCGATTTCTCCGAAACCGCGTTCTCGCGCGCCGCCACTTCCAGCGCTTCCGGCGACGATGTGAAGTTCAGATAGTAAGTCTCCACGCCGCGCGCGTCTTCGTCGCGGCTTGAATTGGCATGAATCGATATAAACAGATCGGCCCGCTCGCGGTTCGCGATCGCCGTTCGCGTCTCCAGCGGAATAAACGTGTCGTCGCGCCGCGTATAGATCACCTCCGCGCCCAGCCGCGCTTCCAGCAGCTTCCCCAGCCGCTTCGCCACGTCCAGCACCAGGTCTTTTTCCAGCAGCCCATCCGGACCGATCGTTCCCGTGTCGTGTCCGCCATGGCCGGCGTCGATCACAATCTTCCCAATCTTCAGTCCCAGCGCGCGCGTCAGCGAACGGTTTCCCGCCGCCGTCGGCCGGGCTTCACGCGCCTCCAGATCGGCCGTATCCAGCGCAGCCGCGGCCGCAGTCCGCGACTTCTTCCGTTGCATGCCCTTCAACGATGTCTTCTGCTCGGCCTCAGGAGCAGTCTTGGACTCGATCACTGTCGGACCTTCCCGCGCCTCCGCCGAGTCCAATTCATCGGGCTTCGTAAGCTTGGCCTGTTCCGTACCCTCATCTGCCGCCGCGGTCGTTCCCGCAGCCTTCCCTGTCTCCGTTCTATTCACCACTGAGCCGCCGCGTCGTCTGCGCGCGGTTTTCGCCGTCGCCGCAGCGTCATCGTCCGGGCCAACAATCGTCTTCGGAATCCTGCGATCCGTCCCCTTCACCGCAACCGTGGTCTTGACGATTCCGTTCCTGCTGCCCGTTCCATCGCTCGCCTCCGAGCTCGCATCCTGCGCCTCGGCGTCTTCCGTCGTTGTAGCCTTCGCGTTGTCTGCGTTCTTGGCCGTCGCGCGTGTCGGTCGCGGCTGCTCCTTGCCACTCTTCCCCGCCGTCGAACTGCCCGCTTCAAGTTCCGTCGCAACCGCAGCCGCCGCAAGTGCAGTTTCGCCGCGCGCCTTTGCGGTTTCCGCCGACCGGTTCTGCTTCCCATGAATATCGATGATCAGCCGGTAAGGATCGGGCAGAAGGAATGCGTTATAGCTGGCCAAGTCATCCACTTCCAGCACCAGCTGCGTCTGCCCCGGCTTGGTCTCCGCTACATGGATCTTCTTCAGGAACCCATCGTCCACATCGAACGTCTTTCCCACCAGCGTCGACGCCAGTTTCGCATCCGCAATGTCGAACAGAATCCGATCCGGATTCGCAACCCGTTGCGAATTGAACTTCACTTCCTGCTCTACATCGATGGCCACCCGCGTGTAGTCCGGCGTAGACCAGTGCCGAACTCCCGTCACCCGCGGCAACGAATTGCGCCGCGCATCAGCCCCTGAATTCACTGCTCCCTTCGCATCCACGCTCGATGCGGCCTTCCCAGCCTCGCCAGTTCGCCCCTTGTGCGCTGTGGTTTCGTTTTCTGCCTTCGCCGCGTCGTCAAGCTCCTTCACCGCGTCCCGCGCATCGTCGGCCAGCTGGTTTCGGGGATACTTGTGCAGAAAATCTTCAAACGTCTTTCGCGCCTGCTCCGAGTCGTTCAGGTCGTCCTTGTAGATCTCCCCAATCGTGAACAGCGCCTCGTACCGGTATCTGCTTCCGGGATACTCCTTGCGCAGGAACCGGTACTCTTCGATCGCCCCGCGCAGAATCTTGTCGTCATCGAACCGCCGCCCCATTTCCACCATCAACTCGGCCGTCGCCACCACGCTCGGGTCCGCCTTCGGCGACGCCGGCCTGCCAAAGTACACACGCCGGTAGGCGTCGATGGCGTGCTGATATTCGCGCCGCGTCCTCTGTTTTGCAGGACGCCCGTTCAGCGCCTCTCGCATCCGCTCCGCCTTGGCAAACTCCTGCCGCGCCCAAGCGTCGTTGTGATGCACCCGCGCAAACGCCGGCGTCGCCAACAGCCCGCACACGACGAGCACCGCCGCTGCCAGCAGAGACACCGCAGCGCCCCATCGCCCTGCGCGATGCAATAAGCCCGATTGGCCTCGAGTTAGGGTCGTAGAAGCCTGGGTCTTCACTTACTTTTCCGTGCCTTACTTCTTCCGTACAAAACCGGCCCGCTCTTGGTCTTTAACCTCTGACCTCTTACCTCAGCCCTCTGACCTAATCCGTATTACTCATGCGCAGCACACCGCGCTCATCCCGCTCCATGCGGACAGGATCGTGCACGGGATTGAAAACCACCCGCGTCCCACCCGCGCCGCCGCCGGCATACAAGTCTGTGATCCGCCGCACATAGCTTCGCGTTTCCGCAATCCGCGGAATCCCAGCGCTCCGCGCCACCGCCCCCGAGCCCGCGTTATAAGCAGCCAGGCTCAGGCGCACGTCTCCCCCATAGCTGTCCAGCAGCTTCCTCAGATGTCGAACCCCGGCGTCGACGTTTTGTTCCGGGTCGAATGGGTTCGAAACATTCAGCGATCGTGCTGTCTCCGGCATCAGCTGCATCAGCCCCATGGCGCCCTTGCGCGATACCGCGTTTGGGTTGAAGTTCGACTCCACCTTAATCACCGACCGCACCAGGTTCGGGTCCACATTGTGCCGCGCCGCCGCCTGCTCAATCGCCGCGTCGATGTCCCGCTCCGTGAAAGCGGTTCGCGCCCAGGCAACGTTTAGTTTCCCGGTGGCCGCCGCCGGCATGGGATCCGTGCTCTCCGCCTTCTTGCCCAAGTACGAATTCACCTCCGACGCCGCCGACCGCGCTGCCCGCATCACCGCGCCGCTGGTTGGCACCGGCTTGTAGCGGTGCTCGGTCGTACTCCAATACACCAGGTGACGGCCCGTCGAACCGCCCGCGCCCGACCGCGATCCTGAATCCGCAACTGCGGCAGGCCCGTCATTCACGTAAATCTTCCGTCCAAACTCGTCCGTGGTCGTCGTAATCGCGCCCGACTCGGCACACGCCGGCCCTACTGCAATAACGGAGGAAAGGAGGCTCGCCGCAAATCCAGCCATCAGAATGGCTTGCAGGTTTCTGCGCATAGGCTATCGATCCGGGCCTTCAGCCCGCCCCAAGAGACACACCAGCCCCTTGGGCCACCTATCCACAAACCTGCCGGAGAATCCGGAACCAGAGTACTTAGATTATAGGGTGCGGCAGAGGCCTCAGCAATCTATCTGAAGGTCGTAGAACCACTGGAGTAATCGCCCAAATCATTGAGGCGGAGGGCTTTTCTAATCGCGAATGCCATTCGAAAAAGGGCTTGGGAGATTGCAGAAGTCAGAAGTCAGATTGCAGAAGTAAACCTGTGCGCTGATGAGGCCGAAGCGCAGCCCCGGTAAGACTTGCCCGCCGCGCTCCACGGCGAGTTCCAAAAGGTCTTACTTCTGCAATCTGCAATCTGCCTTCTGCAATCTGCAATCTTACTTCTGCAATCTGACTTCTTCGATCTGCTTTCTGACTTGTCTCGCGCTCTCCATCTAGAATGATTCTCGACCATGAACGCCGCCGCCCTCCGCGCTCTCTTCGATCAGGTTCGCTCCAAGAAGCTGACCCCCGACGAAGCCGTATCCCGTCTCCGCCATCTTCCCTTCGAAGATCTGGGCTTCGCCAAGCTCGATCATCACCGCGCCCTCCGCCAAGGCATGCCCGAAGTGATCTTCAGCGACGGCAAGACCCCGGAGCAGGTCGCGAAAATCTTCACCCGCCTCGCCGCCCATAACGAAGACGCCAACATCCTCGCCACCCGCGCCACCGAAGAACAGTTCCAAGCCGTCCAAGCCGCGCTCGCCGACTCATCCTCCAACCTTGGCGTCCGGACCACCAACCAGTTGGTCATTCCGACCGAAGGGAGGAATCCGCTCTCGTCCAAGGCACGAACCATGCCCCAATCTCCGCTTCGTTCAAAACGCCATGTGACCCGGTCTTCGAAACGTGGGATTACCACCTCCACCGACGCCCTCACCGCCGACTACCGCCCCCTGGCCCGCTGCATCACCCTCCATCGCGACCGCCAGCTCTATGGCAAAGGCACCATCGCCATCGTCTCCGCCGGCACCAGCGACATCCCCGTAGCCGAAGAAGCCGTCGTCACCGCCGAGCTCATGGGCAACAAGGTCCAGCACCTCTACGACGTAGGAGTCGCCGGCATCCACCGCCTCCTGGCCCACCAAAGCATCCTAGCCAAAGCAAGGGTCATCATCGTCTGCGCCGGCATGGAAGGCGCCCTCCCCAGCGTCGTAGGAGGCCTAGTCGGAGTCCCCGTAATCGCCGTCCCCACCAGCATCGGCTACGGTGCCGCCTTCCAAGGCCTGGCTGCTCTCCTGGGCATGCTCAACTCCTGCGCCAGCAACGTAAGCGTAGTCAACATAGACAACGGCTTCGGCGCCGCCTACGTAGCCAGCCTAATCAACCGCAAATAGAGAACGTCCTTCATCCCCGAACATAAAGCTCGTAACTCTGGGTTCATGAATCCTGTCATTCCGAACCCGTTCCCCTGGTCATTCCGACCGAAGGGAGGAATCTGCTCTCCTCCGCGGCGACTCCCACCGCGCAGCTTGGCCTGTCTGAGGACACATTTGCGCTAACTCCTTATTCCCCAAAGACCTGGCGGGGCCCGCGTCGAAAATCTCGCGCTTGAGCGCCCCTAACTCCCTCCCGCTCCGCCCGCAAGCCATTGTTTATAAAAGCTTTATCCAATCGAAGAGGCCGGCGCGGCCCATCCAATCGAAATGTCACCTAGTTATTCAAAATTCCGCCTAAGTCTCTGACTATTAAATACTTTACCTCATGTTTTACTGTTAAGTCCTTATTCCTCAAAGACCTGGCGGAAATTTCCCGCTAAGTCTTTGATTCCAGAAGACCGCATGAGGGGGGTCATCGGTACTAACCAGTAAACACCTCAGCTCCAACGCTCGCCTCTGCGATCTTCACTACCTGAACTCTCTGGAGGGCAAATCGGCGACTCAGTTCTCCTCCACAGTCTTCCTCCCCAACGCCCGGCGTGAGAAGTCCGTCAGTGCGTCCAGCTTCTCTGCCGCAGCTCCCGAATCTATCGCTTCCGCTGCCAGCGGCACAGCATCCCGCAGATGATCGGCTCTCCCCGCGGCCACCAGCGCTGCTGCGGCATTGAGCACGACCACATCGCGACGAGCAGATTTCCTGCCTTGAAGCACATCGCGAATCAGCGCCGCATTCATGGCCGCATCGCCGCCGGAGATGTCATCGAGCGCAGCACGCGCCAGGCCGAATTCCTCCGGCGTGACTTCATAGGTGCGCACTTGCCCATCGCGCACCTCGCCAATTCGTGTCGGCCCAGTGATCGTGATTTCGTCGAGCCCGTCGTTGCCATGCACGACCAGCGCCCGATGCAATCCCAGCATGCTGAGCGCTTCGGCGAGTTTCTCCACCAGGTCAGCCGAATAAACTCCCACCACCTGACAGGTAGCGCGAGCGGGATTCGTCAACGGCCCCAGCAGATTGAACACCGTGCGCAGACGCAGATCGCGCCGCGCTGGCTGCACATACTTCATGGCCGAGTGCAAGGCGGGAGCAAACAGGAACGCGATGCCAACCTGTTCAAGGCAAGCGGCGACGCGCTCGGGCACAAGGTTGATGTTCACGCCGAGCGCTTCCATCACATCCGCCGAGCCGCACTTGGAAGTCACGCTGCGGTTGCCATGCTTGGCCACGCGCACGCCCGCGCCCGCAACCACAAAAGCGGTCGCGGTAGAGATGTTGAACGTCCCGCTGGTGTCGCCGCCGGTACCGCAGGTATCGACCAGAGCATCTCGTCCGGTTCCGCTCGCGTCGAGCACTTGATTGGCATGGAGCGCAAGCGGCGCGGCCGCGGCCCGGATCGCCTCAGCGAAACCGACAATCTCCTCGACCGTCTCGCCCTTCATGTGCAGCGCCACTAGCAACGCGCCAATCTGCGCGTCGGTGCACTGCCCGGTCAGGACTTCGGTCATGACCGCGTGCGCCTCGGCGCGCGAGAGCGACTGTCGGTGGTTGGCAAGGCGATGGAGGGCGTCGAGGATCATGGGGTTATTGAATCATTTAATCATTTAATCATTGAGTCATTTAACCGGCTTCAGATGCGGCCCTTTGCCGCTAGTTTGGCCTGAAAGCGCTGCCGCCAGCCCTCGGGCAAAACCTCGATTCGCGCAGCGCGTCGCAGCAATTCAACGTCAGGGTCCGCTGACCAGTAGAGTTTGTACGTCTCCGCGATGTTCAATGTTGTCGGCTCCCCGCCCAGGAACCGAATTTCATCTCCCGCGCCAACTTCGCCTTCTTCGATCACCGAGAAGTAAAACCCGCTGCGTCCGGCCAGCAGGAACTTCTCGATCATGTCCACATTCTGAAATTCGCCGGTCTGAAATTTTGCCGCCAGCTTGAAGCACGGAACGCGCGGCGTCTTTACCATGACCACCGCCGATCCAATCCGGTAGCGATCGCCAACCGAAACCTCGGTTTCCACGAGGCCCTCGGTAGTGAAGTTTTCGCCAAACGATCCCCACGGCAGATCGCGTCCGGGAAATTGCCGCGCCCAGTAGGGATAGTGCTCGGAGGGATAAGCGTAGGCAGCTTTGTCCGGTCCGCCATGCACGGAGAGGTCAGCCTGGCGGTCGCCGTCGAGGTTCGTCCGGCGCAGCATGATGCGTCCGCTGACCGGTTCTTTGAATATGCCGGTGCTGAACGTCTGGCCCTTCCAGGTGTGCAGGCGCGGCCGGCCAACGTTGATGGAGATAACCCTCATCCGCACCATGATACGGATTCCCCCGCCAGCGCGGCGATGCAGATTTCTCCTGGTTTGCTTTGTGACATTGCTCACACGTCTGAGTGACCTTCCGAGCTTTGCCGATTATGGCCGCGTCCTATAAAATTACTGGTTCTTCGGGTTGCGTTGGAGCTGCAAGCGAATCCTCCCGGTACAAGGACTCGTCAAAGTACCTCGGAAATCATTATGAAAATTCATGAATATCAGGCAAAAAGCATTCTGAAAAAATATGGCGTTGCCGTTCCGCGCGGCAGCATGGCCACCACGCAAGAGGAAGCCGAGGCGGCAGCCAAGGCATTGTTCGACGCGGGCGCAACGGGCGTGGTCGTAAAGGCGCAAATTCACGCCGGCGGCCGTGGCAAGGGCGGCGGCGTGAAGATCGCCAAGTCGCGCGAGGAGGCGAGCGAACTCGCGGGCAAGATGCTCGGCATGACGCTTGTCACCCACCAAACCGGTCCCGAAGGGCGCATCGTGCGCCGTTTGCTGATCGAGGAAACGCTGCCCATCGAGAAGGAGCTTTACCTCGGCATTCTTGTGGATCGCGGGGAAGGCAAGCCCGTTTTCATGGCTTCGGCGGCGGGCGGCATGGATATCGAGCAGGTTGCCGCCGAACGTCCGGAGGCTATCCTGAAGCAGTACATCGATCCGGGCCAGCCGCTTGAGCCTTTCGAGGCGCGCAAGATCGCGTTCGCACTCGGCCTGAAGGGATCGCAGCTTAGCGCCGCTGTTCAGTTTCTGACCAGTCTCTACCGCGCGTTCCTGGAGACCGATGCCTCGCTGGTGGAAATCAACCCGTTCGTCAGCTGCACGGACGGACGGCTGTTCGCGCTCGATGCCAAGCTGAATTTCGACGACAACGCCCTGTTCCGCCACCCCGATCTGGTCGAACTGCGCGACATCACCGAGGAGGATCCGCTCGAAGTGGAGGCCTCGAAGTACAGCCTGAACTACATCAAGCTCGACGGCAACGTAGGTTGCATGGTGAATGGCGCGGGCCTCGCCATGGCGACGATGGACATCATCAAGTACGCAGGCGGCACGCCCGCCAACTTCCTCGACGTCGGAGGCGGCGCCACCGCCGATCAGGTCGCGCATGCGTTTGAAATCCTGCTCAGCGACAAGAATGTCCGCGCGGTGCTCATCAACATCTTCGGCGGCATTCTGCGCGTGGATACCTTGGCCACCGGAGTCGTGGAAGCGGCGAAGAAGACCAACATCCAGTTGCCGGTGGTGCTGCGACTGGAAGGCACCAACGTGCAGGATGGCAAGCGCATCCTGCAGGAGTCGGGGCTGAATTTCATTGTTGCGGAAACTATGAAGGACGCTGCCGAAAAAGTAGTGGCAGCCGCGAAAGGCGCATAAGAGCAGTTCTCAGTTCCCGGTTCTCGGTTCTCAGTGAACCGACCTGAGATTTTGCAGACAACTGAGAACTGGGAACTGAGAACTCGAAAGAGAGCAATTATGGCAATCCTAGCTGATAAGAAAACTCGACTGATCGTGCAGGGACTCACCGGGCGTGAAGGCACGTTCCACGCCAAAGCCTGTGCCGCTTACGGCACGCAGATTGTCGGCGGAGTTACTCCCGGCAAAGGCGGGACCACGCACGAAGGCTGGCCCATCTTCAACACGGTGCAGGAAGCGGCGGACAAGACGGGCGCCAACGCCACCGTCATTTTTGTGCCGCCCCCGTATGCCGCCGACGCCATCATGGAGGCCGCCGACGCCGAAATCGAACTCATCGTCTGCATCAGCGAAGGCATCCCCACGCTCGATATGGTACGGGCGTGGGAATTCCTGCAAAACCGCCGCTCACGCCTGATCGGGCCGAATTGCCCCGGCATTATTTCTCCGGGCAAGTGCAAGATCGGCATTATGCCCGGCCACATTCACAAGGAAGGGCCGGTCGGCATTGTCTCGCGCTCGGGCACGCTCACCTATGAGGCGGTGCATCAACTCACACAGCGCGGCATTGGACAATCGACCGCCATCGGCATCGGCGGCGATCCCATCATCGGCACCAATTTCATCGATGCCCTCGAACTGTTCAACCGCGACCCGCAGACCGAAGCCGTGGTCATGATTGGCGAGATTGGCGGCAATGCCGAAGAGACTGCCGCGGAGTTCGTCCGCGCGCACATGAAGAAGCCCGTGGTCGGCTTTATCGCCGGGCAGACCGCGCCTCCGGGACGCCGCATGGGTCACGCTGGCGCAATTATTTCTGGCGGCAAAGGCACGGCGGCGGAGAAGATCGCTGCGATGGAGAAAGCCGGGCTGAAAGTTGCGAAGTCGCCCGCTGACATTGGCGAAACGCTGGTGGCGGCACTGGGCGTGAAAGTTTAGAAACAGCTTCCAGTTCCCAGTTCTCGGTTCTCAGTACAAACCGATGAAGCTAGGGTTACTGAGAACTGACAACTGAAAACTGAGAACTCATTCATGAAGACACTGCAACGCACTCTCACCATCGTTAAGCCCGACGCGGTCAAGAAAAACGCCGTCGGAGACATCATTGAGCAATTCGAAAAGAACGGCTTTCACATCCTTGCCATGAAGATGCTCGAAATCTCGCAGCATCAGGCGGAGCAGTTTTACGCGGTGCACGCCAGCCGGCCGTTCTATAAATCGCTGACCGAGTTTATGTCGAGCGGGCCGATCGTGGTGCTGGCGCTCGAAAAGGAAAACGCCA
>Ga0326728_10026975_pt1 | contig 10100 bp, 10 predicted proteins | sample MB3enrmetagenome_FD_207602 | JGI IMG/M metagenome (GOLD analysis project Ga0326728, IMG submission 207602) | Lab enriched peat soil microbial communities from McLean, Ithaca, NY, United States - MB31MN | ecosystem: Environmental > Terrestrial > Soil > Wetlands > Peat | place: USA: New York... | reverse complement strand
CAACCCCGGCCTCCACCAACTCCTTCAGGCTCCGCGCCTGCCCTTCAAGGCCAAGCGTGGTTCTGGCCACTTCGTCGGCCTTGTCTTTGGCCGCGGCCGCAATCAGTCTCAACCGGTCCAGCCCCAGCAACTCGCGGATGAACAGCTCTTTCCGCTCGCTCCGGTCCAGCGAGAGAAAGTTCCCTGTGCGCTTCTGACTGGAGAAAATGCTGCTGAGAAAGAAGTCGGGGGTGCCAGCACATTTGCGGACAAGCTCTTCAAAGGGCTCCTTCTTGCCGTTGGTGAGCGGCTTTCCGCCCCCGTTGAACAGATAGCTCTCCATCTGTCGGGACTTGGGATCGATCTTGAGGAGCGACCGGTAGCGGGCGCCATTGACACTGAATGTGAGGTCGATTTCGGGCTGGGGATGGGTGGCGAAGTCATAAAGCGAGCGCTTCTGGCCGGGCAGTTGGCGAAACAGAGCGGCGAAGACCGATCCGATCAGCGTGGACTTGCCAGCCCCATTCTCGCCCACGATGGCGATCAGCCCGTCACCGAGACTATCGAAGTCGACGCAGACTTCATTTGGGAATGCCTCGGTGATTCCCCGCAATCGCAGGTTATGCAGTCGCATGGTGTGTCCTCCCAGGGGTGGTCAACGTTAGGGTGGGTCTAGATAAGGATGGGGGTATTCGGCTTTCTTAACGGGAGAGAAGTACTTTCTCCACTTCCGCCAGCTTGGTAAGCAACTGCTCCTGACGGTCCACTGGCATGCCGCCTTTCATGGCCCAGTAGGCACGAAGCTTCTCCTCGGCTGAGCGGGCGGCTGCAATAGGAGCAGGTTCTGCCGGAAGCTCCGCATCGTGCTCGATCTTCACCTTCAGTTCGGCGGGGTTGGCAGCCAATAGCTTCTCCCGGAGATTCTCCTGCTGGTCGCGGCTTAGCAAGTGGTCAGGTCCGTTGGAGACCGTCACCACAACTTTCACCCGAGAGTCTTTCAAGGTGAGTGGATCCAAGTTGTCAGGTAGGCGCAGCTCGCCATTTTCATAGATGGCGTGAAGCTCGACCATCCGGCGGGTGGGCGACATCCTGAATTCAACGTCCAGGTCCGACATGTCCGGACGAATATCGGGAGCGTGCAGTGTCACTAGGTGGTAGCCTTTGTCTTCAACCTCGCTGTAATCGCAACGGGAAAGAGATCCTGCATACCAAACACGGGGGGAAAGCTGTTGTCGCAGATGAATGTGGCTGAGCCCGACATACTGGGCCTTCAAGCTGCGTAGCGGATCAAGGGGATAATCTGCGCATCGCCCGACCAGGGGTTGACCGCTGCTCACCCTGGCGCCAGCCACCCCGAAATGCCCAAAGAAGAGCTTGTAGCATCCAGGCCGCTGCTCAAAGCGCCGGTTGAACTCATCGAGTTGCCGGGCGAAGGCCTTACCCAGACTGTCCTCGTTGCCAGCCATCTCAGCTTTCCGGGGATACGGGAAGACTGCGATAGCAGCCTCCCCGAGCTCAATAAACTCCGGCTCAGTGCAGAGATGGATGGGGTGGGCGGCCTTGGCGCGTGCCAGAACGTGTAGGTCTCCATCGAGTTCCTTGCCATGGTTGCCCGCCACCAGGATGACCGGGGCGTGGTTGCCCATTTGAATGAGCGCTTCGACCCAGAGGTTTCGCTCTTTGATGGTCGCCTTGTAGGTTGTGAGATCGCCGTTTACGACGAACAGGTTGGTGTGCGCTTGAATCGCGTCCGCGACAAACCACTCCAGACACTGAGAGGTGTCCGTAAAGTAGTGATCTTCCTCCAAGTGGATATCGCCCAGATGGGCGCAAACGAAACTCATGACGAATATGCTCCTTATCCTCCGCTGTTGCAGCGATAGGTGGACCAATCGCGAGGGAAGAGTACAAAAGGGGGTACTTTATGCATTGCCGAGTTTGTGGGTTGAATTGAAGTACCAGAGGACGTAGAACGACACGGAAGGGATCACGAAGAACTCGCCAATGGCGTTTTGCCACTTGAAGTGCGCGAATTTCTTAAGGCTTTTGGGTGGGCCGTCGCACACAAGGATGGAGGTCTGGATCGACTGAAGGGCGAACACGAAAGCGAATTGGAAAAAGTGGCAGTAGCGTTAGCTTGGTGGGCAAGAGCAAGGCAAAACAGGGTTGATGAGAGCGAGTTTGATGAGTATACGTCCGCTCATCTTGACTTCATTGACGCAAGGGTCGCGAAAGACGCAGGAAAAATCGCGCAAACTTCGTAGGGAATAAAAAGGTGGGAGCGGTACGCTGGATGAGGAGCCAAGGGGCGACAGTCGCCCTTTTCCGGACTGGCTACGAATTTGGCATGAGACAAGGGAACACTGGCGGGGCGGGGGAACGGCGAACGTTCCTTATTATCTTCGGTCTGGCTCGGCGGATAGCTTCTTAAGATACGGGGAATAGGTTAGCTCCATCTTGGCGCGTTGTTCCTTTGGTGTCGGGTAAGAAACCGTGCATTCCTGACCGCAAACTTCGCAGACGATTCTTGCCCTGGGTTGCACTGGAATTCGCCCGATGGGCCTTCCCCTTCCGGGGCAGAACATCCTTGTATTTTACTCTTTTCGGCTGGGCGAGAAAAAGCGTCAGATACTTTTTTCGTACCAAGGAAAAGAGCGGTAGGATTCCATCCTGGGGAGGCCCGGGAAAGGGTACGTGACACCTTTTCCCTGAACGGCGCGTACCTCTGATTAGATAACGGCATCGGACCCAGTGCCGGCAGACTTGGAAATGCAAAGCGACCAAGGCGAGCCGGGAAAGGAGCCGAAGCCATGCAGCGTTGTATTGGATGTGGTTTGCATACGCGCTAATAAGTTGTGGCGTGGCTGGACGAGGAGACGGGAGAGAGTTGCGCCCGTCGATTGGACACGAGGGAACGGATTGGAGAAGTTTTACGGGCAGTTGGCGCGCGGGGTGGTGGTGGGACTGGAGCCGACGATTCCCACCCTGTGGTTCGAGTGACTGGAAGCGGCTGGGGCACGAACGGTGGCCCTCCACCTCGACCTGATCGCCGCTCATCAATTGTCTCGCAACGGAGGATAGTAGAGATGTGTCCAGCATCTTTCCAACTCCTTAGAAACCGCTACACGTACGGCGTGCCTCTCTGTTCCTGTTCTGTACGGGGCGGATCTGCTAGTCCGATCGGTCGACCTTGCAAGCCCCGCAAGCCTCAACCCTGATGATCGCCCCACCCCTGCTGTCTCGCGCTCGCGATTAGTTGTTCCGCTTGGTGTATGGAGGGGATTCTAGCTTGCCCGCGCGCGGCCTGTAGACTTCCATCCGGGCGGCGCCAGATGAATCGATACCCCTCGTCCATTCCACCATCGTCGTAAATGTAGCGGCAGAGTTGAAAGCACAAGCGCCACTCCCCTTGCGGACCTGGGTCTATTTGGTTCATAACCTGGACTCTTGCCATGGGCTTCTCCTGAGTAACTCAATGAGGCTGATCAGGCACATTAGGCTAATCAGTGGAAGATGTCAAGAAAAACGAACAAAAATAGTAAGTGGTGGTGATATAGTAGGTGGTGGGGGTCGCAGAGGTGAGCAACCAACTTGGTTTCACGATAGGCGGAGTCCAATTCTTTTTAAATAAGGAGGACGTCCAGCGAAGTCTCGCCAGCGTCGAACCGGAAAATGTCCGGGAGGTTTATGTCGACGTGAATGGTAAGAAGTACCCGATCAAACAGGCATTCGCGCAAGCTACAGGCTTGCTAAGGGGCGGGTTTACTACGCACGACGCTATGCGAGTATTTCGGAAGCTATCTCTTCCGGTCGGCAGCAAGATTGATATTGGAACGCTGCCGGAGCGCTTCTACACCGTACTCAAAAGCCTCAACGAATTCGACAAGCGAGAAATCCGCGGAGTTGTTAGAGGGCTAATTGCAAAAACTGACCGCGATTACTGCTTCATCGGAAACTATTACCGGGCGGCAGCCAATGCAGAAAGCCTGCTGGTCCTGAAAACCGCAAAGGACCTGCAGGCGATTTCGATGATTGCGCGCGGCATGTTCGAACTCGCAGTCGACGTGAAACTAATTGACGTAATCCCGGATGCCGTGAAGAAGATCGCCGCGTTTTCAGATGTAGAAAAGCTGCGCGCGGCAAGAAAGATTGTGAAGTTCAAAGCCGCTCACCCTGACGCCGCTATCGCCGCAATGATTCACGAATCTTTTATAAACAACAATGCCCAGAGAATTGAGGTCGAGTGCAAAGCACTATGGCCTAGCCTCCAGAAAGTTACCCACTGGTCGGGACGGAACCTGTCGGAGAGAGTGGCGCTAGTGGGAGCACCGTTCGATGAATTATACGAGCTCGAATACCCGCGACTGAGCTGGTATGCACATTCCGGGTTGACGGGATTTGCCAACCTCCCAGCAGAGACCTTCAACATGCTGGCTGCCAATCAGAATAAGATCGCTGGGGAAAGTTATACGATCCTTCTTGGGGAAATCATTGATGAGTTCGGAATTGAAAAAGCCGACAGGAATATCAAAAACAAACTGAAGCTCGCGAAAGTGCTTCCCTTCACTGACAGTCCCGAGGAGGCGAGGGATGTGGAACTGGAGCTAATAGGGCGGTCGGAATGAAGGGAAAAGGTCCTACAGAAACTCAGGGGCAGGGGTGAGGCTTTTCGCCCTGCCACATGGTAGCTAGACTAGAGCTTCTTGGCGTTTGCCTTGCAGCCCAGAGGGGGACGAGGCGGTCCTGGCCGAAAGGCAGACCGAAACGGGGATGGGCAACGATTGCTAAAAAGAACTTCCGGTTCTGCCGGCCGTGGACCAATTCACCGCACCGGGGGACGCGTGACGCACGCAGCTCATGGAATGGAATAGAGCAAAGCAGTTGCAGATGACACTGTTAAGGAGTACGCTTTTGGGAACATGAGCTTGAGCAGCCGACGCGTATTTTATTGCGTTCAGTGCGGCTCCCTGGGAACTGCCTCTGATCGGATTCCGATCGGCAGTCGGTTCTTGTGTCCGCGAGACCAGGACCACTACGCTGCTGTCGTGAAGGATCCAGCGGGAATCGATTGGCTTAGGTTTGAATATCTGATTGGTCGAGCGAAGCGAAGATCGTTGTACCAGTTGTTCGGAGGTGGACAACGCGTAGGACTGTATAATCTGTTCCGAGGTATGGTGTTGTCCATCGCTTTGATTCTTGCTTCACCGGACGCGTCAGCTTGGATATCTGGCCTCGTCGTACTTCCGGCGATGTACTTGTTGTACGAAAGCCTGCTTGTCGCTACATTTCAGGTGTTCATAAGTCGTCGTCCCACGAGTCCGTTTCGCACAGTGCTCCTTGCCGGCGCGACCCTTTTTCAGATAGCCCTTAGCTATGCTGTCTTTTACAGAGTGCTTGGGTCGGGCTTCAATGTAACACTTTCGCGAATGCAGGCCTTTTACTTTAGTGTTGTTACCGCTGCAACAGTGGGATACGGCGATTTACATCCGAGCGTGAATGCGTGGCATGTTCAATTTTTGGTTATGTCGGAGATTGTGATCAGTCTGTATGTCATTGTGGGCTTGATTGGGATTGTAGCCGGGTGGGTTAACCAACCGCCCGTTGGTCCACCGAGGCCCAGCCTTGAAGAATTGGAACGGTTGTCCCGCGTGAATCCCCAGTAAGGAGCGAAATCCGCACACTGGGTGTGCCAGATCGCGGGGCGCAACCGCAAAAGGTCGCGACACATAAGGTGCTCAAAGTACGATGTGAGGAAGGTGTGTCTGATTTCTACCTTGGTGATCCCGATCAGATTCAGGCGGACGACCGTTCGTTTCTGGTCTCAGTCAAGCAGTTTCTGCCAATAGCTATCAACCTGTTGCAGGATTCCGAGTATCTTGCACTTTACGATTCCATCGTAAATTCCTTCATACCGAAACCGTCCAAGCCGGTGTGTGTCGAGACGGGAATAGGCGCAAGCACTATTGTGCTCGCATTCTGTGGCGCCAAGTGCAATGGACAGATATTCAGTTGGGGCACGAACCACCTAAAAGGGGGCTTTATCAAGTTGTGCCTAGCCGACCACGTGGCGCGCCATTGCTGCGGACTGTTGGCCTGGCGTTTATGTGGTTTGTAACTCGGCGTATTGCCTGTCCAAGGGTGAAGGACGATCGTAAAACTGCAACATGGCACATTTCCTTGCAAGAACGCAACGCGATGCGCTTACGATGCGCTTAGTGCTGAAGGTAAGGGAATGCTACCCGTTTTCGGCTGGCTATGTCGGGACGCTCTAGAAGAGCCCCGCGGTCTTGCGTTGATGGAGATGTGGTCTGGTTGGGGGCAACCCATGTCTAACAATAACCTAGTGTTCCTGCAGACGATTCAGAATCGGTTGGATGCCGTCCGGAATGATTACTCCGACTGCGAATCGCTTTTTCAAAGCGGTGCCGAGTTACCGTTGGTTGATACACGTTCTACGAAGGGGATGTCGGCCGAAGATGTCAGCCGGTTTGAACGTACACGTGCGGCTTACGTGCGCCCGATCTTATATGGCGGAGCACGGGTGCCTGGGATTGCGCTTGTCATCCCTGTATTCGGCGATGCCACACTTCTTGCTGAATCTCTGTTAAGCATCTCTCGTCAGACGTTTGTTCAACAACGACCTGCCAATGTCCAGGTCATTGTTGTAGAGGACGGTATCCCGCCAGGCGAGAGCAGTGTATTTTCTGATTCGGCCGTCGACGGTGCAGTTACAATCCTTCTCGGCATTGGGGCCAACTTGAGCCTGCTCCGTCTGCGATCAAATCATGGACGCGCCCAAGCCCGGAACGTTGGTCTATCCAAAGTGACTCGCCCTCTCGTGTTGTTTGTCGATGCGTCAATAATTCTAGAACCGGACTTTGTAACGGAGCACGTATGGCGGCACGCTCGATTGCAGCGCACCGTGGCTCTATTGGGGTTTAAAGAAAACCTCAACTGGGGTACTTTTGTGAAGTGTCGTACCGATATACTATCCGGAGCAATGCGTCCGGACTTCCAGAAAGACCTGAAATGGGCTCATGTGCTAACTGATGATGAAGCAGGCGAACTCGGATTCGAACACAAAGGCCAACGCTTCAGGGCACGCGACACGATCAACTATATGAGGGTAACCGACAACTTCAAAGCCCTGACTGGAACGGAAAGCGTTGGGGTCCGCACCCTGCCATCATTCTTTCAGACGAACATTGTGAGTGTGCCAACGCACTCGGTCAAAGAAGTTGGAGGCTTTGTTCCCGAAATGCAAGGGTGGGGTCTGGAGGACACTCTGCTTGGTGCGTTACTTGTTGCGAGCGGGTGCAAGCTCATTCCATGCCCTACCTCAGTAGCGTTCAACCTCGAACGTGCTTCAGCGCCCGTTGCTGAAAAGGCAATAGATCTGTGGGTGAACAGGACTAAGTATGAGGAATTCATCTCGAAGACTAGCATGGATTTATACAGCACCAGTAAATTCGACCAGAATGTGCGGTTTCTGAAGGACAAGATCGAGGTTGTTGAGACTGCATCACCGAAACTGACCAGCTCGGTGACTCGTAAGCAGCGTCTGCTGGAAGTTCCGAACGTTATAGAGCCTGGAGGGCGGGGGAAACGCCTCGCCGAAGTAGCCACTGTTACATCCAAGGAGGCACAAGAAAAGGCTGCACAGCTGATTGAGCAGCACCGAAGAGCCTATGCGGACGGAAGAATGGTCGAATCCTTGGCTCGCATCACCGAAGCCTGCCGGCTCACACCTAACGACACTTATGTGGCGTATCGGTATGCAGTAGTGCTGATGCGGTTGTGCCGCCACCAAGCTGTGGATGACCTCTTGGTTGCAGCCAAAGAGAAAGGTCTGTACGATGACGCGATAAAAGGCCTAGAAGGCGAATATCTGCGTAGGAAGGGCGAGCCCGAGATCGCGTTGAAGGTACTGGAAACCGTACAGAATCCTGAGTACTATAACGTCGCGTACGAGAAGGGCATGTGCAACCTACTTTTGTATTCCCAGCGCAAGCGGATGAGTGATTTACTACAGGCTTTAGCCCACTTGAGGGACGCACGGCGGAGTCACCCAGAGCATTGGTGGGTTACCACGAATCTCGCCGTCGCGACTAGGGTCATTGGTCAACAAGATGACGCCCTCGAGCAGATTGCGATCAAACAACTGGAAGACACGATACAGAAGCATCCATTGAAAGCCAGTGCACGGATTTACAGGCTGTTGTACTACGTCATGCGTCAGGATGCGGACCGACTGGCCGCGACAATCGCAGAGGACCACGAAAGCTGTCCCAGCACAATGGAAGTGGCGTGCGACTTCTTCGATACAGTTCAAAAACGCGTCGCCTTAATCTGCCCGGACCCAGTTGTAGCTGAGAGATTTATGGAGGCGCTAAAACGGTGGCCGTTGCCGTTTACTCTATTACATATATAGTACATAGCCAATGTGCCCGTCACTGTGAAACGGCAGTGCGAAAGCACCCACGGCCTGACCTAAGCGGTCTGCACGATTGACATCACGTGGCAGCGAGTGCTCGGTATAACAAGACGTCGCGTGTCTCGGTAGCGGGAGTCGAGCCGAGTGTCGGTGCTGGTCCTGAGGTGTTAGTTGTCGAAAGCGCGGGCCCCCGTACAGGAGAATGATACGACTAGAATCGAAACCCTATTTCTGGACGCCGGAGGGGTCCTTCTGTTTCCAAACTGGCAGCGTGTGTGCGCCACGCTTAAGAAGCGAGGTATTGAGGTTGATATGGCACTTCTAGCCGCTTCGGAGGTTCGAGTTAGATACGACCTGGATACGAATGTCACTGCGCCGATATGGAAAGATGGCCAAGGCGACTGGCAGTTTCTAGATCGTGTTCTCACTGTCGCTGGTGTTCCAACGAGCCCTGAAAGAGCGGTGGCGGTCCGCGCATTGCGGCGCTATCACGCAACACGGAACCTCTGGGAGACGGTACCGGCCGACGTTGTGCCGGCGCTCCGGAGATTGCGTAGTTTGGGGTTAACGTTAGTCGTTGTATCGAATTCGAACGGGACGGTCCGAAAGGCTATAGCACGCGTTGGCATAAGCAATGAACTAAACGCAATAGTGGATTCGCACGAAGAAGGGGTTGCAAAGCCCAACCCAAAGTTGTTCACAGTAGCGTTAGCGCGCGCGCACGCACGTCGGGAAACCACTTTACACGTCGGCGACATGTACCGGATCGATGTGTTAGGAGCACGAGCAGCCGGATTGCACGCGATATTGTTTGATGCCTCAGGCATGTATGGTGGGTATGATTGTCCAAAGGTTGGAAGCCTTCACGAGTTGGCTGATCGAATTGAGGCGAATGATGTGCGATGAGGATCTCAACAGATCAATTTATGGGCAGTGCTGCTCTTGCTTTGGCCCTTGCCGCAATTCAATGTCACTCGTCGGCAGCACTCAGCGGGCCATGGAATTCTGCGTCGACTAAGCATTCAAATAGGACGAAGGACCTCTTCAGAAAGCCCAAGTGAAGGTACGGCCGGATGAGCTGATCCAACTAGCCTCCGTAGTTCCGCCTTCTGCAAGAGGCCTAGCACGACGTGATCGAAGAAGTCGTTACTCGCCTAACTGCGATCGATTCGGCGGTAGGGATTCGGCGGAGTGGCTCCACGGCGCAACTGAGTGAGTACGCAAATGGACGGACGTCGATCTCTGGATGCTTGTATGCAATGGAACGGAACGAGCGGTTAAGGAAGAACTTCTAACCGCATCGGGAGACCTCAAAGACCTCGCCGTCATTTTAGACGGCGGATATTTCGACTTAGGTCAATCGGTACAACTTTTTTTCCTTTGCAGGTTGCGCTTTCGGAGTTGATGCTGGCATCTGCACGACGCAGACGCTTCAGACGGCGACGCCCGGCGCTGGCTCGGTTTTGGTATGGGGCTCGTGGCCCGATCTTGACGACCAGTGCCAGCGTAGGACCGGGCCGAAACCGCAGAAACGGTTAAGCATGATTCTGTCAAATCTCGTGAAAGCCCGGTATCCGTTCGGTGAACCCACCTTCCGCATCTGAAGTCCCCACCTGATAATTCCCTGACAGTTGACCTTATGCGACTACATGCGCGGAGAGCGCATGTCTTAATCCAAGGCGGAGGT
>Ga0326728_10026973_pt1 | contig 10101 bp, 7 predicted proteins | sample MB3enrmetagenome_FD_207602 | JGI IMG/M metagenome (GOLD analysis project Ga0326728, IMG submission 207602) | Lab enriched peat soil microbial communities from McLean, Ithaca, NY, United States - MB31MN | ecosystem: Environmental > Terrestrial > Soil > Wetlands > Peat | place: USA: New York... | reverse complement strand
TGTATTTCTTCGCATCGAGGAGATTGGCCCTACTCCTCGATAATCGCCAGGTCCCACGGGGCCAGCGTCAATTCGGCGGCCTTGGCTACGGGTTTTCCATCCAGCAGATTGGTGCCGGCGGCGTAAGTATAGCTCACCTTGACCTCCGCGCCTGAATAGTTGAAGTAGTAGTGCAGGCGCTTCCCCATGCGGTTCACGCCGTGCTGCACATGGACCGCGGCGGGCAGTTGCTGATCGGCTCCGGTGAGGCCCAGTTTCTCCAGGCTGCGGCGCAGAACCGCGGTTTGCAACTGGTTGGAGAGATAGGTCCCCTCGTAGAGCAGGGTCCCCGAGCCGTATTCGTTCTCGGTGATCGCCGGCCATTTCCCAAAGAAGGGGTGGTCGTAGTACGCCAGAGCCTTGGCGTGCTCCGGCATCAGGAACTCGGCCCAGTACTTCACCTGATTGGCGGCCGGGTGGTCTGCGCCCACCTGGAAGGGATCGCCCTTCAGCGCCAGCGGCTGCTCCAGGTTGGAAAACTCCTGGTAGCTGATGCCGGCGGCCTCGCGCAACGGGCCGGGAGCCCGCACCCAGCGCACCGCGGAGTTCTCATTGGCGAAGCCGCTCTTGAACGTCATCACCACGTGGCCGCCGTTCTTCACGTAAGCTGAGATGCGCTCCAGCAGCGCGTCATCGGCGATGTAAAGCGCGGGCACAATGAGCAGCTTGTAGGCGGAGAAATCCCCGGTCTCGGGAAAGACGAAGTCCGCGCCCACATTCAGGTCGTAGAGGGAGTTGTGCATCTGCTGCACCAGCGACCCATACCCGTCGGGTTCCTGGGTCCAGCTGTGCGCGGGCACATCGCCGCCGTAGGGCATGAAGCTGATGGCATTGTCCGAATCGCGGCTCCACAGAATGGCAACGTCGTTGTGAACCTTCAGGCCCACCAGTTGCGGGCCGATCTTCTGCAACTCGTGCGCAGTGCGGCTCACCTCGGCATAGGCCCGGTTGGGCTCCAGATCGTGCGACAGAACACCTTTCCAGTAGGTTTCCTGGTTGCCGGCGATCGACGCCCAGTGCCAGTACTCCACCATGTTGGCGCCGCTGGCCAGGTAGGTGTAGACATCCTCGCGAAGCTGTCCGTCATAAGGCGGAAACTGGCTTTGCGAACTCCAGCCGATCGTCTGCGCGTTGGTCTCGGTCACCAGAAAGTTCCCGTGCTTCAGTGAGCGGGTAAAGTCGGTTTGCAGCGCCTGGAACGACCCATCGTAGTGGTCCTGCGTCCCGTGGTAGATGTTGTCCGCAACAATGTCCAGCGCGCCTGCCACCGCTTCTTCATTCACGTCGCGCTTCATCATGCCGCCGTAGTCGGTGGTCACAAACTGGCCAGCCCCGGCGCACTCGCGCACCAGCGCCGCCTGCCAGTGCAGGAAATCGGTCACCCGCATCTGGCTCCAGCGGCTCCACTCCAGCTTGTAGCCGGTCGAGATCGTCCCGTCGCGGGTGGGCAGGTCTTCCCAGGTGTGCAGGTTTTCGCCCCAGTAGTTCAGGAACCAGGCCTTGCTCAGCGCCTCCGGGGTCACAAACTTCTTTTCCAGGTAATGCTGGAAGCCGATGAAGACGTCGGGGTTGGCGGCCTCGTAGCTGCCGGTCTCGTTGTCCAGTTGCCAGCCGATGACCGTGGGGTTGTCCTTGTAATGAGCCACCATGTGGCGGATGAGCCGCTCGGCATAGAAGCGGTAAGCGGGCGAATCGGTGTCCATGTTCTGGCGGATGCCGTAGGCGCTTGCGACCGGCTGGCCGCCAAACATCCCCGGCGGGATGCGTTTGGCCAGGATCTCCGGATGCTGGTGGGCCATCCAGGCAGGAATCGAGTAGGTCGGCGTGCCCAGGATCACCTTGATCCCGGCCTTGCCCATGGCGTCCACCACGCGGTCCATCCAGGCGTAGTCGAACTGCCCGTCCTCGGGCTCCCACAGGCTCCAGGTGGATTCGCCCATGCGCACCACACTGATGTCGGCGGCCTTCATCAGGGCCACGTCCTTGTCCAGGCGGGCAGCCTGGTCTCCGGGCATGTACTCGTTGTAGTAAGCCGCGCCGTAGAGCACGGTGGGAAAGTCCAGGTTGGGGCCGGCGGGCGCCTTCTGGCCGCTCTGCTGGGCGTTGGCCGCCGTGCCGGCCAGCAGGGTGGCGATGGTCAGGAGTCCAAGTAAGCGTTTGCTCGTTTGCCGCATGGTTCGTCCTCTTTTCAGTCGAAAGCCAAGTTTATACGATTGCCATCCCGCCGGAGACGGGCAATGCAGGATTCAGCGCCATGCTGCTGGCGTCATTTTGACGGCAAGATCAACCCGCACCCGGCGCAGTCGAAATCTGGGGTTTCACAGGGTTAACCAGGAATCAACTCGCCCATCGGCGGCCACCCAGCCAGAGCCCAACCCGAGAGCAATCCTGCCTGTTCCCGCCAACAGCCCCGCCATCGGCGATCTGCCCGACACGATCAACTTCGTCCAGAATTGCGACCACCACACCGTCCTGTTGATCCGGCCCGAGAGAATTGCATCACCCGAGGCTGTCATCCTGAACGAAGCGCAGCGAAGTGAAGGATCCGCAGTTGTTCTTTCTCCTTCTTCTGTTGCAACACCATAGGGCCGGTTCAATAAAACCATATTCCCTGAATCCTGATCCCTCGGGGATTCACTCCTCCCGCAGCAGGATCATTGGATCGACCGCCAACGCCTTTTGCGCGGGAATCCACGTAGCCACCAACCCCAGCGTCAGCATCGTGAGCACCACCCCGCCCAGTACCAGCGGATCCTTCGGTCCCGCCTGGTACACGATGTACGACAGTACCTTCGTCGCCAGAATGCCCAGCCCCAATCCCGCCGCCGAGCCCACCGACAGCAACACCAGCGCCCGCCCCAGTGCCGTCCGCAGCACTTCCCTTCGCCGTGCGCCCAGCGCCATGCGAATCCCCAGTTCGCGCAGCCGTTTGCTCACGGTATACGAGGCCATGCCGAAGACTCCCGTCACCGCCAGCATCGCGCCCAGAAGGCCCAGCACGCCCAGCGCCACCGTGGCCACCCGTGCAGCAAACAGCGCTGAACCCATTTCCTGGCTCCACGGACCCAGAACCAGTGGCAACCCCGCGTCCAACCCGTGCAGCGCGCGTTCCAGCTCCTTCGAGATCTCTCCCGGATCGCGCCCGGACCGCACCAGCAGCCACGTGCTGCCGGACTGTTGCTGCTGAAACGAAAAGAACATCGCCGGTTGCTGATCCTCGGTGACCGTCCGGTATTTCCCGTCTTCCACCACGCCCACCACTTCCGCCCGCTTTCCGCCCCAGAACTTGAAATGCCCGCCGATCGCCTTGTCCACTGACCCGAAGACCTTGAGCGCGAACTGCCGATTCACCAGGGCCACTGTCGGCGCCTTGCTGTCGTCTTGCATCGTCAAGTCTCTGCCCGCCAGCAGCCTTGTGCCCGCGGCTTCCAGGTAGCCCGGCGATATGTGGTAGTTCATGGCGTCCGCGGCCTCGTTGGTCGGCCGGAAATCGGTGGTGCTGTCGGTGTAAACATACGAGTCGCCGCTGCCCAGGCTGAGCGGCAGGTTGTCTATATAGCCCACGGCCGTCACGCCCGGAGTGGCGGCTGCTGCATCCAGCATGCGCCGCTGCATCTGCGGCATCCGTTCATCGCTGTAGCCCCCCATATGCAGGTCGCCGTTCACCAGCATCACGTTTTGCGGCACAAAACCGAAACTGCTGTGCATCGATCGCGCCAGCCCGCGCACCGCCACCAGCGAAGACGTCACCAGCACCGCGCAAATCGCAACCTGCACCGCCAGCAGCACATCCCGCGCCGTGAACCGCCCATGCCCGGCCGCGCCGCTCATGCCCGCGCGAATCACCTGCCACGGATCCGCCCGCATCACCTGCCGCACCGGCACCATCCCGAACAGCAGGCCGCTGGCCAGCGCCAGCACCAGCGCCACAGCATACGTAGAGGCATCCGGGTTTACCGGCACGTTGATGGGAATATTCGGAATTGGCTGCCATGCGCTCAACAGGTGCAGGATCGCTACGCCTCCCGCCAGTCCCAGCGCTCCGCCTGCCAGCGAAACCAGCACGGCCTCTGTGAGCATCTGCCGCAGGATCAACCCGCGCCGCGACCCCAGCGCCAGCCGCAGCGCCGTCTCCTTGGCGCGATCCGCCGCCCGCGCCGCAAACAGGCTTCCCAGGTTCGCGCATGCCGCCAGCAAAATGAGCCCCGCCAGCAGCATCAGGCCCGCCATGAATGCCCGCGCCGGGCCCCCGAAGAAGTCACCTGCCAGCCCCGGACGGGCCATCGTGAACTTCACGCCCTCGTCGGCCGCCGGATAGGTCTTGGCCAGCGATGCGCCAATGGCATTCAGGTCCGCTGCCGCTTGCACCGCCGTTACCCCCGGCTTCAGCCGTCCCACCACAAACGCAGAGTGATTGCCGCGCTGTTCGAGTTCGTTGTGGCCCTCCACGGTCGGCTGCTCCACCATCGGAATCCACATCGCCGGCGCAAAAAACAGTTCTGTGCCCCGAAACGCCGGCGGCGCCACGCCAATGATCGTGAACTGGTGCTTGTTCAGTTGCACCGTCCGCCCCACCACACCCGCATCGCCATGAAAATGCCCATGCCAGTACGCGTAGCTCAACACCGCGTATGGAGCGCTGTTCGCCCCGTGCTCATCGGCGGCGTGATAAAACCGCCCCAGATAGGGCTGAATTCCCAGCGCATCGAAGTAGTTTCCACTTGCCAGGTAAGGCCACGCGATCGACGGATTCCCGCCCGTATCCACCCCCACCGGGCCCATAATGCCGAACATCACCAGGCTCTCGAACGTCCGGTTCCGGTCCCGCAGATCCACATAATCGGGATAGGACTGCGACGGATACTGGAAGCGCTGCACCATGTAGAGATTCTGCGCCTGAGGCACATTCACCGGATGCAGCACCACGGCGTTCAACACGCTGAACACCACCGCGTTCGCTCCAATTCCCAACGCCAGCGTCAGCATCGCCGTCACCGCAAATCCCGGTGATTTCCTCAACTGCCGTAACGCAATTCTCACATCGCTCGTCATCTGTGCCGGCCTTGCAAGCAAATACGACTGCGGCCGGCACGTGGTTCCCCTTGAATTACGGCAGGTGGCTCATATCAGCTTCCTCATGAAATTGGGTGCCCCAGAGCCTGCCCTGAGCTTGGCGAAGGGTCCCGCTTTTGGGACCTGGGATAGCACCTATTCAGCAGTTATTCCTGCCAGGGGTTGAAGAGCGCAACGCCGGTCGGCTTGAAGTCGGAAACATTGCGCGTGACCACGGTCATGCCGTGAACCATGGCCGTTGCGGCGATCAGGGAGTCTCGATAGGACCTGGGGTTGGGAACATGCAGGGCTGCGCAGCGCAGCGCGACGGCCGTATCGACCGGCAAAATGCGCCCGGCAAAGGCGGGCAGCACATGTTTTTCCATCCAGGAGCGAAGAATCGCTCCCTGGAGAGCATCCCGGCGCTCCATCAGCAGGGTTCCCATCTCAATCTCCAGAATGCAAAGGACGGAGAGAAACATGGATTCCGCGGGAACGCTCCGGGCCCAGGCTGCGACGTGGCGATCAGCCTTTCCGGTGCTCTCCTTGCGAAACTCGGAGACGACATTGGTATCGAGCAGGTACATCAGGAGAAGTCCGCCGGACGGGCAAATTCGTCCCCCAGGCGAGGCGGCTCGAATTCGATCTGATCGGCTTCCGGCATGGCCAGCAAATCGAGGATGCTTTCCTGCTTGGCGGTAATCTTTCGATACTCTTCAATGGACAGCAGCACATGGGCGGGGCGTCCGCGATCGGTGATGAACACGGGGCCTTTGCGCGCCGCCTTCTTGGCCCGGCTGGTGTCCTGATTGAACTCCCGGCTGGAGAAGGTAGTGATGGCCACGGTGCACCTCCGATGTAGCAATGTGCCTACACTGTAGCACAAAAGTCCGTCTACTCGAAGCGCAGCAGAACGATCTCCGGGTGCGTCCCCACGCGCATGGGCGGACCCCAGGTGCCGGCCCCGCTCGAGGTGTACACCTGCAACGCGCCAAACTGCTGCAACCCGTAGGTGAACTTGCCGAAGGCCCGCCGCGTGAACCAGGTGAAGGGGAAGACCTGGCCGCCGTGGGTGTGGCCGGAGAGCTGCAGGCTGACGCCCGCCTGTTCGGCGATGGGCAGCCGGCTGGGCACGTGGCTGAGCAGAATGCTGGCCTGGCCCTCCACCAGCTCAAGGCCCTGCAAAAAGGCGCGCAGGCGGATGGGGTAACCGGAGTCGCCATAGGAGACGCCCACAATGTGCAGGCCGTCTACCGTGACTCTCTCGTTGGTCAGAACCCGGATGCCGGCCTGCACCAGAGCCTCGGTGTAATACGCTTCGTCGCCATACTCCTCGTGGTTGCCGGTGGAGAAGTAGATGCCCAGGGGCGGGTCAATCTTGAGCAGGGGCGCGGTCAGCCGCTCCGGATCGGCCTTGGTCCCGTCGAAGATGTCGCCGGGAAGGAAGACAATGTCCGGCTCGAGCCGGGAGGCCATGGCCGCGATGCGGCGGCTGAAGCGGAGGCCGTTCACGTTGCCCAGGTGCAGGTCGCTGAGCAGCAGGGCGGTGCGGCCGCGCCAGCCCTCGGGCAGGCCGGGCAGGGTGACCGCGACGTGGCGCACGCGAATCCAGCGGGCATTCACCAGGCCATACAGGCCCGCCGCCAGAGCCAGCGCAAACAGCACCGCGGCGATGAGCGGGCGGTATGCGGCCAGCCCATGCGCCAGCCCGGAAAGCCGCAGCGCAAACCAAACCAGCCAACTGAGGCAGGCGGCCAGAAAGAAGAAATTCAGCAGGCCCAGCCACACAGCGGCTATGCGGTAGATGGCCGTGACCAGCCGGCTGGAGAAGCTGAAGCTGAGCAGGGCGGCCACAATGAAGCTGAAGGCCATCACTACCAGCGCGGCCCGTAGCGCCAGGTTGGCAGCCGGATCGGAATTGCCCCAGAAGGCGATCCAGGTGTGATAAATGAACCCATGGGCCAGAAGCAGGATGGCTTGCATGCAGACGATGCCCAATACAGGCCAGGCTTTCAAGCGGGAACTCCTTGCCTCAATGATTGCACAACACGAGGTCGGAGAGCAGTGATCGGAGGCCGGGGAACTGGGGGAGGCGGCTCCCGGCGTGAAACAATATTCTGCAATGTCGGATTTGCAAAGCAGCACCCTCGGCCTCTACCTCTCCATCCCTTTCTGCCGTTCCAAGTGCACCTACTGCAACTTTGCCTCGGGGGTGTACCCGGCCAGCGAACATGCCCGCTATGTGGACCGGCTCATTGAAGACATGGCCGCCAGCCGGGAGTGGGCCGCGCGCATGGGGGTCGAGCTGCCCCGCCGCGTCGACACGGTTTACCTGGGCGGAGGCACCCCCAGCCTGCTGGCGCCGGAGCTGCTGGCGCGGCTGTTCCGCGCCATGCGGGCGGAGTTTGCCTTCCAGCCGGACGCGGAGATTACGGTCGAGTGCGCGCCGGGCCAGATTGCGGACGAGACCCTGCGGGCGCTGGCGGCGGCGGGCGTGAACCGCGTCAGCCTGGGCGTGCAGTCCTTCATTGACCGCGAGACCCAGGTCAGCGGACGGCTGCACAGCCGGGCCGTGGTGGTGGACGACCTGCGCCGCCTGCGCGCGGCGGGCATCGCCAATATCAATGTGGACCTGATCGCCGGGCTGGCCGGCCAGACCTTTGCCTCCTGGGAGGAGTCGCTGGCGGTGTTAAGAGACACGGGTGTCCCCCACGCCAGCGTCTACATGCTGGAGGTGGACGAAGACTCCCGGCTGGGCCGGGAGATGCTGGCGGGCGGCGCGCGCTACCACGCCGAGCTGGTTCCCACCGACGACGCGATTGCCGCCATGTATACCACGGCGATCGAGCGCCTGGGCCGGCCGGGCCGGGGGCGGCTGAGCCAGTATGAGATCTCGAACTTCAGCCGCCGCGGCTTTGCCTCCCGCCATAATCTGCGCTACTGGCAGCGGCGCCCCTACCTGGGGTTGGGGCTGGATGCCTCCTCGATGCTGCGGGAAGCATTGCCCGCGTCCGACCGCTCCGAGCCCGGCTACGTGCTGCGCTTCAACACCACCGACGAGCTGGCCGGGTATCTCTCCGGTCCGCAACCCGCAGAGACCGCGTGGCTCAGCCCCGCACGGCAGCATGAGGAGGCCTGGTTCCTGGGGCTGCGCCTGAACTCCGGGGTCAAGGTGGCGGCGCTCAAACGCGAGTTTGGCAGCCGCATGGTGGCCCCGGCCATGGCAGTGGTCGCTCGCATGGCCGAAACCGGCCTGTTGGCCTTCGATGGCAAGACGGTGCGGCTGACCGCGCAGGGCCAACTGCTCTCCAACGACGTCTTTCAGGAGTTCCTGGGGCTGGCCGCGGACGAGGCAGAAGCTGTAAGAGGCCTTGAAAAGCTATAGATAGGTCGAGCTATCCCACCTTAACCGCTTCGCAAACAACGCGAAGCGGCGAAGATGGGGCACCCGCGCCATTCTGGGGCGCCCGCATTGGCCCTGGGTCTCTGACCGCGTGAATTGGTACCAGTTCCGTGCCCCATCCATTCGCCTCTTTTCTGGCGAATGGGTGGGAAAGCACAAATCTCAAAGAACCAAATCATGCGGTCAAAGACCTAGCAGGTGAACTGATCCTCACCTGAAGTGGGAGAGAAGAAGGTGGCCGGGGAGTCAGACTGCGCGCCGGCAAAACACTGGATGGACTCCGGGCCCGTCCCTTTGGCGCAGAGCAGCGCCTCTTCGGCCTCGCGCAGAACCACCAGCGGCGAGCGGCCCAGACTCACAGCGATACCAAAGCATGCCGAAAGCCGGATGGACTCGCCCGCCACCCGGAACGGCTCACAGAACACAGTGCGGCAAAGGCGCTGCGTCAGGCTGGCGGCGAAAGCGGCATCGCAGCCCGGCAGTCCCAGCAGAAACTCATCCTTGCCCGCGCGGCCCAGCAGGTCATAGCTGCGCAACAGACGCGAGGTGCGGCCGGCCACCTGGCGGAGCAGCTCGTCGCAGGCTTCCGCGCCCAGCCGCGAGTTCCAGTGGCCAAAATCGTCAATGTCGAACAGAACCAGGCTCAGCGAGCTTCGCATCCGCTGCGCGCGATCGGTCTCGCAGAACAACATGGAGAGCAGCGTCTCGCGGTTGTAGACGCCGGTCAGGCGATCCAATTGCGCGTTCTGCACGGCCGACTCGCGCAATGCATCCAGTTCGCACGCCAGCCCCTGGGAACGCAGCACCTGCTCCAGCCGGAGCTGCCAGTAAGAGGATTCCTCGTTGCGCAGAACCATGTCCTGGATCACGCCTTCGTCCAGCCGCCGGCTCCATTCCGGGGTGACCGCGCCGGCAATCAGCACAATCGCGAGCCGCTTGCCGCTGACCGCGGCGCGCACCGCCGTCAGCAGTTGGTCCATCTTCATGGTGAGATCCATGCCGTGCAGGTTGAGGTCCAGCAGCGCCAGGCTGGGCGGCTCGGGGGCGGTCATCGCGGCCAGCGCGGCCTCGGCGGAGAGGACCACCTGGACGCGCGCTCCCAGGGTGCGGAGCACCGGTTCCATGGCCGCCAGAAGCCTCGGCTCAGGCGATGCGAGCAGGAATTGCGGAGTGGGTGAGTCGAGCATCCAGGAAGTCCTCACTACCGGATGCATCGACGAAGATTAGAGAATCTTCAGAAATCCAGATCGGATTCTGGGGCAATTCCAGTGACTTTTGGGTGGAAAAAGGTACGCCCGGTTGAAGGGCACGAGCTTTAGGGAAGCTCTGAATAGGTCCTGTTTTGAAAGGGCACGGCTTCAGCCGTGCCGCTAACGTCCGCATAATCAATGCGGGCTTTAGCCCCTGAGGGATGGTTTTCTTGAATCTGGTACTTGTTCAGAGGCTCCTTAGAGCGTTTCTCCTGAAGGTGTAGAGCTTTGGGTGCCCCACCCTCGCCGCGTTTTTGCTTTTGCGGCTAGGGTCGTCCCCGAAGTTCGCAACAAAACAAGGGCTGTCATCCTGAGCGAACGGGGCCCCAGGCGCTTTTCAGCCTGGGGGTGGTGAGT
>Ga0326728_10026972_pt1 | contig 10101 bp, 7 predicted proteins | sample MB3enrmetagenome_FD_207602 | JGI IMG/M metagenome (GOLD analysis project Ga0326728, IMG submission 207602) | Lab enriched peat soil microbial communities from McLean, Ithaca, NY, United States - MB31MN | ecosystem: Environmental > Terrestrial > Soil > Wetlands > Peat | place: USA: New York... | reverse complement strand
CGTTGTAGATTTCCACCTGATAGAGACCAGCCTGGTTTGTCTGTGCGCTGGTCAGGGCGAGCACCGCATTGGTCGCGCCCGTCAACACATTGGTTCCGTTGAAGACCCACTGGTAATAAAGTGGCGTGGCGCCGGAAACGTCCACGTTGAAGGTGACCGTCTGCCCGGAATTTACTGATTGGCCGACGGGCTGGGTAACGATGAAGGGCGGGCCGGATTCGAAGCCGGCACAGGAACGCATTTCGCATCCACTGGCCGCACAGCCCGAGGTAAGCGGTTGGCCGTTCACATCATAGGTGATTATGTTCCATTGGACCGAGTCGGTAACACAGTTGTTCGTGGTCTCCGGTAGGCCGCAATACAGAGGCATGAGCGACTCAAAAATCGCATCTGTCACCACCTGTTGCGCATAGTCCCAGTCCGTCGGGTTCGCATCCGCCACCGTCATGATCACATAGTCTGGCCCCAGGTTGGTGCCGCCCACCGGCGGTGGGGGTGTCGGCGCATCCGTACAGCCGCTACGGAGCACGGCGGTTATGTATCCGTATGTAACCGTGCCGCCGGCGTGCGCGGTCAGTACTGCGAAACTGAACCAGAGGGCGGTGAAGAATCTCCCTGGTCTGGAAGTGAGGTTGACGATGCCTTTTAAACTCATTTTGTGTTTCCCTTCCGTTGCTTAACAAACACATCTCCAAATTACCCGTGAGTCCATCCAGCGTTCATGGGTTTCAACCAGCACTGTGCCTCTGAAGAACCGATTCGTCAATGGGCTTTCTTGTGCGCCGGAGCCAATGACGCCAGCTTATGAAAGTCATAAAGTCGAGGAAAACCGTGGGATGTGTGATTCAGCCTTGGTCCGGTTGCGCTTTAGCGGTTAAGGATTGTTGTTAGTGCCTTAAAACCAGATGGAAAGCAAAAAACAGACTCATGATAGTGCCATTGGAATGAGCTCGTGATTTCAATACTGTTAGAATGACTTTTTGGTAACAGACCAACTGCATAACCGTACATAAGGAGAACACCCCATGGCACTCACAATCGCTTCCAGCGTAATGTATGACCATAAAAATCAGCCTGAAGAAAAGTGAGGGATGACCGAAGGTGGGCGTCCGGCGGGACGCCCGAGGGGCTCAAGTGGAATTCAAGTGGACTTTTCTGGAAACGAGATGGTCTTCGGTGGGACAGTGCGGAACGATGCGGGAGTAAGTCGAAGGACTGCCCGGGCCGCGTCCGGAATTCTTTCCGTGGATAATCAACGTTAGCCAACCTGAGAGGTGAAATCATGTTTGAGGTTTTCAGCAAAAACTGGATGGGCCAACCGGGATCCAAACCAGATGACAGCCGGAGCGCAAGCCTCACGGCAACTGACAGAGGTGAGGCGATGAAACGCGGCCTCCCCAAGCGGGGGGGAGTCCGGTTGTCGGTCTGCGGGTTGCGCAAGAGCTACCAGGGAAACGAAGTACTTAAGGGCATAGATTTTGAGGTCAACCCTGGAGAAATTCTGGTCATCATGGGGCCGAGTGGCGGCGGCAAATCAGTGTTGCTCAAACAACTCATCGGTCTGGAGCAACCGGACCAGGGGGAAGTTCTGATCGATGGGCAGCCGGTCGTGGCGCCGGACCTCACCAACCGCTACCGGACGGCCATGGTTTTCCAGTCCAGCGCGCTGTTGAACTCAATGACCGTGGCTGAAAACGTCGGTCTCTATCTGGACGCGCATCATTTGAAAACGCCTGGCGAAATCGCAGCGATCGTTGCCCGTGGACTCGAGCAAGCCGGCCTGCGAGGCATTCAAAATAAAATGCCTGACGAACTCTCGGACGGCATGCGCAAGCGCGTGGCCATCGCCCGGGCGCTAGTCGTCGAACCGCACTTGATTCTCTATGACAAACCCACCAGTAAGCTGGATCCGGTATCGTCGGTGAACGTCGCCCGGGACATTGTGGAATTTAACGACCGCATCCAGGCCACCACTCTGGTGGTCTCCCATGAACGTGACTTGGCCTTTGGGATTGCCCACCGCATCGCGCTGCTCGCGGCGGGCCGCATTGTCGCCATCGGCACGCCCGACGAGATCAAGTGCCACCCGGACCCGCAGGTGCAGCAATTCTTAAACGTCAGCATTTTCAACCATCCCTCTGCCTCCGCCCGTTGGCAAACGCAGGTAACAGTCACCCCATCGCCTCGCGCGAGGTCGCCAGCCTGAGGGATGGCAAGGAGTTTGCGTTTGCCGGGAATTGCCATGCAGCCACAGGTTAAGCCGGAACCACGTTCGGCGGGAGAATGAAGAGCAGCCACCCAGCACAACGCGGCTGACGCTGCAAAAAAATGGCTGATTGAGGACGGAGGATGGAAAACACCGGACCGCCAGGAGTCGGTTTGTGTTGGCGGTCAAGGCTCGCGCCATTTTGGTCAGGACCAGATCATATTCGGGTTACACCCCATCGAAACAGAGCGGCCTAAAGCGTAATGTGGTTTCCGAAGCGAAAGGAAATGAAGTGCCATCATAAAATCGTAGTCCAATCATATATCACTTATTCCGAGCAGTTTTCGCCTTTGCGAACGGCCTCGGTGGTGGCATCGGCTGCCGGTGGTTCGGCATTGCTTGGTGATGCTTGGGATCGCTACCTCACGCCCGTTTCTATGCTGATTCCAAAATTCGCCAAGAGCATTTAATCACATTTATGAAAACCTTGTTTACCGCCGACGTGACTTCGCTCGGGGGCCGTTCGGGAACCATACAGTCAGCGGATGGGCTGTTGGATGTCACCTTGGGAAATCCTTTGGAAAAAGGCATCGAGAAGCGGGGACCCAATCCCGAATTGCTCTTTGCGGGCGCCTATTCGGTGTGCTACCACGGCGCCTTGTGCAACGCGGCCAAGCAGTTTGGGCCACCCATCGCGGATTCCAGAGTTCGCGCCTTGGTAAGTCTGATCGAGGATGACCAAGGTGGCTTCCGCCTGGCCGTGGAACTCCACGCCCAGCTCCCGGGAGCCGACCGTGCCCTGGCTCAACGCATCATGGACGAAGCCCACAAAACCTGCCCGTATTCCAAAGCGCTGCGCGGCGACACTGCCGTCACGCTGGTGGTGGACGGGCCGGCGGAGCCCACGAGCGAGATATGCGGACTTCCTCGAGGCAGATTGGCCGCGAGAGAACAAACAAAAATTCAGCCCAATTTATGAAAAGTAGAAAAAGTCGGTTGCTGCTGTCGCTGACAGGTTTGAGCACGCTCGTTGTGTTGAACTTGGCCGGGCAATCATCCCGACCGGCACCGCCGACCATGCTGCGGATACAATCCAGCCCGTCGCCCTCCTTGCCTGATCAACCCGGCTTGTCGGCAGTCACGCCACCGAAACTACTGCCGGTCATTCCCGATTCCGCGGCGCCAGAACTCGTAATGCCCGGGGCAGCGCAACCGGGACCGTTCATTCCAGCGGCACCACCCGGAAAACTCGCCACCAATCGTCCGCCGATGTTCACAAATCATCCGCCCGCGTTCGCGACCCGCTCGCCCGTGTTCACTAATCACCCAGTCAAAATTTTCCCCCTCATTTTCGAACAACCAAAATCCACCAATGAAACCCACCGTCTATAAACTTATCGAACTCACCGGCACCTCCAACACATCCATTGAGGATGCGGTGGCAGGGGCTATTACGCGGGCGCACAAAACGCTCAAGCACTTGTCCTGGTTTCAAGTGGTCGAAACGCGGGGCAACATCGAAAAGGGAAAAGTGCGTCACTGGCAGGTGACCATCAAAGTCGGCTTCGCGCTGGAAGATTGATCGCCATCCGACAACATAGCGATCACGACAGCTTCGATGTTCCTTTGCCCGATGCTAAGGAGACATCGTTGTGGGATGTCATGAAAGGCGATGCCACCCTCTTCATGCGCGCCGATCAAGTGGAGGCGGCTTGGCAATTGGTCATGCCAGTGTTGGAAGAGTGGGAGGCGGCGTTGCCGAGTGATTTCCCGAATTACGCCGCCGGCACGTGGGGGCCGGAGGATGCCCAACGTTTGTTATCCCAAGGTCATAGTTGGCCATCACCAACCGAATTGGTGGAACGCCGTCCAAAAAAGGGAAAGCCTTCCTGAGACGAAGCGATCTGGAATCTTTCAAAGCCTGAAAATTCTTGTCCTGGATCAACAATGAATGTCCTGTCCCTGGAAAACCATCGCAGAGCCGGTGGCAACTCACCGCGGAGGATCGGATGCCTGGGGTGAAGACCCTATACCGCACTCACAACCAGTGAGGTATTCTTTCACCACGATGTCTCAAAGGGGCATGATGCTGAAATGTGCGGCACGTCACGGCCATGAAGAAATAGTTGTCGGCAGCTTGATCGCGTCCTCGCCTGCGAAAGCAGGTTGGCGGGCGAAATCAACGGCGGCAACAAGCATGAATCAACCAAATTATGAAATCCATTATTACACTGTCGGCGATCACCTTTCTGGCGGCCTGCGCGTTAGTGGGCTGTAACCAAAACACACCCGGCAGTTCAACCGACACCTCGACCACCAACTCCGGTTTGAGCGGCACCAGCGGCCCGACGGTTACAACCAACATTGTGTCGGGCGTCAACAGCGTGCCGGTTATAAGTACTAACTTGCCAGCCACCAACAGTTTGCCGGATGTGACCACGAATTTACCGGCCAGCACCAATCAATAGTTGATGGTTTGGCATTTTGGCTGACGAAGGCGCGTTATTGAAACGCAGCCTTTGGGCTTGGAGCTACAGCTAAGGCGCTGGTGGCATTAACAGGTTTTGTGTTTCGCCGTATGGAGACGACAGATTATGAACTTGCATCCAATCATCTTTGCCGACAGGCCGGCGGCGGCCAAATCTCCAGCGCAACCGTTGGTTGCGGGGAATGGCAAATCCGGGAGGACTTGCGGCAATGCCGCCGTTGAGGTCAAACCCGCCATCCAACCGGTATCCGAACGCTTCCCAGCGTTGGAGGAGCAGGAAATTATTCTAAAATATTTTGATCCGATTGCCAGGGAAGTGAAAGTGGCCGGTAATTTCAATGACTGGTGTCCCGTGGTCACGCCGCTGGAAAACACGGGAGCCGGTGAATGGGTTGTATCGTTGATGTTGAGATCGGGCCAATATGAATATCGTTTCGTTGTTGATGGGGAGTGGCGCGAGGATCCCCAAGCGTCCCAACGGATCGCCAATCCGCCTGGCGGCTTCAATTCTGTTCTCCTGGTGCCACTGTCTGTCCGGATGTCCATTTTGTGAGCGTGAAAGCCCTCATCCCGCTGCTTATGGGAATGTTGTGGGTTGGCTTTATTCTGACCGGCTGTCGATCGCCGCAATCCACGCCGGTGATTGCCAGCAGCCTTTCAACGCGAAACAATTGCTATAGCCTGTTGCATCAACTGCTGGCCGAGCAAAAGGATGTCAGTTTGCTGCGATTCATAAAATCCGAGCAATCCGACGTTAAAATACTGGTGAAGCGTATCGCTACGACTTCCGGAACGGGAGCGGCGTTACTCGAGAAATTTGCGCAGGACGATCCCACGATCCGGCTGGACGACCTCCGCCTCCCGCCGGGTGAGCTGGCCACGCGCGCTTCGATTGCGTCCGACAAGGAGAAGGAATTATTAAGCCAACATGGTGACAAATTTGAGCTGACTTTGCTGCTGACTCAGACCGAGGCGTTGAGCTATGCCTGGCATCTGGCGAAAATTACCGCTGAATGTGAGCCGCAACCCGATCGCGCGCGCGCGCTGGTTGGCGTCAGCGAGGATATGCAACAACTCTATCACGAAGTATTCGTGCTGCTGCTAGCGAAAAAAAGCTCCCTGGTAACGAACTCCGGTGGGACGCACCCGTCGGAATGAAACTCCGTCGTGAAGGCGGCCCAACGCATTGTAAGATGCCTGAGGAATGAAGGGGTGGAATTTGCTCTCGGCGTGCCGGGCAAGGAGCAGGTGAGGACGAGGCGCGGCGTGTTGAAAAAGGTTTCCGGTTCCAGTCCCCAAGGCATATAGGGTGTTCACCCCATTGCCCGGCAGGCAAATCAACGAGACACTTCCAAAGTCCTAAATATGGTCTGCCAAACCAGTTCCATTGCAGGAAAAGTGCCTAATCTATGTGGAATCTGGAACAAATTCTGACGGGACGACCGAGGCCCAGCGAAACGCCCGAGGTTGCGACGGAAGACCTGCCTTTGCATGGCGAATTGTTGAGCCTTGATTTGCTCAAGCAATCCGCCCGCAACCTGGCCCAGAACCGTCGCGTGGAAAGCGGCTGTGGACCAAATCTGTTGCTGCCCCGGCTGGCGTCGAATGAAGCAATCCTGCGCGATTACAACGAGCGGACCTTGCGCGTGGAAAAGACCCGCCATATCACCCCAGCCGCCGAGTGGTTGCTGGATAATTTTCATTTGCTCGAGGAACAAATCCGCACGGCGCAGCGTCACTTGCCGCGGGGCTTCAACCGCCAATTGCCGCAACTGCTCAACGGCCCGTGGATCAACTTTCCGCGCGTGTATGAAATTGCCGTGGAGATCGTCTCCCACACCGACGGACGGATTGACGCGTTGCATCTGACGAGTTTTGTGGTGGGGTATCAGGAGGTTGTGCCGTTGAAGCTGGGCGAACTCTGGGCGATTCCCATCATGCTCCGGTTGGCGCTGATTGAAAATTTGCGGCGCGTCGCGGTGCAGATGAATGTGGAGCGAAAGGACCGGGACGCGGCTGGCAACTGGGCGGATAAAATTCTGCAAGTGGCGGAGAATAACCCCTCCCATTTGATCATTGACGTGGGGGAAATGGCGCAATCCCAGCCCTCGCTGAACCAGGCGTTCGTCGCTGAGTTTCTGCGGCGCATCCAGGAGAAATCGCCCTCGGTGAAGCTCGCGGTGGGCTGGATTGAAGAACGCCTGGCAGAAGATGGCCAGACGGTCGGACAATTGGTGCAAAGCGAAAGCCAGTACCAAGCGGCCACCCAGGCTTCCGTCGGCAATTCGATTTGCAGCCTGCGCTTCCTCGATACCTTGGACTGGCAAGAGTTTGTGGAAGGCCAGAGCGTGGTGGAAAACCGGCTCTGCACCGATCCCGCCGGGGTTTATGCACAGATGGATTTTGCGACGCGCGATGCTTATCGTCACACGGTCGAACGCATCGCCCGCTGTAGCCAGAAAACCGAACTGGAAGTGGCGACGCTGGCCGTTGACCTGGCGCAAAAAAATTCCACCCTGCCGGATACCCGGCTGATGCACGTCGGTTTTTTCCTTGCCGGCAAGGGGGTGAAGGAGCTGGAGCGCACCGCGGCAATGGCCATTCCCCTCCGCAGCATTTTGCCGAGAGTCGCGCGGAAATTTCCGCTCACATTTTATCTCGGTGGCATCTTCCTCGTGACGCTGGCAGTGACCATTCCACTGTTGCAGTGGGCGGTCGCGCTGGGATTATCCGCCTGGATGTCATGTCTGGTAACGTTGCTGTCACTGCTTTGTGCCAGCCAACTGGCCGTGTCCCTGGTGAACTGGTTCGTCACCATCTTTGTCCAGCCCGCAGCCTTGCCGCGCCTGGATTTTTCCAAGGGCATCCCGCCGGCGGATGCGACGCTGGTGGTGGTGCCGACAATGCTCACGAGCGTGCGCGGCATCGAGACCTTGTTGGAAGCGATCGAAGTCCGCTATCTGGCCAATTGCGATGACCAGGTTTACTTTGCGTTGCTGACGGATTTTTGCGACGCCGCAGAAGAACACCAGGCTGGTGACGATGATCTGCTGCGGCGGGCCGGTGAAGGCATTCAGGGCTTGAACCAAAAGTACAAGAGTGACCGGCCTTGCATCTTTTACTTTTTCCAGCGTCCCCGCCGCTGGAATGCGATGGAGAAGATCTGGATGGGCTACGAGCGCAAGCGCGGCAAACTTTCGGATTTGAATCACTGCCTGCGTGGTGGCGGGGTGGCCTGTTTCTCAAAAATTGTCGGCGACCTCGCCGTGCTGCCGCACATCAAATATGTCATCACGCTGGACACCGACACGCAACTCCCGCGCGACGCCGCCCGGCAACTGGCGGCCACGATGGCCCATCCGCTGAACCGCCCGATCTACGATGCGGAAAAAGGACTGATTGTCGAGGGCTATACCATCCTGCAGCCTCGCGTCGCGGTCAGCCTGCCAAGCGCCAGCCGGTCTTGGTTTGTAAAACTGTTTGCCGGCGATCCGGGCATTGATCCGTATACCCGGACCGTCTCGGATGTTTACCAGGACGTTTTCCATGAAGGCTCCTTCATCGGCAAGGGCATTTATGACGTGGACGCGTTCGAACGCGCCGTGGGGGGCAAATTTCCTGAAAACCGGATTCTCAGCCACGACCTGTTGGAGGGCAGTTACGCGCGCGCGGGGCTGGTGAGCGACGTGCAACTGTTCGAAGAATTTCCCTCGCGTTACAGCGCGGACACAAGGCGGCGTCATCGCTGGATGCGCGGCGACTGGCAGATTGCAGCGTGGCTGCTGCCGCGCCTGCCGGGCCTGGACGTGCGCCGCGTGCAAAACCCCCTCACGGGACTGTCGCGCTGGAAGGTCTTTGACAATCTGCGTCGCAGCCTGGTTCCCTTTGGATTGGTATTTCTGCTCCTGCTGGGCTGGCTGCTCTTTCCCAAAGACGCCGGGGCCTGGGGCTTGACGATCCTCGCCATCATTGTGCTGCCGTCTCTGCTGGCGGTACTCACGGAATTCTTGCGCAAGCCGAGGGACCTGCCGCTTTACCTGCATCTCAGCAATGTCGCCCGCACCCTGGGCCGGCAGATGTCCCAGGTGTTCTTGACGGTGGCATTTCTGCCCTATGACGCCGGCATCAGCCTGGATGCCGTGACGCGCACGCTGTGGCGGCTGATATTCTCGCGCCGGAACCTGCTGGAATGGACGACCTCCAGCGACTCCGCCGGGGATGACAACAACACCCTGCTGAGTTTCGCTGCCGCCATGAGTTGTGCTCCGCTGATGGCCATCGCCGCCTCCGCGTTGTTTTATTTCCTGGGCGATCCGCCTTCCTGGATTGTCTTCGGTTTCCTTGCGCTCTGGCTGGTTTCGCCGGCGGTGGCGTGGTGGATCAGCCAGCCCATCGAGGAAAAGAGCGTTGAATTCTCCACCGAGCAAGTGGATAAACTCCATCGGCTGGCGCGCCGGATCTGGAATTTTTTCGAAACGTTCGTCACGGCCGAAGAACACTGGCTGCCGCCGGATAATCTTCAGGAATATCCGCATGTCGTCATCGCGCCCCGCACCTCGCCGACGAACCTTGGCCTGGTGTTGTTGAGCACCCTGGCGGCCCATGATTTTGGCTATCTTGCCATGCGGGGTTTGACGGTGCGTCTCGCGCGCACGTTGGAGACGGTGGAAAGGCTCGAACGCTACCGCGGGCATTTTTACAACTGGTATGACACGCACACGCTCAAGCCGTTGGCGCCGCTGTATGTTTCCACCGTGGACAACGGCAACCTCGCCGGCCTGCTGCTGACGCTGCACTCCGGATTGCAGGAACTCACGGACCAAACTTGGAGCGCGGCGCGAATCATGGCCGGCCTGCGCGATACGCTCGGCGTTTGGCGCGAACAGCCGCGCAGTCCGGGAGCGCCGGTGAATTTTGAGGCCCTTGGGAAATTGCTCTTGGGGAATCCCGCCTCGCCGGCGGAAACCATGCAAATACTCGACCAGGCGATGGCCGCGGCGACGAAGCCGGCCAATGCAAAAACTAAACCAAATGACGAAGGTGAAGCCTGGCGAAAGATTTTTGAACAAAACTGTCGCGAACAGCGCGAGGAAATTCTCGCCGGTGTTCCGTGGTTGAATTTGGACGAGTTGCTGCAACTTGGTTTGCAGCCGGACCAGGCGCCGGAATGGCAGCGATTCCGGGACCAGCTCAACATGCCGATGAGCGTACGCCGGCTTGCCGACGAAACCGAGAACTGGCTCGTTAAACTGGACGAACTCCGCGATGCCGCGCGTGGCTCCCCGGCAAGCTCCGGGTTGGAAAAGCGGTTGTCTGACTTGCGCGCCTTGCTGGGGGCCGCCGGACTGAACGCCGTGGCGCAACTGAACGAATTGGAAAGTCTGGCGCAACACTGCGATGATTTGGC
>Ga0326728_10026971_pt1 | contig 10101 bp, 7 predicted proteins | sample MB3enrmetagenome_FD_207602 | JGI IMG/M metagenome (GOLD analysis project Ga0326728, IMG submission 207602) | Lab enriched peat soil microbial communities from McLean, Ithaca, NY, United States - MB31MN | ecosystem: Environmental > Terrestrial > Soil > Wetlands > Peat | place: USA: New York... | reverse complement strand
CCATTGCTATGCGGACCGTTCGGACCATTGCATTGTATGGTTTTGTGTCGGGCTTTTTCGTTTTTGCCGGGATTGTGGGTTGCGGTCAAAAAGCCCATAAGCCCGCAGGGGATGCCGGGGTCAGCAGCCCGTTTTGGCAGGTGAATCTAAGCGGCAAGGATCGCATACCGGGAATTGACCAGGGATCCGCCACCGAGGGCCAGTGCGGAGGCAGATTGGCGTTCGTTGTCTGGACCGATTTGACGGGGGCTTTTCGCTTCGAATCCACTGACTCTGACGGAGGATTCATCTGGGCTGGCCATCACGGAAATCCGGGCGACCAACAAGTGGATTGCCGGTGTGCCACGCGAGACGGAACCAACGGGGTGGTCACCATTAACGGCAAGACATTTGACTTGGCGCGGGGCGGACTATTCCTGGTGTCAACCTTAGGAAATCCAGCCCAGGTGCGGCAACTGAAGCGGGACAATCTGCGTGCGTCCGATAAATTGTGGGAAATTGCCAAGAATGACTAAGAAATCAGGGACTTTTTTACAAGTGCTTCGAAGACACCAAAGCCTTGAGAGAATGATAAACCATGAAATCAATCACACAAATCATTCGCAGCATCAAGGATTCAAGCGAGAAATCAACCACCAGGAAGATCATTTATGGCCTTATAGGCGGATTGCTTGGCGGGGTGCTGGTATTCCTTGTGATATTTGCCATCGGTGTCTTGATGTTTGTTTTTGGACTGTGGAAAGTTGGCTTGGGCCCTTGAGTCAACTCTATTAACTGGAGGACAATAAAATGCAAATCGCAGGTCGAATATGCAAGGTTTGTGAGCGCGGCATCGTATTTGCCAGCGAAGGCAAATTTTGCGCCAATTGCGGAACGGTAATGCATCTGCAGTGCGAACCAAAAACTAATTGCCGCGTCTGTGGCCTGCCTTTCCAGGGTTGGGAGCCTCCTGAGCCGGATCCAATGGAAGAGGCGCTGGTTCCGCCAGCCTTACGGACCGGGAGAAGTGTCGGACCTGGTTTTGCCATAGGATGTGCCGTGGTTTTAGCGCTTTTGCTAATTGCCGCGTATTGTTTTGCGTATTCCCTATTCCGGCGAGGGATGTGATCGTGAAATGAACATGACCTGATTCAATATGGACACAACTAAACTTGTACTCATTTCCGTCTCGTTTGTGGGTTCGCTATCGCTCCCGCCGATAAAGGCCTGCGTGTTCTTGCTTCTTGTTGCCGTGTTGATTTGGTTTTGGGGGTTGGCCGTATTTAGACTTTTTGCGCCCGGAAAATCTTCAGGCAAAAAGAGGAGGGGCTTTGACACCGCGGCTTCGATTATATTTATCATATTCGGAATACTCGTCGCTGTTTTCGTTGGGTTCGTCCTTCTGTGGTCGCGCGATTTTACGGGACGTTAGCATCTATACTTGACGCCGGAATTGCTTGAGGATCATAAACGGCAGAGAGCCGAGAATTTGCTGCTTAAAGGCGGTTGGCGTTCAAACAGGGTTTGGTCTCGGTTGGCATCACACTGGTCACGCCCCCTGTTGGATTTCACCCAATGGTTGGACCCCAGCGCCGATCTGGAGCCTTGCAAACGCCAAGGTTGGGCGGGCCCCAATGGCCCGCTTGATTAACCCCTCGCAGGAGCAAGTTAAAACGCGATAAATCCCGGGGGGATCGGGGGCAAGTCCCCCAGTGCCATAAATCTCAATCCCGCTTCCCTGGACTAATATGTCTTTTTTCCGTCCGGCACCATGGAAGGCCCGCCACAAAAAGTGGTGAGAGATCACAATTCAGCGGGTTCTTTTATATGTTCGCAAGTGAAGGCCAGATAAGCCTTCGCCCATCACGACAAAGGGAAAGTGTTTCGGAGCAGAAGAGCCTCGGCTTGCAGAAGCAACCCACCCAGGTGCAGAATCGCCCAGCCCCAAAGGGTGCCCGCAGCAATAACGAAAAGAATGGCGAAACCGAGTGTTGCGAAGCCGCTCCTGCCTTCAGGGCATTCGCGTTGAGCCGCAACGCAACCGCCGTCCCCTGGAATTCGGACAAATGGCGCTGCCGGATGGGATGCGGAAGTACGAGGGAACATCTGGCATGGGGACGCCCCGTTGCTTTCGATGACTGGTTTTATGATGCAGTTGGTCAATAATTTCATAATTTTCATCTTTTCGCCGGGCGAATTAGTTCGCCCATTACCAATCAATGCGAGATTTTGGGCAAGTTGGGGGGAAAAGTAATTTGGAGAAATAATTCCCCCGGCTGGGTGTAAAATTTCGCATTGATGAATGGCGGGCGAATTGGTTCGCTCGCTGGAATCGCAATTTGACCGCCGTTATTGAATAGAAGATTATGTCCAAGCCCATGAATACACCCTCGAGCCGCCAGGCGGCCGTTTTTAGCGTTGCCCGCCGGCTCCCGGCTGGCGAGCGCGCTGCCTACCTCGACGAGATGTGCGCGGATGATGCCGTCCTGCGCGAGCGGGTCGAGGAATTGCTTAAGGCCAATGATGAGGCGGGAGCTTTCCTCAAAGAACTGGCGACAGGAGCAGGAGACGCGGAAACGACCCAAGCCCCGGCCAGGACTGTCCTTATCGCACCTGGCCCCTCTGAAAAACCCGGCGACCAAATCGGACGCTACAAGCTTTTGGAGAGGGTCGGTGAAGGCGGCTGCGGTGTGGTTTACGTGGCCGAGCAGACTGAACCCGTGCGCCGCCGGGTCGCGCTCAAGGTCATTAAGCTGGGCATGGACAGCAAGGCGGTGGTCGCCCGTTTCGAGGCCGAGCGCCAGGCGCTGGCGATGATGGATCATCCTAACATTGCCAAGGTGCTCGACGCGGGCACAACCGACACTGGCCGGCCCTATTTCGTGATGGAACTGGTGCGGGGCATCCGCATCACCGATTATTGCGACCAGGCCAACCTCAGCACTGAGGTGCGTCTCGGTCTCTTCATCAAGGTCTGCCAGGCGATCCAGCACGCGCACCAGAAGGGCATCATTCACCGCGACGTCAAGCCCTCCAACATCCTGGTCACGCTCCATGACGGCGTGCCGGTACCCAAAGTCATTGACTTCGGCATCGCCAAGGCAACGGAAGGCCGGCTGACCGACGCAACGGTTTATACGCAATTGCATCAGTTCATTGGGACGCCGGCCTATATGAGTCCGGAGCAGGCGGAGATGAGCGGGCTGGATATTGATACGCGCAGCGACATCTACAGCCTGGGAGTGTTGCTTTACGAATTGCTGGTCGGCAGCACGCCATTTGATGCGAAGGAACTGATGGCCTCGGGCCTGGACGCGATGCGCAAGACCATCCGCGAGGAGGAACCGGTCCGCCCCAGCACCCGTTTCGCTACGCTGGAGGGGGCGGAATTGACGACTGCGGCCAAACGCCGTTCCTGCGATGTGCCAAAGCTGGTTCACTTGCTCAAGGGCGACCTGGATTGGATCGTGATGAAGTGCCTGGAGAAGGATCGCGCGCGCCGGTACGAAACGGCCAACGGCCTGGCGGCCGATCTCAAGCGGCACTTGGAGAACGAACCTGTCGTCGCCCGGCCTCCGAGTATGGCATATCGCCTTCAGAAAGCGTATCGGAGGAACAAGCTGGTATTTAGCGCGGGGGTGGCGGTCTTTCTGGCGCTTGCAGCAGGGCTGACCTTGGCGGCGATGGGATGGCGGGAGACGCAAGTGGAGAGGGACAAGGCACTGCAAGCGCGGGCTGCAGAGGAGGTGCAGCGCAAGACGGCGCAGACCAGCGAGAAGAATGCTGAAGCCCAGGCGCTGGCCGCCCGCCGCATCGCCTACAGTTCGGACATGAATCTACTTCAGCAGGCGCTGGCCATGAATAATCTCGGGCGCGCCCAGACGTTGCTCAATCGCCAAAAACCGCAGCCCGGCCAGTTGGACCTGCGAGGCTGGGAGTGGCGCTATCTCTGGAGCCAGACCCGCGCGGACGACCACGAGGCAATCTTTGCCGGAACCAACCGGCTGCTATGCCCCTTGTCCATTAGCGGCGATGGCCGGCTGCTCGCACGCGAATATCGCGGCGAGACCGTCGTGACCGACCTGATGTCGCGCCGCACGGTTTTGCAGCGGACTAACGCCTGGCGGCCAGTCTTCGCCCACCACGGCGCCACCCTGGCGTTCGCGCCCGACGTTTCTTCCAGCAACAGCTCGATCACCTTGTTGGACTTGGTCACGCAGCAGGAGACCCAGCTCGTCGCATCCTTTGGCGCCGTGAGATGGCTTGGTTTCACCCCCGATGACCACCGGCTGCTGACCGTCTCCGAGCGGACTGATGCTGGGGTCTCGCGTGAATTACCTTATTGCCTGACAGCATGGGACATGGACTCCAAGAGGCAGCTTTGGCAGCGAACGATCGGCGGGTACGCCGACCTGTATAGGCCGTACGCCATCTCCCCCGATGGCGGAGCTTTCGCCGCTGTCCTCAACCTGAATCTCCACCCCCGGGTGCAAGTATTTGAGACCCAGGACGGGAGTGAGCGGGTCACGATCAAATTGGCCGACATGTTTGCCACGAGCGCTACGTTCTCACCGGATAGCTCCACGCTCCTTACGGGCGCGGGTTTCACCGACTCGGCCATCCGGCTCTGGGACGCGCACACCGGCAAGGCCAGCGGCACATTGGAGGGGCACCGCGGTTATGTGAGCGACCTGCTTTTTACCTCGGATGGCAAACGACTCATCTCGTCCAGTGGAGATCAGACGATCCGCCTCTGGGATTGGTCCACGCGCCAGCCGGCTGGCGTCTTGCGCGGACACCTGAACGAAGTAGATGGGCTTGCCCTGGCCACGGACGGCCGAACACTGGCAAGCCGTTGCAAGGATGGATCCATTTACCTCTGGGATATGGCCAAACCCTCCCGGCACCTTGGATATCAGACCCTCGCCAGCCTCGGGATCGGGCCAATCCAGTTCACGTCCGACAGTCGGTCCATCCTGGAGGTTCGGTACAGCGGTGGTGAACTAGTCCTTTACGACGCCCTCACCCTCAAGGCGACGCGGCGTTCCTGGACAACCTCCACGAATGGTCACGTAATCTCTGTCTCCCCGGACGCCAGCCAGGTGGTGCATTTCGATTTCCACGGCCACCTTCGGCTATGGGACGCGCGCAGTGGATTGGAGACCGACAAGTTTATCGCGGATGTTCATTACTTTGCCGCTGACTTTTCGCATGACCGGAAAGTGTTGGCGACGGCTCGGGCCGACGGGACGAACCTTGTGGTTGAAACCTGGGACACCGATGCATGGCAGCGGAAAAGTTCCTTCATCACCCCATTGGATGGCGCCGACGATATTGACGGAACCTCACAGCCGAACATTTTCGTGATTCGGAACCAACGGGGTTTTCAGTTAATTGATGTGACCAGGCCTCAGGAACGTCCGAAACAAATTGAGACTCGGAGCGACGAATTAAAGGGTTTTGCGACTTCTCCAGACGGCCGGATCGCCGCAGCCGCTCTTGACGATGGCTCTATTAGGCTCTGGGATATGGCGACGCTTCAGCCGTTGGACACGCTCAGAGGGTTCCTGCTCGGGACGCACTCGGTCGCATTTTCGCCCGATGCCGAGCGGTTCGCCGCCGGCAGCACCGGCCAGGAGGCGGTCAAGCTGTGGGACACCGCGACATGGCAGGAAGTGCTGACGTTGAGTGGTGTGGGATCGGTGTTTAACGTTGTCAAGTTTTCACCCGATGGCCGCTACCTTCTGGCAATCAATTATGACGGACTCATCCACCTTTGGTCCGCCCCCACACTCGAGGAGATTAAGGCGGCGGAAGAAGCGGACGCGACGGCACGAAATTGAACCGTTGCTTGCGCCTCCGAATTCTGTCGCACAATCCACGCATAGAGGACACAATGCCGTTCATCAACGACGTCACCCAGATTCTCCAAGCCGTGCAGCAAGGCGACCCCAAGGCCGCGGAGGAACTGCTCCCGTTGGTTTATGAGGAATTACGCAAGCTCGCGGCGGCCAAAATGGCCCATGAGGCCGCGGGTCATACCCTGCAACCAACGGCCTTGGTGCATGAAGCGTGGCTTCGCCTCGTCGGCAACCAAAACCAGGAATGGGCGGGACGCGCCCACTTCTTCGGTGCCGCTGCTGAGGCCATGCGGCGCATCCTGATTGATAAAGCAAGGCGCAGGCGCGCGTTGCGTCATGGTGGCGGTCAGCAGCGAGTGGACTTTGAAGAGTTGGACCTCGCCTGTGCGATCCCTGATGACCAACTCCTCGCCGTAGATGAGGCCCTGGACAAGCTGGCCTCCGCGCATCCGCGGCAAGCGGAACTTGTCAAGTTGCGATACTTCGTTGGCATGACCATGCAAGAGGCCGCCCAAGTGCTCGGCATCTCGGCCGACACGGCCAAGGACGACTCTGCCCACGCCCGCGCCTGGTTGTTCCGCGAGATTACGAAATCCAATCAGAAAGTGTCATAACGGCGCGACAGCCCGCTGTGGGAACTGGCGACGCTGCGACCGGTCACCACCCTCGGGAGTTTTCTGATTGGCGCCACGTCAGTCGCGTTCTCGCCGGACAGTACCCGATTGATGGCCGGAGGAGACGCCGAAGCCGTGAACCGAAACCAGATGCGGCCGCTCAGACGGATCCGCAGGAAGCCGGTTGAGGTCTGGCAACGCGTCCGGCCAAACTCCTGCGGGGGCAAGTTCAAAGCGATAAATCCATTCCCTCAATATCCAAACGAAACTGCCGTCATCACTTGGCATGTTCGTTCTCCGTTTGCCTTACCGGCCCTGGAGAGGGTGGCTGGATGCCTTTCTCAATGAGCAGGCGGAAATCGGGCGGGACCGCCACGACGCAATGCCCGTTTCGACCAATTAGAAAGTGAGTGAGACTGGTACGGATTCCACCCTTCCCGGTTCGACCCGCCTGGCGGCAGAGATTACAAATGGAGCGCAGAATAATAATCGACCCGTTTGAAGGGGCATGTTCCAATGACGCCATGCCGCTGCCCAAACTTACGGATGACGCACTGGTGAAACGCCTTCGATGGGTGATGCTGGCCCAGTGCCTCGACGGCATTCATTTAACCACCACAATATACGAACAACCTGTTGTATATTAATTGTTAGCCCATTAAAATCATGAAATGCTTCACACACCGAAGTTTGGACGCCGTTGCAACATGTAGATCCTGCGGGCGGGCATTGTGCCCCGATTGCATTTCGGAAGTCGGCCTATCTTGTGCTTGCAAAAACCGATGTGAATCTGATGTTGCACGCTTCAATGAAATGCTCACGCGAGGCCGACCTGGGCCAGCAAACGTTGTTGGTTAGGCGAGCAGAGCGCGGGCGAACTTGCCGGCGGAGTAATAGGCGTCGGCCACCACCGTCACCGGTTCGTCCCACGCCAAACCCAAGAGCAACGCGCTCAACTTGTCCAACAAGGTCCGCCGGTCCCGATTGCTCCAAACCACCCCTTCGTGAATGCGGGCGGCCACTGGCACCGCCAGATAAACTCCCGCCGCCTGCGCCAATAACGCGACGGCCTGCAGCGAGTGGCCCATAATGAAAGAAGCCTTGGCGTTGCAACGGGACTCCTGATGCAGGCTTTTAACCCCCGGCATCTTCCGGCCCTCCTTGGGCCGCTTGATTCCATCGACCAGCGCCACCCGCCGCCCGTTGACCCGCACCCAACGCCGTCGCAGTAACCGCTGCAAGGTCTTTTGCCACAGTTGGGTCAAGGTGGCCACATCCAAGGCCGGGGAATGAAAGAAGTGCAGCAGGCAGTAGTAACTGGCGTCCGACAAGCCCAGGCCCCGGACCAGGCTGGTGACGCCCGCCAAGTCCGGACGCAGACACAACCCGGCCAGGACGACAATCAGCCAGAGGAAGGTGGCGGAACGGGAGCAGGCCGGGCGGAGCGGCTGCAGAGCGCGCCAGAAAGCCCGCCAGAGCAGGCGGGAGCGCCGGAGGGAAGAAAAAGCGCTTGACATATCCGATACTATATATAAGGTATTGGATATGACAACCACATTCCGCCTACAACAAATCCAACGGCAAATCGCCAAAATTAAAGGAGAGCTTCTGGCATTGGGGGACCTCCATCCCGGCAGTCTTTCCCGCCAATACAACGTCTGCGGCAAACCCGGTTGCCGCTGCAAAGACCCCAAGAACCCGCGCCGGCACGGCCCCTACCACAAGGTGAGCTATGTCTATCGCGGCCGTTCCACCTCGCGCTTCGTCTCCCGCGATCAGGTCAAAGAAATCCAGGCCGAACTGGCCAACTACAAGCGCTTCCGCAAACTGACCGATGAATGGGTGGGATTAGCCCTCAAGTTGGCTAAAGAAAAACGCAAACTGGCTCCTTGATTTTCCCCGAGAACCTTTCACTCTCCAGTTACAATTCAACCATGAAATCGTTTACCGAGGCATTTTGGTTTGAGGTGGCACGGTGTGGCTTTGTCAAATCCCTTTCAACCGATCAGTTTGCATCCTCCCCCCGTTTCCGCTTCATGCGCTTCACCCTCGCTTGTGTTTCTCTCCTCTTGTCCATCACTTCCGCATCTGCGGCCGGACTGGTCCTGGCCGATCATGGCCAGAGCCGGTACACGATAGTCACCGCGCTGGATGCCAGCGCGACGGTGAAGCATGCGGCACAGGAGCTGGCCGACGACCTGAAGCAGATCTCTGGCGCTGTTCTGCCGGTAATGAGCCGGAATCCCCCCGGCCCGGCGATTTTCGTGGGTGCCAGCCCGTTTCTCCCATCCGCCATCCAGAAGGTGCGGCTCGACATCCCTGCCGACGAAGCCTTCGTCGTTCGCACAGACCAGAGCAACCTCTTCCTGGCCGGCCACGATGACCGGGGCACTCTTTATGCCGTCTATTCCTTTCTCGAAGACCACCTTGGCGCGCGCTGGTACGCGCCCGACGCCACCGTCCTGCCGCCCCAAGACGTGGTACGCGTTCCGGATCTGGATGAGACTCAGGCCCCGGCCTTCAGCTATCGGGACACGGACGAGGCCATGGTTTTTGGAAAGGGCCAATGGGATGCCCACCTCAAGCTCAACGGCGCCAGTGTTCCCGACCAAGCCGAACTGGGCGGCATCAACCGGCTCTTCAACGGGGCGGAGAACTTCTACAGCCTTGTCCCGCCCAATCACTATTTCGCCGGCCACCCCGAATACTACAGCCTGCTGGACGGCAAACGAAAGTCCTCGCCGGACTCACAACTCTGCCTCAGCAGTCCGGGCGTCTTCAAGGTGATGGTGGACGCCCTGGTGGCGGAGGCGAAGGCCAACCCAAAAGAGTTGACCTTGGGGCTTTCGCCCAACGACGCTGAACACGGAAACTGCGAGTGCGACGCCTGCCGGGCCGCCGATGCGAAGTTCGGCTCCCCGGCCGGGACGCTGCTGGACTTCGCGAACAGGGTTGCGGCAGCGGTGCAGGCGGAATTGCCGGATCGGAAGATCTGGGTGGAGACGCTGGCCTACCAATACACCCAAAAGGCCCCAACGCCCGGCGCCATTGCGCCAGCCAGCAACGTGCTGGTGTGTTTAGCCCCCATTTACGCCTGTGACGGCCACCCGCTGGCCACCGACCCGCAGAACAAAACGTCCAACGAGGCGCTCCTGGCTTGGAAACAGGTGGCGCCGGGCCACCTGCTTATCTGGCATTACGGGGTCAATTTCGCTCATTACCTCCAGCCCTATCCCAACTGGGACGAACTGGGCGCCGACATGGCTTATTACCGGGACAATGGCGTCTCCGGGATGTTTTGTGAGGGTGACTACCAGGGCATCTGCGATCTACAGGCCATGCACACATGGGTGATGGCCCACCTTTTCTGGAACCCGCGCCAGGATGTATGGGCGCTGGTCCGCGATTTCTCCGACGGCTATTACGGCAAGGCCGGCGCCGACATCTACGCCTATCTTAGGCTCTTCCACGACAGGTTGCAGCAGCCCAACATCCACCTGCACCTGTACGATCCTCCCACCTCCCCGCTCTTTAGCGCCGAGTTGCTCAAGTCGGCCGGCGATCTCTTCGACCATGCCGAGGCCGTCGCCGAAACCCCGGAAATCAGAAGCCGCGTGCAGGAGGCTCGCATGGGAATCCGCTACATT
>Ga0326728_10026969_pt1 | contig 10101 bp, 9 predicted proteins | sample MB3enrmetagenome_FD_207602 | JGI IMG/M metagenome (GOLD analysis project Ga0326728, IMG submission 207602) | Lab enriched peat soil microbial communities from McLean, Ithaca, NY, United States - MB31MN | ecosystem: Environmental > Terrestrial > Soil > Wetlands > Peat | place: USA: New York... | reverse complement strand
AACACCCAGAACACCGCTTCCCGCTCCCGCCAGAACTCGCGGAACCGCACCAGCGTGAGTTGCACGAGCGACCGCTCCTGCCACCTAATCTCCATCGCGCAGATGCCTCCCGGTCAGCGACACGAACACATCCTCCAGCGTCGCCGAATGCGTCCGCAATTCCGTCAGCCCAATGCCCCGCTTCGCAAGTTCATCGAGCAGCGCCGGCACCGCCACGTGGAGCTGGGCCACCTGCAAGCGGATGAATCCATCTTCCGATCGCGCGGCCCGGACCCCTGCCAGCCCTTCCAGCGCCCCCGCCTCCAAGCCGCCTCCTTCCGTCGCGAACTCCACCACGTGATCCGCGCCCAGCGCCGCCACCAACTCCCGCGGCGTCCCCAGCGCAATCGCCTTGCCGTGGTCTATGATCGCCACCCGGTCGCACAGCCGCTCCGCCTCGTCCATGTAGTGCGTGGTCAGAATGATGGTCCGGCCGGCGGTCTTGAAATGCTCGATCAAATCCCAGAGTTGCCGCCGCGCCTGCGGATCGAGGCCCGTCGTCGGCTCGTCCAGGAACAGCAGATCGGGTTCCCCCACCAACGCGCAGGCCATCGCCAGCCGCTGTTTCTGCCCGCCCGAGAGCTGGCCCACTCGCGCCTTACTCTTCTCCTCGAGTTGCACCATCCCAATCACCGCGGCCACCGCCGGGCCGCGCTTGTAGAAACTGCGAAACAGCCGCAGCGTCTCCTCGACCGTCAGCTTCTCGGCGAGTTGCGTCTCCTGCAACTGCACTCCCAGCCGCTGCCGCAACTCCGCGCCATCCCTCGCCCAGTGCAGCCCCAGCACTTCCACCGACCCAGCGTCCGGCTCCAGCAGCCCCTCGCAGATCTCTATGCTGGTGGTCTTCCCCGCCCCGTTCGGTCCCAGCAGTCCGAAGCATTCGCCCGCGCGCACTTCCAAATCGATCCCGTCCACCGCCACCACGTCCCCATAAGCCTTCCGCAATCCGCGCACCGAGAGCGAGACGTCCATTGCCTTCAGTATTTCAAGCCATCGCGGACCCGCGCAACCGCGTCGTAGAGTGCGACGGTCTTCTCGAACATCCGCTCGAAACCGAAGCGCTCCTCATAGGTCAGCCGCGCGGCGTGGCCCATCCGTTTTCGCTCCGCCGCATCCACGATCAGCTTCCTCAGCGCGCCCGAGAGCGCCTCCGCGTTTCCCGCCGGGACCAGCAGCCCGGTCGCTCCATCCGCCACGGCTTCGCTCACCGCGCCCACATTCGAGGCCACCACCGGAACCCCGGCCCGCATGGCCTCCAGAATGCTCCTTGGGAATCCCTCGCTCCGTGTCGACAGCACGAAGATCTGCGCCCGCCCGAGCGCCACGGCCGGCTCCGCTTGGTACCCCAGCAAATGAACGCGCTCCGCAATGCCGCCCCGGGCCGCCTGCTCACGAACTTCCCCCTCCAATGGCCCGTCGCCAATCAGCTCTAGTTCCCAATCCAGCGACCGCAGCGCCGCCAAAGCTTCCAGCAGCGTGCGAAAGTCTTTCGGCGCCTCCAGCCGCGCCACCGAAATCATCCGCACGGGATTCGCCCCCGGCTCGGCGCGCCACATCTCCGGGATGTCCCGCACGCCGTTGTGAATCACGTGCAGCTTCTCCGTGCCCGCGATTCCGGCCCGCAGCGCCAATTCCCGCTCGTATTCGGAAACGCATACAATCCCGCTCGCCCAGCGCGCCGCCACCCTCTCCGCCCATCGGAAAACCATCCCCTGCGCCGGGCCGAGCCGGTCGCCAATTGCCCAGCCGTGCGGAGTGTAGAGCACCGGCCAGCCCCGCCGCGCCGCGACCGCTCGCCCGATCCAGCCGGCTTTGGCCGTGTGCGTCGAAACCAGCTCCGGTCCGAATTCGCCCAGCGCGCGCCCCAGCACCTCCAGCGCCCGCATGTCCCGCAGCGGATGCACCGCGCGCCGCAAGCAGCGCAACGAGTGAAACGGAACGCGCGCCGCCTCGAGCTGCGCGGTTACCGGCCCCTCGCCTCCCACAAACACCATCGCTTCGTGGCCGCCTTCGATCATGGCCCGCGCCAGGTCCCGCACGTGTATGCTGGCGCCCCCCACCGCATCGGCGCGTGTGATCACATAGGCGATCCTCACCGGGAGACCATGACCAGATACGCCAGCTTGCGGAACAGGGCTGCGGCAACCGCCGGGACCAGTGGCAGATCGAGCAACCGCGCGAACGGCGCCAGCCGTTCCTCGTCGCGCAGCCGGAACCGTATGTAATCCGGCTCCCGAAACTCGCTGCGGAAGTACCGGCCGAACGCCGCGAAGATCTCACGCCGGCTGCGATAGTGCGTCCACTTGTCGATCCATTCGAGTTTGTCCATCGCCCAGTGGTGGCAGCTCGGGGCTTGCTCTTTCCACTTGCCCAGGCCCAGCTTCCGCAAGGCCCAGGTATAGGCGAACCTCAGTCTCGAGCCTTTGCGGAACCAGTGCGCGAGCGGTATCCCGATGTGCCCTTCGCGAATCACGTCGCGCGACGGGAACAGGCTCAGCAGCGTCCCGCCCGGCTTCAGAACGCGGCGGATCTCGCTGAGCACCGCCTCCAGGTCTTCGACATGTTCCATTACCTGGTTATTGGTGACCAGATCGAAGCTCGAATCCTCGAACGGCAGCCGCCCATCCCGAATCTCGACGATTACCTCGCCCAGCAATCCCGACTGCTCCGCCTCTTTGTGAGCATCCGAGCCGCCGTAGTAGATATCTGCACCGAAGATTTCCAATCCCGCCGCGCGCCCGGCGGCGACCACCTCGCCCGCCCCGCACCCATAGTCCAGGATCTTCGCCCCGGCGCGAGCCCGCGCGAACCGCTCCACGAAATCCAGGACCCATCGGTTCGTAACATCCATAACTCAGCGGCGTGCGCCGGCCAACTCTTCGTACAACTGTTCCCAGCGCCCCACCACCCGCGCCATCTCGAAGCGCTCCACCACGTGCTCCCGCGCCGCTTGCCCCATTTGCTGGCGCGCTTTCGGCGTCAGCCCTTGCAGGCGCGTCATGGCCGCTCCAAACGCCCCCGCGTCGCCCGGTGGAACCAAGTAGCCGGTCTGTCCGTCCAGAACGATCTCGCCCACTCCGCCCACTCCCGTCGCCACCGAGGGCGCACCGCTCGCCGCGGCCTCCAACAACGCCATGGGCAGCCCCTCTATATTCGAAGATAGCAAATAACCATTGCAGGCATTCATCAGTTTCGGCGCGTCGGCGCGCAGCCCCAGGAAGCGCACGTCGGCCTTGAGCTCGCCGGCCAGTGCGCGCAGCGCGGCCTCTTCCGGCCCTTCGCCCGCGATCAGCAGCCGGCCTTTCCCCTGCGCCGCGAACGCCCGCAGCATAGTCGGATAGTCCTTCTTCCAAAGCAGCCGCCCCGCCGCCAGCCACACGAATTCATGGCCCAGCTTCAACTCGCGCCGGGTATCTTCCCGCGCCTCCGCGTCCGGCTGTATGCGCACCGTATCCACGCCGTTCGGAATCACCCGAATCTTGCGCTGCGGCGCGATCCGGCTCTCGGCGCACCGCCTGGCGATCGCATCGCACACCGCCACCGTCACGTCCGAGAGGCGGTCCGTCCTGCGCAGCCACCGCTCCCGCCCGCGCGCGTCCCCGCTCTCGCGGCAGCTCTCCACCAGGCTGTGCGCCGTTGAAATCGCTACCGGAACCGGCGCGATCAGCCGAGCCATTCGTCCTAGCAGATTCGCGTGGAACATGTGGCAGTGTAAAATCTGCGGCCGTAACTTCCGCAGCAGGGACGCCAGGCGCAGGAACCCCGCCGGGCTGGCTGAGCCAGGCCGCATCTTCAGCGAATACACGGGAACGCCCGCGCTTGCGAGTTCCTCCTGAAAGGCGCTCGGCTCGAGCATCGAGACCACGCTCGCCTCCCACCCGCGCCCACGCAGCCCGGCGGCCAGCAGCGCCACCTGCGTCTCCGCGCCGCCGCGAGCCAAATTCGTCGAAAGAAGCACCACCTTCTTGTTCATCGCCTGACCATCTCCTCGAAGAGCGCGGCATACGCCTCCACCATCGCGCTCACTTCAAATCGTCTCGCGCGTTCCCGCGCCGCCTGGCCCATCTCGATCCGGAGTTGCGGGTTCCCCGCCAGATTCTCCAGCGCGCTCCCCAGCGCCCGCAAATCGCCGCGCGGCGCCAGGATTCCCGTCACACCGTCCTCCACCAGCTCCGGCACGCCACCCACCGCGGTCGCCACCACCGGCAGTCCGGCCGCCATCGCCTCCAACACCGCCAGCGGGCAGCCTTCCCAATCCGAGGCCAGCGCGAAAATGTCGCACGCCGAGAGCAGCTCCGCCACACCGGCGCGCACTCCCAGGAACCGAACCCTTCCCTCCACCCCGAGCCGCTCCGCCTTCTGCCGGGCCGCTTTCATCAGGCTGCCTTCGCCCGCCATCACGAGCCGCCCCACCGGCACTCGCGCGAAGGCTTCGATCAGAGCCAGCGGGTTTTTCTGACGCTCGAACCGCCCCACCGATGCAATCAGCACTTCCTCCGCGCCAAAACCCTCAGCGCTTCGCCACGGGCCGCGTGCCTCGGGCCGATAGAAGGCCGCCGTGTCCACACCATTCGGAATCGTCCGCGCGGGATCGCGTCCGTACACGGCCCCGAACGAGCGCGCCACCTCCGGCCCGATCGCCACCGCCGCCACCCCGCGCCGCCACGCCCAGCCCTGTATCGCCCGGCCCAGCCGGTCGGCTTCCCTTTCCGCCATATTGTGTACCGTGTGGACCATCGCTCGCGGTCGCTCCATCCATCCCGCGGGCAACGTGTAGCGCAACACATACGAATGCGTATGCACCACCTCCGGCCGGAATTCGCGCATCACTTCCGCCAGGCGCGGTATCATCCGCACATCCAGCCCGCGCCGCTTTCCCAGATACCACACTGGCACGTCCAATTCCAGCCCCTGCGTGTACCGCCCGTAGAGCGAGGCCACGCCGCACTCGAACCGGCCCCGGTCCAGCCCTCGGGCGAGCGCCGCCACCACGTTCTCGGCCCCGGCCCGCTTCAGCGTCGGAACCACTTCCAGCACGCGAATGCTCATGCGCGCTCCTCCGATTGCCGGAAGCTCAGCGCCCACTGCGTCGTAATCAGCGCCAGCATCAGCCAGCCCGGCTTGCGCTGTTCCCAACTCAGCGTCGAGACGCCGATGGCCCACGCCGCGAGCATCACCGTCCACAGCGCCCGTTCCGTCCGCGGCATCATCCACACGAACAGCGCCGTCGCGCCCGCCAGCGCCGCGAACAGTCCAAGCCCAATCGCCCCGCATTCCACCAGTATCGAGAGGAACGTGTTGTGCGCCACGTATTCGTGCCCCGCCAGCGCCGGCCTGCCTAGGGATGGCCGCACCGCCTCCGGATACGCGCCCGCGCCCACTCCCAGCGCCGCATGGCTCTCCAACGCTAGCAAACCCGCCTTCCAGATTCGCGTCCGATTGTGCAGCGTGCCCGCGTCGCCCAGACTCGCGAGGCGCGCCCGACTGGCCGCGGGCGCCAGCCACAGCGCGCCCGCCAGCAGCAGCCCTAACAGCGCCACGCCCGAAATCCTCTGCCAGCGGTCCGACTCCCGCCAGGTGAGCGGCACAAACACGAACCCGGCCGCCGCCGCCGCCACCGCCGTGCGCGACGCCGTCAACAGCATCGCCGCGATCGCCGCCAGCGCCGCCGCCCGGTACGCCCACGCCTTGGCGCCTCCCGCGCGCCCGCTCAGGTACAGCGCCAGCGGAATCGCCAGCGCCACCGTCAGCGCCAGATCGTTCGGATCGAAGCCAGCCGCCGCGTACCGCCGGTAATACGTCTGCTGGTTCTCCGCGAACCGCTCGAGCGTCGCGACCGCGGCCAGCGCCGCGCCCCACACGTAGGCTTCCATCAGTTGCACAGGCCGGCCCGCGTCCCGGCATTGATCCCAGACAAGGTACGCCATGGCCAGCAGTTGCGCGTACGTCCAGGTCCGCGCCGCCGTGGCAACCGGCGCGAGACTCCAGAAATACGTCGCCGCCGCCCACATCGCAAACGCCGCCGCCAGCGCCAGAACCAGGTTCGAACCACGCACCGATTTCCGCCGGATCGCTACCCCGCCGCCCGCCGCCAGCGCCAGCCCACCGAGCAGCCGCGAAACCGTGCCCACCCCTGGCACAATCAGGCTCTTCTCCCAGGGAAGCGAGAACACGAACAGCCACAACAGCGCCCAGGCCGCCCGTTGGACGCTCATGCGCGCCTCATGGCCCGGCCCAAAATCAGCATCGCCCCGGCGATCTGCACGCAGGCCGCGAGCGCGATGGCCACCGCCGCTCCGCCCAACCCCATCGCCGGAACCAGCTTCCAACTCCCGAGCGCCGCGGCACCCGTTACCGCCACCAGCAGCGGCATCTGCGGACCGAACGAGCGCGCGCTCGTGAGCACGTATCCCAGCATGATCGCGACATAACGCGGAACGCCGGCCGCCATCACGGCCACCAACAGGCCGCCGTACGCGGCATACTCGGGCCGGTACGCGATCCGCAGCACCAGCCTGCCCGCCACCGCCGCCCCCACCAGGCCCGCCACTCCCAGCGCCAGGCTCAGCGCGCACAATTTGACCGCCAGCGCGCGAAAGCGCACAAGGTCCCCGGAGCAAAAGCAAATGGCTAGGCGCGGCATCGCCGCTTGCCCCAGCGCCCCCACCACCGCGCCACCCGCCGCAATGAACGACGCCACCGCCGCAAACGCGCCCAATTCCCGCGTGCCCAGGTAGCGTTCGATGGCATAGCGCGGCACGTTGACCGTCAAGGAGGCCAGCATCAGCACCACCCCCAGCGGCAACGCGCTGCGCAGGATGGCGAGCCGCGCCGGCGGACACGCGACGCCCACGCGCTCCCCAGCCATTCCGCGTGGCCGGTCGTAGGCCATCAGAATCGCCACCCGCGCCAGCGCCAGCCCAACCAGCGCCGCGATCAGATTGTGCGTCAGCCACAACGCCACGCCGACCACGGCCACCGCCAGCGCCCCCCGCGCCATCATCGACCGCGCGATCTGGTCCATCCGCTCGCGCCGTTGCATCAGCCCGTAGTAGGTATCGCTCACGTTCTCGACGCCCAGGCAAACGCCCATCAGCGCAATGGCCGCCGGCCCCGAGCTTCCCGGCATGAACGCCAGGCAAACGGTCGCGAGCAACGCCGCCGCCGTAGTCCACAGCCGCACCGCCAGGTAGTCGGGGAACGCATGCCGCCGCTCCATATCGGTCGCCAGCACCGCCCGCAGGTTCAGGTGCGCGAGCATCGCCACCGGCGTCGCCACCGCCAGCGCCAGCGCGTACTGCCCCAGCATCTCCCCGTTGCCCAGCTTGGCGATCAGGCTCAGCATCGCCCACTGGCTGGCCCCGTACACCACATTCCCCGCCACCGTCCACGCAAAACCGGCGCGCAACCGCAGCGGCGGCATCTCGCGAGGCGCCACGATAATAGGGTCCGCTGCATCCACCGCTTCTCATTCTACTGAGCCGCGCCCCCCAACACTCCCGCCTGTCGTACTCTGGGAGTTGGCGCATGGAACCTGACAACCCGGTTTGGTCTCCCACCTCCTGGCAGGCCAGGCCCGCCGCCCAGCAGCCTGTCTACCCGCGCGCAGCCGACGTCGACCGCGTGGTCGCGGAGATCTCCAAGCTCCCGCCGCTAGTCACCTCCTGGGAGATCGGCGCCCTGAAGACCCAGTTGGCCGAAGCCGCCCGCGGCGAGCGTTTCCTGCTCCAGGGCGGCGACTGCGCCGAGAGTTTCGACCACTGCGATTCCCCCACCATAGCCAACAAGCTCAAAGTTCTGTTGCAGATCAGCCTGGTGCTCACCCACGGCAGCCGCAAGCGCCTGATCCGCGTCGGGCGCATCGCCGGCCAGTACGCCAAGCCCCGCTCCGACGATTTCGAGACCCGCGACGGCGTCACCCTCCCCAGCTACCGCGGCGACCTCATCAACCGTCCCGACTTCACGGAGGCGGCCCGCACTCCCGATCCCGAGCTGATGCTGCGCGGCTACGAACGCGCCGCCCTCACTCTCAACTTCATCCGCTCGCTGGTCAGCCGCGGCTTCGTCGATCCGCACCGCCTCGATTACTGGGACCTGGACTGGGTGAAGCAATCCCCCATGGCCGAGGAATACCGTCGCATGGCGCGTTCCATCGGCGAATCCTTGTCGTTCATGGAGAACATCCTCGGCGTCCATCCCGGCGAGCTGAACTGGATCGACTACTTCACCAGCCACGAGGGCCTGCACCTGCCCTACGAACAGGCGCAGACCCGCCGCGTCCCGCGCCAGGAGGGCTGGTTCGACCTCTCCACCCATTTCCCCTGGATCGGCATGCGCACCGCCGATCCCGCCGGCGCACACGTCGAGTACTTCCGCGGCATCCGCAATCCCATCGGCGTCAAAATCGGCCCCGCCATGACGCCCGCCACGCTGCGCCAGCTCATCGAGATCCTCCACCCGCACGACGAGCCCGGCCGGCTCACTCTCATCCACCGTTTTGGAAACGATGCGATCGCCCGCTCTCTTCCGGCCCTCATCGAAGCCGCCCGCTCCACCGGCAAGACCGTCCTGTGGTGCTGCGATCCGCTCCACGGCAACACCCGCACCACCGCCGACGGCTTCAAGACCCGCTACTTCGAGGAGATCCTCGGCGAGCTCGACCAGGCCTTCGACATCCACGCCGCCCACGGCAGCTACCTCGGCGGCATGCACATCGAACTCACCGGCGAGGACGTCACCGAATGCGTCGGCGGCGCCCGCGGCCTCCTCGAGGCCGACCTCAAGCGCGACTACCGCTCCCAGCTCGATCCCCGCCTCAACTACGAGCAAGCCCTCGAAATCGCCCTCTTCGCCGCCCGCAAAATGAGCCGCCTCGGCGGACGGTAGCGCCGCCTCCGAATCCCCCGGATCCAGGCTAAAGCGCGACCACCCATCCAAGGGAAAAGCAGTCGGCAAACCCTTCGGCGTCAGGGAGGATCTATCCCGGTGTGCCCGGCAAATATCAGCGACAGGCGTTTTGGGTCAAGTTGGGCCGCCTCGACTGGGCCGTCAAACGACAGTAATGGGTGCTCCGGAGAGCTCTGGCAGGACAGCTAGAGTTTGCTGACGGCGCAGAACGCCGCCTTCAGCCAGCCAGCTTGAAGCCGATCTTGTTGAGCAGATGTTCGAGATCGGGGGGGTAGAGCAAAGCAGCATTTGTGAACCCCGTCCGGCCCCAGTTCTTCTTTCCCTCTTGGTGGCCGTGCTGCAGGTAAAGAATCTCATGCACAAAATCCACCGCTCTGCCGCATTCGTCTTCAGCCTCAAACTGCTCCACCGGCGTCTTCCGTCCTCTGGGGCGAGAACTGTCATACACCGGCGAAAGGCGCAACACCAGCGGTGACCATCTAGGGCTGGCGTAGCCCCAGACATGGCAGATTTCAAGAAGGACCGCGTCCTCTCTCGTGTACGTCGCGTCGATAACAAGCCTGTACTCGTCGGTCGGCTCGCGCTCGCCCACATCAATCACTACACGATCGCACAGCTCGCGGCCTGAGATTTCCCAACCCATGCTGCCCTCGGCGCCCTGCTGCTTTGTGCGAGCCTCCGCCAAGATCTGTTCGACGAGTAACTTGGCAAGGCTGACGGACTTCACAAACCGCCATTCGGAGCTGCCCTTCGCTGCACGATATAACATGAACATGATTGTGGCTCCCAGGGACAGAGTACTCTCTTCGGTCGACGACCGCAAGCGTCCTCGCTCTTCAGCCTTGGCCGGTGATTCTCAGGCACTCGGAAGGGAATCCACTCGCCCGGAATGTCCCCGTCTTGGACCTTGGCCCGGCCGGTGGTCCCGAACTCGGCGCTCTGAGCAGTAGAACCTCCCCGGTCGCGTAGCGTCCAGGAATCACCCGCCCTCCTAGGCAAGCTCCCTGGAGGGGGCCAAAGCCCCTTTTCGGAAACACCCAGGTCGTGCCGAGCATTTTCTCATCCAAGAATGAGCCTGGAGGCGGTAGCGAAGCGATCCGCCGCCGGGCCTCCTTTCTGCTTTGGTTTTTGAGATGGAAGAGAGAGCAACCGGGC
>Ga0326728_10026968_pt1 | contig 10101 bp, 9 predicted proteins | sample MB3enrmetagenome_FD_207602 | JGI IMG/M metagenome (GOLD analysis project Ga0326728, IMG submission 207602) | Lab enriched peat soil microbial communities from McLean, Ithaca, NY, United States - MB31MN | ecosystem: Environmental > Terrestrial > Soil > Wetlands > Peat | place: USA: New York... | reverse complement strand
CCATGCTTGTTTTGTGCTTGGTATAATAGTTTTGGTTGCGATAATTCCAAATTTATGGGGGAGTAAAAGAGGGAGACTTGAAAAACCAATATTCAGGGATCCCGCGGAATGAAGTCCTATTTAATATAAGTATAAACTCGATTTACCGACCGAATGCACGAAAAAAGAGCGATATTATTCTCTTTTGCGGCTTAATGCCCTCCGCTTAGCGAATGCTTTGTCAAACATATATTTGGTAATCAAAGGAAACGAGTTACGTTTATTGTTCAAATCATTGTCAGGTGGTTCGAATGGCACAATTTACTGCTTGGCTTGGCTTTCGATCTTTTGGCCAAGCGATTATGCATAATTGGAGCGTGTTCGGCAAAAGAGACTTTAATCCTCGTCAGTCTCAAATCCTAATTGATAATCCCTTTTTCAATGTATTCACCGATTTTTTGGTCAGACATCCCCAGGAGCGTCTTAAAAACATATTCGTTTTGTTCACCGAGTAAAGGCGCGGGTGGGTTTTTGGCGGTTAGAGCAGATTTCCAAGGGGCACGGTAAACGCTGATATCACCGGCTGCGGGATGATTTTGGTTAAAAATGGCTCCACGTTGGTTAACATGGGGATCATTGACCAACTCCTCGATATCGAGGGATGCGCCTGCCGCAACCCCAGCCTTTTGCAGCAAATGCTGTACTTCATAATGGGTAAAATTCCTGGTCCAATCAGCTACCAGTTTGTTTAACTCATCCTGGTTTTCCCAGCGGCGGAATTGGTCAGCGAACTTTTCGTCTTTGCACCAAGCCGGATTACCCATGACTTTGCACATAGCCTGCCATTCTTCATCTGTGCTTACCGCGATGGCGACCCATTTGTCTTCTCCTTTGCATGGATAGCAACCATGTGGAGCTTCAATCTCATCGCGATTGCCCATGCGTGGTCGAATTCTGCCGTTCATAACCCATTCCGTTGTAACTTCAGGAATAAGGGTAGATACGCATTCACTTTGCGCGACATCAACATGCTGCCCTTTCCCAGTTTCGGCTCGATAATTTAAGGCTGCCAAAAGTCCTACTACACCATAGATTCCACCGATTGGATCGGCAGGATAGGTACCTGAAAGCACCGGTGGTTCCCCCGGATAACCGAATGAAGCATTCAACCCTGCTATCGCTTCAATCGTTGATGCATAAGAGACATAGTCCTTATCCGGGCCGACACTTCCAAAAGCTGGTAAGGTGACGAGAATAAGGTCTGGCTTAATCTTTTTCAATTCATCGTAATCCAGCCCCCAACTGGGCAGCACTCGTGGTGCATAATTGGTGATCAAGGCATCGCTGACCTTCACCAGGTTTTTAAAAATTTCAATTCCCTCCGGGTGTTTCATATCCAACGTGCAACTCTTCACGCCGCGATTAGTGAAATTGAATTGAGCCGTGTTTACATCCTCAACCGAATCCTTGGTCAATTTGACGCGTCTTTGAGAATCGAGCCGTTGGCTAGTTTCAACTTTAATAACTTCAGCTCCCATGTCCGCTAATACTGCTCCCGCCCATGGTCCCGCCCAAACCCAAGTCAATGCAATGATTCTTAAACCTTTAAGTGGGGCAATATCCATTATTTTCACCGATCCTTTTTTATAAATACCACAGAATATTTTATATATCGTTTTGATTCAAAAACGATCTCGTTTCCCCACGCACTTCTGCCAGAGGCATCGAATTAAAATTGTAGTAATGCTTTTTCCCAGTGTACTTCTGTATAATGAATTACTTTTTTAAACAAGAGGCTGGGTTAATCCCAGCCTCTTGCTATTGCTTGTTTAGTCTTTTCGTGGGTTAATTAATTTCCCGTCTCCATGCTCTGATTTATCCAGAAACGAGCTCCATACTCGGAGAGAAGCAACGGTCCAAAATACCCGGAGATCGAGGCATATTGATCATTAAAGCCACCCAGCCATGGTTGTGCAAGTGCATATTGGTACGGTTGCAGCAGGGATATCACGAAGTGCTGCTGGGCAACATATTGGTTGGCAGCAGTGACTATAGACATCACTTGAGCAGTGGTTGTGGCTGCCAGCGCCTGAGTGTAAAAGGCATTGAATGTGGGATCATTCACTACAGCGTCATTCGAAGAGGCTCCGGTCTGAAACTTGGTAAGTTGCCTGATCGGATAATAGGTTAAACCTAACGCACCCTCGGTACGCATGGCTAACGCGTCGTTCTTGTGGTTAATGGTGACATAAGACTCGAATGCTGCCGAGGTCATTGCATCAATGCTCATGTTGACACCAATGGCACTAAAGTAGGATTGGACTATTTGCAGCAGTGTTAAATCGGCTGCCTGATCTACCACAATGTCTGTATTAAAGCCATTAGGAAAACCAGCTGAAGCCAACAGCTGTTTAGCCTGCGTTGGGTTGTAGGCATATTGTGCTTGCAAAGATGCCGGCCATTGGCTGTAGGGCAATCCCCACCCATTCATGAACCCCGAGGTCAACGGTTCGGGTGTAGATTCGGATTTGCCGTTATAGTATGTTTGGGCTATCGTGGGCAGGTCAATTGCCATCTGTAAAGCCTCGCGCACCTGAAGGTTGTTATAAGGTGCCTTATCGTTTCTCGGGTCGATGGTGACGGCATTCCCTTGCGGGACTGGGATCTGTACTACAGATGGGTTTGTTTTCTGCATGTCCACTGCTTGCTGTGCCGAAATCCCATCAATTGCGGTAATCTTACCGGTACGCATTGCTGCCAATGCCGTTGACTGGTCAGGGATAATCAAATCAACGATTGTATGGATGTAAGGAAGTTGGTTTTGGGTATACCGTTCATCATGTCCCCAGTAATTGGGATTTGCTGTTAAAGTCGCTGAATCGTCATCAACAAAATCCGATAACATAAACGGTCCGGTGCCAATGGCATTGTGCCAGTTATTCAGGTTTCCATAGGCCGTTATAGCATCAGGATCCTCGATTGTGACCTCGCTGCCCGGCGCGTCCATGTTTTCATAGATAAATTCTACGTTCGGAGTACTCCATTGCATTGTGACCACAAACTTACTTGTTGCCGTTACTGATTGCAATTCAAGCCAGTCGGCATCAGTGGCAAAATAGGCACCGGCGGAAGTGTAACCATTACCAAGACCGAATGCACGATCGAAATGATCCACTACATCGGCAGAAGTGAACTCGCGGCCGTATGACGGAGCGATATTCTGCCAGTACACTCCTTGTTGTAATGTCAGAACCAGAGTACCTGGTGTAGTAAAGTCCCAACTTTGCACCAGATCTCCCTCAGCCTGGTCATTGGTCCAGAAACTCAATTGATAGTTTTGGGCCGACGGATCGGTTGTCCAGGATGGCATGAACAGCTGCTCCATGTAGCCATTGAAGATCTCATTATTCAAATCGCCATTATAGGGATCGAATGATGTGAGATCAGACGGCGTCTGAATCGTCATGGTGCCGCCATATTGAGGAGTACCAAGGCTGTCCCACCAGTTTCCTGTGCTGGCTGTGGTTGTTGCCGAAACCGTGGTTGCAGTTGACGTGGTTGACGTGGGAATGATTGAGGTGGTTGTTCCTGTAGTTGTGGCTGTGGTTGAAATTGCGGCAGTGGTCGTTGTTGAGGTAGTCGACGTCGTTGATGAACTGCTACAAGATGACAGCACGAGTGACGTCACTAAGAGAAAAACGAGTGATGACAGAATGATTCCTCTTTTCATGTAAAACCTTTTTGTTTCTCCTTTTCATATTTGTTCTATATATTCTATATACAGATTGTTATCGACAAGACTGGCCATACCACTAAGCCCGATTAATCCCAGGGCTCCATCACGGGAGGGGACAACCACAAACTTAGTTGTGAGTCCAACGACAAACTCACAGTACCCTGGACTCCCCTGGCAAGGCCAACCTTGTCGCAGACATGCGCAGGCACCAACCAGTAAGGTCAATAAAAATAATGGGATTCAACGCCAGTTGTGTTATCTGTATATCAGAACCGATGTTAAGCTCAGATGTTTGTTAAATTCAAATAATGTTTCTGGATATTTGTCGCTCTGAGTGATTCCAAAAACTACCATTAGGGTAGCACTATGTTTTTGCTTTGTCAAAGAGAACTTGTGAAATTTTTCGAATCATTTCCGTTATACCTGTAATCACATAGTCAAGAGCAGACACAATTTTTGGTTCATGTCTACAGTTATTTCGTGAACTCAGTAGGCTAATTTTAGAATGCAAAAATCATCAGTTTAATTCGCGGGTTTAATTAAAGAATGAACGGATAACATTAAAATCTCCAGGCAACAATGCCAAAACCAAAGGAAATTTATTTACCAAGAGCGATGCGATAGTGGATTCACTAATCACTGTCTGATCACCAAAGAATTTCAGAATAAATGCCAACAATGCTCCCAAGATAATTGCACCGACAAGCAGACCGAAAACGACGCCGCCAAACTTATTTACCCAGTTGAGAATTGAGGCTGTCACTAACTTATCCAATCGGAAAATAACTATCCCAAAGGCAACGATTACAAATATAAAAATCAAAACGAAGCTAAGAACTAAGGATATGCTCGGCTGAAAGACGCGACCTAATACGTCATTAGCTAAAGGATTGTAAAAGCGACCCGCAAGAACAATGCTAACTATTAAAGCAATCAAACCAAATAATGACCGAATCAATCCAAACTTCCAGCCTATTAGCACTGGGGGAACCAGAAATATAAGCAACACGCCGTCGGAAACATTACCAATGTCACCATGCCTTTTTGGTCAGCAGAGGTGACTAATGGTGACCAATTACGCATAAAAAGCGTGGTCACTAAGGGCCACCTCTCCGTATCTCCAGGGGCTCTTATGGCACTAGACAAGACTGTCCGCAAGTGGGTTGCTTGGTTGTAAACATTAAATCCAAGAACGAGATTTACCAGTTGTTCCCTCAAACGTCGTCTGCAATTTACGTTACCAGCCTTGGCAATAGAATGGCTGCACAAAAATGACATTTCAAATTGATCCAATACCAAAGCTTCATTAATTGTTGACACAAACTACCATGGTATGTTAAATTATCACAATACTAAGTTTTAAAGAAGGATTTGCAAATGACTTCAGATGATTTGCAAGATCAGGATTTAAATTTACCTGTCGAGCCACTCTTTAAAGGTATTTTGAGTATTGCTATCATAAATATTATTAATAGAAAGCCCATGCATGGAGGCGAAATTTCTCAGGTTCTTAGAGAAAAATTCCAAATAGACACTCCCAGAGCCATAATTTACGTTGTTCTCAGAAAAATGGAGGCCGATGGATTATTGGTATCCAATTGGCATATCCCGGAAAGCGGTCCTGCCAGAAGGATGTATCAAATTTCTGAAGAAGGTCTTCAGTACCTAAAATATGCTCGCGATAGATTGAAACGATCAAATGAAATAATAAAAATTCTCTTGGATGAGAAATTCTAGCTTCATATGTTGGCGATGATATTTACAATAAATTCGTTGATAGGTTGAATAATTAGGCATGCGGATTGTTTCTAGGTTAATTGGACTTACAAAAAAATACTGGAAAAGGCTCATTATTGCCTTTACCTGTCTTTTATTAGCCACGGCCGCCAGTTTGATTGTGCCGATTTTAATTGGTAACGCGGTCAATAATGCATTGCACATTGACGCAACGACGTTGAAAGTCAGCGGCAATATGCGGTTGCTCGTAATATATGGCGTTGGCATCCTAGTGCTCAGTCTGCTCCGCGGGGTATTCACTTTCGGGCAAAACTACTATGGCGAATTCATCGGTCAGGGTGTAGCTTATGACCTTCGAAACAAATTATACGATCGCATTCAGCATCTCAGCTTCTCTTTTCATGATACAGCCCAAACGGGACAACTGATGTCCCGCGCCACGCAGGATGTGGAAGGGGTCAGATTCTCACTTTCCGGTGGCATGGTTCGCATGATTTATATCGTGACACTATTCACCAGTATCTCCGTAATAATGTTCACGATAAACTGGAGACTCACTCTGGTCAGTTTTGCTTGTTTGCCCTTCATAGGCTATCTGGCCATCAAGCTTGTTACAAGGTTACGTCCTTTATGGACTAGAATCCAGCAACAAATGGCCTCAATGGGCACGGTTTTACAGGAAAATCTTTCAGGCATTAGAGTTGTCAAAGCCTTTTCTCGTCAGCATGCCGAAACACAAAAATTTGAAAAAGAAGCAAGAGTATTGTATGACGATCAAATTCATGTAGCCAGAATTCAGGCCTTTGGTGGTCCAACTATGACGTTCCTCACTACCATTGCCAGCTCCCTTGTGCTTTGGTATGGCGGGTTACAGGTTATTCAAGGGAATTTAACCGTCGGGCAATTGACCACGTTTTATATTTACCTTGGATTACTTATTCCGCCAATCCGAATGCTCGGACCAATGGTTGATCTGACCAGCCGAGGAATCGCTTCAGGACAGCGTATTTTTGAAATTCTGGATACAGAATCTGCTGTGAAAGAAAAACCAAATGCTGCTGAGTTGGCCAATATCCGTGGGGATGTCAAATTCGAGGGTGTAAACTTCAAATACCAGGGAGTTAATCTACCAAAAACAACGGGTAACATCCTGGAAAATATCAATCTGGAAACCAAATCCGGCGAAATGGTAGCATTATTGGGTTCGACGGGTAGTGGTAAAACAACGTTGGTTAATCTTATCCCAAGATTCTATGATGTGACGGCCGGTAGCATCACGATTGACGGCATTGATGTTCGGGATGTAACTTTGGATTCATTAAGAAAGAATGTCGGCATCGTTCAGCAGGATGTTTTTTTGTTTACCGGGACAATCCGTGATAATATCGCCTATGGCGCGGTGAATGCCACTGAAAAAGATATCATCAATGCTGCGAAGAGCGCTCAACTTCACGATTATATTAAATCCCTGCCAAAGGGTTATGATACCTGGGTTGGCGAGCGTGGCGTTACTCTTTCCGGAGGGCAGAGACAAAGACTAGCAATCGCACGCACATTGCTGATTAACCCGCGCATTTTGATATTGGATGATTCGACATCCAGTGTAGATACCGAGACGGAATACCTAATTCAGCAGGCGCTCAGGGAGTTGATGAAAGGTCGCACTACGTTCGTAATCGCACAAAGGTTGCAAACTGTGAAAGATGCCCAGCAGATTTTTGTCTTGGATAAAGGCAGTATCGTCGAACGCGGTACGCATCTTCAATTACTGGAAGAAAGTAAAATATACAGGCAAATCTATGAGTTACAGTTACGCGCTCAGGAAGAAGCTCTGGGCAGTGAGGTGAGACAATAATGTTTGGTGGCGGAGGGATTGGCGGTCCTGGTGGTTTTATTCGGGCGCCTCAGGTAGGCGGGGGCCCCGGCGGACTGACACGTGGCTCAGACCTCACTGATGAGGCAGTTTTTGGCAAAGTCTATGACAACAAAGTTGTCACGCGGATGGCACGCTATCTTAAAAAATACAAGAGCAGCGTTACTATTGCGTTCATTTCAATGATACTAGCAACTCTTACTTTGCTTTATATGCCGCTTTTATTCAGCGATGGCATCAACATAGTTCAAACAGGTAACCCAGCAACAGTTGATATTATCATGAGATACTTCCTTCAAAGATTCAACATACAGGGCAGTTCACATATCGTGACGGCCATCTTTATAGTCTTCGTCATCAACGGCTTGATTGCCTGGGGCAGCCAGTATGTTCAACAATACTCAATGTCCAATGTCGGTCGTGGTCTTTTGTTGACCCTCCGCATTGAAATGTTTGAGCATTTGGAGAAATTATCACTCGGCTTCTATGACCGCAACGAAGTCGGCCGGATTATGTCCCGTGTGCAAAACGATGTGGGTCAGCTTCAGGAAATTTTGAGTAATGGCGTCCTGCTCGTTTTTGCCAGTTTGATAAGTCTTATCGGCATCATCATTATTATATTGTACATGAATGCTAAACTTGCGCTCTTAACAATGACAGTTATCCCTGTCCTGTTAATCGTGATGATGGTATGGCAAACCTATCTGAAAAAAGCCTTCATTCGCGTAAGGCAGGCGATTTCAGTAGTGAATGCGGATTTGCAGGAGAATATTTCTGGGGCAAAAGTAATCCAGAGCCTGTCACGCGAAGAAATTAATTACCAGCGTTTTGATAATTTGAACTGGGAAAATTTCAGTGCGAATATAACGGCAGCCCGTCAGGCTACCGGGTTGCAACCTGTGGTCGAACTCTTATTGGGAGCTTCAATTGCTGTGGTAATAATTTATGGGGGTTCGCAGGCCATCGCGGGAAAACTGCTGCTCGGGTCGCTGGTTGCTTTCGTTCTATATGTACAAAACTTCTTCAACCCCATCCGTGATTTGAGCACGCAGTACGTTGAATTACAGCGAGCTATGGCTAGCTGTCAGCGTATTTTCGAGGTGCTGGATACTAAAATCGAACTGGTCGACGCTCCCGATGCGATAGAGTTACCAACAATCAAAGGCAAAATTGATTACAACCGTATTTCCTTCCAATATATCGAAGGTAGAGAAATAATTCACGATGTTGATCTTCATATCGAACCAGGTGAGACAATTGCCTTTGTCGGCAGCACCGGTGCAGGTAAGAGTACCATGGTTGCATTGGTCGATCGGTTTTACGATGTCACCAAGGGCAGTTTAACTATCGATGGTTATGACGTCCGCAAAGTTACACAAGACTCATTGCGCAAGCAAATCGGTGTGGTTCTTCAAGATCCATACTTATTCTCTGGGACGGTAAAAGAAAACATAACCTATGCACGTTCGGATTTCCCTGATGATAAGATGATTGAAGCAGCCAAGGCAGTAGGCGCCCACGACTTTATTATGCGATTAGATAAAGGTTATGACACCATGCTCCAGGAAAGAGGCAGCAATCTGAGCCAGGGACAACGTCAGCTGATCAGCTTTGCCAGGGCTGTGCTCTCGGACCCGCGGATTCTGATTCTCGACGAAGCTACTGCCAGTATTGACACACAGACTGAGGTCATCATACAGCAGGCATTGAAGCAGCTGCTCAAGGGACGTACTTCGCTAGTAATTGCCCACCGGCTTTCCACCATTCATGATGCCAACCGTGTTGTGGTAATGGAAAATGGCAGGATTGTGGAAATTGGAAATCATAAAGAACTTATTGAAAAGAAGGGTGTTTATTATCATCTCTACACGATGAGTTATGCGTACAGTGATGAAAATGCCGGACCTACGGAAAAACACAGTATTACGTAAGCCGTGTAAAGGCAGGAAGACCGAAAGTTATATATTATTTTTTCATTTTTCATAAGGGGTCATAATGGCTAAAGTTGCTCTGGGACCACGCACACTATTATTACCGCTGCCTTCTGTGCTTGTCGGCGCGGATGTAGACGGCAAGCCGAATTTTTCTGCCTATGCCTGGTGCGGCATCGTCAATAGCCGCCCGCCGATGCTTTCTGTGTCTTTCCGCCCCCAACGCCATACGTTGACAGGTGTCAAACAGAATGGCACGTTTTCGGTAAATATCCCTTCGGTTCAGCAGGTCAAAGAAACTGATTATTGCGGTATTTTCTCCGGCAAAGACCGGGATAAAGTGGCCGACTGTAAATTCACTATTTTTTATGGGAAACTGGCGCATACACCGTTGATCAGTGAATGTCCGATTAACATGGAGTGCAGTGTTTTGCATATGCTGAATCTCGGCAGTCAGGAAATGATGGTCGCGCTGATCGAAGAAGTTTATATTACCGATTCGTGTCTTACCGACGGCCAGCCAGATATCGTCAAAATCAATCCTTTCCTCTGGGTTTCGCGTCCTTCCAACCAATATTGGTCTTTCGGAAAGCCGCTTGGTGCCGCTTTCATCATCGGGAAAGAGATAAAGCCTTAAATTCCCAATGATCTAACAATGCAGATAATTCTTTTCCAGACCTTATCAAAAAACCAGTCCTTGCGAGTTTGAAGAAGAAATAGGTCGTTAGGTCCCCCTTGAGGGTTATTGACCTTCCTGTGCGGTGAGTATCACTCGGAAACCCCAAGGGCTACAAGGTTTGATTTCAGGATTATTCTCACTTGCAGTATTCGATGACTGGACATTC
>Ga0326728_10026967_pt1 | contig 10102 bp, 8 predicted proteins | sample MB3enrmetagenome_FD_207602 | JGI IMG/M metagenome (GOLD analysis project Ga0326728, IMG submission 207602) | Lab enriched peat soil microbial communities from McLean, Ithaca, NY, United States - MB31MN | ecosystem: Environmental > Terrestrial > Soil > Wetlands > Peat | place: USA: New York... | reverse complement strand
GGAGATGGACCGGTTGGCCGTCGTCGATGCCTCCGGCCGTTCCCTGGCCTGGAGCGAGCTCCTCCGACGCGCGGTCCGGCTCGAGGAAGGGTTCCCGATCCGCTACCTCGTCTATCGGGACCTCCGTCAGCGGGGCTACGTCGTCCGGGCGAGCCCTCCCCCGACCCGGTTCGCCGTCCTTCCCCGGGGAGGGGTCCTCAACAAGACCCCGGCGCGGTTCTGGGTCGAGCCGATCTCCGAACGCACCCGGTTCGATTCGAGCGTCGTCGCCGCCATGGCCGACCGGGCCCACGCGGCGCGCAAGACCTTGCTCCTCGGGGTCATCGACGAGGAATCCGACCTCACCTACTATCGCGTGAGCCGTCCGACGCCCCACGGCACTCGAACCCCCGGCGCGCCTTGGGCGGCCGTCCCCGCCTTCGTCACCGAGGACCGGGTCCAGGTCCTGGCGCCGGAGGCCGTGGAGCGCCTGAGCCATGACCACGGCTTCGGTAGCCGCATCGGAGCGCGCCTCGAGCTCTCCCTCGTGGAGGCGGCGTACCTCGCGGAACTGGGGGCGATCTCCCTCAAAGCGGCGACCTCGCACCGCCCGGTGGAGCTGGCGGGCTTCGCCCGAAGGGCCGCCCGGGTCGACCCGGCCTTCGGGGTGCGACTGACCGCCTACCGGTGGCTGCGCGGTCGGGGGCTCATCGTGAAGACCGGGTTCAAGTACGGAGCGCATTTCCGCGCCTACGTCCGGGACCCGACGGAGACGCACGCGCGTTACCTCATCGAGGCCGTCCCCTCCGACTGGCGCGCCCCGTGGCCCACGCTCGCCGGGCACGTGCGACTCGCCCAAGGGGTCCGCAAGGAGTTCCTGCTCGCGATCGTCGACGCCGAGGGCAACGTCCGGTGCCTCGGGTTCGAACGGATCCGGCCCTGAACGGCTCCGCCCCGGGTTCGCCGTCGAGTCGGGCCTCGGGAGCCTCTCGGGAAGCGGCCGCTCCTTCAACGGCTCGGGATGAGCGCCCGGTGCAGGGATCGGAGCGCCGTCGGTCCCCATCGGTCGGGGACGGCGACGGTGGCGGAGTCCGGGTGCGCCACGAGTCCGAGGACGGAGATGTCCGTGCGACGTACCGCTTCGGTCACCTCCGGGGTCGGCACGCCGACCACGGTGATCAGCGCGACCTTCCGCAGGGGATACGGCGGACGGCCGAGCTCCCCCACCTCCTCCGTCAACAACCGTCGAGCGCTCTCGGCGTCGGGTAATCCGAAGACGAAAGAGAACCGCCCCCCGGTGCTCAGCAGGGTGACGATGTTGACGCCGCTCTCCGCGAGCGCCCGGCTCCATCGGGCGAGAAGCCCCGGTCGATGCGCGCCCTCGGGCGAGCGTACCTCCACCAGGGCGAGGTGCGGCTGGAAGGAGAGCGCCCGGGTCCGCGTCGAGGAACTCGGCCCGACCACGCTCACCCGGCCCGGCTCCAGGAGCGAGACGACCCGGATGCGGATGCGCTGGCGGCGGGCCAGGGCGACGGCCTCGGGGTGGATCACCCGGGCCCCGGCGAGGGCGAGTCCCTCGGCCGTGTCGTAGCTCAACGAGCGCAGGGGGCGGGCCTGGGGCACCACCGAAGGGTCGGCGGTGCAGATCGGCCAGTCGCGCTTGACCAGGTCGACCTCGTCGGAGGAGAGCATCGCCGCCACGGCGACGGCGGAGTAATCCGAACCCCCGCGCCCGAGCGTTCCCACCCCGTGGCGGCCGAGGCGACCGAGGTAGCCGGTGATCAACGGGACCGAACCGGTGTCCCCGGCCCGAAGGACCGCGCGAAGTACGGCGGCTCGGGAAGCTCGCCATCGAATGCGATTTCCCCCAGGGGTCGTCTCCAACCGAACTCCCACGACATCCGCATCCAGCGGCACCGCCGGAATGCCCGAGGTGCCGAGCTCGAGGGCGAGCCAGCGGACGGCCCAACGTTCGCCCATGGCGAGGAGCTCTTCGCGCACCGCCTCCGGTCGGCTCCCTCCGGGTCGACTTCGGGAAAGGAGGCGACGGAGTCGCGGCGACAGCTGGTGGTCCGCTCGCTCGACCCCGGGATGGGTGCGCTCGATGCGCTCGAGCAGGGCCCGATGGCTCTCGGTCGACGCCCGGCCCCGGAGCGCCTCCTCCAGGGAATCCGTCACTCCCGCGCGCGCGGAGACAATGAGGACCGGCCGCTCCCCCCGCCGCTCGACCGAGCGGATCCGCCCGGCGATTCGGTCGGGCTCGGAGAGCGCGGAACCTCCGAACTTGAGCACCCGGTAGCCGCCCACCCGGGTCATCCCGAGGCCCCCGGTTCACCGTCGAAGTACCCGTGGGCCCGGGCGAGCTCGGCGTTCAGGACCGAACCCCCCGCGCCCCCTCGGACCGCGTTATGGGAAAGGAGGAAGAAACGCAGGTACGGGGGGTCCCAACGGACCCGTCCGACGCTCACCGCCATTCCTCGGGCGCGCGGCGGGCTACCGGCCCAACGGTCGAGCAGCGGCTGGGGCCGGTCCCCTTCCGTCCGCACGACCACCGGCGGATGGGGAGCCGTCGGGAGGTCGAGCCCGACCAACGGATCGAACTCTCTCCAGCGATCGAGGAGCTCTTCGGTCCGGACCGGGCCGGAGGTCTCGAGCGTCACGGCCTCGAGATGGCCGTCCCGGACCGGGACCCGGGCGCATTGGACCACGAACGGGACCTGGGAGGACCGCACCGACCTTCCCCGGAGCTCCCCCAAGATCCGTCGCGATTCCCGAACGACCTTCTCCTCCTCTCCGGCGATGAAGGGGATCACATTGTCCGTGGCCTCCAGCGAGGCGACGCCGGGGATCCCGGCGCCGGAGAGGGCCTGATAGGTGGTGACGTGGACGGCCCGGGGGTCGAGGCTCCTCCATACGGGCGCGAGCGCGAGGACGAGCCCCGTGGCGGTGCAGTTCGGGTTCGTCACCCAAACGGCGCGGCCCTTCCGACGTAGCGCGAGGAGATGGGGCGCGTTCACCTCGGGCACGAGGAGCGGCACGTCGCGGTCTCCCCGATGGTCGCTGGCGTTGGAGAAGACGTGAAGGCCCCTTCGGGTCAGCTCCTCCTCCACGGCGCCGGCCGCCCCGGACGGAAGGGCGATGAACACGAGACGTACCCCGGCCCGCTCGAGCGCTGCCGGGCTCGCCGAGGCGAGCTTTGCGTCGCCGACGGAGGACGGTGGCTCTTCCGATATCCTCCACAGCTCGCGCAACCGGAGGTGGGTGGAGCGCGGACCCCCCGTCAAAACGCGGAGCTCGAAATCGGGGTGATCGGCGAGCAGGCGGACGAAATGCTGGCCGATGTACCCGCCCGCCCCCAGCACCGCGACGGGGATTCGACCGGTCATGCTCGGAACCCTCCGGCCCATGCGAGGTCGAGGAGGCCGATCGCCGTGGTCGATTCCACCACCACCCCCGCCCGCGGCACGATGCACGGGTCGTGCCGTCCGCCGACCCGAAGCACGGCGCTCTCCCCCGTACGCAGGTTCACCGTTTCCTGCTCTCGCGCGATGGAGCTCGTGGGCTTGAGCGCCACGCGATACCGGAGCGGCATCCCGGTCGCGAGGCCCCCGAGGATCCCGCCGGAATGGTTGCTCCGCGTCCTCACCCGGCCCCCGTCGTAGTAGAAGGCGTCGTTGTGCTCGCTCCCCCGCAGGACCGCGGCGCGGAAGCCGTCCCCGAACTCGACCCCTTTGACCGCGGGGATCGAGAACGCGAGGTGAGCGAGGACGGACTCCAAGGAGTCGAAGAACGGTTCGCCCAGGCCCACGGGAACTCCCGTGACCCGCGTCTCGACCACCCCCCCGAGGCTGTCCCCGGCGCGGCGGGCTTCGCCGATCGCCTCCTCCATCCGCCGCGCGGCCTCGGGGTCCGCGGCCCCGACCTCGTTGCTCCGGGCCCGTCGGGCGAGCTCGGCCAGGGAGAGCGACTCGGGGGCTTCGGCGCTCACCGACCCGATCGCGCTCGTGAAGCTGACGACCTCGACCCCCAACGGTCGCAGGAGCTGGAGGGCGATGCCTCCGGCGATCACGAGCCCGACGGTCATCCGACCGGAAAAGATCCCTCCTCCGGAGAGGTCCGCGCTCGCGCCGTAGCGGACCCGGGCCGGGTAATCGGCATGGCCCGGCCGGGGAGTGTCCGCCATCGCGTCGTAGTCGGAACGACGAACATCCGTATTGGCGACGTGAGCGCGAAGCTTTCCGTCGACGACGTGACCGCCCTCCCAGCCCGAGTCGACCACGAGCCGGTCCTCTTCGGCCCGCCGCGTTCCCAACCGACGACCGAGCGGCCGACGTCGGTCGAGCATCTCTTGGAGCTCCTCCAGGCGGAGGGGAGCTCCGGGGGGGAGGCCTTCGACCTCCACGCCGACCTCGGGGGCGTGGCTCGCGCCGAACAGTCGGACCCGATATCGGTGGCCGAACTCCATCACGGGCTCAATCCACCTCCGCGCCCAGGGAACGAAGCGCCTCGAAGAACCCGGGGAACGACTTCGCCGCGGCTTCGGCGGGGGCGAGCCGGCTCCTTCCTCGCAGTCCCAGGGCGCCGACGGCGGCGCTCATGAGCAGCCGATGGTCGGTGAGCCCCTGGAGGTCGAGCCGAAGGGGCGACCTCCCCGGGAGCACCTCAAGAGCGCCCTCGCGGGAACGGACGCGCGCGCCGAGGTCACGGAGGAGGGCCACGGTGGTCTTCCGACGGTCCGACTCCTTGACGGATACCTGGGGAGCTCCGCGAAGGAGGCTCGAGCCTTCCGGGGCGAGGGCGGCGAGAACCCCGACGAGCGGGTACAGGTCGGGAGCGTCGGTGAGGTCGACCTCGACCCCTCGTCGCAGCGGTCCGCGGACGGTGAGGGCTCGGGAATGCCGGCTCACCCGGGCGCCCATCTGCTCCAGGAGGTCGAGCATCCTCAGGTCCGCCTGCGGCCATTTGGGGTCGATGCCGGTGACGGTCACGCTCCCCCCGGTGACCGCCGCGGCCGCCCAAAGGTAGGCCGCCGAAGAGGCATCTCCGGTCACGAAGAATTGGCGGCCCTCGAACGACTGCGGCGCCGGAACGACGAAGCGCTCCGGCTCCCGACCGAGGCGGACCCCATGGCTTGTAAGGACGGCGACCGTCGCATCGACGTACGGAGCCGAGACGAGCGAGTTCCGGAGCCGAAGCACGGAGGGCTCCTGGAGCGTGGGAAGCACGAAGAGGAGCGCCGAGACGAACTGCGAGCTCACCGAGGCGTCGAGCTCGTAGGAGCCGCCCCGGATGGGGCCTCGGAGGTGGAACGGAAGGGACCGACCCGGTCGTCCCATACGGACCCGGGCGCCGGCCCCTTGGAGGAGTTCGAGGAGCTCTCGGATCGGGCGACGCGACAACCGGGCCTCCCCGATGAATCGGGTGTCGTTCCGGCCGCCGGCCGCGAGGGCGGCGAGGAACCGGAGCGTGGTCCCGGAGGCATGGCAATCGACGGTCGGGGAATCTCGAGGGTTCGCGGCCCGCGGATCGCGATGGACGGTCCAGCCGTTCCTCCTCAGCTCGACCCGCGCCCCCATCGCCTGAAGTCCGTCGCGGGTCGCCCGGGTGTCCTCGCAATCGTTCGGGTGGTGGACGTGGTACGGTCGACCCGAGAGATATCCGGCGAGGAGGGCTCGATGCGTGTAGCTCTTCGAGGCGGGCGCCGCGATACGGCCCCGGAGCGAGACGGGGGAGACCTCCACTCGGGTCACGGCTCCTCCCGGCCCGTGAGCGGCGAGGGCAATTCTCCCTCGGCTCGAAATCGAGTGAGGATCACTTCCCCCCGGCTCTGGGGGAAAGCTTCGGAAACCCTCACCAAGCGGTCGCCGGGAGCGACCGCCGCGATCGCCGGTCCCATCCCGCATACCCCGGCGCCGAGGGCGCCCTGGCGGAGCAGTTCGACGCGCATCGGTCCGTACCCGTACCGGAGGGCCTTCTCGACGAGCCGGGTGTTGCGGAGCATGGCCGCGAGGTAATCGCCCGTCATCGCCTCGGCCATGGCGAGCTGTCCCTCGCGCACGTTCCCTTGGAATCGGCCGGCGAGCGAGCTGGACGCGGCGTGCTCTTCCGGCGGGAACCAGATCGCCACCTCCCACTCGGAGCCCGCGGCGCCCGTCGCGAGCACTTCGAAGTTGGCGTTGTCGGTGAGGACGACACCGCCGCCGATCGCGGCGAGCGCGTCGTCGAACGCTCCGGTGGCGCTGATCCCCAGGGACCTGGAGAGCTCGGCCGACGTTCGAGCGAGGAAGGCGGGCTCGGGCAACGTTCCGTAGGCCCGGGAGACCGCCTCCAGGACGGCGACCGTGACCGCGGAGGAGCTCTTGAGCCCCCGAGCCCAAGGGATGGCGGAGCGCACCGACAGGCGAACGTCGAATTTCTCCGTGGGAGCGGTGGCCCGTAGTCCGTGGGCGAGCGCGGCTCGAACGAGGGGGGTGTCGGATCCGGGGTCGATGACCGTGCGGGGGAGCTCCCCCGGCAAGGTCCGTTCGAGCTCCACCGCCACCTCGCACCCGAGGTCGATGGCGGCCGCGCAACCTTGACCGCAATGGAGCGCGTTGACGAACGTGATCGCCCCGCTCGCCCGCCCGACCCCTCTCATGAGCCCCCCCGAGCCGCGCGCTTCAGCTCTTGAGGGTCGACGGGAACTCCCCACCAGAGCGCGAAGCTCTCCGCGGCCTGGTACGCCAGGAGGGCCCGACCATCCTCATACCTCGCTCCATGCCGCGCGGCCCGTTCCTCCAGGAAGCGATGGAGGGGGGCGTGGACGAAATCCAGGATGTAGCTGTCGCGACCGACCAGGCGAAGGAGCGGGATGCCGAGCTCGGGACACTCCCGTCGGCCCGCGGGGGTCGCATGGATGAACAGGGAGGCCGGCGACCCGACGGTCGGGTCCCGCACTTCGGCCCCGAACTCCGCGGCCAAGGCGGAGGCCCGCACCGGGTCCCGGGCCACGACCTCCGCGGAAAGCCCGAGCGCCTCGAGGGCCGTGAGGGCGGCCCGCGCGGCCCCCCCCGCACCGACGACGGTGACCCGGTCCGGGTCGACCTTTGCCTCGTCCCGGAGCTCCCGCACCCGGCGGATCACCGCGGCGACGTCCGTGTTCTCCGCCTCCACCTCGCCTTCGCGGAAAGTGAGGACGTTCGCGCACCCCGCGCGCTCCGCGGCCCGTCCCGCCCGGATCGCGACGGCGAGCGCGTCCCGCTTGAACGGGTGGGTCACATTGACCCCGCGGAACCCGCCCGCCCCGAGCACGGGGACAGCTCCCACGAACTCCGAGGAGGAGGCCACGTCGAGGAGGAGGTACATCCCCTCTACCCCGGCCATCTCCATCCAGCGCTCGTGCAGCTCGGGGGAGATGCTGTGGGAGACCGGGTGTCCGAGGAGCGCGAACAACGGGGCATCCGGCGCGCCATGGAGGAACCGAGCGAGCCGATCGCAAGGGATCTGGCTCTCCTCCACCGAGCCGGCCGAGCGGCTCCGACCGGGCGCGGCGAACACCAACGCCATACCCAACCGTCGAGCCCACGCCCGTAGCAGAGGGCCCGAGGGGCCGGTGGTGTGGACCACGTACGGGCGGGCCGTCGGCGGGGGAAGGCCGGGAAGGACCTCGGTGAGCAAGGTATCGAGGTTCGCGAACATCACGACCTTGGCCGGGGCCCGGGCCGTGCCCACCTCCGACAAGAGCCGATGTAGATCCTTGGGGGAGCTCCCCCGGGGGAGATGGGCCGAGAACAGCGGCTGGGGAGCTTCGGGCCGGCCCATCCGTCGAGCGAGCTCGCCCTCCAACGGCAGGTCGCGAGCCACCTCGAGGTCGAGGTAGGCGAACGGAAACGTCGCGAGCTCCTCGAGAGCCTCGGCGCGTCGAAGCGGCTCTCCCTCCCCGCCTTCCGCACGGGAGCGATACGTGGCGACGAGGGGAAGCGGGCTCGGGAAGAGCGCCGAGAGGCTCCGCCGCTCTTCCGGGCTCCATCGGTCGACCCTCACCTCCGCGAGGTCGGCGCCGTCCTCCAGCGCTTCCCGGATCTGGGTGCGGGACCCGACGTGGTCCCGCGCCGTGAGGGTGACCACGATCCGGGGCCGGGAGGGGAAGGTCATCGCTCCTCGATGGTCTCCTCGACGACCACTCCCAAGTGACGACCGCGGGGGAGACGGACCCCGAGGAGCCGCATTCCGGGCCGGAGCGAGGTCGAAGCGACCGGACCGTCGGGACCGGTGAGGCGGACCGTCTCCGCCTCCTGCACGAACACCGTGCAACGACCGACGGGCGTGCTGGCGGAGAGCATCTTCAGCGGACGACGCTCCGTCTTTAGCCGGCCGACCCGGACCGAGCGAACGGCTCCTCGAGGTCGGGCGACGAGGATCGCGTCGCCCGGTTCGAGCTCGCTCAAGTACCGCGTCTCGCCGTTGGCGAGGAGGACGTAGGAATGCGCCGCGCCCGCGTTCACCCGGAAGGGGCGGGGGCGCGTGTACCGAGAGCCCCGCGTCTCGCTGACCACGTGGAAGAGAAAAGCGGCGGCACTTCCCACGAACAGCCCCTCATCCGGCGCGAGCAAGCTCGTGGTGTCCACGATCACGCGGTCGCCCATTCCGACCGGCGTCACGGCCTCCGTTCGGGCGCTCTGCCAATCGAGCGGACGAACCCAGGCGGAGTCGAGCAACGCTTCCAGCGCCTCCAGCTCCGGGACCCCGCGGAGTTCGACGACGACCGTGTCGGCCCCGTGCTCCAGCGCCCCCAGCAGACCGGGCACCTCCTCGGGGCGCTCGGCCACCACCCAAAGCTTCCCCGCACCCCCGCGACTGGCCACGAGGGTCTCGAGCGGGATCACTCGTTCCCCCTTCCATCGCACCGCCAGCTGTTCTCCGGCCCCGAGCCGCTTCTGGACCGCCCGGAGCTCTTGGGGACCTCGAACGGTCACTTCCTCGACCGGGGCCTCCTGGCCGGCGCGGGACCAATAACGGGAACCTGACCGACGATACCATTCCTCCTCGCCGACGGGGGCGACCGAGGTGCCGACGAACCGCCGGAACCCCCGCCCTCGGGCACGCCGCACGACCTCCTGCCGCCCCTCCCCGGGGGCGGCGACGGGATACAGGAGGATGCGCGGGTCGATCACGTCGGCGGTCCGCCCTGGGGGGGATGGACGATCTCCGCGACCCGCCGGACGAACGGGAGCAAGGGGCGTTGCTGGAAGAGGTTCCTCCCGATACAGATGCCCGCGCCGCCCTCCCGGAGCGTGGTCCGTACCAGCTCCAAGGCGGAAGCGGGGTCGTCGAGGCGAGGTCCACCTCCCAACAAGAGCGGGACGGGAGTGCTCGCGACGGTCCGCCGGAACTCCTCGGCGGAGCCGGGGTAGCTCGTCTTCACGATGTCGGCCCCGAGGTCCGCGGCGGCTCGGCAGGCGTGGCGGATCTCCGCCGGGCTCGCCCCCCCGGGTTTCTTGACGTAGCTCATGCAGAGCAGGGGGAGGCCGATCGACTGGCACTGACCGGCCATCGCGCCCAGGGCTTCCAGCATCTCCGGCTCCTCCGGGGTGCCGAAGTTCACCTGGACGGAGATGAGGTCCGCTCCCATCGCCGCCGCTTCGGCCGCGGTCCCGACCAACACCTTCCGGTCGGGAGTTCTCCCGAGGGCGGTGGAGGCCGATAGATGGACGCCGAGAAGGGTCCGACCGTTCAGGACCGGGACCACCTCGCGGACCGCGCCGCGGGTGACGAGGACGAGGTCGACCCCGCCCTCCTGGAGCTCCCGGACCGTCCCCGCCGTGCTCTCGAGGCCGTCGATGGGGCCCAGAGAGACCGAATGGTCGAGCGGGACGGCGAACAGCCGACGGCCATCCGCCGGGAAGAGGCGTCGCATCCGGAGCGCGTGACCGTACATCGGTCGAGGCACCTTCTCAACGGGGGGTTAGAGGCGCCTCACGCACGGGCGCCGAGCCCGTCCGGCCCTACCGCGCCATCGATGAGCAAGCGGTGGAGGGCGAAACCTCGGAGCATCGCGTTCCACATCTCTTCCCGGACCTCCGGGGTGTGCGCGAAATCCGCGACCATTTGGTTCACCCAGCGACTGTGGTCCTCGTCCGCGGTG
>Ga0326728_10026966_pt1 | contig 10102 bp, 8 predicted proteins | sample MB3enrmetagenome_FD_207602 | JGI IMG/M metagenome (GOLD analysis project Ga0326728, IMG submission 207602) | Lab enriched peat soil microbial communities from McLean, Ithaca, NY, United States - MB31MN | ecosystem: Environmental > Terrestrial > Soil > Wetlands > Peat | place: USA: New York... | reverse complement strand
GGCCTGTACCCACGCGTAAAAATGCCTGTGCGGACTTGTGACCTGGAAGACTTCCTGCCATTCCTTTATTAGCAAAACGTCCGCGGAACCAATGGTCTTCTGGAACTCGAAATGTGAGGGGACACTCCGTGCTTCCAGGGAATGTATCCACCAAGCCGAACAGACGAGACCTGCGAGCGCCAACGACCAGGCGGTGGCGGCCAACAGCCGCCAGGGTTTGGACCAGGTTGGCTCTATGGAGCTTGTTGCGGGCGAGCTCTTTTGCAGCTCCGGCGTTGCGGTTGACGGTTGCGCTGAAACGGGGCGGCCCCTGGTCTCAGCGATAGCCAATTGAAGCAGCCTGATCTCGCGCACTGTGGCGATTCGACTGTGTACAATCCAGTACCAAAGTTTCATCAGCACGGTGCCCTCACTGGCCATCAGGATGGCAATGCCGTAGAGGAGGCAGAACCTCAAATCCGTGGTGTTCAGGTACAAGGCCAGAAGGCCGAGCATCCCGGCCGCCAGCACCGCCAGGTAAACCGACGTCAGGCGTAGAACGGCCCGCTGCTTGCGAGCAAAGGATTGGACGATGCGGCTGTTCAACGCCGCCAATTCGGTGGCGGGGATGGGGTCGGTGCGCGCGAGCGCGTTTTTCAATTCGATTTCAATCGGTTCCATAATCTTTCTCCATGAGTTGTCGCAGTTGTTGGCGGGCATGGAAGAGGCGCGACTTGACGGTGCCTTCCGGCAGTGACAGCACCTCGGCCATCTCGCTTACCGAAAAATCCTGCAAATACATCAAGGCCAGGACGGTGCGGCTTTCCGGCGGGAGGCGGCGAAAAGCCGCCTCGAGGTCGGCTCGTTCCGCGCTCGGCGGCGGGACCGCGGGCACAGCCCCGGACTGGCTCTGCCACCGCTCGGCAAACCGCCGGCCCGACGCGTTTCGGCGCCAGTGGTCCTCGCACTTGTGGCTGGCAATGCGAAACAGCCACGCGCGAAACCGGGCCACGTCCCTCAACGTCACCAGGCCGCGAATGACCACCATCCAGGTTTCCTGCACGGCGTCCTGCGCGGCGGCCCAATCGCCCGTGAGCCGATAGGCGTAAGTCAGCAGCGGCTGTTGCCACCGCCGGACCAGCCCTTCAAAGCCCGCCACGTCGCCCTGCTGGCTTTGCAGGACCAGCACGTCGTCGAGCGCTGAATCGGTGTCGGTCATCCGGTTTCAAGGGAGAGTCGTTTGACCCCGCCTTTCGGTTCAATCTTTTTAGTGCAATCCCAAAATACGCGGGGACAACCAGCGGCTGCGTGAGCGCGGAGCGGCGCCGTGCTAGCGACCGCCCGAGCACGTGGATGTGGTGCGTGCGTTTGCCGCTCGGATGGCGCTTGATGAAAAACGCGCACCACGGAGGAACGTCATCGCCAAACGCGGGACGCCAGAAGTAATCGTAACCTTGCCCTACTTGTCATTCGGGCTGCCCAGCCGGCGAACGCCTTCCACCCACGGCTCATAATTCGCGCCCCAACAGACGCGCACCGCAAATCGAGGCCCACCCGCCTTGCTGGTCTCGGGTCCCTCGGAACCGGTTTGGCGCAAGGCGCGCAAGACGCGGCTGTGTGGCAAAGGCACGAATAGTTCATCCGGGCAGACGTCCGCTATCCACCCCTGGAGCCGCGGGGCAAGCGGAGGCGGCCCACCCCCCAATTCGCGATCGCGAAAACCGAGCCTGACGAGGCCACGGCAGATAATGTAGTGCTGTGGGTCGGGATACTGCTCCCGGAGCCGATGCGGGTCCCGCGCCGCATCCACCACCCATAGGTGGCTCTTGGCCGGCTCCGTGGCGCCCGCCTTTCGCCACGCATCGCCTTCATATTCCAAGGCGAGAAATACTGGGCGGCTGGGCATCGAAGTGTAATGGCGGCGGGCGCTCGGATCGCTGAGCGGCAGGCCGCAATCGAAGCCGAGCTCCGCCAGTTTAGCGGCGTCCAGCCAGGCCGCAGGCCCGCGCTCCTTGTCCCCGAGCCGGGCCACGTTCCAGTTGAGTCGGAGAATCTTGGCCGTGCTCTCCACCGCCGGGGTTTCGACGCGGAGCTCGCGCTCGGTCAACTCCATCGTGCCGCCGCGGCGATCACTGCGATTGCGCCAGGCTTGGAGGACGCTCCACCCGTTCGCGGCCAGCACCACGCCCATTGCTGCCACCACCAGCAGCCGTCTCATAACGCCGCTCCTCCCGCCAACCGGCTTCGGAGGCGTCGGCAGACCAACGCCAGCCCGATCGCGATCAGGCCAAGCACCAGGAAAAAGATGTACTTTGGCATCCAGTGCCACCACCAGGCGTAAAGCCGCACGAACAGAAAGACGATAAACCCCAACACGCCCAGGTCCACCAGGCCCTTCCGGTTCAGCCGCAATCCGTGAAAGACGACTCCGGCGCTGAGCAGTAGTCCGACGAGCTGGTAGGCCGCTTCCACTGTGCCTGGGCGCAAGCCGCCGCAACACAGGTCGCCCGAAGTCGAAAGCACCAGGAGTGCCGTCAGCCCGGTCCCGGCGCCGCACGCGTGATAAACGAATCTGAAATCATCCGACCCCGGCCCTCGTGGCAGCCAAGGAATGCAGTACAAGGCCAAGGCCCCCGGCAGCAGCGCCTGTGCGCGATGAGCGAACTCAGCCCAGTAATACCCCTGCCAGGTGAGGAGCAGAGCGGCCGAATAAGCACAGAGCAAAACCAATCCGGCCCCCAGCAGCAAACGCAGGCCGTGAGCGTAAGCCACCAACAGGGCGAACAAACCCCACGCCAGCAGAACCTGCATCGAATCCGCCAGGTTGAGTACGGAACCGAGCGCACCCAACTCCATCACGAAGGCCGCTCCGGCGCCAAGCGCCAGCAGAGCGACATAGTAACGGTCCGCTTGCCGGCGATGGGCGGCCTCAACCCCGGCGAGCAACGCCAGCGGGGCCGCCGTCAGGATGGCCACCTGCGCCGTCAGCGGAAGCTCGCCCCAAATCCGCTGCAGGAAGAGCACCAACCCCGCCATCAGCGCCGCGCCTCCCAGCAACGACGTCACCCGCATGCCCCACGACATTCGCCTGGCGCCGTCGGTTACATCCGCCCCGAATTGCCGCTGGAACCCGGAGAGCAGCCGGTCCAAGTGCGCGTCCAAGCGCGACCTTTGCGCCGGCGTGAGCGACAGCGCTCCTTCGCGCTCGAGCGCGGCCAATTCCGACCGGAACGCAGCGATGCGGTCGACCCGCTGCTGCGCGTTCTTTCTGGCATCTATCCGCATGGCTCTTTCCCGCCGGCAGTTCTCACCGGAAAAGACTACCGCAAAACCGCAAGGGCGAACCATCGAAAAAAAATCGTCCGACATCAATTCCAGTGATGTCGTTGGCGCCACCGCTCCAAAGCCCTTTACAGACGTACAGGCCGACGTTCCCTCGTTCCGCGCGATACGGGAAATCAGGCAGGCCGGCGCCCGCAATGGCCCACGCGCGATTGCCGGGGGCACCTCGCCTGTAGTGGTACCCCTCCCCTCCTTTGGAGGGCGTGTAGCCGGGGACTACCCAGACAAAACGAGCAACATCTCGGAACATAAAAGGATCGGATGGCAGCTCGGCCAGATACCGGGATGCCCGCCAAACCCGTTGTCGACATCCTGGTGGAGAACCCGTCCTTTGACGAGGGTAGGAAACGGGCCATTCCTCTTCTGGAGCGCCCTGGGAAGCCCGAGCGCAGCCCCGATGGCGCGAGGGCGGGCGCTGGGCCAAGGCGGCCACTTTTATTTCCAGTGAGTGTTACTCTCGAATAACCTCGCGGGCGCCGCCCAGCCGCCGGGCTCGGCCAGAGTGCCCTCGGCGGGATTGAGCAGCAGCGTCTGGACAATCCAGACCTGATTGTCGGGCAACGGCCGCCGCATGTCGCGGAGCAAAACCGGCGCGAAAGGCGCGCCGGGGCAACCGGGGGCGGCTTGGGCGGGCGGGCGAGAGAGGGAGGGCGCGGAAGGAGGCGGTGAGCTTGGGGGCGGCGGGCCGGCGACAATGCGCGGCTCGGGGGCCGGCGGTCGCGAATGCGGCGGCCCCTCAGACAGCTTCACCTTATCGAGGTCCAGCCCCGCCGCGTTGAGATTGAGGTAAAGTGTGAGTTGGTCGGGCCGGGCCTGCGAGAAGTCCAACTGCCAGGGGCTGTCACGCCGGAGTTCGTCGTTCCGGCCATGATAGAGGATGAGGCGCAGGCTGATGCCGGGCACGCGGCGCAAGGCCGCCAGGAAATCGTTGAGCGAGGCGGCGTCGCCTTCAAAGCTGAGGCGGGTGCCAAAGTCGGGCGGCCAGCAGCTCACCATGCCCCCCACGAACTTGAAGCGCTCATCCTGGATAACCCCGCGGATCGCCTTCGCTTTTTGAGGATCGTAGTGCTCGGGGAAATTGATGTCCCGCCGGATGGGAACGCTCAGGGCGAACACCGCCGCACTCCGAAGGAGGATGGCGGCGGCGAGAACCGAGGCGCGAACCAGTATTCGTTCCATATATTCAATGACACTTGGACTGGACGTTTCTTAGGGGGCGCCGAGCTGCATCAGCAGCCACGCGGATAGGAGCAGCAGGCCGACCGAAGCCCAGGCCAGGAGAAAGCCGAACAGGTCTTCGCGGTAACGACGGCAGAAGCCGCGCCAGCGCGCGGTGGTGAACCACGTGCCGACATCCAGCAGAAGCAACTCCTGGCCGCGGTCGGCGGCCAGCGGTTTGGCTCGGCCGTCGAGCAGGTTTCCCCCATCGGTCGAGCGCCGCATCCGGTCGAAGAATGCCTCCAGCCGCACGTGATCCTCGGGTTTGGTCAGCAGGCTGACCAGGACCAAGGTTGAGAAGCTCAACAGCATGGCGAGTCCGAACGGTCCCGGCAGCCACTTATAGACCAGCATGGCGTGGCCGGTTTGGAGATGAGCCCACCAACGGCCGGAGGCGAAGAGGCGCGCAAAGGCGGCGGAGAGAGCGAGCGGGCGGGCCGCGGTGCCCGGCGCACAGGTGGTGAGGTAAAGCGCCGCATAGTAGGTCAGGAGCGCGACGAGGGTGGCTGCGCCGGCGCCGAAGCGATTGGCGCGCCGCCAGAGGACGCCCCCAAGGAACATCACGCCAAAGAGGGCGGCGAGGGTCTCGAGGAAGAGAAAGGCCTGCAGGACGTTCCCGACCCTCAGCGCGAAGAGGAGGCCGACGTTGGTCAACGCCAGGCCGCTGAGCCGGCCAGCCCAGAGCAACTGCCGGTCGTTGGCGGAAGGGTTGGCGTAGCTGAGCCAGATATTGCGGGCGAAGAGCGCGCCGCTGTTCACCATCAGGTTCGAGCAGGAGGACATGGTGGCCGCCAACACGCACGCGACCATCAACCCCACGCACCCGGGCCCGAGCAGTTCGCGGCACGCGTAACCGAAGGCATGCTCGGCATCGGGCAACTTCACCCCGCGCCGGACGACGAGCGTGGCGGCGATGAGGCCGGTGAGGGCCCAGCCAATGGTGCAGACGCGCTTGGTCATCGAGCCGTAGGTTTGGCCGATGCGGCCGGCGCGCTCGGTCGAGCCGGTGGCGCACATCGAGAGCACGTGCGGCTGGGCCGTGATGCCGACGAACCCGTTGATGGCGAGCATGGCGATGGTGAAGGCATTCATGCCGCTGACGCCGCTGTAGAGGTCAAAGAAATCCGCGGGCAAGGCTTGGCGCATACCCGTGAATCCGCCCACCTCGCGCAAGCCCAGCGGGATGAGCATGAAGGACAGGAGGATGATGAGAAAACTCTGAATGAAGTCCGTGTAGGCCGAGGCGATGAGCCCGCCGAAGAAACTATAGAGGAGAAAGGCCGCGGTCATGACCAGGACCACGCCATTGGCGGAGATGATCTGCCCGCCCGTGGCGACGGAGATGACCTTGCCGGCACCCTTGAGCATCACGCCCTGGCTGAGGACGAACGAGGCGATTCCGAAAAGGGTGTAGGCGAAGGCGAGTTTGCGGCCATAGCGGTCCTCGATGATCTCCGCGATGGTGGTGCGCTCGCTGCGGCGATACCACGGGGCCATCAGCCAGTAGAGGGGCGTGATGAGCATGTTCTTCCACTGAAACCAGATCGTAGCGAAGCCCTGGTCGAAGGTCGCGCCGGCCTGGGCCACCGGCTGTTCCGCGTGAGTGCCCGTGCCGAAGGCCTGGCCGACCATCACCCACCACGGCAGTTTCCGTTCGCCAAGAAAGTAGCCCCCGCTGGTGCGGGTCTTGCGCGACAGCCACAAACCGAAGGTGGTGATGGCGATAAAATAGCCGGCCAGAACGGCCCAGTCCCACGCCCCGAAATGGGTTGCGTCATGCACGTTGCGCTCTCCGATTGACGTGGAGCATCGACGAGCTAAAAATGCTGTTGCGCCGCCTCGAGCACATAGAGGAAAATCGAGCCGGGCGGCAGGCTGTGCGCGCCGCCGCCAGTTGGCTCATCAATGCGGAACGCGCCTTGGGCTAACGCGCTGGCCGGCACCTCCTGCCTTTGAAGGTCGATGGTCATTTTCTCCCGGTTGCTCGCCCGCGGATCGCCGGCCAGCGGAGGGAGCTTATCGCGGGGCCGCAACACCGCATCGGTGATCGTGAACTCCGCGGACGCGTTAGGCCCGGCCGGGTTAATGGCCGCGGAAAAGGCGGACAGCACGCTGCCCAGCCAGGCGGCAAGATTCCAACCAACGATGGTCCAAGGATTCGCACATAGTGGCTTCGAGATGCTCATTTCCGGGGACAGCTTGCCCCCGTGCCAGGGCCAGTTCGAGAAAAATATGAAACACCAGCCAAGCCGGCGTCGAAGTGCTTGCTTTCGCCGGCGCGGCGGGTTTACTCTCAGAACCGCAGTCATGAACACGAATTTTAGCCGACGCAGATTTCTCAAACGTTCCGTCGTGGCAGCGAGCACGGCGGCGGCATTCAGGTTTGAGGAGAAGGCGTTGCTGGCCAAGGACCAGCCCTCTCCCGAGACGCCCGCGCTTCCCGTCGCCAGGCCCAAAAGTTTTCCCCAATCCAAGATCGGCTCGGTACTCATCAGTCGGCTGATTTGCGGGGGGAATCTCATCTCCGGCTTCGCGCACAGCCGGGACCTGATTTATGTCTCACGCTGGCTCAAGGAGTATTTCACCGACGAAAGGGTCTTCAAAGTGTTCGCGCTGTGCGAGGCGGAGGGCATCAACACCGCCATTCTCCGACTGGACGACAACACGCTGCGTATCCTGCGCACTTACTGGAAGGAGCGTGGCGGCAAAATTCAATGGCTCGCCCAAATTGATATCCGGGACAAGGACACGCAAACCGCAGTCAAGCAGGCCGCGGACCACGGAGCGATCGGCGCCTTCACTCATGGCGGCGCAGGTGACGATTATGTGCAACAGGGGCAGGTGGGCCGGTTGGGAGAAGCGGTGCAGGCAATCCAAGCGCGCGGCCTGGTCGCGGGCATCGCGGGGCACTCGCTGGAAGTGGCCAAGACCTGTGAGGCGGCGGGGATCAAACCGGACTTTTACATGAAGACGTTCAACAGCAAACGCTACTGGTCGGCGGGACCGATGCCGCGCAATGACAGCGTTTGGGAAGAAACGCCGGAGGAGACCAAGGCCTTCATGGGGAAAATGAACCGCCCCTGGATTGCCTACAAAGTACTCGGCGCCGGGGCCATCCACCCCAGAGAAGGCTTTCGCTATGCCTTCTACAACGGCGCCGATTTCGTGTGCGTCGGCATGTTCGATTTCCAACTCCAGGAAGACGCGACTTTCGCGCGGGAAGCCATCGAGAAAGCAAAAAACCGGCCTCGTGCGTGGTGCGTTTAACCCGCCGGGCCCTTTTAATCGGGGCTCAGCACCCACTCGTACGCGGGCTGGACCACCACTTGCCTGGGGACGTTCCCGGGCATCGCATCGCGCGTAAGGGTGAGTAAGCGGCGGGTGGCCTTGGGATAGACCTTCGCGGCATCCTCGAGGGCGCGCAACTCCCGATCCGCCGCCTCCGGGGTGGCCAGGTCGGCACAGACCTGGATGAGTTCCGGCGCCTCGCCGGGCCGCCGCGCCAGGAAATCCACCTCGTAACCTGCAGAGGTCCTCACGTAGGTCACGTCCATCCGTCGCCGCTCCAACTCGACCAGAACCACCGTTTCCAGCGCGTGGCCCAGGTTGGCTCTCCCGGTCCGGTCGAACACGGGGATCAGTCCGGGGTCCACCGGATAAGCTTTGCGTGGGCTGACCATCCGTTGGCGTTCCGATCCGCTCTCCCGCCAGACCGTTCGCACCAGGAAGCAGTCCTCCAGGTGCGCCAGGTATTCGTGCAGCGAATCCTTGGAAGTCCGCAGACCCTGCGATTTGAGCGCGGCGTAGAATTTCTCGACGCTGAACATTCCCGCCGCGTTGCCCAACAGGTGCCGCACGAGCCAGCGCAAGGCAGTCACGTTGTTGATTCCGTGTCGTTCCATCACGTCCCGCAGCATCGCGACATCCACGTAGTCGCGCAGCAGAGCATGGTGGGTGGCGACATCCACCGCCTGCACCTCCGGAAAACCTCCGCACACCAGGTAATCCTGAAACGCCCGCTCGATCGCCGATCTTTCCGCCAAACCCAGAAAATCGGGCTTTTCCGGCACCGGCAACCCGTGGTGCCGCAGGTATTCCTCGAAGCTGAACGGGTGGATCACGACTTCCCACGCCCGGCCCCTCATGGCGGTGGCGATCTCACGGCTGAGCAGCGCCGCTGAGGAACCGCTCAGGAAAACCTCGACTTCCTCCGCGTCGAGCATCCGCCGCACGAATTGTTCCCAATTCGGGACCTGCTGGATTTCATCCAGGAAGAGCGACACCAGTGCCTTTTGGCGAAGCGCGGGAAACTGCCGGTAATACTCCTCGATCAGCGAGTTCAAATGGACGGCCTGCAAACCGGCCAACTGCTCGTCCTCGAAGTTCAGATAGACCAATCGCTCCCGTGCGACACCCTTTTCGAGGCGTTCCCGGCGGAGTTGATGGAGAAAGGTGGTCTTGCCGGCGCGGCGCATCCCGACCACGGCCGTGGCCTTGTGGGGCAGCGACACAACGCCGTGGACCCGGCGCGGGGTCGCCGAGGGCAGCGGCCCCTTCAGTGTTTCCGCCAGTTTTTCCGCCAGCCGGTTCTTGTATTGTGCCGCAAAACTGTCGCTCATCTGACTTCCTGATTTCTCCGCCACACAAGGAGAATAGCACGCTTCTTTCTCCTTTGGCAAAGGAGAAATCGTTCGGGGCAGGAACGGCCTTCGTCAGCGCCGGTCGGACCTGGTTCCCTGGTCACAACAGGCGGCGCGTACCCCCCTTCCGGTTTAAGCCTCTGTTCCAAGAGGCCGTCCGCGGCCTCGTGGCCCCGACCGCCGCAATGCCGCTCATCCACGCAGGTCTGAACCGGGTTGAGGCGGGCCGGATACTCCCCGTCCGGCTCCTCGCGATAGGAGCCCTGGGGATGCGGCACGGCACGCAGATGTTCCTGGAGATGGCGGCATGGCCGGGGTGCGAGAAGGTCGCGGAAACGTTGTTGCCCATCTCCCCGGCTCAGGTTAGGCTCGGTTCCCACTCTCCGCGAACGAGTCGGTGGAGAGTGTGGCTTACGCAAGCTCGCTAGCCTTTTTCGCCTGCTTCAAAATCAATCCCTAACGAGCAATGGCTTTCTGTTCTGGGACGAACCAGAAGCGAATCTCAACCCGCGGCTCGTAACGTTAGTATCTCACATTTTGAGGCGGCTGGCCAATGCGGGAGTTCAGATCTTTCTCGCCACTCACGATTTCCTGCTTTCCAGCGAGCTATCGCTTGCCGCCGAATACCCTGACAAATCTCCCTCGCCCCTCCAGTGCGACATGCAATTCTTCTGCCTATCTCGGGGGGAGGGCGGCGTGGAAGTGGAGTGTGCGCGAACCCTACCGCAACTTCGCGCCAACCCGATCTTGCAAGAGTTTGCCGCGCATTATGATAGGGAGCAGGGTCTCTTTAGAACCCCTCAGCAGTAAGGAGCCCAATTAGCCTAAATGAGCACAATCCTCGAGGAAGAATACCAACGGTTCGAGTTCAGCGACGGTTGGCGGGTTTTTCGCTATGACTCCGCCGAATCCGGTTATTACGC
>Ga0326728_10026961_pt1 | contig 10104 bp, 10 predicted proteins | sample MB3enrmetagenome_FD_207602 | JGI IMG/M metagenome (GOLD analysis project Ga0326728, IMG submission 207602) | Lab enriched peat soil microbial communities from McLean, Ithaca, NY, United States - MB31MN | ecosystem: Environmental > Terrestrial > Soil > Wetlands > Peat | place: USA: New York... | reverse complement strand
ACTGGTCAAGGCGAGGATAACGATGAACGCGGCTATGGCCCGATAGCTGGGGGGCTTGTTGCTGCTCGCCTGTGTGGCACACGGTTTCTTCTGATAGCCCACCAGATCGCGAAACTGATGTCGAACACGAGCAGCATCGCCGCAAACCACATGGGTCCTAAACCGACTAGCTGGGGGTAAGCTTGCCAGGACAGAGGCGTGGTGATGTGGGTCAGGGACGCCGGCATCGCCCACAAGCCAATGGCTGCGATCGGGTTGAGCACGAAGAAGAATATAAGCAGCGGGATGCCCAAGCGGATCAGCCGATCCTTGACGAAACGCCTCGCCCCCTTGCGCTCGAGCGAACCTGGCGAGAAGTAACCGGAAATCAGGAACAGGAGACCCATAAAGTAAGCCTGGTTGATGGCTATAAAAACGACCAGCACGGCGAGCGCCAGTGGGTCGATGGGAGTCGGCTCCACGTAATAGAAGGCGCCTGCTCCAGTGTAGACGATAGCCAGATGAGGTGGCACCACAGCGTGATTAGCCAGGTCCGCAGGTTGTCGGCGAAATAGAGGCGACCGGACAATTTTCTTGGCGGAGGAGGTGTTTCTGCCGCTTAAGGCCGCGGGCGCTTGAGCGATTCGTACAAATTGTCGAAATATACTTTTAGTTCTTCGATCATCGGTTCTAATTTTTCAATAAACGCCGCTCCCCCCAGCCGTGTTATTTCGTGTTCGGCCTCGCCGATATCTTGATCTAGCTGCGCGACTAGGTCTAACGCCTCATCACGTAAGGCGACCGCGTCGTTGAGCATAGCCATCGCTTTTCGTATGATGTCTTCTGCTTCGGTCGTACAGAGCGACTCGTACCGCTTCATCCACCACGCGATATCGTCTTTATGCCGGTACTTTGCGCCGGCTACGCCCCCGCGCAGAGATGGCATTTTCATCTATTCCACCTTTATTTGCAATGCAACATCAGCTCATCCGCATGTTACGAGGACCCTAGAACTGTATATCGATTGACGTCCGTGGTATTACCGGCGTGATATTGACATCAGTCGAAACAAAGCTGTATTCCAACCCAGAAACCGGCCGCCCAAAGAGCGCAGCCGGAAAATCCTGCATTAAAAGCGCATTGTGTATTTCGACATCATAATATCGGCCGTTTTTAGTGTGCGCGAAAGTGCCCTTTATGGCCACGCAGGGTAAAGAGAAGTCGCTAAGCTGACGTAAAGTGAATTTTTCATAGGGTATAGTATATGCTTTTTCCGGATCGGGATCCCCTTTACTATAACTAGCAGGGCCTATCGTCTCTTTTGGATCAAGTATAGCAGAGAAATCCCCTTCGATAAAAACTCGCAGCAGTTCGGTCTTCGCTTTGTTATCCGGACTATCGTCGAATATATATGTTTTAATAACCTTAAAGGACGCGTTTTCTAGTTCTGGATTCTGACCGTCGCTAGTTTTAATAATCAGCTCCGGGGTCTCATGCTTCTGGTCTTTCACTAGCGTATATTCGTCTTGAACAACGTAACTTCCACTTTCTGGCGCGTACAATTCGCACATATTCTCACCAGCGATGTTAATGCGGCACTCATGTGTCTGATTAGAACGAAGAATGTTTTGCTCAGAAAGGACAGCAGATATAGAATGAGAATGCAATATGTGCGCTAGTTTCGTCTCACGACTCTGTCTCGACAAGCACGTACAAACGCGCTAGTGTTGTTGTCTTTGCTCATTCCGGCAATTGAAGTTCAAATAGCAGAGAAATCAAATTTAAACGTTTGCTCGCATTTTTGATTATAGCCGCCTTTGCAGCCCTTGTGCTGTGCCCCGATTAACGGCATTATGGAAGATTAAATAACTTGGAACACAAGAACTAGTTACAGCAACGCTGAGATTGTAAAGCAAAGGAGTAATTTTGTGATATGTCTCCGTCCTCTACCGATGATAATGACGAATTGAGCGATGAAAAATCAAAGAGATATGTTCGCCCAATAAACGAGTTATGGGCAATGTGGGGCCCTAGAGTAAAAATGAGGATTTACCCCTTCACTTATGCGGTATACGAAGATGTGGAACGGGTGATGACTAGTCTCACGTCTTATGACAGAGACAAGTGGGCGGCCGCGTGGAGCTCGATAGCCAAACCATATGAAGAAAAAGCAGCCCAAGCGGAAAAAGCAGGCGATGCCCAAAAAGCCAAAGAAAACTATCTCCGAGCCTACCAATACTACAGACTTGCTCGGTACCCAACTATTAATTCGGAAGGAAAAAAGCGAGCCTACGGGAAGTCACAGGAGACACTCTTTAAGGCTTCGCAATTCTTTGACTTTCCACTGGAACGTGTTGAGATACCATTCACCGGAAAAACGGGGGAAGGCAACAAGATTGTTGCTTATTTGCGATTACCAAAAAAGGGCTCGGCGCCTTTTCCCGTGCTTGTAAGCTGGGGTGGAATCGACGGTTTCAAGGAAGAACAGCTAAATGACCCTGCTCTGGAGCATGGCTTAGCCACTTGTGCGATTGATGGGCCTGGAGTTGGTGACTCGCCACTCAAAGGCTCAGAGGATGTGGAAAGACTATTCGGAGCAGTCTTCGACTGGATTGGGAGGAATGAGACTTTGGACTCTCATCGGATTGGAGTCTGGGGTTATAGTACTGGCGGTTATTGGGCAGCTAAGGTTGCCCATATTTACAAAGACAAAATAGCCTGCGCTGTAAGTCAAGGTGGACCTGTCCACTATGCTTTCAAATTGGACTGGATCCATAAGCAAGATAGAGGAGAATACCCTTTTGAATTCTTCGAAACTATCACTTACGCCTTCGGATTGCGCGGTTACAAGGAGTGGGTAGAATACGCACCAAAGCTCTCCCTTCTTGAACAAGGCATTTTAGACAAGCCAAGTGCACCCTTACTACTTATCAATGGAATACACGATTCAGTGTTTCCAATCAAAGACTATCACTTGCTCCTTGAACATGGCAGTCCAAAATGCGCTAGATTTTATGAAGCTGGACACATGGGATTCACCCGTGATACGTTTGACACTATTATGAACTGGATGTACGAAAAATTAGGCTGAAAAATGGTGCTGAAATGCTGGGCTCATTGTTGACTTTATTCAGTCGCTAATAGTAACAAAAACGGGAAGCTAGCCGCAGCAGGCTATTGTAGTAATAGAATACATCAAGGAGGAGAATAGTAAAATGCCACATCCACTTTTGGCAGCACTGAGAATTACCGTAAGCATCGTCGTAGTCGTTGTGCTGATCTGGGGAGCCTACACGCTGACGCAGATACGCAAAACTCTTGAGCAGCTTCAGAAGCCGTAGCTGCCTTGCATGATTTTTTTGAGCGATTCTACTGTCGCCCCGATTGAATTCCAAGTCTCTCCAATCTCGCATATACGAATCATACACGTGCTGGGGCAGCGGATGCCGATTATTACTCCACTCAACTCCCGCAGCCGTGGTGAAACACACGATCGATTCGACCTATTCTTCTGATCATCCAGCGCTGCACGGTAATTTTGATTACAGAGTAGGATCTTTGCACTCCCCGTGTGGCAAATCTATTCTGCAAGAAGTTCTAGGCGCAAATACCAGCTTATTTTACATTGTGCTGCGCTAGATAGCTAAATATGCGTTATTATCTAAAAATAGCAACCGTAGGCGCCATTGTATGCTCCAAGGGACGACAAAATATGCAGCAAAAGAAAAAGAAAAGGGGCCAAAGCCCCTTCACGCGGTCACTACGACGGTGTGCGCTGCGCGGTCTCCAATCCGCTGTCTCTTATCCGACGTCCAAATAAGAATTGCACCGAGCAAAAACGGAATAATGTATGGTATTGCGTCGATGATCAGCAGTAGAGAACGCACGAGTGCATCGACATAGCCAATCTTTGAGCCATCCTCTTTCACCACTTTGATCTTAAGGGCCATCATGCCCACCGTCTGTCCATATGCTCCCAAGAGGAGAGTGAAATAGAAGAGCACGATGAGTGCTGATATGGTGCTGCCAAGTCCTGCGAGCGAATTCGCTGTGGAGGAGATGTGAAAGGTTCCATTAGTAAAATTCGCGCTATTGAAGACGGGCGTTTGCAAAGGACTGGCGAAAACTGCCGCAATAATGCCTGCAATAATGACATCAATAAGAAGAGCTACGAATCTGACACCGACGCTCCGGTACTGCAGCGGGGCTGGGGTCATTTCAGGGGCTGAGGTCATTTCAGGGGCTGAGGTCATTTCAGGGGCTGGGGTCATTTCATTTGCCATTCGTTCACCTCCTTTGTGGCTGTCGCCTAATTGTGTGTCTTGTAGGTAAAAACATATGGATCGGATAGAAGCACCCGTCGCTACTTGTTGCACGACGCCGCTACTTGTTGCACGACGCGCGATTCTGCATCATGCTGTAACGAGACAGTGGGCGCCAACGTGATGGCCAATCAGACCTTGTCCGAGCGAATTTTTCGAATTGCAATACATCCCCGTCGTGCCTGTGTTTATGATCGTCCCCCACTGAGCGCCCTATGCGACAGAAACCCAATGCTGAACCCAATCAGGGCGGCCCAACTGAGCGCGGGAGGGGGCCGCACTGCCAAGCGAGCCGAGATCAAACCCATCAACGACTTAGGTATCGGCGAAAAATAGACGGCGATCCGTGCAAACCCCAGCCCTGATTGTCAAAAAATGGAATCCAGAACAGCTGCCTTAAGTTTCAGTTATGCACCAGCCCTAATTCTTTCAGCACCTTTCGCTCGTCCTGATGCGCGATAAGCACGACTATTTTGGGCTCTGGCCCGATCCGCTGCACGACATACGAATCATCAAACTCAACAAGCTTGTCGCCAGTCTTGCTGAACGTCGCTCCCCAGCGAACTGTAACAAGTGAATAGTGTTTGCTTATCTCTGTTTCCTCTAGTGACACGATCGTCAATGATGTCTGCCTGATGCTTTTATAAAACTCGCCTGCTTGGTGCGCTCCCTCTAAGAACTCGGCCTTACTACTTGTGATGACGCCGTCAGGGCCTATGGCCATAAACGAGTCAGCATAGAGTTCTCCGATCTTTTCGAAGTCAAGGGCGCCGATTGCTTTCTCGAATTCGGTGAAGAGGTTCTTCAGTGCTTCATCTGTCATGATCGCTATAGCATGCAAGTCAGCCTGCTATCTTCTTTTCTACCGTGTGATGCGTTTTCGGAGTGCAGGCGACTACGGCAAACTCTCTCAATTATCTGGCGAGTAGACAGAACAATCGGAGAGACACCGATCCGGTGGCTTGGCTTAGTCGTCTGCAAGCGAGGAGGGGATGCATAAGGCGTTTTTTATTTTCCAAGAAATATAAAAGTAAGCTTAACAGAAGGCTCCCGCAATTTTTGAACAGACCTAAGCCAGGATAGCATAGCGTGTTTCTTTTCCAAGTTCCGTAGCTGCGATCATTCTTTAAGAGAGTGCTCCAGCTGCGTTAGGTGCGTTCTCCGGCACTAGTTGGGAGATATCCCAATACTCGACAATCTTGGCTCCGCTGAAACGGAAAAGATGGACTTGTCTCAACCCTCCTTCACTTGGTTTGGAGCTGGAGAGTTGAGTATGCACTGCAACCAGGTCTCTATCAGCAAGAACCTGCCTGATGATGAGCTTAAAGTCAGCTTTCGATCCTTTTAAAATTCCTTCCGCTCCTTCTTTTTGCACGGCGACCATTGCGTCGATCAATGCGTCCATACTACCAACGGTGTATGGATTGTGAGTCTTACATTCGGGGGCAAAGAAACGCAGTCCCTCCTTTGGTCTTCCCAAACCAATCAAACTAAGGAATTCGACTGCAATGTCCTTATGGACCTTGTTAACATCGCTTTTAGGAATCTCAAAATGTTTTACGCTATCCATACTTTCACCCAAAAAATTCAGGCATTTCGCAAATTTAAGTTTTGTTGCCGTGTATATTAGGCGATTAGGCGATTTTCCTTGGCCACAGTGAAAGCAAGCGCTAGAAATGCGATCTAACAGCGGCCCACTCCTTGGCGCTCAGAAGGCGTTGAGCAAGTGCCATGATGTTCTTAAACGCCTCTGGTGGCACGTTCTCCTTCCCCATGGCAAGCGCAGAGAAGATATACCCATTTTTCGATTTCCTTTGATGCAGAGCCTCTTTTTTGGCCTATTGCTTCATGGAAGTCGATCGCACAAAAGCCGGCTACAACTATCCAATGACAAGATTGCCGTGGATTAGCAGCGCTCAAACCGAAACATAACGTTCCTTGCGTTATGGGGGGTCTTCCTTGGGTTTTTTTAAGTGTTTAACTTGACCCTAAGCTGTCATCGGCCACTACGATGGCTCACTCCCACCGTAATTATTAAATAGAATGATTAATAATGACAGACTGATGAACAACCTTCAAACGATTTCAGAGAAGGCAACCCAAACGGCAGAGCCGTTTGGCATAGACTCAGAGAGAATACCGCAGCTATCCGCTGCACTAGCCATTACCGTATGCCTAGGCAGTATCTGTTCGTGGAGCCCCATCCGGGGACCGCGGCAGAAGCTTTTTTCGGTAGATGCGGCAGCAAATCGATTAGCGTTCATCGTAGTTCTACGGTCTTTGCCACTCTAAAGCCGTTCGCTGAACGGCCCTTGGCAAACGACAGTGCTGCATTTGAGTAGATGCACCTGACTAAATAATACAGGAGACTAAACGATTATGACAAACGAATCAGGAACGATCGACGTCACCCAGGTGAAAAACCTGGACGTGACCGCTAACCCGGCGGCCCTCGGGCTGGTCGCCTTCGGGATGACGACCGTCCTTCTTAACTTAAGCAATGCCGGGTACTTTGCCCTCGGCTCGATGATCCTCGCGATGGGAATCTTCTATGGGGGTCTCGCCCAGGTTATTGCGGGGATCATGGAGTGGAAGAAAAACAACACGTTCGGGATGACTGCATTCCTGTCTTTCGGGTTTTTCTGGCTGAGCCTTGTCGCCCTTCTGGTTCTCCCGAAACTGGGACTCGCGGATGCGCCAAGTGCGGGTGCGATGGCGGCATATTTTGTGATGTGGGGGATCTTTACGCTCGTCATGTTCGTCGGCGCGCTCAAAACAACCCGGGCATTGCAAGTTGTCCTAGGCTTACTTACCGTGCTGTTCTTCCTGCTGGCAATTGGTGCGACAACAGGGAACGCCACCATTACGCAGGTTGCTGGCTATGAAGGGATCCTCACCGGTCTCTCGGCAGTCTATGCCGGCCTGGCTGAGGTCTTAAACGAGACGTACAAAAGGACGGTTGCTCCGCTGGGGTGAAGAGAGCTCCCCGCGCCATTCGCGGGGATTCTTTCTTTATTTTCTGAAAACCGGTGCGTTTGCGCAGAAGAATATTTTGCTGGAACGAAGTGCGTTCAGACGTCATCGATTTTACGAGAACAACAAAGCAGGCGGCATTATGGATGCAAAAGGAGATAAAAACCAAAAAATGAAAAGCGAACGGCAAGAGGACGTTTCCGTTCTCCTTAGAGAAGAGCGCCTCTTCACTCCGCGAAAGGAAGTGACTGATCTCGCGCACGTGCAAGACTGGGATACCGAGCTCGCCGCAGGAGAGGACATCGAGGCGTACTGGGCTGAAAAGGCACAGCCGTTCGAATGGTTTGCGCCGTGGACACAGACTCTGGACACGAGTGGGGCACCATTTTACAAATGGTTTGTCGGCGGCAAAACGAACATCGCGTACAACGCGGTCGACCGCCATGTCCGGACTGATAGACGATACAAGCTTGCTCTCCTCTATGTCAACGAGCGCGGCGACGAGCGGAAGGTCACCTACTATGAGCTGTATCGGGAGGTCAACAAGGCAGCAAACGCGCTCAAAAAACTGGGAGTGAAAAAAGGGGATCGCGTTGCGCTCTACCTACCGCCGTGCGTTGAATCGGTCGTTTCCATGCTTGCCTGCGCGAAGATTGGGGCCGTGCATAACGTCGTGTATGCCGGGTTCAGCGTGCACGCCTTAGCAGAGCGAATGAACGACGCAAAGGCAAAGGTGCTGATAACGGCGGACGGAACGTTCAGGCGAGGGCAGGTGATCGACCTTAAACAGGTCTCAGACGAGGCGGTCAGCAGCTGTCCGAGCGTCGAGACGACGATCGTCGTTAAACACGCGGGGAATCCGGTAACGATGTCAGATCTGAGCGGAAAAGAGGTGTTTTTCCACACCCTGGTCGAGGGCGAACCGGCCGAATGTCGGGTCGAGTCCATGGACGCCGAAGACATTCTCTATATCCTGTACACCTCGGGCAGCACAGGGAAGCCAAAGGGCGTCGTGCACACCACAGGCGGTTACATGGTGCAGACCGCGACTTCGCTTAAGGACGTCTTTGATATCCATGACGATGATCTGTGGTGGTGCACGGCGGACATCGGGTGGGTCACCGGACACAGCTACGTTGTGTACGCACCACTGCTTCTAGGGACCACAACGCTCGTCTATGAGGGCGCCCCCGACTACCCCCAACCTGACGCCTTCTGGAGCATCGTCGAACGGTACGGGATCACGAAGTTCTACACCGCCCCGACGGCGATTCGGCACTTGATGCGGTTCGGCGACAAGTGGCCCCAGTGTCGTGACTTGCGATCACTCAGAATACTCGGCACCGTCGGGGAGCCAATCAACCCTGAGGCGTGGATGTGGTACTACACGCACGTCGGTAATGAGCGCTGCCCGATCATGGACACGTGGTGGCAAACCGAAACGGGAAGCTTCATGATCTCCCCGTTGCCGACGGCTCCGCTGAAACCCGGATCGGCGACCAAGCCATTACCAGGGATCCGCGCAGACGTGGTCGATAAGGACGGGAAACCAGTGCCTCCCGGGAAGGGTGGGTTCCTCATCATAACCACGCCGTGGCCTTCGATGCTCCGGACGCTCTACAAGGACCCTGAACGGTACGTGAAAACGTACTGGGAAGTGATTCCCGGTGGCATGTACTGTCCTGGGGATATTGCGCGAAAGGACGAGGACGGGTACCTCTGGATTCAAGGGAGGGCTGATGACGTGCTCAAGATCGCCGGCCACCGAATCGGAACGAGCGAGGTCGAATCTGCCTTCGTCAGCCACGCCGCTGTGTCAGAGGCCGCGGTCATCGGGAAACCCGACCCGATACGGAACGACGTCATCAAAGCGTTTCTAATCCTCAAAGAAGGACGTTCGGGTGATGCGCACTTAATGGAGGAGCTTAAGAAACACGTGCGACACGAGTTAGGGCCGGTTGCAGTGGTCGGAGAAATCGTTTTCGTGCAATCCCTTCCCAAGACGCGCAGCGGGAAGATCATGCGTAGAGTGCTGAAGGCACGAGAGCTTGGCATTGACGCCGGTGATGTGACCACGCTTGTGGAATGAGCTTCTGCCGGCTTTTTGCGGGATTAAATGGCCGTAAAGTTACGCCAAAAGGTAATTTAGTGACGTCAAAAAAGAGCATTTACTCCTCCGTTGATCGAAATTAGCTATCAAAAACGGCAATCTCCTGCCGCATTCGGCTAAAAAGTGGCTGTCGCTTCACCGTGTCACTTGGGGATATCGCTCGTTGGTCATATGTTTCGCGTCAATCGCGCAGCTAGGCAAACCGTTTCCCACGCGGGCGGATCTACTTCCTGCATTAGTAACTCTTGTCTCGCGCAATACCAGCCGTAGAAATGGCGCGTGATCACTTTGCTGTGATCTCTTTGGTTCCTCCCATACAGACCGCATCAAAAGCCGTTCTTAAAAAATCACAACAGTTTTTGGTTTCCTTAGCTCCGATAGGCAAATCAGAGATATCACAAATGGCAGGAGTAGAGAGCGCTTCTCAAACTCTATCCTTTTCTCATGAGAATGTATATTGCTCCTACTACAAGCGCTGGTATGCCTAAGCCTAGGAGCGAGAACTCACCGACCGGCTGGGGCGGCAAACTCGCCACGCTACTCGTCTGTGCGCTCGCCTGTTCTGTCGGCACTGCGATACCAGGCACCGTGGCATTCGTCGTGTCAGTTGTCACGGGAGCAAGCTGTGTTGCCTGTGGACTTGGCGCTGAAGCTGCTGGTACGACAGTTGGCTTTGCGGTTGCTTTTACGACCGTCGACTTTGCGGTTGCTTTTATGACA
>Ga0326728_10026960_pt1 | contig 10104 bp, 25 predicted proteins | sample MB3enrmetagenome_FD_207602 | JGI IMG/M metagenome (GOLD analysis project Ga0326728, IMG submission 207602) | Lab enriched peat soil microbial communities from McLean, Ithaca, NY, United States - MB31MN | ecosystem: Environmental > Terrestrial > Soil > Wetlands > Peat | place: USA: New York... | reverse complement strand
AAATCGACCCAATGCCTTAATCCAAAGGTTAAATTGGCCTAAATCGCTCAAATAGATCTAAATCGACCTAGTGTCCCAATATTAAAGAACTGGGGGGACTAGGTTGGGGTGGGGTCCCCTTGGGAATTTTATGAATTTTACAGTAGAATTCGAGGATTTTGAATCAGAATTAAGTCTCGTCAGAAAAATTCGTATGCACCGCAAACAGGCTTGCCATAGGTTTTACCCCCTGTCAAGGGGAATAGCTTTTTTACAAAAGGGAAAAGCTATTTACAAAATAGAAAATAAAAATAAAAAATAATTCGGTTATGAAAAAGGATAAGAGGGAAGTATAGTATATAGGATAGGGAAAGAAGGAAAGGAAAGAAAAATAATTCGGTTATGAAAAAGGATAAGAAGGAAGTATAGTATATAGGATAGGGGAAAGAAGGAAAGGAAAGAAAAATAATTCGGTTATGAAAAAGGATAAGAGGGAAGTATAGTATATAGGATAGGGGAAGGAAGGAAAGGAAAGAAAAATAATTCGGTTATGAAAAAGGATAAGAGGGAAGTATAGTATATAGGATAGGGGAAGGAAGGAAACAAGATTGAACTTGTTTCCTTCTTTTATATAAACATTTTAACCAAAGGAGCTACGCAATGGTTACTATCATCACAATGGCCGACGGCAGTATCTCTGTTGTAAGGGCCGATGGCCCAATGATTTACACAACCTCGCATTGCCCGACCACAACAATGTTCTCCCTTATGAGGGATGGCGTTTCGCGTCTCAACATGACTTTCAAAGCATATCCCGACTGCGCAGGCCGGGGAAAAACCGAGTAATCATAACAATCAGGCCGAAACAAGAAGGGATTAACTTCCCTTCTTGTCGCACCGTTATACGGTGCCTGAAGATGGCTTTCAGCTTGTTGGCGTCCCTTGTACTCTCAAGGGATGTATTTTGAATGCCCGTGAGAGAACGGGCGGTACTTATATGGCGTGAAAACGCCGGAAAGGACAGTGTTATGGATTCGACAGTTCGCGGAAACGTCAAGGACTTGATTGCCAAGGCGAACGAATATCGCAAGGCAACCATCCGCAATCTGTTCGCGGCCATTGATGTCGTCAAGGGGAAGGCGATAATCCCCGAGTGCAAAGAGATCCAGGTTGTGGCTCACAATCCGATGGACCTCGGATTTTCCTCCCGCGATTTCAACTTCTTCAAAGACCTCTATGGCCGCATGAAGGCAGATGCCATGGAGCGGATGAACTTCGCGGCAACGGCTATCCAGAAACAGATGCAGAAGGAAGGCCGTTACAATCCTCTCATCAAGAAAGACCGTGACAGCGCCTCCCTCGGTGCCGCGAAATGCGGTGCACTTATTACCGCAATCGAAAACGAGGAGACTCGCCGGATCAATTCCGTCCAGGAGAGACGGGACAGGGATCGCCGCGAGTATGAAGAGTATCTCGCTGCCCAGAAAGCTACCCGGGATGCGGCCAAGGCCGAAGTACGAGCAAAAGAACAGGCGAAGCGGGAAGCTGCCGCACAGAGGCCGAAGTTGGAGAACAAGGTTATTGGGACAGACCTCGAAGCCCTTGCCGCAGTCAAAGTTGAAATGCGGAAAGTCGGGAAGTTCGTTGCCGAGCGGAAGATCAAGAAAGCCGAAGCCATCGAACTGGCTGGCGGCGAGATCACGCTCAAGAATATTCTCGAAGTCGGTGGCGGACTTCTGCCGGATTTCAGGCAGATCGTTGTTCGCAAAGTCGGTGCGGTTTCCCAGTACATTGTTCTGGAATAGCTCTCAGGCCGAAACGAGAGGGGATTAAGTTCTCCTCTCGTAGTGTCGTAGATGCGACACCTGATGATGGCCACACTAAACAACAGGAGGTTTAATCTATGGCAGCACGTAAGATGCATGGTTCTTTCCGCACACCTAAGTTCATGCATTATTTTCGCCAGATAGCAGCGGATGAGTCCGAAGATATCTGCCTGTTTAACCTTAGGGCAAAGCTTCGCAATTGCCCGACAGACCGGGAAGATATCCATCACAAGAACGTCCGTAAACTGTATGAGATCAAGGGTGACGAGTATAGCCCTCACAACTTTGACAGCACGGACAAAATTCGCAGGCTTACCCAAAGACGGAAAGCCCGTAAGCTTACCCTCGCTTGTCTCTGATAATTATTAGGCCAAACCGGTGAAACGCCGCCAGTGGCCGCTGATGCCTCGTAAGGGGTGACCTATATCAGCTAGCCCAAGATAGTAACTGGAATCAAGAGGATCGATGTCCATAGTTGATCTGAAGGGTTCAATAGTATAGTTTTGGCCGTCCATCTCTAATCAGGAGGTCTTTGTATGAAGTTACTCAATGTGATGTGGATTCAGATCATACGGTTGTGTGTATCTGATCGCAGAAGTCTTAAGGCACTATTGAGGGCTACTTTGTTGGTACTTGGATTACGAAAGTTAACCCTCTGGGAACAGATGGTTAAAACCTGGAATAAGCCTGCGAAAAAGAATTATTCGTTTATCGAAAAGCGTCCTTCCCAAAGTACTTATGCAGAAGATCATTGGGGAGCAGGAGTTATTCATTCTAGGGGGTGCTTATGATTCAAGGTTCAACTTACATCATAGGGTGCACTCTCGGTACAGTCACCATCGAGCGGAAGGTTGATGACAAGAGCTCTATTAAAACACTTTCGATGTCACCATCCGAATTCTTTGCCCGTTATACAATATACCGGGCAGGGGATCCTATCGAAATCGCTTTCGATAATCTGTCCACAGATGATCAGATTTTTCTGGTCAATGGTTTGGTTCCCTACATAAGCAAAGTACAAGAGTTCAGCTATATCGAATCAGAAGCCTTGTTCGTATAACCTTTAACCTTTAAGGAGTGTTGCACATGGAATCAGTTTTAAAGTTTCTATCGGATCTTCTTACAGACAAGTTCGGCTTGGAGAGTGTGAAGGAAAAAGCTTTGGAGCTCTATATAGATAGCTCTGGATCAATCTCCGAGGATTCCTTGAGAAGGTTTCTGACTGAGATCAATAACATCCAAGAGGGAGTTTATGTAATTCCCATTCCTTTTCCCATCACAGGCAACACTGTTCACATATCTTCTCAGAATTATGATATAGTGAAGACTTTGTTGTATGCTGAAAAGAAAATACAGGCTATCAAACATCTAAGAGCTAACAGCTTGGTTGATGGTGACCCCAGCAAAGGTGGCCCTGGTCTTAAAGAAGCAAAGGATATTGTCGAGCACATTTGTTTATAAATAGAAAGGAGGAGTCGGAAGTATCTGGTAATCAATAGAAAGGAGGATGTCGGAGGTATCAGGAACGAACAACCTCAACCCCAACAGAGGAGAACACATGAAACTGTTTCACGGCACAGCAATCATCGCAATCTTGTTACTCGCAATCACCGGTCTCTTCGCCCAGCAGTACACGCCTGCGAATGCCTCGGGCACATATCTGATGCCAAGCATTGAAGCGGGGTCAAGCACTGCTACGGCAACCGACGCGCTCGTTTCATCGTCCGCCAACATCGACCAGCTCCAAGCCCAGGTAAACGATTTTCAAATCACGGGCAAGACCGACAAAGTGGAGCTCTACGGATTACAAAAACAGTTGGCCCAGGCGCGTTCTGAATATTACAGTTTGCTGGCCGTCTTCTCACCGGACAATGCCGTACGCTATCGCATTACAGCATGGCATTTCCGACAGGCCGCGTATGCGTTCGCCCAAAAGGAATATGGAGCTATGCAGATCGTGGTTATAAAGCCACACTGCACCGGGCGCATCGCACTCCAGTAGCTTCGCGGCCATCTCCGACACAACCGTTAGTTCTCGGCTAAAGCCGGGCTTATAAGGAGGTTTAGACTATGCCATTCGTTAGAACAAGCAGCAACGGGGAACCGAAGCCCAGGGCTGTTGCGCAGACATAGGGCTATATCGCGGTGGCTATGGGAGAGTATCTCTCATAGTCCCGCCATATCTATTAATGCAGCTGGGAGTCAATGTTTCGAACAGCTTGGCTCACAACGGTCACAAGCCCGTTAAATGCAGAGTGGAAAACCTAAGGAGGTGATCAAATATGTTCATGGGTGGACGGATTTATAAGGCAGAGTAAGACCGAAGTTGTCCCAGACCCATGATGTATAAACCAAATCTTTCGTTTCTATTTTAAATAGTCTGGCGGGGTAATCATGCCCCGCCTTACCCATTAATGTGGCCACGGTTTCTCCGTGACGGTCCCAAGCCCGAATAACACAGAGGGAATATCTGTTTAACCTACAAAGGCTTATTATGGACAGCAAAGAACTTAAAGCAAAAATGATCGCAGAAGCCCAAGAGATAGATAAGTATAAGTGGGATCTTGGGGTAGCTTTGGGTCATGATCCACTTAATGACAAGTCTTTGAATGATATTTACAAAGACTGGATAAACAAGAACGCTGCAGCTTTCCAGATCCACTGGGAAGCTACACATAAATCATAACTTAAGAGGGGTACATATGACAGAAGCTGAGAAAAAACAAATAGATTCTATGTCTCATTACCAATTGTGCCACAGGTGGAGATTTTCAGAATCGGGTGATCCACTTCTTCAAGGAGATACTGGGCAGTACTTCAAGAAGGTTTTATTTGAGGAAAAGGGTGGATTCACCCCAGAAATATCTAAAAGTCTCGGATGGGATAGACATTAAAATAACATCAGGAGGTTTCATGCACTCTTTTCAGTCCTATGAGTCGTCAGATTACGGCAAGCGATACAAGACTATCAACTATGGCAGAAAACGTTCTTCAAGAAAGGTGAAACAATCATGAGTAAGAGCAAATTCGTCCCAAGCTACAAGCTCCCCGAGTCTGAAGTGACAGGAAACTTTGTTCGGATGACTGATAAACCGGACAAAGAAGATGATGAAATCCACGATCTCTCAGAGCCTGAGTTGTTCGCTCAGTTTATCCTGCAGGGGATCTTATTCTAAATCATCCAGCCTTGGAGTCAGTCCCAGGGCTTTTTCCTTTGAAAGGGGAAACCTCAATGACACCCATTTTAACAGCTGAACAAATCGTTGCTGAAGCTGAGAAGAAGAGCGATACGAGTCTCGGGCAACGTCGGGCTATCAATCGTTTGTTTCGGATGCAAGACGATTCAAACTTGTGGCCAGTCAATGGACGCTACAATGTTATAGCTCGTGCTATTCGACATGCCAATATTGTTGAGAGGGCAAACGGGATGATGTCTAATTTGGAGTATGCATTGTTCTTGGAGAACGACGAATCCCAAATCGTTAATGATCCCAAGAACTGGTAAATCTGTATGAATTGCATCTCTCCGTGGCATCTCGAACAGAAATATAAGAAGTACGGAGTACTTATTTGTGAGTTCCCCGATCACCTCTACCTTGCCCAGATTAAAATCCCTAGTAGATTACAAGGTAAAGGGATAGGGACAAAGATCATGAGAGACATCTGCGGACACATGGATAAATGGCGAAGAGTGATGACTTTATATCCTTCCCCGAATCTCGGATCTGATCCTGAACGTCTTAGAGCATTCTATGGTCGGTTTGGTTTTGTACCAGACAAGAAATGTCCAAAGGAAATGATACGACAACCTAAAAGGAGTACCTCATGGAAACCAATCACGATAGAAAGAAGCACGTAAGTGATCGCAGACGGATAACTCTTGATGAGGCCATGCACGGGAAGCTTATCCCTATGTTCGGTGGAAGACCTGAAAGGGAACAAGTTATCGGCAAAGATGATCTCATGAATCTCAAGATCGCATTCAACACCTGCAATGACGTCAACCAATTCCTGGAGGTCGTGTAAACCGTGGATTCGTACAACGAACGCGCTGCTAATGATCTAGCGATTAATTTTAAAGATCCCACTAAGAATCTTTTCTGGTTCGAACGAGGGCTCGGTGAGGGTGGGCAAGCACTGCTACGCCGAGCGTTGGAACTCGCTGGGCTCGAGTACCGGGAGATCAGACTTAATTTGTGCTACTCCTTGGATCTCGAAGAGATCTTTCAAAGTCTCCCCGACAAACCAGGGATGATTATACTTGATGACTATGATCGAACAGATAAGTTCGTTGTCGATCTTATTACCTTCACGATGCTCTATTACGAATATCGTAAGATGATATCCGATACCAAAGATGTCATATATATACCAAGCCAGTGGAAATTCGTGATCGTTACACAGCCCAGGGCTTGGATCCCTTCACCCCCACTGCATAAGAGATTATGCAGAATAGCATAAGGAGTCCCAAATGGTTTCGAAAATGATCGCTCTCAAGAAAGCCGCACAGAAGATCGTGCAGGAGGATCCCACGATATCGATCTATATCGGGAATGAAAGGATCACCTCCGAGGAGAGCTCAAATGAGATCACAAGAAGAAATTGAAAGGGAAGTAATTTCCCTACAGAGTCATGTGGCTAGTCTTGACATCCTCATTGACAGGCGTAGTCGTTGGGAAGATGATGACATGTTAGCCAAACGTGCGGAATTTAACCAAAAGCGAGATAAACTTCTCAGAAAAATCCAAGTCCTTGAATGGACATTGGGAAGGGAGCCTGCACTGTGAGTAGAGGTTCGTTTCCAGCTATAATGCTAGCGACTGCCATGGCAGCTGCACTAAGCGTATCTGTATGGAAACCCACGCATGATTACAACATGTATAGTGCTGGGAGAGATCCAAAAGAGATTGAACGTGCCCGTAAAAAGAATCGAAGGGCAAAGATAGCACGAAGAAACAAGAAATAAAGGAGCCATATGATCCTTGAAATCGCAGTATACAGAGTGAGATCATTTCTTGCGCGTATTTATCCTCGTAAGATGCTCCAAGACATCTTATGGTTCCTTATTCATAGAAAGAGATGTCCTTGGTGTGGAGGAAGCAAGACATATATAAACAGTTATGATGAACGAGACTGCGAAGTTTGCAATGGCAAAGGAACAGTTCCGCTTCGCTATTAATCCCTAACAAAAGGAGTATCCGCATGAAATCTAAAGAACCTCGAATTGTTTTGAGTCACAAGGATAACTTCAATACTCTTGCACAAGCGTTTCGTAACGATGATGTCCTTCTGATGGATTGCATAGACAAGACCACCAAAGAACATGTGGCCGTGATTTGTGCTGTGCAGCCTGCACATGATCAAAGCGGAGAAGTTGAAACCGTCCCTTTTGCCCGTTTCTTCAATGGGAATCCTTACGACATGCTCTATTCCCCATTGGATCCCGAGTATGACAAGATTGTAGCCGAGGAGAAAGCCAATGCAAAGCACTCCTGACACAGCTGTTAAAACCTTAAGCGAAAGCATAGTCAATCAGATTGAGGCTCTCAAGCAGAGTCTTAAGGCTTATATCCTCAGTCTTCCTGACTTTGCCGAAGGTGTCAAACCTATCTGTAAGAACTGTTGTGTTGTTGATTCTCTTACCGTTTTCAAGAATGGAGGCGTCTGGTCTCCTAGCTATTACATAAATACTGAAACCAAACAAATCCTCTTGGAGCTTCTGGATAAAACGGGTATCGAGAATCTCAATAAGAAGATAGAGGATATGATTATAACTGGCAGACTTCAGGATGGTGAGCACCAGTCCATCTTACTTAATCCTGCTTTCGTTAGTGCTATTGAAGATCTATGGTTCGGTAAAAATAAATTAAGGAGGAATCATGTACGTGCTCAGAAGAAGTGAAGATGGTAAATTTGTAGCCAAACCTGGCAATATTCACAGTTATACTCAATTTTTACAATGCGCCCAAGTATTTCCTACAAAGGATGCTGCCGAAGATCACGCTTGCGGTAACGAGTATCCCGTTCCAGTGGAGAATTGCTTCCATGGATGATCTTATCCCCGAACCTGATGATCCTGAGTTCTGTGAGCTCATCAGGAAAGTAGTCCACAGAGAGATTCCCGCCTACATAGACGGCTTCAGAGTCTTTGTCACCAATGGTGTCCGTATCCATGATGGTGGAAAGATCCTAAGGGAAATCCCAGATCCAGAACGTAATGAACCTTGCTTCTGTGGAAGTGGCAAGAAGTTCAAAAAATGTCACCTTGAACATATGAAGGAGTTAACATGCCAAAAGATAGTATAAGACTTCATTCTAAGTATGGCGTTAATCCAACTATCCCTGTGTGTTTTATTTGTGGCAAGGACAAAAATGAGGTGGTCTTACTTGGGGCAGCATATAAAAAGGAAGCTCCAATGCACATGTGCCTAGACAAAGAGCCTTGTGAGGAGTGCCAGAAGATGATGAAGATGGGAGTGCTCCTGGTATCTGTGCAGAACGGTACGGATCAGAACAATCCCTATCGCACAGGGAATATCTGTGTGCTTAAACAAGAAGCGGCTAAGAGACTGTTTAATAATATCGGTGACAGCCGTGTAGCCTTTATCGAAGATGAGGCTTGGGATAAGATTGGGCTTCCAAGGAAGGATATTAATTAATGTATAACGAAGTTCCAATTTCTAAAGAAGATCTCAAGAATTCCCATAAAAGCAGAGCAGATTATAAATCTAGATTCACGGCTCTTCGCATGCAGGCAGATGAAGAAGATCTCGAAGAGCTTGGCATCCACCTGAAACAGAGGAGCAGAGCATAATGGAAAAGCCGTCGCATGATAAGATCAAAGCAGTGGCTCACGAAGCTTCTCTTGCCTTTTGGGATGTAGTCAAGAACTCATTCCCCGAAGTGAAGACAGGAGACATGGATCCAATAAGAGTTACACAGTGGCAACTTCGTACCGAGATCGTTGTCCAAGAATGGATCAACAACAACTGGCCTGAAAAAAAGGAGGGATCATGTTCATAGAAGTAACCAATCTTAAAGATGGCACTCATCGTTTTGTTAATTTTAATCAAATAGCTTATATTGAGCCAAATGAAAACGCTATAGGTAGTGTAATCCACACAACGATGGATGACACACTGGTTGTGAGTGAAACCTATGTTGAGATTAAAAAACTAATTAATAATCTGATTCGCCCTGCAGAACATGTTCCAGGTCCTCGTTAAGAAGGAGTAACCAATGGCCGCGCAAGAAAAGAATCTAACTGAAGCTCTCAAAGGAACCGAAACCCTTCAGTCGTTAACAAGTATGGCATCTCAAGTCCTATCCGCCATCAAGGTATCAAAGAAGCTTGGCGATGATCTGTATCTCGCAAAGAAAGCTCTCAATGAAATCTGCACTGACATCTTCTTGAAGGATCTTGAGAACGGCCTGGTCTATGGCAATCACGTCATAGATACCAAAGAAGGCAAGCTTACGATCAATTTCAGGATGTCCCCCGAATCAGACATCTCCGATTATGAGAAGTCGTTACGGGCGGATTTCAAGGACAACTACGCCGACCTGTTCGTGGAAGTACCCAACACAGAGGTTACCACGGCGTATCCTAACCAGAAGATCCAGTTCGAATCCCATCCTGAGCTGTTCGTTATCGTGCTCAAGAAGGGTGTCACCATGGGTCAGATGGCCAAGGTGTTCAAGAAGTATCCTGAATGCTTTGATTTGATCATACGTGACAAGGAGAGGTATGCAGAGGTATATCCAAGCTCTGTAGATCTAACTAAGAAGATATTCCCGGTGAACGGGATCTTAGAGAAGCTTGCAGGATATGAGTTGGCTCTTCGCAAGAGGATCATAACCGTCCTGTCCAAGTTCTTCCAGAAGAACCTCGAATGTGCGGTAAAAATATAAAGGAGGATTATGTACTTCGGTATGTTCTATAAGAATACGGGTTGGGAACGTGTAAAGCTAATCTACGATTTCTTTATCTCGGGAAAGAAAGTTCAGTATCACATAGACTTGGGAGATATATATGAGCTTTCCTCTGATGGAACTAACCTGATGTTTTTCGATAAAGTTAAAGTCCATCGAACTGGAAAGACATACGAAGGTAAAGAGATCCTTCTTTACAATGTTACTCCATATAATTTCACCAATCTCGAAGAAAGCTGCAAGACCCAATGTATGAGTAACTTAGAGGATGCCATTAGTGAGATTATGGTTGGTTTCAGCCTCACAGAAGATGATGGAACAAGTATTTTTGTAGATATAGAAGATAAAGGCATCCTTCGACGAAAAA
>Ga0326728_10026959_pt1 | contig 10104 bp, 8 predicted proteins | sample MB3enrmetagenome_FD_207602 | JGI IMG/M metagenome (GOLD analysis project Ga0326728, IMG submission 207602) | Lab enriched peat soil microbial communities from McLean, Ithaca, NY, United States - MB31MN | ecosystem: Environmental > Terrestrial > Soil > Wetlands > Peat | place: USA: New York... | reverse complement strand
ATGGATGACGTCCTGGGAGATCATGGTGAGCCGCACCGGACGGTTTACCGGAATATGCAAGGTATTGATCTCGCTCTGGCCGGTCTGGTACTGGAACTTCCACATCCACTGCTTGGCCACCACGTATACTTCCATGGCGTCCCGGGGAGGCTTGGCCTCGAAAATGTAGATGCTGGCGCCCCAGGCGAAGAAGAGCAGGAAAATGCCGAGTGGAATCGCCGACCACAGGATCTCCAGCGGCGTCGAGCCTTCAATCGCCTCCGCGACGGGATGCCTCTTGTGGTTGTACTTGATCGCGAAAAAGACGATGGTCGCGAACACCAGCAGGGTAACGCCGCCTGTGACGGTGATCAGGGCAATATAGAGCCCGTCCACCTGCCGGGAGATGGTCGAGGCTTCCGTGGGCCACAGGGGTAGATTCTGCCACATAGTTCGCGTTCACCTGCTCATGCGCGTGGCCGCGGCTCGTGCTTGAACAGAAACACGAGAAACGACCCCAGGATTAAAACGGTGGCCAATCCCGCCACCTTCAGAATGTTGGCGATCACGGCGCCGTATTTTCCGGTGCGCGGATCGTAGTGATAGCAATAGAGCAGCACCTGATCCACCACGTTACCGATGCGGTTCTGCGATGCCTGTACCAGGCCCAGGCGAAGGTCCTTGGGGGAATACTCCACCCCGTAGTAGTACTGGGAAATGTGTCCGTCCGGCGTCAGCACCATGATGCCGGTGGCATGCGCGTATTGCTGCAGCTTGGGGTCCCACTGAAAGTGGAAGCCCACGGCATCGGTCAGCGCATGAATATTGGCGTCATCGCCCACCAGAAAGTGCCAGCCGTTCTGCGCCTCGGGACGTCCGTAGCGCTGTATGTAAGCATGTTTCTTGGCCTGCGCCAATTCGGGCGTGTCTTTGGGGTTGAAACTGACGGTCACCACGTCGTACTGCTTCCCCAGGTCGAACCGCATGATGCGCAATGTGCTGGCCAGCCCGTTCAACACCTCGGTGCATAACATGGGGCATTCGAAATACACCAGCGTCAGAACCACCGGCTTGCCCTGGTTGAAGTAGTCACCCAGGCGCACGGTTTGCCCGAACTCGTTGCGGAACATTAGGTTCAACGGCACTTGCGTATTCAGCCTCTGTTCGAACGAGACGTTGCCGAGGTTGGGCGGCAGGTCCTGTGCCGGCACGCCGATCGGAACATTTCCCATCTGCGCCAATGCCGGAAGCGCCAGCAGGAGCAAGACGGCAAAAGCTTTGAACGCAGAGGACGCAAAGGAAATTTCAAATTGAGCAGGCTTCATCTTCGCTGTCCGCAGCCCGCCGCCCGGGAGGGCGGCGCTACAAACCCCGGCAATACTCGATTTTTCGCAATCTCTCATCAGCGTTTCTCCGCGTTGCTCTGCGGCGAATCCGTTTTCGTGCTGGACCGCACGGGCAATCCTGTTGCCGCTATCAGGTCCATGGCGCGCTCAATCGGAATGTGGACCTTGCCATTGGCCTGGTCTGTCCATCCGTACGAGTTCAACGTTTGTTCTTCCTGCTCACGCAGGGCATTCATGTCAGCCAACGGATCGGCCTGTAACCGGGGCGAGGGGAACCGTCCCACAATGGCCTGCAGTTGCGCCTGGGACGCCGCCGCTGTCGGGTGCGGCTGGAAGCGATCTCCCGCAACGTATTTGTACAGCCCCCACATGCCTCCGGTGATCATCAATCCCCCGACGGCCAGGAAGATCAGAAACATGACCACGGCGCGCGCACTGAGATCCTGGGCCTCGTACGTGACCTCGGGATTGCGAACCGCCAGTTGTTCGCGCGTGATGTCAGGCTCGTTGGGGTTCGAGTTCATGGTCCTCTTCCAAAATCAGCGTAACGTGATCGTCATAAACGGCCAGCAGCGGACGCCGGCTCAGGTTACGGAAAAACAGCACCAGCCAGCAGCTCAGCATGGCCAGCGGCACCACGGCGTAAGGCCAGGCGTATCCCCAATGCCCCTTGCGGCTCTCGAAGTTCGGCATGATGTACCAGAACAGGTCCCAATACCGCATGAAGATGATGAACAGCGCCAGCTTTTGGAGCTTTTGCGAACTGGTCTTAAAGTTTCGCGACAGCAGGATAAAGAACGGCACGAAGAACTCTCCCACCACCACAAACCAGGAAAACGCATGCCAGCCCGGGCTGGAACGGGCCAGGTACCAGGAGATTTCGTCCGGCAAGTTCCCGGACCAGATGATCAGCCATTGGGAAAGCGTGAACCATCCCCACAACATGGCGAAGGCCAGCAACAGCTTGCCGTGATCATGGAACTGTTCGCGCTTCACCAGGCGTTTCATGGGCTCGTAGCGGATGAGCGCCGCCAGCACCACCACGGCAAAACTGAGAGCGATCAAGCCCTGGCCGGCCAGATACAGCAATCCATAAATCGTCGATGACCACGGCGCCGACAAGGACATCACCCAATCCACCGTGGCCGCGGTCAAAGACAGAACGTATAGAACCAGACCCACGGCGCTCACGCGCCGCAACGGCACATCCAGAACGACGTTCTCGCGGTCCTGCCGGTCCGACGCCCGCGTCAGCCACACCGTGAGCGCAATCCACACGATGAAGTAAACCACGGCCCGCAAGGCGAACATTTGCAGCGTCAGAAAATGAGCCGCGAGGCGTTGCAGGTCCGCGTTCCTGGCAACCAATCCGGGCCGCGCCCAGGGATACAGGCGTTGCGCACCCAACACAATCGGGACAAAGGCAATGGCCAGCACCCAAAGCGTGCGCGCCGCCGCCTCCAACTGACGCCGGATCACCGTACCCCAGCCGCCGCCGGTGGTGTGATAGGTCATCAGCAGGGCCAGCGAGCCCAGCGCCAAGCCAAACACCCACATATAGCCCAGCAGGTACGCCTGATAGAACTCGTCCGACCCGGAAACCACCCAGCCCACAACGGTCACAAGGGCCAAGGGAGCTGCCACCATTGCGGCCCGCCGCTGCCATTGCCGGACCACCGCGGGTGGCGCGAAGTTATCGTACTGGGCGGGTGAATTCATTGCTTTTTCAGCGGCTCCTGTTCTTCGATTCTCTGAGGCGACGCTTCGACCGGGTTCTTCTGCATGACGCCGGACGGCGCGGCGGCAGGCAAACTGGTTCCCTCCGGCACCAGGCTGGCGGGAGCATTCTGACTCAGTTGCAATGCGCGGATATAGGCCACAATCGCCCAGCGGTCATACGGCGGAACTTGCGCGGCATAGTCGGGCATGGCGCCGAAACCATTGGCGATCACGTCATAGAAGTGACCCAGCGGAGCATTGCGCAGACGGTCGATGTGATACGACGGCGGCCGCCGGTAGCCGCGCTGCACCACCATGCCGTTGCCGTCGCCCAATTCCGAATGGCAGGGCGCGCAGAAGATATTGAACCGCTGGCGTCCGCGCTCCAGCACTTCGCGAGTCGCCGGGAACGGCATTTCGTTGCCCGGCTCCTTGCCCACCAGGCCGGTATAGAAATAGGTATCGTTGCGCAATTGCCCGCGCGCAATCGTGCCCTCCACCAGCGGACGCGCCGTGCGGCTGTCACCGTAGAAGTCACTGATGCGCAGCGGATTGACCCGCGGCTGATTCTGCATGTCCTCGCGGCAACCGGCAAGCAAGAGCAGCGCGGCAAGCAAGATGAATCCCGTTCTCACCGCAGAGGACGCGGAGGAACGCAGAGGAACCCCCAGTTGCGAACTGACGGGCGGCTGGCGCCAGTCTCGCAACTCGCAATTCGCAACTCGCAACTTGGGTACGCCCTTAATTTGCCACCTCCACCACTTTCGCCGGATTCAAGCCTTCCAGGAACGCGCGCGTGCCCGCGGCGTCGTAGCGCGGATCGATGGCTTCAATGCAGAGGAAGAAGCGGTCGCGCGACGCGCCTTCAAAGCCCGGGGCATTGAACGTGGGGTGATGCGGCATGGGCAAACCGTTCAGCGCCAACATGCCAAACACCGTCGCGATGCCGGCGAACAGCACCGCCATTTCAAAGGTTACGATGATAAACGACGGCCAGGAATGCAGCGGCCGGCCGCCAATATTGATCGGATAAGCGATCTTGTTGATCCACCATTGCAAGCCATAAGCGCCCGAGCCGCCCAGCAGACCGCCGGTCAAGGCGAGCAGGGCAACGCGGTCGCTATGCACACCCAACGCCTCGGCCAAGTCGGGCACGGGAAACGGCGAATAGGCGTCCATGCGCCGGTACCCTTCGGTATAAGCGCGCCGGGTGGCCTGCAACAATTCCGCGGCGGTCGCGAATTCGGCCATCAATCCATAAACCGGAGGCGTCATGATGCCTTCACCTCCTCCGACGTTTCGTGGACCAGCATCCGCATCTCAAAGATAGTGATCATCGGCAACAGCCGGATAAACAGCAGGAATGCTGCCATAAAGAATCCGAGAGTGCCCGCGAATATCGCCCAATCCCAGCGGGTCGGAATGTAGATACCCCAGGAGGACGGCATGAAGTCGCGATGCAGGCTGATGACTATAATCACGAAGCGCTCGAACCACATACCCATCAGCACGAACACCGACACCACAAACAACAGCGCGGGCGTATAACGCACCTTGCGCAGCCACAGCAACTGCGGGATCAGCACGTTGCAGAGAATCAACAGCCAAAAGACCGGCGCATACGGCCCATGCGCCCGATTCCAACTCAGGTACTTGTCGTACTGGCTGGTGCCGTACCAGGCAAAGAAGGCTTCCATCAGGTATCCGTAAGCCACGATCAGGCCGGTGCTCAGCATCACCTTGGCGCAGTTGTCCAGGTGACGCATGGTGATCAACTCTTCCAGACCATACAACTTGCGAATGGGGATGGCCAGAATGAGCACCATGGCAAAACCGGAAAACACCGCGCCCGCGACAAAGTAGGGTGGGAAGATCGTGGAGTGCCATCCGGGAACCAGGGCCACGGAGAAGTCGAAACTCACTACCGTGTGCACCGAGAGCACCAGCGGCGTGGCCAGTCCCGCCAGCAGCATGTACGCCGATTCGTACCGTCGCCAGTGGCGCGCCGAATTGCGCCAGCCCAGCGCCAGCAGGCCGTAAATCATCCGGGTCCAGCGATTGACGGCGCTGTCCCGCAAGGTGGCCAGGTCGGGAATCAATCCCACATACCAGAACAGCAGCGAGATGGTGAAATACGTGGAAACCGCAAATACGTCCCATACCAGCGGGCTGCGGAAGTTCGGCCACACTGTCATGGTGCTGGGATACGGGAACATCCAGTACGCCAGCCAGGGACGGCCCATGTGCAGCAGCGGGAACATGCCGGCGCACATCACGGCAAACAGCGTCATGGCTTCGGCAAAGCGGTTGATCGAGCTGCGCCAGGTTTGTTTCAGCAGCAGCAGAATGGCAGAAATCAGCGTGCCGGCATGGCCGATACCAACCCACCAGACGAAGTTAATAATGGCAAAGCCCCAGCCAATCGGGATATTGATTCCCCAGATGCCAACGCCCCGGTAGAACAGATAGGTCACGGCCGTTCCCAGGACGCCGACCAGCATGGCGCAAGGCAGGAAGGTCAGCCACCAGGCCAGCGGCGTGCGCTCGGCGATTACGATGTTGGCGATCTTATCGGTGACGCTGCCGAAGCTGAATCCCGGCATCAACACGGGCGGCCGCCCATGTTTCATGTTCATCAACTCGCCTGTGCGTATCTCCGCCATTTAGGACTCACGCTCCGCCGGTTCGGGAATTTCGGGATTCGGATTCGACACGATCGCCTGATAGGTGGTGCGCGGCCGCGTCCCCAGATCCGCCAGCAGCCCATAGTTCAGCGGCTGCTGTTTCAGCGCCGCTACGCGGCTGGTCTTGTCGTTGAGGTTGCCGAATACAATGGCGCCGGCCGGACAGGCCTGCTGGCATGCCGTCTGAATCTCGTAGTCGCGAATGGGCCGGTCCTGCTTCTCGGCCTCTATGCGTCCTTTGGTGATACGCTGCACGCAGTAAGTGCACTTCTCCATGACGCCGCGGCTGCGAATCGTGACCTCGGGGTTCCGCAGCATCTTCAGTTGCGGAGTGTCCCAGTCCTGGAAGAGCAGGAAGTTGAAGCGGCGCACCTTATAGGGACAGTTATTGGAGCAATAGCGCGTGCCCACGCAGCGGTTATAGACCTGATCGTTGAGCCCTTCCGTGCTATGGACGGTGGCGCCTACCGGGCATACCAGCTCGCAAGGCGCATTCTCGCACTGCATGCAGGGCACCGGCTGGTGATAGATTCGCGGGTTGGCCGGATCGCCTTTGTAGTAAGAGTCAACCCGCAGCCAGTGCATGCGCCGTCCGCGGGCCACTTGCGACTTGCCCACCACCGGAATATTGTTCTCCGCCTGGCAGGCGATCACGCAGGCGTTGCAGCCGACACAGGCGTTCTGGTCGATCGACATGCCCCAGAGATTCTCGGTATAGGGGAAGCCGGAATACAGGGTTTCTCCCGCCGCCGGGGCCGGTTCTTCGCGGTGGGCAAATTGCGGATCGGCCTTGAACTCGTCGAGCGTCGCCGACCGCACGAGATACCGGTTCTCCATGTCCTGCATGCCCTGTCCGCTGATCAGTTCGTAAAACTCGCCGGTCTTGCCGATCCGGCTGCCGGACAGCACGTAGGGCATGGCCGTGGTGCGCAACGGATAGGCGCTGAACCCCGCGCCGTTGCCCGAACGTCCGGCGCGCGTGCGCCCATAACCCAGAAAGACAGTGATCGTATTGTCCGGCTGACCCGGTTGAAGCCAGACCGCGCCTTTCACTTTGCGGCCCTCAGACGTTACGATCTCGATTACGTCACCGTACTTGAGATCCAATCTGCGGCCCATCGCCGGCCCCACCAGCACCGGATTGTCCCAGGTCACCTGCGTCAGGGGCTTGGGCAACTCCTGCAGCCAGGCGTTATTGGCGAAGCGGCCGTCATAGACTGCCGGATCCGCGCGCAACACCAGCTCGATGCCATCGACTGGCGGCGCTTGCGGCGGAAACGCGGTCGTTTTCAACGGCACGGACCTGGCAGGCGGAGCCGAGTTGGCGATGAATCCGTCGTGCACGCTCTGCCGCCACCAGGATTCGAAGTCCGCGTCGGCGCCTTTGAACTGCGTTCGCCAATAGCCGCGCACCGTGTCGTATCCCGACTGATCGGGGTTATTGCCCAGCGCGTTCAGCAATTCGTGCGCACTCTTGCCCCCGTACATGGGAGCAATCAGCGGCTGCACGATGCCGGCGGTGCCGTCGAAGGCGCGGGCATCGCTCCAGTGCTCCAGATAGTGAGTGCCGCTGATAAACCAGTCACAGAGCTGCGCGGTCTCGTTGACGTACAGCCCTTGATAAACCTTGCCCGTGACCTTGCGTAATCCGCCGGAAAAGTCCAAATCGGCCGGGGCGTCGTACGCGGGATTGACGTCGATCATCACCAGCAGATCGACCTTGCCGGCATGCATATCCGCCGCCAGATCCTTCAGCGCGGCAGTCTGATCGACCGGGTTCTGCTCGACCGGATCGGTGTATATGACGGTTTTACCGGCATTGCCCAAAACCGCGTTCATGGCATGCGCGAGCGCGTGAACCACCGGCGGCTGCGCGTCCCCGGCAATGATGGCTGAAGCGCCCCGGTGCGATTGCAGGTCTTTGACTAATCCGTTAATCCACTTGGCTTCGTACTCGTTGCGCGGCTCTCCGCCGCCCGCGGGAGTACCCAGGCGCGTGGCGATAATGCGCGCATAGCGCTCCAGATCGTAGGGCGCCAACGCCAGATGATGGTCGGCCTTGGCGCTGACCAGATTGGGCGTGCTCGCCAGCGAGTACAGCCGGTTCATCGGGCGCGCTGGCAGCGGCTGGTTCAGCACGTCGGTGATCGGCACAAAGCCGGGATCGGGCCGGCGGCGGCTGGCATATTGCCGCGCATACAGGTGATTGCCGGGATACGCGGCGGAGAAAAAATCGGCGTCGAGGCTGAGCACGATGTCGGCGTCCAGCAGGTTGTATCGCGTCTCGACGTATTGGCTGAAGGCCATTTGCGCGCCCGCGCGCACGTGGTCGCGGTTTACCGGCTCCCACTGGCACCACTTGGCCTGCGGGAAGGTCTGCAGCAGAGTCCGCAGTTGCCAGGTCAACGTCGGCGAGGAAACGGTGGGCGTCAGGAAGCGCAGTCCCGCGCCTTGCGTGGCCTTTTGTGACACCGCCTGTCCGCGCAGGGCGCCCAGGAACGACATCCAGGGCTGGATTTCGCCCTGATACAGAATGGTCTGGGCACGGTCGGGATCGTAGAGTTCCAGCACCGACGCCTGCGACACAAGGTCACTGCCGCCCAAGCAGGCCGGATGCTGCGGATTGCCGTCGGTCTTGGTGGGACGGCCCTCATGGCTGGTAACCAGTTGCGGATAGGCGTATCCGTTCAGGGTCATCGACGTGGCAAAGTACAGGGGCACGCCCAATACCAGGCCTTCCGGCTGCCGGACATAAGGAACAATGGGCTCCAGCGGTTGCTTGACACACGAGGTCATGCCGGCCAGCGCCAGCGACGCGCCCATCAGCTTGAGGAATCCGCGGCGTGAAACCGGGTCCAGCCATTCCGACGCGCCCTTGGGAAATTCGCGCTGCACGGCGCGATGGAATTCGGCGCTGCCGGCCAGCTCTTCCAGGCTGCGCCAATATTCGGGGCCGCTCGCCAGCTTCTCCCGCGCCTCCAGCAATTCCCGCTGACCCAGTTTGCCGGGACAGATGGCGTCGTTCCCGTCGTGTTTGCCGTTTGCTTTCATCGGGCGCTCAATTTCAAATTTGAAATTTAAAATTTCCTCCGCCTTATCTGTGGCACGTCGAACAACTCGTAATGTCCTGCTCGCTGCGCAGGTGATATTTGGTTCTCAAATAGCTGCCCAGTTCCAGTTGATCGGTATACGTTTTTCCGTCGAAGGTCACCGGCGTGCGGAAGCTGGGTGGTTCGTATCGCATGTTGAATACCTGGTCGCGCGGGCGCAGATATTTTTCCGGTTCGCGGTGGCAGTTCAGGCACCACTCCATCAACATCGGGTTCTGGGCATACATCAACGGCATCCGGTCCACCGGACCGTGACAGTCCTTGCACCCGACTCCCTTATTGACGTGAATACTGTGGTCGAAATAGACGTAATCGGGCAAATCGTTGGCGCGCGTCCAGATCAGCGACGATCCTGAACGATAGCTTTGCCGCACCGGCTCCAGCATGGGCGAGTTCACCCAGATCTGCGCATGACAGTTCATGCAGGTCTTGGTGGGCGGAATACCGGCAAAGCTGGAAACCTCCACCGAAGTATGGCAATAGCGGCAATCGATGCCTTCGTCGCCCACATGGTGAGCGTGGCTGAAGGGCACCGGCTGGGCACGATGAATCCCCTGCTGCTCGTAATAGGGAGAGCTCTGCATCTGGGCAAAAAACCACAGCAGTATTCCCACGCCCAGAAATGCCGCCACCAGCGTGAATCGCGTTATGGTATTTGTGCTGCGATGAAAAATTTGGGCCATTCAACGAACTTTCCGTGAAACGGCTATTGCTAAAAGGGCCGACAAAGACCTTACCCCGCCGCATATAGGCAGAGTAATCTCCAACATTGGATGCAGCAGGACCTTAGTTTGGATTGTGGAAATTTCCGGAATTCACGTCCCCCGTCGCCCGTCCCCCGTCGCCCGCCCGAGGGACCGTTTCACGTTTCTCGTTTTTCGTTTCACGTTGTTGGCGGCAGGTGGCAATTAGCAATTGGCTATTGGCGATTGGCCGGCAAGGGACACCCGAAGCATTATGCGGCATCCTGTCGTACCTTCCGCCAAGCTGTCCGGCGTCGCGTCAGCGACGCACAGATGAAAGCCCGGGGTTTCAACCCCGGGAAACGTATAAGAAACGGACAAGTCCCGAAGGGACGACTGACGTATGGCGGGACTTCAGTCCATCCGGGTTTCTGGTCAAGGCAATCAAGGTTCTCAACATTCTCGTGGGGTGAACCCCTCAGGTGAGACACAGAAAGTTGAGAATCCTCCGAATTTAACGCCATTGTTTTAGCCAAGGCAAGGGGGTCTGGGGGAAGGGGGCCGGCGTCTGAGGCCCTCTTCC
>Ga0326728_10026958_pt1 | contig 10104 bp, 6 predicted proteins | sample MB3enrmetagenome_FD_207602 | JGI IMG/M metagenome (GOLD analysis project Ga0326728, IMG submission 207602) | Lab enriched peat soil microbial communities from McLean, Ithaca, NY, United States - MB31MN | ecosystem: Environmental > Terrestrial > Soil > Wetlands > Peat | place: USA: New York... | reverse complement strand
AGGGAGCGAGATCGTTGCGCGGATATTGCAGGTGCAGGCCGAGGGGCGTTTTCCTTGCGGCTTCTTCTTCGGCAGCGGTGATCTTTCCTTCCTCGCGCATCTGGTGCAGGACGAGGTTGCGGCGGGCAAGGGCGCGCGCGGGGTCAACGAGCGGCGAATACATCGGGCCGCGAATCATGCCGGCGAGGAGCGCGGCTTCCTGGAGCTTGAGATCGCTGACGGGCTTGCCGAAATAGAATTGGGAGGCGGCGGCGAAACCGTAGTTGCCGTGAGCGAGATAGACCTGGTTGGCGTACATGGTGAAGATTTGCGGCTTGGTGTAGCGGCGCTCGATTTGCAGGCCAAGGAGGATTTCCTGGGCTTTGCGGCGGAAGGTGCGATCGCTACGGTCGAGGAAGAGATTGCCGGCAAGCTGCATGGTGATGGTGCTGGCGCCTTCGGCCTTGCGGCGCTTGATGAGGTTGCGATAGGCGGCGCCGGCGACGCGGGGAAAATCGACGCCCCAGTGATCCTCGAAGTGCTGATCCTCGATGGCGATGACGGCGTTGTACAGGACTTTGGGAATTTGCTCCCAGGTCATGAGGATGCGGCGCTGCAAGGCGAAGCTGCCGACGAGTTGGCCGTCATCAGCGTAAATTTCGGTGACAACGTTGGGGCGATAAGTTTCCAGGGCGTGGATTTCGGGGAGATCGCTTTCGTAGACGAAAAGAAGGCCGGCGGCAGCGCCTAGGGCGATGGCGCAGAGTAAGAGGAAAGCAAGGGCGACGCGGTCAATCAGCTTCCAGCCGCGGAGGCGCAAGGTGATGGGAGGGAGACTTAGCATCGAAAGAGAATTCTAGAACAGATGGATGAGGATTGCAGATAGGCAAGCGCTCCAGAGTTTCCAAATGTCGATGCGGGAAGGGAGAGGAGACGCAGTAGTCGGAGGCTGGCTTGAGCTATAGACGAGGGGTGAGCCACAGCACTATGTCGATGGCTTTGCTGGTGCGGACCAAGGATGGGGGCGACGGGCCTCCTGAAAGGCGAAGACGGTCATGAGGACAGCGAGGAGAAGGAGAGCGCCATCACGGAGGACGGTAAGGCCGGTGAGCGGCTCGGGCTTGGCGAAACAGCCGCAGTTGATGTCCAAGTGAAGGGCATAGGCACGGACAACGCTGGCGAAAAACCCGCCGATGATAAGTGTGGTGATGGTGGCCCAGATGCGTAGCTGCCAGCCAATGAGCAGGAGAAGACCGATGGAAATTTCGGCGAAGGGCAGGGTCTTGGAGACGAAGAGCGAGGCCCACGGCGGAAGCATCTGGTAGGAATCGATCTGGAGAGCGAAGAGGGAGAGCGCAATGGGGATGGGAGGACGCGGATGCATGTCCGGCCGAAACAGCTTGGCGTAGCCGGCGTAGATGAAGATGGCGGCAAGAACGATACGGCCGATCCAGATGATGAGGCGGCGGTAATTGAAAGGGGCGGACTGGAGCATGGTGAATTCTCAAATTTCCCGCAGAAAGCAGATTCATCGCACAAAAGGCGTGCGATGGAAGAGCGTGCCTCGCTACGCTTGGAATGACAGTTTCCCCTGCCGGCTTACGCTGCGATCTCTAAGGTTCAACTGAATCCGAGGTTCACGAAACACACTGCAATGTCGAGCTACTTCTGCGAAACGAGCTGATCCAAAAAAGTCTTCAGGACGTCGTAGCTGACAAATCCGACGACCGGAAAAGTCTGGCCGGACTTGGTGTGCAGGACAGTGTAAGGAGTCTGGTTCACCGGAACCAACAGGCCGAGCTGTCTGTCCTTTTCGATGAGAGGCTCGAAGGTCTTGGCGTCAACGAAGGCTTGCACTTTTTTCATTTCGGCGGGACTCAGGGCGGCGGTGACGGCACCCTGTATATCGCCGTTCATTTCCCACCTCTCCTGACTCTGGAAGATAGCCTGTTCGATTTCCTCGCATCTGCCGATGTGCGCCGCGGCACGGGAATAACTGGCAGCCACGCGGGAATAAGCATGCATGGGCAAGGGAAAATCACGGTGGATGAGATAGACCTTGCCGGTGCTGACGTAGTTGTCCATGACTTTCTGCGTGGTGGTAGTGAAGAGTTGCTTGCACGCGGGGCACTGAAAATCGCTGAAGATTTCCATGACAACGGGGGCGTTCTTGGAGCCAAAGGCCTTTGCGGGATCGATGTCGTTGGCGCCGTTAACGGAGATCGTGGTGAGGACCGGGACAGGATCGGCAGCCTTGGTTTGCGAAGAGGTCTTCGCCTTGGTGGCCGTATTCGTGGTTTGCGAATTCTGTGGGGGGAAAGCGGCAAGAAGCGTACTGTTGAGCGGTGTGAATATCAGGACCGTGGCAAAGCCAAGGAGAAGCCGGCGGATCACAGATTCCTCCGAATCGAGAGAGATAGGTGAACTCAAGGCCAGAGTATCACAGCTTTCGCCGGTGCTGGGTGACGGCGGAAGGCAGAATGACGAAGCGGACATGAGGAGGGGATGCGGCGGGGAGGGACAGAGGGAGGTAAGAGGGGGAGGGAGGTTACGGAAATGAGTGTGGGGCCGTCAACACTAAGGAGCTGGGAGCAGTAAAGGCAGACGGCTCGATTTGAGGAGCAAGTAGAGGAAAACTCGCTGGTTAGGGGAAGAAACAGTCTGTAAGGCAATGAATTTAAAACCATTATATTCGATATCAAATAACTTGACAGCATTCCACTCAACTTGTATAGTGAGGCAGGTTCTAAGAGGAAGCACCCCGCGGGGCCGGGAAGGGCTAGACTGACTGGCGAGCCGCCGTCATGAGGATTTGGCGGGCACCGCTTTAAGGGCTGATGCGAAGCCGCCCGGCCAAGTTGTTGAGAGTTTGGACAGGCTTAAGAAGAAAAGGTTTGGGAAGATTGCAGAAGGAGAAATGAGGACATGAGCAAGATTATTGGAATCGATCTAGGAACAACATATTCGGTAGTTGCCGTGATGCAGGGCGGCGAACCGGTGGTGATCCCGAACCAGGAGGGAACGCGCACGACCCCCTCGGTGGTGGCAATCACGAAGGCCGGGGAGCGGCTGGTGGGGCAAGTGGCCAAGCGCCAGGCGGTGACGAATCCCGAGAACACGATTTACTCAATCAAGCGGTTCATGGGGCGGCGGTACGACGAAGTGAGCGAAGAAATGAAGCGCGTGCCCTATAAGGTGGTGAAAGGCGACCACGATGACGCGCGCATTGAAGTGGCGGGGAAGGTGTACAGTCCGCCGGAAATTTCCGCGATGATCCTGACGAAGCTGAAGAATGCCGCGGAAGATTTTCTGGGAGAGAAGGTGACGAAAGCGGTCATCACCGTGCCAGCGTATTTCAACGACGCACAACGGCAAGCCACGAAGCAGGCCGGCGAGATTGCGGGCATGGAAGTTGTGCGCATCATCAATGAACCGACCGCGGCGGCGTTGGCGTACGGCCTGGAAAAGAAGAGCGACGAGACGATCGCGGTCTACGACCTGGGCGGCGGCACGTTTGACATTTCGGTTCTAGAAGTTGGCGCCGGTGTGGTGGAAGTGAAATCCACCAATGGCGACACGCACCTGGGCGGCGACGATGTGGACCAGAAGATCGTGGACTGGCTCATCGATGGGTTCAAGAAAGAGCACGGAATCGATCTGGGCAAAGACCGGATGGCGCTGCAACGGCTGAAGGAAGCGGCAGAGAAGGCGAAGATCGAACTTTCGCAGATGATGGAGACAGAGATCAACCTGCCGTTCATCACCGCGGGCCCGAGCGGCCCGATCCACATGCAGCAGAAGCTGACGCGAACGCGGCTGGAAGAGTTGATGAAGCCCCTGCTGGACCGCTCGATGCGACCGGTGCAGCAGGCGCTGGAAGACGCGAAGATGTCGCCGCAAGACATCCAGGAAGTGGTGCTGGTGGGCGGATCGACGCGTATTCCGAAGGTGCAATCGATGGTGAGCACGTTCTTTGGCGGGAAAGAGCTGCACAAGGGCGTGAACCCGGATGAAGTGGTGGCCGTAGGCGCGGCGATTCAGGGCGCAGTGCTGGCAGGCGAGGTGAAGGACATTCTCCTGCTGGACGTGACGCCATTGTCGCTGGGCGTGGAGACGCTGGGCGGCGTGATGACCGTGCAGATTCCGCGGAACACCACGATACCCACGCGCAAGGTGGAGACCTATTCTACTGCTTCGGACAACCAGCCGGGCGTGGAAATCCACGTAATGCAGGGTGAACGGAAGTTTGCGAAGGACAACCGGTCTTTGGGAACGTTCAAACTGGACGGCATTCCACCGGCGCCGCGGGGCGTGCCCCAGATTGAGGTGACGTTTGACATCGACGCGAACGGCATCTTGAACGTGAGCGCGAAGGACAAAGCCACGAACAAGGAGCAGAAGATCACCATCACGGCTTCGACCGGGTTGACGAAAGACGAAGCCGAGAAAATGCGCACGGAAGCGGAATCGCACGCCGAAGATGACCGCAAGCGCATGGAAGAGGTGGAGGCGCGTAACAGGCTGGATGGGATTGTGTACCACGCGGAGAAAACCATCCGCGAGAATCGCGACAAGCTGCCGGAAGGCGACGTGAAGCACGCCGAGGAGGCGATCGAAGATGCAAAGAAGGCGATGAACGAAGGTGGCGTGGCACGGCTGCGCTCCGCGACCGAAAACGTGGAGAAGACGCTGCACAAGATGGCGGAAGAGCTGTACAAGAAGACGCAATCGGCCGGCGGCGCCGAGCAAGCAGGGGCGGCAGGCGCGGGTGCGGGGCCTGGGCCCACAGGCGGGAGCGCGCAGGGCGGGAAGCCCGGCGATGTGATCGACGCGGAATACGTGGACGTGGACGAGAATAAGAAGCCGAACTGAGAGAGTTGTAAGTTTTCAGTTGTAAGTTCTAAGTGGGAAGAGAAAGGACTGCGGTTTGGTTTTTCCTCTTCCCGCATGGACGTGCGTGAGAACAAGAAGCCGAATTGAGCAGGGGCAGTTATCAGTTTTCAGTACTAAGTATTAAGTAAGAATAACTGGTGACTGGGCCTTGTACTGGCAGGCACAGGCGGGGGCGCGGCAAGAAGTGGCCGTGCGCACGAGATAAAGAATAAGGCCGGTCTCTGAAGACCGGCCACTACACAGAGATTCATGCCGACTAGTTCAAAACAGGATTACTACGAACAGTTGGGGGTGCCGCGAAAAGCGACGGCGAAGGAGATTCGCACGGCCTTTCGCAAGCTGGCGCGGAAGTATCACCCGGATTTGAATCCCGGCGATAAATCATCCGAAGAAAAATTCAAGCAGTTGCAGGAAGCGTACGACGTGCTGTCCGACACGAAGAAGCGGGAGATGTACGACCAGTACGGCTTCTACAGCGACAATGCGCCCCCGCCCGGATATGGCGGTGGAACGGATGCTGGCGCCGGAAACGTAAATTTCGATTTTGGCGGATTCGATTTTGGCGGGCAGCCGAGCGGCGGCTCGAGTTTCCGGGATTTGTTCGGCCAGTTCTTCGGCGGGCGACGCGGCGCGGCAGCGATGGAGCCGGAGGAAGAACCCGGCGGCGACCTGGAATACCAGATCGAGATTGATTTCTGGGACTCGGTGCGCGGCGCGGTGAAGAAACTGCAGATCACGCGGATGGATGCGTGTGAGACGTGCCACGGGACGGGAGCGGTGGGATCGCCGCAGACCTGCCCAACGTGCAATGGAAGCGGGTCCGTCCAGCAGACCGCGGGGAAGATGCGGTTCAACGTGCCGTGCAGCCGCTGCGGCGGCACAGGCAAGTTGCGGACGCCGTGCCGGACGTGTGGCGGCGAAGGGCGCGTGCGGCGAACGGAAACGATTGATGTGCGCATCCCGGCAGGCGTGGCGAACGGCGGACGCGTGCGAGTGCCTGGAAAAGGCAATGCGGGCACGATGGGCGCGCCACCGGGCAATTTGTACTTGCAGGTGGTGGTGCGGCCACACCCGTATTTCGAACGGCGGGGCAATGATTTGTACACGAAGGTGCCGGTAACGGTGCCGGAGGCGTCGCTGGGCGGGAAGATCGAAGTACCGACAATTGACGGGAGGTCGCTGGTGCGGATTCCTCCGGGCACGAATAGCGGAAGCACATTGCGACTGAAGGAAAAGGGCGTACCGCACGGAAAGAGCGGGGCGCGCGGGGATCAGTACGTGGAGATCCAGGTGATTGTGCCGGAGCCGACTGATGAGCGAGTGCGGCACTTGATGAAGGAACTGGAAGAAATTGCGCCAGCGGATCCGCGGAAGGACTTGTTTGGGAAGGCGGGGGTGTGAGGCAGTTGTAAGGAATAAGTTGTAAGTTTTAGATAAGGCCTCGGCGATGGAGAAAATTGCGAGTATTGAGTTTTATGTTTTAAGCGAGTCTTCGGCGGTTGGTTTTACTTAATTCTTAAAACTGAAAACTAAGAACATTTGACGCACATGCCACTTAAATCCAAAAAGCGAGCCAAGGCCGGATACATGATCAGCGCGGTGGCGGAGCTATACAAACTGCACCCGCAGACGCTGCGCTTGTACGAGCGCGTGGGCTTGCTGAAGCCGTCGCGATCGCAGGGGAACACGCGGCTGTACACGGACTCCGATCTGGAGCGGCTGGACGTGATCTTGACGCTGGCGCGAGACATGGGCGTGAACCTGGCGGGAATCGAGATCATCTTGAATATGCGGGAGAAGATGATCGAGATGGAACGGCAGATGGGCGAATTTGCGCACGTGGTGCAGCAGGAGTTGTCGCGGATGGCACGGACGGAAGAGAAAGCGCCAAGGACAGCGATTGTGAAAGCGGTGCCGCGGGTGGGAAGATAGAGGAAGTGGTGAGTTTTCAGTCTTAAGTTGTAAGTAGCGCCCCGACTTGATCGGGGCGTTTTTGTTTTTGTGCACAGATTTCCGCAGGGCAGGCCAATTGTGGCGGTGCAAATTGGGACGTATGATGGCGGCTGGCGAAAGAGCGCAGAGCGAATGGCCGCAGGGCTCGGAGATTCGCCCTGCGCTACAAGAGCCGGTCTAAAGACCGGCCACTACAAGGGAAACATGGCTCGAGAAGATTGCGCGGTTTGCAGAGGGACGGGATGGAAGTTGGTGGCGCGGAAGGATGGCACGCCGGGCAGCGTTGCGGTGGCGTGCGAATGCGGAATAGAAGAGCGCGCCGGCTTGGTGATGGAGCGGGCGCGGATTCCGAAAAAGTATCAATACTGTGATTTTGAAAGCTACGAGACGAACTTAGCGGATGTCGGTCCTTGGACATCAATCCATGCAGAATCGATGAAACAGGCGAAGGTTATCGTGCAGAGCTTTGTGAGGGACTATCCCGGCGTGGATGACAGAGGACTGTTGTTGATGGGGGGACCTGGCGTCGGCAAAACCCATCTCGCAATCGCTGCCCTAAAGGAACTCGTAAGACGAGGACACAGTGGCTGTTTCTGCGAATACGGCGCGCTCTTGCGGGAAGTTCAGGCAAGTTATCGAGCAGAGAGCGAGGCATCCGAAATCAAGATTCTTGATCCGGTCTTGAACACAGAGGTATTGGTAATCGACGACTTAGGAGTCATCAAACCATCAGATTGGGTTAGGGACATAGTCGGATATATCTTGAACAAACGTTATGTAGATGGCTCGCGCGACTTGAGCAATCGACGCTGCACGATTATCACAACCAACTACCTAGACGAACCTGAAACTAAGCAAGAACCTGTAAGGGATTCAGCGGGGCGGCCAGTTGTTGTCCACAAGGATTCGTTAAGTGATCGGATTAGTGATCGGACGAGGTCGCGGTTATATGAGATTTGTAGGACCGTGATTATCTCTGCGCCTGACTTTCGCCGTTACTACAAGGGCCACGCAGGGCGGGCAAGGGCGTAAATGAGAAAGATAGCTAGGACGCAACGACTGGAAGAGTTGGAGAGGGATTTTGAGCCACTACTGATCGTTTGCCTTCAGGAATGCGCTGAGCGGAGAAGATGGGGCCTCTTCGGACAAAATGACAATCCTGAGGCCACGCGATACTTGCGCTGGGAAGAGGCGGCACATCTCAAGGAGATGGCCCTCAAGATTCGGCGAATCCGATCCGAATGGGGCGATACTAATCCTAGCGTGGAGAAGTATCTGCAATACTGCGCACAGCGTGGCGAGAATCTCCCGGGTGAACCCAAGCGGGCAGCAAAACTCCTAAGCGAACTGACGTCCCGATTGCCGACGAAGGAAGATTCCCATTGATTGACAGGGGTGGGGGTGGCGGGTATCCTTATAGGCAGGTGGGGTGCGGCGTACAGCTTTGTTCGCGGCATCCAAGTGAAAGCTAACGAGTTACTGCGAAGCAGTCCAATCATTCTGTACTGCCCCGTCGTAACCCTCCTTGCATCACCCTGGTAGGGATTCAGCAAGGATTGACTCGACAAAAACAGGGATAGAAATCCCGGAGGCGATTGATCATGTTTTCTGACCACGATAACCCCGAATCTTCCGCAACAGGAACCGCAGCAACCCAAGCCAGCGAGAACACCCCAAACGAAGAAGCGAAGCCCAGCGCGGAGACGCCCCCGGCCGAACCGTCCGTGACAGAAGCGGCCGCGGCGAGCGGCACGCCGGATACGCCTGCGCCCATTGAGCACGTGAAGGCTGACGAAGTCCACGCGACGGCGGAAGCGCACGCGCAAGCGGCAGTGGCAGACTCCGAGGCGGCAGCAGCAGCCGAAGAGGCCGCCGGCGCGGAAGAGATGAGCAAGCTGATCGAGCAGTACAGCGAGCCGCAGGAAGCCGCGGCGCAAAACGAAATTATTGAAGTGCGGGTGGTGGCGTACACGGAACAGGGCGTGGTGGTGGACCTCGGCGGAAAAACCGAGGGCCTGATTCCGGCCGTGGAGTTCACGGAGACGGAGATCCCGAGGCCGGATCCGAACGCGACGATTGAAGTGCAGCGCACGGGAGAGCACAAGGACGGGTTCGTCATACTGACGTACCAGAAGGTGCTGCGCCGGCGGACGTGGGAGAAGATTGACGCACAGTACAAGGCCAAGGAAACGATCACCGCGAAGGTGGTGGACCGGATCAAGGGCGGGCTCGTGGTGGACGTGGGCGTGCGCGCGTTCCTGCCGGGTTCGCAATATGATTTGCGGCCGACGGCGAACCTGGACGGCCTGTTGGGGCAGGAAGTGCAGGTGCGCATCACGAAGCTGAACCGGCGGCGCGGGAATGTGGTGGTGAGCCGGCGGGCGTTGCTGGAGGAAGAGCTGCATGCCAAGCGCGCGGAGTTGATGGAGAAGCTGACCGAGGGGCAAGTGGTGCACGGCACGGTGAAGAACGTGACGGACTACGGCGCCTTCGTGGACCTGGGCGGAATCGACGGGTTGCTGCACCTGACGGACCTGAGCTGGGGACGCGTGCGCCATCCAAGCGACATGGTCAAGCCGGAGCAGGAAATCGATGTAATGATTTTGAAGTTTGACAAGGACAAGCAGCGGGTCTCGCTGGGCCTGAAGCAGTTGACCAAGGACCCGTGGGTGGACGCAGCGGAGCGGTATCCCGCGGGCGGCAAGTACAAGGGCAAGGTAGTCGGCGTGGTGGATTACGGCGCCTTCGTCGAGCTGGAACAGGGCATCGAAGGACTGGTGCACGTGACGGAGATGAGCTGGTCGAAGAAGCCGACGCACCCGTCGAAGGTGGTGAAGGCGGGCGAAGAAGTGGACGTGGTGGTGCTGGACATCAAGCCGAGCGACCGGCGCGTTTCGCTGGGAATGAAGCAGGCGCTGGCCGATCCATGGTTGCTAGTGGCAGAGAAGTACCCGGTGGGCACGGTGGTGACCGGGAAGGTGCGGAACATCGCGGAGTTTGGCGCATTCATCGAAATCGAGGATGGTTTCGACGGGCTGGTGCACGTAGGCGATGTGAGCTGGACCGGCCGGGTGAAGAACCCGCACGAGGTGTTCAAGAAGGGCGAGCCGATCACCGCGAAGGTATTGCGAATCGATCCGGAGAATCGCCGTGTGTCGCTGGGCATGAAGCAGGTGAACGACATCTGGGGCGACTGGTTCAAGCAGCACCGCGTGGGCGAGATCGTGAAGGGCAAGGTTTCGCGAATCGCGACATTTGGCGCCTTCGTGGAGCTTGGCG
>Ga0326728_10026956_pt1 | contig 10105 bp, 11 predicted proteins | sample MB3enrmetagenome_FD_207602 | JGI IMG/M metagenome (GOLD analysis project Ga0326728, IMG submission 207602) | Lab enriched peat soil microbial communities from McLean, Ithaca, NY, United States - MB31MN | ecosystem: Environmental > Terrestrial > Soil > Wetlands > Peat | place: USA: New York... | reverse complement strand
TGCTCCATCCTCTTGGAAAGCGGAAGGCAATCAAACCCGACCTTCGCTTTTCCTTAGACACCCCGGCGACCAATTCTGGAACTATCGCCATCATTGAATTTAAGCAACGACACGAGCTTGATGTTGCACATGTGTCAGAAGTTCTGTGCGCATATTCTCTCGGTGTGGGATTGTGTGGAGGGGTCGTGCTCATCAACTACGATGCAGCCCCCGCTGTCGCGGTTCCGCTTGGCTGCGTCCTTCTTGGTGAGGTTCATCCAGGAAGACCAGCCAGAGTTCGTGAATACCAAACAGCGGTAAGAAAGTGTTTCACTGGCGCATCGGTCGAGCCACAACCGAGGAGGCGGTTCGTTCTCTTGGATGTGTCAGGAAGCATGGGTTCAGCATACGCGAGCCCGGCGGCACAGCTTGGCTTGAAGCGCCTCGCCACTCTTCCGTGGGTCAAGGCGTTTTTTTTCAATGTTGGTCTCGTGGCAGGCGGCGATTTGAAGACCGACAGTCAAATTACCACCGGGGGAAACACGAAACTTGGAACTGCGCTGACGCAGCTGTTTGAACTTCCCGACGCAGGAATTCCAGAGCGACTCCTTGTTGTCACCGACGGTGGCCACGACCACCCGAATCATCTGTTGGCAAGAGCTGGCGCTTATGTTGAATGCAAACCGGACGAGTTGGAGAAACGCTTGGATTGGTTACTTCAGGATTGCTTATGAGCACAACCAGCGAGGCCCCGTCACTCTTCTAAACAATGTCAAAACCCTCTAAACAACCCCATAACGCCCAACCCCTCGCTTCGCTCGTGAAAGCCATGCGTCATTGGCACAACGTCTACGCCCTCTGCTGCCTGACGCCGGTGGAAATCAAAATCGTGGAGGATTCGGCGAAATGAAAACCATTCGCTTCTCGGCACACGCGGAAGCCAACCTCGTCGCGCGTGAAATTAGCGTCGCTGACGCCGAGGCGGCCATCCGCCAACCCGACCGCCGCGAGCCGGGCCGGCCGCCACGCGAGGTTGTCAACCGCGTTTATTCTGATACAGTAACGGGTGAAACGATGCTGTTGCGGGCGGTCATCGAAGAAACGGAATCAGAAATTGCCGTCATCACGCTCTACAAAACATCGAAATTGAAGAAATATCTGCCGGAGGAAACGACATGAAAGTGGAATACGACACGCAAACGGACACGCTCACGATCACACTTCGCGAAGCGCGCATCCGGGAGAGTGACGAGGTTCGCCCCGGCGTCATCGCCGATTTCGGATATGACGGCGGAGTGGTGCGTTTCGAGGTGCTCGACGCCTCCAAAGTGGTGGACCGCACGCGGGAGATGCAATTTGCGCTTGCCGGAGAAGGTTGAGACGTCAGATCTGCGAGGCGGCCGTGCGCTTGAGAAAAATGTTGATGATGCGGGAGACGTTGGCCGGGGGAAATTGCGGGTCGCTGTTCAGCTTCTTCCAGACAGGCGAGTCGGTGAAGGCCTTCCAATGTTTGGTGTGCTCCTCCCGGTTCTCGCCGGAAACCATGTAAGTCAGGTTCGGCATTTGCGGACCGACCAGGGTCCGGGAGAAAAAGACCGGGGACAGCCCGACCTCCTTCATCAGGTCCGCCTCGCCGCTGTTGAACATTTGCACCTTGTTCAGGCCCGCGATTTCGCTGGGGCTTTGGTAGGTGCGCAACTCGAAAATCCACGGCGTCTTGCCCGCCGCCGACGGGGGCGCGGCCAGTTTTTTCATGGTGTCGAAGGCCACGTTGAGGGAGCTTTCAATGCGTTCATAAGCCGGGCTGGCTTTCGGCTGGGCCATGAATTCGGCGGCGGCGGCCTGATAGGCGGCGTCGGCAGCCAGCCGGGCCGGGATGGCGGCGAAGACCTCCAGGGTATCGCAGGGGATCAGGACATAAATCCTGTTGGTGGCGGAGTCCTGCAACTCGGTAAAAACGCCGACGGGCTGAATGCCCATGCGGTTGTAGGCGGGAACGGCTGCGTTTTGCCAGTAGTCGCTCACCAGCTTTTGCTGCTGTTCGGACTTGGTGCTGTAAACCCGCAGTTCGTAATACTGAGGCTGGCCGGAGTCCGCCGCGGAGGCGCGGGCGGGAATCCAGGCGGCGGCGCCGGCCAGGGCGGCAACGGCGAGGGTGGTTTGGAAGAAAGTTGGCGAGTTCATGATGAGCATTTCCTGATGAATGTTATGATCGGTTGCGTGAGCGCGCCATCCGGCGACGCTCTGTCTGACATGGGCGCAAGCATATCCTGAACCTGCGCCACGGCGCAAGCGATTCGGTAGTGTCCTAATTTGAAAAAAACGAGGTTTTTCTGAGCGTTGGCACGAGTTTTGAGTTTTAGAAGTCAGATTCTGGAACGCCATTATCCTTGCACCAAATATCACACGCAGTCTGATGGATTCCTGCCGCGCCGGTTGATTTCATCGCGGATTTCCCTCTCTAAATGCGCTTCTTCAGCATTTCCTGAATCCTTTTGGGATCGAATCGCGCGTAAAGCACCCCCGTGATGACCGCCCTGTCCCCGACAAGCCGGTAGTAAAGGTTGTACGGAAAACCCGGCACAATGACGCGATGAAAATGTTCAAATGCCAGAAAGTGCGTTAGGACGCCCGCTTCGATCTGCTGCAGCGCCTGTTGGAATGCCGCCTCGAAGCGTTCCCCGCCGCGACCCGGTGAAAAAGCTTCGTAGTAATTGAATGCTTCGATGAAATCGCTACTGAGCTCGGGCAGAAAAACCAGTTCGCGACTCATGCCTTGAGCGCTTCCACCTTTGTCCAGAATTGTTCTTGCGAAAGGGCGGCGGACGGATTGCTTTCGTAATGAGACCACCGCTTCTCCAATTCCAGCCGATGGGCCACTGGCGCGGGCAATGCCTCCGGATTGCGAACCGAGGCAGCCACCTCTTCGGCCAATCCCAACCGCTCAAGGTCCGTCAGTTCCTCAAAATTCGGAATGTCCTTCACGCTCATAAACTCAATTTACCCAAAACCGTGCCTCAAGACAAGCGATTTCTCGGACGCGCCGTTTCTCGGACGCGGACATTTCGCAAGCCGCCCTGCCACACCGGCCCGTTTCCCGCTGCTCTAATGGCGCGGGGTCGCAAGACAGCGGTTGCCGGAGTGGCGAAATGGCAGACGCACAGGACTTAAAAATTTGCTTTACGCTGTTTCAACCCGTTGCACACCATCGCTTGCCACACGCACAGACCATTGATAATAAATGGGGTTCATCGGTTCGTGCGTTTGTTCACTCTGTCGAAAAGGGCCGAGGTTCCGACCCCAAAAGCAGCACAAAAAGTAGCACAGACCAAAAACAGGCCCCAAAATACTTGCTAAAGTCCTGTGCGTCTGGAAAAGGCATTTCAACCGGCTTGCAATTCCATCGAACGTCATTTAGGCTTCGATACATGACGACTCTGATTTGCAGCATACCCGAGAAACTCGACGCGAGCTTGGAGAGACTGGCGCAGCAGGCCAAAGTGCCTAAAGGCAAGTTTGTTCGCAAAGCCCTGGAACAGGTGGTCCGCAAGCCCCGCCCCGGCGGCTCCGCTTTTAACCTCGTCAGCAAACTGTGCGGTTCACTGAGCGGACCATCAGACCTCGCCACGAATCCGAAATACTTGGAGGGTTTGGGCGCCTGAGGAGCGGGTTATCATTGACACTGGCCCGCTGGTCGCATTTCTGGTGAAGGAAGAAACCCATCACCAATGGGTCGTCGAACAATTCCATTTACCGCCTGGACGGACGCCAACCGATTCCGCTTCTCATACCGTAACCTGCAAGGAAAAATCCGGCTTGCGCTGAACCCCGCGGCTCGTTCCCGTGCTTGTCCCGCCGTAGCCTTGGTGAAGGCGGATCGCCTGTCCGCCGTCTTGTCCGCCGTAGGCCCGGCGAAGGCGGAAGGCCAGGCGCAGGCGGACTTGTCCGGCCATAGTGCGGAGCACGAAGGCGGACTTGTCTCGCCATAGTGCGCAGCACGAAGGCGGATCATCCGGCGTGCTCAAGGCAGGAAGGCCAAGCCGACCTGTCCGCCGTAGTCCAGGCGAAGGCGGACCTGTCCGCCGTAGGCCCGGCGAAGGCGGACCTGTCCGCCGTAGGCCCGGCGAAGGTGGAATGCCAACACGCGAACGCTTCCCCCTTCGCAAAGCCTACGGCGGGACAAGCCGCCCCGACAAGTGCCTGGTCGTGAAGTCGCTGGATTCCAGCTTGCGCCCTGTTTGCCTTTCGCAACATGGAATCCACCGCCATCACCACCAGGGAGTTGAAGGCCGGGAGGCAAGGTTGCGTTTCGGGTGTCAATGTTGTTTTCCGCGATCGCGGAGGGGAAAGATCAGTCTGTGCCACCATTCGCTCTCAGGCACCGCGACGGGCGGCAATCGCATTCCGCAGAAACTTCACAAGTGCTTCCCATCCCTCATCATCCTTGGTCCTTTCCAATGGTCCATCCGTGAACTTATGCCACGCCAGCGCGAAGCACGGAAACCCCAGCGTCTTTTTGGTTGGTCGCCACCGGTAGTTCTCACGATCTTCGAATGTTACATAGGCGCATTTGACCCCCAGCCCTTTCAGACCAGCGAAGTCCCTCTTGATCTTGTCTCGCCCTTGCTCGCCGAATGAGCCAATCTTTTTCACTTCAAGCGCGACGCTTACGTCCTGCGGTTCATAAAGCAAATCCAACCAAGGTGCGGCGTTCTTTTGCGGCACGATGAGATCGATCTCCGAATGGAATCCCTTGACAAAAACATCCCGCCTGGATGTCATGATTCCCTCTTCCCTCGACGCCGCTCGCAGAATCTCAATGGCTGCCGCGCCGCCGAACTTCTTTGGATAGTTGTCGCCGAAGCGTGCCTTCGCATTCCGCAAACTTTCCACGATCTCGTGTCCACGGGCTGAATTCATTTCTCTGAAGCTGCCGCTGGCACCACCCGAAGTCAACCACTTCCGCGATCATCATTGACCCTGCCGGTGTCGGCCAACCAACGCGGTTTTATCGGGCAGTGATGCAGTGAACTTGACCCGGAAATCCGTCTAGCATTAGGTGTCATAGTGTGATGTCCACCTCAAACAATACCCCTTCGTGCTTCTGAACAAACTGCACAATTCTCTCCGGGCCTTCACTCTTTATTAACTCTATGCTGTCGGAGCTTCTCTTGACCCGCACCCGGAGCTTAAATGTCTTGGGTTTCAAAAAATCCAACAACACCTTTGCGATCCTTTCGATAGACCCGGGAATCCGAATCAGGTCACTGGTGGCTCGGCGCTTTTCTTCTGGCTTTGGTTCACTTGCGCGGATGATGACCTCGTGCTTGGCGGTAATGCCTTGGCTGACAAAAAACTCCTCAATCTCTGTCAACAACTCCGGGTCACCATAAAAAACAAAACTTGTATTCATTTATCCATTCAGAGTTTTGCAAAAAACGCCTCATCTACGGTGACGCTCTCAATCTTCTCAATCCTAATCGTTGTGGTTTCGATGCCCAAGCTAAATTCTTTCAATTTGTCGGCGAGTTGGTTTCCGTCAACGAGGTCTATTGGAGGAACACCATCGCGGGTTGCTTCCTTGACGGCGTCGCGCGAAAACGTTCCGGTCGTAATGAAAAGACCCTTATCGGCTCGGCCTTGCATAGCGCCTCGAAAGTCGCGAATATGACTCGCGGATACGCTGCCCTGATACCGCTTGCACTGGAAGATGACGGCGAAGCTCAGGAAGCCGTGAATGCGTGCAATACCCTTGCCGTCTATGCCGCCATCGCCTGTCGTGCCTGTCACCTCGACCTGAACGAAGCCAGACTCGCGCAAGAGACGTTGAATCAGCCGCTCAAAAGAGGATGGGTCAATACTCGTCAGAATGTGGGACTCGGAATGCGCGGCGTTCACGGCCAATGGAGCGATCCTCCTTTATCGCCTACAAACAAAAGGTCCATCGTCCCAACCCCGCATTGGGCAAAAGTATCGTTCGACCAGACACATCCTTTACGGCCCGGAAATAGTGTCATTAGTGAGGACTGACACCTGCCCACAGAGATTGTTGAAGAAGTGATGGCGGAATGGAGAACGATGTCAGGCAGGACAAGCGTTGATCCTACACGCGAACAGGCTGTTTACGTTGGCTCGGTTGACGGATTGCATCCACCACAGGTGCAGCGGTTACTCGATTACTTGTCAAGGTAAAAACGCCGCCTGAGACTACTCTGCGCCAGCAACCAAGACTGTAAACTGTGATTTGACGAGAAACTCTGTACACAAACGATTCCAAAGCGGCGTGTAAAACGCAAAGTAGCGCACAGTGGCTAAAAGAAGCAGCGATGCCCGGGGCATCGTATGCCTATTCCTCACGGCCGCTGAGAGCGACGGATGCACCGTCTGACTTTCCCCACTCCGCGACATACTGACCAGATGGTCCTCTCAGCTTTTGCGTTTATCGCAGAAAGATCCGAAACAACAAACAATATAGTAAAGATGCCACCGCCATACAACACATGATGAAAATAGCCCGCCTTTTTACTAGCCAGCGCTGGCACACGGGACTCTCTGAAATCCAGCGTGGTGTCCTAAAAATCCACAAAAATTCGACTCGCTTCTTCGCATTATCTCCAGACCAAAAGCCACACTCATCCGCCTTCCAAAAATAGCCAACAGGCCTACCATCGCGCTCCCATTGCTCTCGATGGTGCTCATATTCCCATTTAACAAGACGGTCGAAAAGAATCATTTGATAAAAAACCGCTGAAATAAAAAGCATCACTCCTACAATAAGCGCTGTGATCATGATTACCTAAGATGATTCTTGTGCCAATTCTCTGCATCGCTGTTTGGCGCGCAACAGTTTGAACTTTCTGAATGCATCTATATAAAGCAAGATGGACATCAACAAGAAAAACACTGTCATTAAGTAACCATCTTGATACGGCATAAGACCGCCATTTAATTTTCGCATAGGCGTCCCTTGGAGCTGATGGGCCCGTGCAACAAAGGCGACGACCAGACCACTTATGAAAAACGCGGTGCCGCCAACACAGCTAGTACAGGCAAGGAGCATCACTAGAAAGTTGTGGCAGGATAGACGAGACACAAGATGCCTTCAATTGTCATTTACTAGCTGTAACAATCCAGTACCATTGCGCAGTTACGCTGACCCCCCCAACCCCTCCCCCAGCGGTGTAGGCGCAAACGCCACCAAAGCCAGTCGAAACAGTCGCACCGGCACCGTATCCGGCCGAACCGTTTACAAACACCCCAGCATAATCACTGGGCTTGAACACGTTAACAACTTCACCACAACCGAAACCCCCGCCTTTACCACCGCAACCAACGCCATACTGGACATACCCGTAGGACACGACATTACCGTTGTCATATCGTATTGTCTGAGTTCCGGCTCCGCCGCCTCCACCAACATAACCGGATACTCCGGAATCAAATATTATGAAGCCGTGTCCAGTCGGGTTTGGTATTTCAGTAGTCGGAGGGGCAGGGTTATAACCACCACCCGTTCCGGGACCGGGTCCTCCACCATGCCCGCCGGGTCCTGGCTGTGTTGGAGGGGGTCTTCCACTTTTGTCTTGGCCGTCAGTGTCAAAGTAGTCAGAGGGATCGTTATCAACATAGCCATAGAGATTCAGCCCGGTTGGGTCCTTGATTGGGTCTCTGGATGGCCATCGCCCTGTGGAGGGATTATAGAAGCGATAGCCGTAGTAGAGTAGCCCCGTCTCCCAATCGTAGAACTTGGTGGAGAACATGAACGGGTTGACCTTCGCCATTGGGCCGGTGGCGCGGATGAGTTCGCCGAAGGGGCCATACTCATATTGCGCCGCGACGGTTCCGTCTGCCGCGTTGACCAGGGCCGCGACGTTGCCATTTGCATCGTAGCAGTAGAAATATGTCCCGGCATTGGTCCCGTACACCGTCATCGAAATCGCCCCGCCCACCCCGCCAGCGCCCTGCATGGAGCCGCTCAAGTCCGTTCCCCACATAAACGAATAGAGAAGGTTGTTGGTACCATCCAGAATCGCCACCACATTCCACCCGTCATACACAAAACGGTTGGTGTAAGTGGCCCCACTGTTGGGGGAAACAACCTTTTGGATGCGACGTCCCATGTAATCATACGTGAAACTCAGGCTGCATTGCGAACCGGCCGGCGCGCCGGCCAGGCTGGTCATGCTGACCAGGCGATTCTCCGCGTCCCAAGTGTTCGTCCAGCGCCCGTCGCTGGTCAGGTTCCCGTCCAGGTCGTAGGTGAATGTTTCCGGGTTCTGCGCCACAAAGATGTTGCCCGAAGTGCTCGCCTGCCCCGACGTCACCGTCACATTGGCCCACACCGCACTCGCGCTGTTGCCCACCGCCAGCGGCTCCCAGAAATACTCCCACTTCCGGTAGGCGTTGCTGCCGCTCACGCTCACCGTGTTGGCCGCCAGCGCCAGCCCCAGCACGTCCACGTACCCGGGCACCCCGCGGCTGGTGATCTGGTTGAGCCAATTGTTCCCGTAAGCCGCCTGGCGCAAATTCGCCCCGGTCGGATCTCCCCCCGCCTGCGTGCCGGTGCGGTTGCCGATGGTGTCGAAAGCGTAGTCAAACTGCTGCCCCGCCACCGGCGTGCCGTCCCAGAAGTATTTGATGCCGCTCGTCACCTGCCCCAGCGCGTCGTAGCCGTAGAGCCAATAACTGCCGTCCGCCAACTGCGTGACGCGGGTTCGCTGGCCGGCGCTGTTGTACTGATAATTGAAATCCAGCGCCGACGATATCCCGGTCAGGCGGTTCAGATAATCATACGTGTTTTGATTGGTCATCACGGGCGCGCCGTTGTGCGCCAGGACAATATGGTCCACCAAGGGCGAATTGGAAAGATAAAAATACGTGGCGGAATTAACGCCGTCCGAGACGCTGAACAGGCGCGAAGCGCCGTCGTAGCCGTATGCGGTTGAAGCGAGGACGGAGGAAGGATTGAGGACGGAAACACTCGTCCGCCGCAGCAGGCCGTCAAAACCGTTCGTGACGGCCAGGCCGCCCAACACCCCGCCCGCGTTGGTTTCCTGCAACAATTCCCCGGCGTCGTTCAAGGCCAGCGTGGTCACGGTTGGCCCGTTGGTGATCGCGGTCAATCGCCCGCGACGGTCATAGCCGTTGGTCCTCCACGGCGTTGCGTCGTTATAGACAACACTGGCAACATCGCCGGCCGCGTTGTTTATGTTCGTCGTGCTCGTTCCCCGCGCCCAGAACCGGCCCGCCAGCCGGCCCGCGGGCGTATAGCTGTAGGACGGCCCGTGGGTGTCCGCATAAATCTTGGAATTCAGCCAGCCCCGGTTCGGGTCGTAATTCCAGGTCGTGGCCTCGGGTCCAGCCTGCCCCCAGGTGGTCATGTTCGTCATCCGCCCCTGGGCGTCGTATACGTAGGCCACAGGGTAGGTGCGCGACCCTCCATTGGTCGCCGTCAGGCCCGTGGGATAATAGGAGCTGATCACGCTGGTTCCGTCGGGCAGGGTTGTATTGGTCACCCGGCCCATGTTGTCAAAATAATAAGTCGTCACCTGCGAGCTTTGGCCCGGGCCGGGCGCCGGCGTCGCCGACCCGCTCACTTCGTCCATGGCGTTGAACCAATTCGTCGTCGTCCCCGTTCGTGCGTCCGTCACCATGTTCTGGCGCCAGTAAGCGTCATATCCATAAGTGGTCTGGGCGATTTGGCTGCCGTTGGTGTAGCGCGTGCTGGACATCAACAGTCCATACTGGTAGGCCGCCACGGTGTAGGAATTATCCGGCGCCATATTGGTCACATAACGATTGCCCCCTCCGGTATACACCGTCACGCTGCGATTCGTCAACCCCTGCGTGCCGTTGTTGTTCCAGGCAATGCTCCAATTCATCAGCCCGTTGGCCGAGGTCTCCGTTGTCGAAACCAGATTCGACGCCGACGACCCGTTGGTCTGCCTGACGAACACCCGGCTCCGGTTCACCGTTGTCCCGTTGTCCGGCACCACATCGTTCGTGGTGAGCGTAACGCGATTCGACTCGCCAAAACTTCCGTCGTGATCCACGTCCACGGCAGTCAACATCTGTCTTCCCTGCGCATTGGGAGTGATTTACAAATCACTGCTTCTGCAATCCAACA
>Ga0326728_10026955_pt1 | contig 10105 bp, 5 predicted proteins | sample MB3enrmetagenome_FD_207602 | JGI IMG/M metagenome (GOLD analysis project Ga0326728, IMG submission 207602) | Lab enriched peat soil microbial communities from McLean, Ithaca, NY, United States - MB31MN | ecosystem: Environmental > Terrestrial > Soil > Wetlands > Peat | place: USA: New York... | reverse complement strand
AGTGACAGCGCCCACACGCCTTTCGGCGACATCTATATGAGCGAAAGCCCGGACCTGATCTATTGGGGAAACCACAAGCGCGTGATGGCCAGGGGCGGAAGCGGATGGTGGCAGGGCACAAAAATCGGCGCGGGGCCGATCCCCATTGAGACAACGGAAGGCTGGCTGTTCTTCTATCATGGAGTATCCGGGACATGCAACGGCTTCGTTTACAGCTTCGGCGCGGCGATCCTCGACATCGACGAGCCCTGGAAAGTGTTGTACAGGACCCGCGATTATCTGCTCACGCCGGAGAAGTCGTACGAGACAACCGGCTTTGTCCCCAACGTGACCTTCCCCTGCGCGAACCTGTATGACGCCCGGACGGGCAGGATCGCCATTTATTACGGCGCGGCGGACACCTGCACGGCCATCGCGTTCACGCAGGCTGATGCATTGATCAATTACATCAAGAAGAACTCGGAAGTTTGACCGCAGCCAAACAATCGTTAATCCACGCAAGGAGCAAACGTGCCACAGGAAACAATCGCGAATAGTCCAGGCCCGATAGTCCGGGATCGCGTCCCGGTTCTTACCAAAATAGCCTATGGTCTCGGAACTGCGCTGGATATGTGGGGGCTTTGGCTGTACCCGAGCGTTGGCTTCGCGGTGTTTAGCATCTATCTTGGGGTTGACGCCAAGTGGGTTGGCCTGGCGATGACGCTCATCCGTCTTTATGACGCGTTTACCGACCCGTTTGTGGGCTGGATATCTGACAATGTCCGGACAAAATACGGGCGCCGACGCCCGTTCATTTTGATCGCCGGCATTTTATGCGGCCTTGGGCTGCCCATCCTGTTTTCGGTCTCGCCCGCATGGTCGGGCAAGACGTTTCTCGGGATATCGGCTGTCTTTTGGTACATGATTGTGTCGAATATGATTTACATCCCCCTCTTCAGCGCTTTTACCGTGCCGTTTAACAGCCTGGCCAATGAGCTGACGCCGGATTACGAGGAACGCACGTCCATTATGACCTATCGAAGCGCGATGCAGAAGGTCTTCGAGGCGGCCACTTTTTACGCGCTGCGATTTACGAATCTGGCATGTTTTCTCATCCCCGGGACAAACAAGCAGAACGTCCTTCGGGGCATGCAGGCCTATACCTGTATTCTGGGGGTCATCATGGCGGTTTTTGCCATAATCATCTTCCTGCGGGTCAAAGAACGTTATTACGAAAAGCTTGTGGTGAAAGGCCAGGATCGTATCTCGCTTAAAAGCGCCCTTTATGAAACACTGACCTGCCGGCCGTTTCTGTTTATGCTGCTGGTGGGCGCATCTTTCAACCTGGGCACGAGTATGCTGGGCACCTTGGGCTATTACGCGACGGTCTTTTATGTCTGCGGCGGCAATTCGGCGCTCGGCAATGACTGGAATTTCTGGATGGGTCTTGCGTTTATGTTCGGCGGAGTTATCGGCGCGCCCATTCTCAACCGGGTCGCGCATGTCGCCGGCAAACGCAACGCCCTGGTTGTCACCGCCTTCATCGGCATGATCTCTTACGCCGCCTCCTGGTATCTTTACAACCCGCGCATCCAGTGGTTGCAAACGGTCGCCTCCGGCCTTATGGGGCTTACCGCCTCCGGCCTTTGGATGCTCTACGGCTCAATCTGCGCCGACGTCATTGATTACGATGAACTGCACACCGGAAAACGGCGCGAAGGCTCTTTTACGTCCTGCGGAACGTACATTCTCAAGCTGGGTAATTCGTTGGGAGGTTTTTTTGCGGGATTCATCATCAGCCAGCTTGGCGGCAATGCCGCCCTGCAGTCGGGGACGCCTCATACGATTTTATGGATTCGCATCCTGCTGGCCGGCATCCCCATTTTAGGCATGGCGTTGGTGATCATCTTCATTTCGCAGGTGCCGCTAACAAAGAAGATCTGCGAGGAAATCCGGGTCACCCTGGAGGCGCGCCGTGGCAAAGTATGACAATTACATCGGAGAAAGGGGTGAATTATGAGATTCGGATATTTTGACGACCAGGCAAAGGAATATGTAATCGAAAGACCCGATACGCCGCGGTCCTGGGCGAATTATCTCGGCTCGACGGAATACGGCGCCATCATCACCAATAACGCGGGCGGCTACAGCTTCCATTTGTCGGCTGCGGAGGGACGCCTGATGCGGCTGCGTTTCGACAATGTCCCGGCCGATCAGCCGGGCCGGTACATTTATATCCGCGACAAGCAGTCGGGCGATTACTGGTCAAATGCCTGGCAGCCGGTGGGCAAACCGCTGGACCAGTATAAAACCACTTGCCGGCACGGCACCGCTTACACGATCATCCATTCCCGCTATTCAAACATTGAAACGGAAACCACCTATTTCGTGCCGCTTGGCAAACACTTTGAATGCTGGCTGTTGAAAGTGACCAATCAGGACAGCGTCAAACGAAACCTGAGCCTGTTCACTTTCGTCGAATACCCGAACCTCTGGAAGTGTTTCCACGATTTCCTCAACCTGCAATACTCCCACGCCATCGTGAAAATGGATTTCGTGGACGGCATCGTCGATTACGGAAGTTCCGTTCTCGTGTCCGGCCAGGACAACCGGTCTTTCCTGGCGTTCCTGGGCGGCGATGTGGCCGGCTTCGACACCGACCGTGACGTGTTCATCAGCCCGTACCGCGGTTACGCCAATCCGATGGTCGTCGAAAGAGGCCAATGCACCGGCTCAAAGGCCGTCGGCGATGACGGCTGCGGCTCAATCCAGATTGACATCAGCCTCGAGCCGGGCCGGACAAAAGAGCTGGTGGTCCTGCTGGGCGTGGGCAGGGCGTCGGTCGAAGGCAAAAAAACCGTCCAACAATTCGGCGCTGTCGCCACAGTCAAAGCCGAATTTGAAAAGCTCCGGCGCCGCTGGCACAACCGCATCGAAGGTTTGACAGTGCGCACGCCGGATCCGCAGTTCAACAGCATGATGAACATGTGGAGTCCGTTCAACTGCCTGATGACGTACTCCTGGTCGCGCATGGCCAGCTTGATCTACAGCGGTGAACGCGACGGGCTGGGGTATCGCGACACCGTCCAGGATTTCATGGGCGTCATGCAAATCATCCCGGATGAGGCCAAAAAACGTCTTGAGCTGATGATCACCGGCCAGTGCTCCACCGGCGGCGCGATGCCCATCGTCATGGCCTTCACCCACAAGCCCGGCAAGGAAAAACCGCCCAGGGAAGACGAATACCGTTCCGATGACTGCCTGTGGCTTTTCAACGCGATCACCACCTACGTCAAAGAGACGGGCGACACCGGCTTTTTCAACAAGATACTGCCCTATGCCGACAAAGGCAGGGCCACCGTACTCGGCCACCTCCGCCGGGCGCTTGAATTCAATCTCAAACGCACCGGCAAACACGGCTTGCCCAGCGGCCTCTTCGCCGACTGGAACGATTGCCTGCGGCTGGGCACAAAGGGCACTTCGGTCTTTGTCGCCCTGCAGGTTCGTTTCGGCCTGGCAACCTATATCGAGATTTGCGGGTTGTTCGGCAGGAGGGCCGACATTCAATGGGCCAGTAAACAGCTCGAAATCATCGACCGGAAACTCGACAAATTCGGCTGGGACGGCAAATGGTACCTTCGCGCCTACAAGGAATCCGGCGAGAAAATCGGCTCGCGCGAAAACAAGCAGGGTTCCATTTATCTGAACACGCAGACTTGGGGCGTCATCAGCGGCCACGCCGATGAAAATCGCGCCAGGCAGGCGATGGCATCTGTCCATGAAAAGCTCGCCACCGATTACGGCCTGATGCTCTGCGCCCCTCCTTATGAAAACATCCCCTGCGCGGAAATCCGCTCGGTTGTGTTCAACAAGGGCCTCAAGGAAAACTGCGGCATCTTCAACCACACGCAGGGCTGGGCGGTGATGGCCGAAACGATGCTCGGCAACGGCAACAGGGCCTTCCAGTATTTCCGCGGCAGCATGCCGGCCTCCTTCAACGACAAGGCCGAAATACGCGGCAGTGAGCCTTACGTTTACTCCCAATACACTCACAGCATTTACAGCCCGCGTTATGGGGCATCGCGCGTCCCCTGGCTGACTGGCGCCGCATCCTGGGCGTATTATGCGGCGGCGCAGTATCTCCTGGGCATCCGCCCCGATTACAAGGGCCTTCTCATCGATCCCTGCATCCCTGCCAACTGGAAGGAATTCACCGCCACCCGCCGGTTCCGGAACAAGACGCTTGCCATCAGGGTGGTCAATCGCGCGGGCGTCCAGAAAGGCGTTAAAAAAATCACGCTCAACGGCCGGCCGATCAACGGCAACCTGATCCCCGTCTCCAAAATGAAAAAGCAGAACGATGTTTTGGTTGAGATGGGATGGCAATCAAAAACATGAAAATGAAAATCAAGACCCTCGGTGCGGTCGGGTTGGCCTGGGTGTGCCTTCAAACCATCGCATTGGCACAGAACACCAACCCGCCTGCGCAACCCGCGCCAACCAATGTGTCGAAGAGACTCCACGCCTGGTGGCGGGATCCTGCTCCGGGCCAGCGGCCCTATACTGTCAACAACAAGCAGATGCCGCTCATCTCGGTCAGGACAAACAAATTCGTGGACATCAACGGGAACACGGTGCTGTTCCGCGGATTGGCGATTTCAGACCCGGACAAACTCGAGATGCAGGGGCATTGGAGCAGGGACCATTTCGTCAAGGTCAAGGAAATGGGCGCGACGCTCGTCCGCATCCCGGTCCATCCGGTCGCCTGGCGGGAACGGACCCCGGCGGAATACATCAAACTGCTCGACCAGGCCGTGGGCTGGTGTACGGAACTGGATATGTACGTCATTATTGACTGGCATACCATCGGCAACCTGGAGACGGAAGTTTTTCAGAACCCGATGTACGACACAACCCGGAAGGAAACCTTCAACTTCTGGCGCACCATGGCCCGGCACTACGCCGGCCACAACACGGTGGCCTTCTTCGAGCTGTTCAACGAGCCGGCCACGCTTCGCGACCAGCTCGGCCCTGTCTCCTGGCCTGATTGGAAGAGAACCATCGAGCAAGAGATCACCCTGATCCGCGCCTCCAATCCGCAAGTCATCCCGCTGGTGGCTGGATTTGATTGGGCCTACGATCTGACGCCGCTGCGCCTCGATCCGATTGCCGCCGAGGGCATCGCCTATGCCGTCCACCCTTATGCCAGCAAGCGGCCCCAACCGTGGGAAGGGAAATGGGAGGAGGATTTCGGTTTCGCCGCCGCCAAGTACCCGGTTATCGCCACAGAATTCGGCGGCTTCGCCAGGCCGCCATCCACTAACGGCCTGCCCCCTGCCGCTGAGTCCGCCGGAGGCGGCAATCGCAACGCCACCAACTTTACCTATGGCCCGGAGATCATCAAGTATCTGGAGGGCAAGGGAATCAGTTGGACGGTCTGGTGCTTCGATCCCGAATGGGGGCCGCCGCTGCTCAAGAATTGGGATTACCAACTCACTCCATCGGGAGAGTTCGCCAAGGCGGCCATGCATGGCGAAATCAAATGACCGCGGCCACGCTGCAAAAACATCAAGACGGAAAGCAACCTTATGAAAAAAGCGCAAATCGGCTTCAGTGTGTTAATCGGTTTATTATCCCTCAATGCGGGTTCCCTTTGTCGTGCCGGGACCGCCGCCCGGCCAGTCACTCCCGACGCGGCGCCGGAAGCGGTGGAATTGTTGAACTTCATTTACCGCATTTCCGGCCGGCATACCTTGAGCGGCCAGCACAATCTCCCTGCGGACAAAGACAGGCAAACCGTCGAGGCGTCCAAAGCTTGGGGCAAGACGCCGGCCATTTTCGGAAAGGACTGGGGGTTCGCCAAAAAAGGCGACATGGATTCCGCCTTCGTCCGGAACGACATCGTCGAGGAAATCAAAGAACATTACAAGAACGGCTCGCTCGTCGTGATGTGCTGGCATGAGGTTCCGCCCACCGCCGACGAACCCGTCGCCTTCAGGGGCTGGCGCGGCGGCGGCCCGGTCACCAATCTCAATACCGTGCAAGGCCACCTCACCGAAGCCCAATACAAGGACCTGCTCACCCCCGGCACCGCACTGCACCAGCGCTGGTGCGCCCAGGTGGACGCCATCGTCCCGTATTTGAAGAAGCTCCAGGAGGCGCATGTGCCGCTGCTGTGGCGTCCGTTCCACGAGATGAATGGCGCCTGGTTCTGGTGGGGCGGCCGCCCCGGAAAATTCACCGGCCCCGGAATCTACAAAATAAAGGCGGCGGCGAGGATGAGGATGATGGCCTGCGAAGACTACGGCACCGCCGCGCTCTACAAAATGATGTTCGACCGCCTCGTGAACCATCACAAAATCAAAAACCTCATCTGGGTTTGGAACGTGGACCGTCCCGAAGGCACCACGCTGCAATTCAAGGAATGCTGGCCCGGTCCTGAATACGTGGATGTCCTCAGCCTGGATTGTTACCGCGCATTCAAACCATCCTATTACGATGATTTGTTGAAGCTGGCGAACGGGAAGCCGGTTGCCCTCGCCGAAGTGGGCGGCAGCCTCTCGCTGGACGTGCTGAAGGCGCAACCCAAATGGGCTTGGTGGATGGAGTGGGCCGGCATGGCCGTGCGGGGCGAGGCCGCAACCCGTCTCGCGGCGATTGTCAATGACCCCCGTTCCTGGAGTTTGAGCGATCCCGATTACCGCAAGGCCATCGCGCCCATTCGCGCTGCTTCCGGCCTGCCAGCCGAGCCGCCGGCGCCCCCGTCGCCTTGAGCTAAACTCATGGACAGGCGTCTCAACGGCTTGGTGGAGGCGCGGGTGCTGTCGCCGCCGCCTGCTTTTCCAAATATTCAGAAGCCAAAAAAGCAAAGGCATTGGCCGGCGCTTCGATTTCCAACCAGCCTTCTTTTTTGCCGATTTCCCTGACAGCAGTCCCCTTGCCCAACTGGCCGAGAATGCTATAGTTCTCTCCGGGGCCGCCCCGTACATTGATCTTCTTGACGCGCACGGCCTGGGTTTCAGGATCAATAAAGCTGGCATCCACCCAAACCGGCGCGTTGGCGGGCAGCACAATGCGAGACCATTGGTCAGGCTCATTCGGGCGGACACGGCCCAGGGTGATTTCCTCCAAAACAGCCACGCTCTGGCCCTTCTTCACATGGGTGATCACTTCGCCGTCGAAGGAACCCTGGCCCCGAACACTCAATTCATCACACGTCACGATGGCCGTGACGGGCGGATTGAAAACAATGCTGCTTTTGAAATTTGGCGCTTCGGGGTAGTTGGCTTTCGCCTTGGGAACGGCAATCCGAGCTTGGGGTTGTTCCATTTGTTGGGCCAATGGCGGGTTTTCCAGACGGGCGGGAACCGTGGCGGAGGCGGGTTCCCTGGCGGGCTGTTCCGGCGGAGCAGCGGCTGATTTCTGTTCCAACTCGTTCAGCTGCTGTTCAGCTTGATGGAGCGCCGTGCGCAAGGTCAAAAGTTCCTGCTTGTAATGCTCCTCGGCATTCGCCAGGTCTTTCGAGTTCCCGGCCAATTCCTCCTTCAATTTGTCGCGTTCCTCGATGACGGCTTTCGCATCCTCCGCGGAGTGGGCTTCCGCCGCGCGCGCTGTTTTCAACGACTCCAGTTCCTTGTTGGCCACGGCCAGTTTTTTCTCTGACTGAGCCGCAGCCTCGGTTGCCTGGGCCGCGTCATTCTGGTATTTCTTCTCCAAGGCCTCGGCGCGGGCCTTTAAGTCGGCGTTCTGGCCGCTTTCCGCCGCGCGCGCTGTTTTCAACGACTCCAGTTCCTTATTGGCCGCGGCCAGTTTTTTCTCCGACTGAACTACAGCTTCGTTCGCTTGGGCCGTTTCCTTCTGGTATTTCTTCTCCAGGGCCTCGGCGCGGGCCTTCAAGTCCGCGTTCTGGCCGCTTTCCGCCGCGCGCGCTGCCCGCAACAACTCCAGTTGCTTATTGGCTGCGGCCAGTTTTTTCTCTGACTGAGCCGCAGCTTCGTTCGCCCGGGCTGCTTCCTTCTGGGCTTTCTTCTCCATAGCCTCGGCGCGGGCCTTCAAGTCGGCGTTCTGGTCGCTCTCCGCCGCGCGCGCTGCCCGCAACAACTCCAGTTCCTTATTGGCCGCGGCCAGTTTTTTCTCCGACTGAACTACAGCTTCGTTCGCTTGGGCCGTTTCCTTCTGGTATTTCTTCTCCAAGGCCTCGGCGCGGGCCTTCAAGTCCGCGTTCTGGCCGCTTTCCGCCGCGCGCGCTGTTTTCAACGACTCCAGTTGCTTATTGGCCGCGGCCAGTTTTTTCTCTGACTGAACTACAGCTTCGTCCGCTTGGGCCGTTTCCTTCTGGTATTTCTTCTCCAGGGCCTCGGCGCGGGCCTTCAAGTCCGCGTTCTGGTCGCCCTCCGCCATGCGCGCTTTTTTCAACGACTCCAGTTGCTTATTGGCCACGGCCAGTTTTTTCTCCGACTGAACTACAGCTTCGTCCGCTTGGGCCGTTTCCTTCCGGTATTTCTTCTCCAGGGCCTCGGCGCGGGCCTTCAAGTCCGCGTTCTGGTCGCCCTCCGCCATGCGCGCTGTTTTCAACGACTCCAACTCCTTATTGGCCGCGGCCAGTTTCTTCTCTGACTGAGCCGCAGCCTCGTTCGCCCGGGCTGCTTCCTTCTGGTATTTCTTCTCCATGGCCTCGGTGCGGGCCTTCAAGTCGGCGTTCTGGTCGCCCTCCGCCGTGCGCGCTGTTTTCAACGACTCCAACTCCTTATTGGCCGCGGCCAGTTTCTTCTCTGACTGAGCCGCAGCCTCGTTCGCCTGGGCTGCTTCCTTCTCGGCTTTCTTCTCCATGGCCTCGGTGCGGGCCTTCAAGTCGGCGAATTCCTGGCTGACGGCTGCCTTTGCCCCGGCAACCGCGCTGGCGCGGGTGCCCTTCTCCTGGTCGAGCGCAACGGCCAGCAAATCCCTTTCCTTTTCCAGCGCGATAATTCTTGCCTCCGCCCTGGCCAGTTCCGCGGGACTGACGGCGGCGGGTTGCACCGAGAGCGCCTCCTTGAGTTTGCCCTGCAATGCCGCGTTGGCGTCGGTCACGGAGCGGATTTGTTCGTGCAGGCTTGCGATCTGCTGCGCCAAAGTCGCGGCGGCAGGCTGGGCGGCGGCGGAAGGCTGAATCGGGGCCGGCACGGCGGCAGGCGGCGCATTGGTTGCCGGCAGGAATTTTCCGAGCGGCTGAAGTTTCTCCGCCAGGTAATCGAGCCGGAATTTCACGATGTCAGGATTCCACGTCGGATGCTCCGCCTGGAGTTTCTGCAAATCGGTTTGTGCCTGGAGGTAGCGGAGGGCGGCGGCTTCCGAATGGCCGCTTTGCGCCAAAACGTCCGCCTGGAGAATCTCGTTGTAAACATCAAGATACTGCTCCTCCGATCCGGCAGCCAGGGCGGAACCGGTCAAGACGAGGGACACCACCGCGATTGCAATCCATCTCATACGTTTCCTGGCGCGACCGATGTGCCAGCGCCACCTTTTTTTAACCCCGGCCCGCCCGCTCTGTCCACCAACAAATACGGCAATGATTTTACCACATGGAGCACAAAAACAGGGGCCCCAAAATGAATTTTTCTTTGTGAATCAATATGTATATGTTTGCCTCGGCGGTGATTGGCATTTCGACCGCGCCATGACTTTCGCTGGAAAATGTTAACGCAACAAAATATTTTGGAGGCCCTCAAACGGGTCAAATATCCCGGCTACACGCGGGATGTTGTTTCCTTCGGCCTGGTCAAAAATGTCGCGGTCAACGGCGGGGCGGTCAGCGTCTCCATGCAGTTGACGGGAGGGACGGCTGAGATCGCGGGCCAAATAAAGGCCGCGGCGGAGGAGGCCGTGCGCGCCGTGCCGGGGGTGGAGCAGGTCCGCGTTGAGGTGGGGGCCGCGGCCGGAGCGCCAGCGGCGGGGCCGGCGCAAGGCCAGAACAAAATGGAGGGTGTCAAGCGGGTCATGGCGGTGGCCAGCGGCAAGGGTGGCGTGGGCAAATCCACCGTCTCGGTCAACCTGGCGTGCGCGCTCCAGCATTTGGGGGCGGCGGTCGGGCTGTTGGATTGCGATATTTACGGCCCCAGCATCCCGTTGATGATGGGCGTCCGGGAAC
>Ga0326728_10026952_pt1 | contig 10106 bp, 6 predicted proteins | sample MB3enrmetagenome_FD_207602 | JGI IMG/M metagenome (GOLD analysis project Ga0326728, IMG submission 207602) | Lab enriched peat soil microbial communities from McLean, Ithaca, NY, United States - MB31MN | ecosystem: Environmental > Terrestrial > Soil > Wetlands > Peat | place: USA: New York... | reverse complement strand
AGGGGAGTTCAGTGTCAAGGCTCTCTGATTCGGGGAAGGGCTTTTAGTTCAAAAGGTTGAACGTAATCGAATGGCGGAGGGCAGCCGTGAGTACCCAGAGGACTTACCTCGTTCCGTCGACGATGCGAGCAATGAGGGTGCTGGAATTCCTCGCCCGCTCAAAGCGCGGGGCTTCCCTTTCTAGCGTGAGCCGCGGCCTCGCGCTTCCAAAGAGCTCCACCTACCTGGTCCTGAAAACGCTCGAGCAGGAAGGCTACTTGCAAAGGAGCGTCCGGTCCGGAAAGTTCTACTTTGGCGTCAGGCTTGTTCGACTCTGCCGGAGTGCTCTCGCTAACCTGGACCTGCGCGAAGTGGCGAGGCCTTGTCTGACTGATCTGATGCGGCAAACCGGAATCACCGTTCACTTGGCGGTTTTGGAGGGAAATGAAGCAGTCATCATCGACAGGATATCGCCTCCGGGGTCAAGCGCGGGCGCCGATTGGGTGAGCCGCAGGCTCGATGTCAACTGCACAGGGGTCGGCAAGGCCTTAGCGGCCTTTCTTCCTGAGGAACAACTCGAGGAGCTTATCACGGCCCAACGATTTGCTCGGCATAACGACAACACCATCGTTACCGTTCCTGGCCTAAAAAGGGAATTGAGCAAGGTCCGAGAGCAAGGCTACGCCCTCGATGACGAGGAAGATGAGATCGGAGTGCGCTGTGTCGGTGTTCCCATCCTTGACGGCACTCAGCGGGCGCTTGCCGCCATAAGTCTTGCGGGGACTACTGAACAGATCCCTCTCGAAAGGGTCCGCCCTTTGGCCCTAGCCCTGAAGCAGACTGCCACTGAGATTTCTTTCCAACTTACCTCCCCACGTGGGGAGGATTTCGCTGGATCTGAAACCTTCGTCTCGGCGTTACCCGCCGACGCCACTTGATTGGAAATCCCCCAAGCTGCATTTCTTTCAGCCTATTGAACAGGACGTGCCACTCCTGGCTCATCCAACTTGACTTCATTTTAGGGCCCGTCTACTCTCCTGAGCATCGCATTTAACAAAGGAGATGCCCGTGATTCAGAATCGAGCAGCGTTTTTCTTGTGCTTGGTGATTTTGGGGATTGCCTTACCGGCTTGCCCACAGACCGAGCAGGCAAGCGCGCGAATCGCCATCGATCCCGGTCAGAAGTATCAAGAGATCCAAGGATTCGGCATGAACTATACAGGGCCCTACTTCCGGAACGATATGAAGGGCATGTTCGACATGCTGATTGACGATTTAGGCGTCACGATGTTCCGGGTGGTTGTTTACCTGGTTTATAGCAACTGGGAGGAAACCCCTGGCCCCAAGGACTGGGAGTATTGGAACGACCGCTACTCGACACCGATTTTTGAGGCGTCATGGAACGGCTTGCGATACCTAAACTCGCGTGGCATCCGCCCCATGTTGGCGCTCATGGGGCCCGTCCCGGCCTGGATGACCGACAGCAATCCCCCGCCACCCCAACACAAAGTGTGCCAGGAGCACGTTCCGCCCAACCTGCAAGGACACTTGAGCCCCGCCAGGTACGACGACTTCGCCGAGGAAGTGGACACGATGGTGGAATACGCCCGCATTCAGGCGCATATTGCTTTCGACTACTTCAGCCCCTTCAACGAGACGGATTGCTATCCTCCGGAAGGCCCACGGATCGACCCCGACGAGGCTCCGAAAGTCCTGGAGGCTGTGGCGCGGGGGCTGAAGAAGGAAGGGCTCGGAGACGTCCGACTGGCCGTCCCGGACAATGCAGTCATCACGAATGACTATACCGACCCCATCTTAAAGGACGACGAATTGATGAAACAGGTGGGGGTCTTCACCTTTCACAGCTACGGAGAAAGTTCCGTGGGCCCCCAAGTCGAGCGCGTGAAGACCAGCAAGTACTCGAGAGTTCCGGTGTGGCTGACCGAGTACGGCGATTTGAACGATGAGGACAAGACCTTCGAAAACCAATGGAAGAATTTCTCCCTTGCCGCCAACCGGCGAGCCCTGAGGGCACTGAATCAGGGCGCCCGGGCTCTTTTCTTTTTCGACGCCTTTGACGACTACGAGGAGTGCGCCAGGCGATTGTGCTTTTACGGTCTATTCCGGAGCGCCAGCCATGTCTATTCGCCCAAGAAGAGTTATTACGCCACCCGGCAACTGTATCATTTCGTGCGACCGGGTTGGCGGAGGATCGCTGCCACGACTGAGGCCCCAGGACTCATCCTGTCTGCCTTCCAGGGTCCTTCGCCGGATGCACTGGTAGTGGTGGGGGTGAAAGAAGGCGGCCCGAACCATTTCATGGTGGAGTTACCGCAGACCCCCGCCGGACCCGTAAGCTGGGAACTTTATGAAACCACCCGCGAACTGGACTGCCAGAAAATTATGATGGTGGCTGTGCAGAATGGGCATGCAGAAATCGAACTGCCTGGGGAGGCGGTCTTCACTCTGGTGGGGAGCCCAGCCAAAGCGCAATGAGTTCTGGCGGGGATTAGCTTCGACCCCCTCACCTCCGGCGAGATAAGGCAGTTTGGGTTCAATAGGGCGAAGGCAAATGTACATATTTCTTCAGCCGGTCCTTGTCGCCCCAGACGGATTCCGTGTGGGCGAGGATTTCTTCCGGCGTGAGCCAAAGCGGCTTCATTTTTCTTTGGCTATGCAACCGGGCCATGTCGTTAAAGTGCGGTGAGGCGGGGTCCTCCGATTCCCCGAAAGGCAGAAGACTCCAAGCCTTCTTGGGCGCGCCCTCCTCGACCACTAGCAGGTGGCCCCAGCCATCATCGCAGTGAATTGTCCCGTCTTCCTGTTGAGGGCCGTCATCCGGATGGAGCACGTCAAACACGCCCGTCCCGTCCATCGCAAACCTGCCGCCACGTTCGACAACGTTCACTTCGCCCCATCGGACTTCCGCCTTGCCGAAATTCTTCTGAATCCGCTGAATTGCCTCGCTCAGGGCGCTGAGCGCCATTTCTTGCTCCTCGGCTGAATCGAGGTCGATTTTATAACGCGAGTAGGCAAGGAAACGCGCGAGCTTGGCGGCTGAAAACAGATCGCGGTAGGCCTGAGCCCAGAAGTAGATGTAAGTCTGGGCAACGGAATCCGTGGCCGATCGGTAGTCCCAACCCTTAAGTGTCTCGACGGCGCGACGCAGGCGCGGATCGGCCACGGCGCTCTGATTCTTTTCCAGCCCCCGCGCGAGCAAGGGAACGATGACTTCAGCCGGCACGACATACGTGTCATACGCCAGCGACTTCATATCGTCCAACGTGAATTTCTTATCCTGTGCCAGCACTTTCAAAAGCCTCTCCCCGCGCGGGTTCAGATCCTCCTGGCTGATTTCCGGCTTCTGCACTGAAAGCAAGTAATAAGGGGCGGGCTCGAGCGGTTGGAGGCCGGAGTTTACGGTGGAGAGCCAGGGCGGATTGTTGCAGTTCTGGATGAAGCCGGAGGGCGGATTCAACAACTGGGGATACTTCTCCAAAGGGAAATACGGCCCCCATTCAGTCGCCCTGAGCCAGCCGGGCACAGGCTTGCGCCAGTCATAACCCTCGACGCGCTGGGCGACCGTGGCGTTGTGTACCCAATAGATATTCTCCTGATCCGTGTAAAGGAGATTCCAGCGCGGCATGAGGTGCAGGGCGACAATCGCTTTGAACTCCTCGAGATTCCGCGCCTTCATGAGCCGGTAAAGGTTAGTGGAGTAATTCACACCGTCGTAGTTGGGCAACTTCACCGCATAAGCCCGGTGTTGCTCTTTATCGAATTTGACGATGGGCCCGTGGTGCGTGTAGTAGCATGGCAGCGTCAGCGTTTCCATCCCCTTCGGGCCCTTGACCCGAAACGCCTCAGACTCGACTTTGATATCCCGCCACTCGCCTTCGTAGAGGTATTGAAGTGGGTTCCCAGGGTTGAGCTTCTCCTCGTACACGTCCGAGATGTTAGGCATATTCCAGGTCGCGGACCAGGTGATCCGGTCATTCAATCCATCCAAGAAAAAGGGGCTGCCGAACCAACTGATGCCCGCTGCGTCCAGCTTCCCTGGTGTGAAGAGGTGCGCCTCGTAATTCTGGAAGCGGTTGGCCCAGGGCATGTGGGTGTGCTCGACATGAATAATGCGTCCGTCCGCCGATTTCGCGGGTGCGATGGCAAATTGATTGGAGCCCAGGTTGGGGAATGAGCCGGGCAAGTCAACCATCTTGCTCAGCGCCTCGTGGATACTATAAAAGCGAAAGTAGTGGCTGCGCTCCAGGGCCTCGACGTCTTCCGGAGTAATGCCGTCGATCCAGGAGGGCACTTCGGCGCGGTGCTCTTCAACGTAGGCGTTCACACCTCGCGCAAAGCTCGAGAGAATGCGGTAGACCTCGGGTTCGATCTTATCTCGGTCTTCGACAACCGTCCGCTTGGTGCGCAGCAAACGCTGTAGGTAATCGCCATCCCAGCGATATTCGCAAGGAATAAATCGCAGGTAGCCATCGCCAAGCGCTTCAAAGCCCAGCACTTCCGTCCGGCGGCCTTGGGCGTCTCGATACTCGAGGAACATCTTCTCGAGGTGATCCTGCGCCTGCGCGTAGCCGTAACCGAAGAAAGTGGCCTCCTCTGTTTCGCCCACAATGTGGGGGACGCCATACTCGTCGCGATAAATGGTGACTTGGTCGGCCAACCGGTCCCGCGCCTGAAGATTCCAAAACGGCGCGGCCAGGGCCACAAGCAGAACGCAGACCAGACGAACCGTTCGTATCATTGGGGAGACCCTTCTCGCAACCTCATAGGGCCACCGTTTCGGGCGGCCTGACCGGTGGAAACCCCGGCCAGCGCAAATCTACACCGCCAGCGTTTCCGGCGCAAGTTCCGCGACAAGTTTTTTGAGTATACGACCTGCGGATTTCTGTGCGATTCGGAAGACCGCAGTTTATAATCAGCCTATTTAACATGGAACTTCCTGCGGCCAAGCAAGGCGGAATGAGGTGCGGGGCTCAGGTTGGCAAAGGAGACGAAAATGGGTACCTTGCCGCATACGCGCTGGGGGCGGTTTCTTGTTCCTATTCTCCTGGGATTCAATTTACTGATCCCCAGCCCTGTCTTTTGCCAATCCTCCGCGAGACCGGAGCCGTCCAATTGGTTTGCCGGGGATGCGCATGTGCATCGTGGCATTGGTTGCGGCCGATCCAGTGAGAAAGAGATGCTCACCCCGCAGCAGGTTCTGGAAATGATGAAGGTGAATAACCTGGCGGTGGTTTCCGTGCTGGCCGATGCCGGCAACGGCGAAATCAAGTATGCGGATCAAGACCTCGCCATGATCACCGGGCAGGACAATGCCGTCTCTACTCCTCAGCGTATTGTCCATTGGGACGCGGAATGGCACTACGATCCGCAAGGCGTCACGTTTGAGAGGAAGATGATCGGCGGCCACCTGATCCTCCTCGGCCTGAAACACGGAGGACAGCCCTGGGCTCAATACACCTACCCGATCTTCTCCTGGGCCAAGGAGCAAGGCGCCATGGGCGGATTCGCGCACATGCAATACTTGCCGTTCGCTTTCTACCCTCCTCCCGATGGCATCCCGCTGTCGCTGGACTGCTGCGCGCCGCTGGAATACCCCGTGGAGACCGCGCTGGGATCAGCCTCGTTCCTGATGGAAGACGTGCACGGGAGTGACACCGCTTTGGAAGCTTACTACCGCATCCTCAATACCGGTTTCCGACCAGGGCTCGTTGCTAGTACGGACTATTCGTGCAACTATAACGAGCCGCTTGGAACTCTGCTGACCTACGTGCGGATTCCGGATGGCCGCCTCACCTACGACAAATGGATTGATGGCCTGGCGAGAGGACGAACCGTGGTCTCGCGCAACGCCCACAACGAATTTTTGGACCTTAAGGTGAACGGAACGACGCAGCCCGGTGATGAGATTTCCCTGGAGGGATCGGGGCCGGTGCGAGTACGAGTCGAGTGGCGGTCTCTCCACAACGACCTGGGCAGGATCGAATTGGTCCAAAACGGCGCGGTGGTGGCGTCCCAGACTGCCGAGGTAGCTCCTGGCGCACCTGCGGTTTTCGAAACCACACTCCAATTTCGTCAGAGCGGCTGGCTCGCGGCGCGGCGGACGGACTGGCAGAACGGCCATCGGAGCCATACCGGCGCGATCTTTGTCATCGTGAATGGTGCCCCCATTCGCGCCAGCGCCGCGGATGCCCGCTTCTTCGTCAGCTGGATCGATAATCTCCTCAAGCAAACTTCACCCGGCGGTGAGTGGAGCGGCTTCTTCACCCAGGACCGTGAAGCTGCGCAAAAGCGGTATAAGGAAGCACGGGCGATCTTCCTCGAGAGAGCGGCCGAAGCGGAAAAACAGACAGCCCCCTGAGCTGTGCTTGCAGATGCGCTAGGCCCCCTTGTCATTCCGATCCCGCAGTCGCGGGAGAGAAATGACACGGGGAAGCAGGATCGTCGTAGGGGCACGCCATGGCGTGCCCCTACGAGGGTTTTTCGGAGCTTCAGGCGCGAGGTCAGTCATGTCGAACGGAGTGTGGTTCAGGCGTTTGTTCTTGGCGCTTCTGGGCGCCGGACTGGTGCTGGCGGCGGTCTCCGCAAGCGGTCCCCTTCCCACCTTCGCTGAAGATGTCTTTAATGGACACAAGGTGATTCTGGACGACCATAACAAGATCATCCCCTGGTCGCTGCCGATTGATAAAGCCTACGATCACTTCCTTCGGCTGCGCTGGGACTTCGTTAAGACCAAAGTTCCTGACTGCCCCGGCCCACCTCCGCGATCATCCTACCCGCAATACTACTTCTACTGCGCGTTCTGGGATAAGAACGGAGTTTTGGAGCCAGACGCCTGGATGAACGATGTGGCCGAGAAGATTCCGAATTGGTTTGAATCGGCGCGATTGTATTACGCCTACACGGGCGACGCCACGGTGATGTCCATTGTGAAGAAGCTCATGGACTACACGATTGCCCATGGTACCAGTGCATCCTCTTTTGCGTGGCCGAACTTTCCTTATACGACGACGAACGCCGGAGACATGGAATTTCGCGGTTTTACAAACAACAAAGGACTTGCCCTTCACGAAATCCAGGTTGGTTACGCGGGTGATATGGGACTGGTGTACTACCGCATGTACGTCTACAGCGGTGACAAGACGTGCCTGACTGCCGCCCTCAATGTGGCTGATACGCTGGCCCGAAAGGTCCGCCCGGGGACGTCCACTCAATCCGTCTGGCCTGATCGCGTGGTCATGGATACCGGAAAGGTTACGAAGGAATACGGAGCGCACTGGGTCGGCTGTTACTTGCTATTTGACCAATTGATTAAGGCGAAGCTGGGCGACGTGAAGGCGTACGAGAATGCGTGCGCGAAGACGCGAGATTTCCTCTTGCATTATCCTCTGAAGACAGGCTACTGGGCTGACGGACATACAGACAACGTGGAATACGGCAACACCTACAAGAGCAACACTCCCGCCAGTAACTATACCTTGGCCCTTTTCGATTATCCCGAATTGGATCCCGATTGGCAGACGGATGTGCCCAAGTTGATCAAGTGGACGGAGGACAACTTTGTTTTTCGTTGCGCCCCCGGCGAGCCGGCAACTCAATGGGGAGCGAATATTGTAGGAGAGCAGGATTCGTTCCTGCCGAAGATGGACTATCAAACCGCGCGCTATGCCGCACAGTGCGCCCGGTGGTATGCGGTTTCGGGTGATGAAGCCTACAAAGAAAAGGCCTACCGATCGTTAAACTGGGTGACCTACTGTAATAAGCCGGATGGGGAAGGCATAGAGAGCCCGGTTAGCAAACATATCTCCAACTGGTGGTCGGATCTCTATGGGGAGTGTCCCCGAATGTTTTACCCTGCCTTCGCGGGGGTTCCTGAATGGGCTCCGCCGCGGGAAGACCATATTCTGTATTCAGAAGCGGTGCTTAAGGACGTGTCCTATGCCGCCAAGCAGGTTCAATACACGGCAACACAGGGACCGGGGATGGAGTATCTTCGTCTGGCGTTCCAAGCTAGCGGCGTTACGCTCAATGGCTCCAAACTTTCCATGCGCCCCGATTTGAGTTCGGAGGGATACACGGTGAGGGACCTCGGACATGGAGATTACGCTCTGAATATTAGAAGGCTGAGGCCCGGCAGCGTAGTGATCCGATAAGCCGACTTGTAGGGGGACGGCATGCCGTCCCCTGGTCGCGGGAGATTGGATCGCCGACATGCCACACTAAGGCACGACTGCGATGCCCAGCCTGCCGCCACTGGGAATGCGTTGTCTACGAGGGACGGGCAAGCCCTACTCCTACCCGCCGTTATTGTTCCTACCGCATGATCACTGGCCCGGTCCAGGGTTCGTTCTCAGAAAGCTCGAGCGCGAGCTCCTGCCCCGGGCGTAGGCGCGCGGTTTTGACTACAATCACAACGGGGCTGACGCCTTCGCCAGGCTTGATGCCAATCACCTGGTATTGCCGCCCGGGCGCGACGTTATCAAAGTAGAAGGAGCCGTCGGCGCCAGTTTTGGCCGTGGCTATGGCCGGCAGCTTCGGAATCAACTCGAACGCCTCGGCTAGAGCTTTTTCGCAGAGTTGATACGTTTGGACGGGATCGGCGTTTGGCTGCGCCATGGCTCGACGGCATTTGTGTTGGAGGTCCTCGAAGGGTTTGGCTGCTTCCGGAGTTAAGAGGTAAACCCGCAAGTCGCGCACGGCATTTGTTGTCGCCGTGCGGTTGATGGACTCGAAAACAGTCGCTCTTCCCCGTACGCTGGCCGGCGATACCGCTCTGACCAGCCGCTGGGCTTGTCCGGCATAAAGCGCTACTCCGCCCAGCATCCCTAACCAGCTAAGGCATGCGAAGAGTTTGCGCATGATAACACCGCCTGTAATGCGGAGTTTTGTAACGTAGGAAGTACAGTAGGAGAATACCACCAATGAAAAACTTGTCAACAGCAGTTGTGGGGGACAGTTATTGAAACAAAAGCTGTTGGCGGGGCGAAGAGAATGGGCTCAGGATGACAGACCGGCCACCAGCGGTGCCCGCAAGGCGAAGCACAGGTCCAACTTACGAATCAGCTTCAATTCGACTTTCGGGCTCCCAATCTCTGCGTGTTACCAATTTCGGTTTTCAAGTTTACAGTTTCGATTTTCGATTTTCCAGTTTCGCCTTTGGGACCTGTGGGGTGTACATTATCCCTCTAAAGACCGTGGGAGGAGCCGCCTCTGCGGTGCCGGGCGATGCGCGCGCTTGTCCAAGGCACAAAGGGAGAGCAAGGAGAGATCATGAAGGCTTCGCTTGTGGTAATTCACGTCGTGATATATCTGTGCGCTATGGTTGCGCTTGCTTCCGCAGTACTCACATTCGCACAGGAGGGTTTCTTCCGCGCCGAAAATCGTAATGGCGTGTGGTGGGTCATCGACCCGCAAGGCGTCCCCACGCTCTCTTTGGGCGTCGACAACATCTCCTATGAGTCCGACCGGGTCCGGGGCACCCGCGCGTGCCCTTATTGCGAGACCCTCGGCAAAATCTACCCCGACCGCAACGCCTGGGGCCTCGCGGCGCTGGCACGAATTCACCAGTGGGGTTTCAACACGATTGGTGCGTGGTCGGACCCCACACTGTGGACACACGGGACCGCATATAGCGTGATCCTGGACATCGCGGCGCGAGCGGGAGCGAATTGGCAGCAAAGGAGACCTGCGGATTACTTCGATGCGCGCTTCGAAAAAGCCGCCACCGAGATCGCCGCGAAAATCTGCCAGCCGCGCCGCGCCGATCACATGCTCCTGGGATACTTCAGCGACAACGAGCTGCGCTGGGGACCGGACTGGGGGGGCAAGGAAACGCTGCTCGAGATGTACCTGAAACTGCCCGCCGGCGCAGCAGGACGGCTGAAGGCAGGCGCGTTCCTGCGCGAGCGATACGGAAACGACATCGGCAAACTGAATCGGGCCTGGGGCGTGAGCGCGGCGAGTTTTGAGGAATTGCCAGCGCCGGCGGCTGGCGACGCTTACAAAACCGACGCGGCGCAGTTCCTGGAAATCCTGGCGGACCGGTATTTCACAGTTTGCGAGCGGGCCATTCACGCCGCCGACCCCAATCACCTCTACCTGGGTGCGCG
>Ga0326728_10026951_pt1 | contig 10106 bp, 4 predicted proteins | sample MB3enrmetagenome_FD_207602 | JGI IMG/M metagenome (GOLD analysis project Ga0326728, IMG submission 207602) | Lab enriched peat soil microbial communities from McLean, Ithaca, NY, United States - MB31MN | ecosystem: Environmental > Terrestrial > Soil > Wetlands > Peat | place: USA: New York... | reverse complement strand
AGTTCTCCTCAAGGGAATAATCGAATGTTTCCTAGAGGAGATTCCGTAGTCTGTGCTCGATTTGCACCGGTCGCGGCACAGGCTTACTGGGCGCCATTTCCCAGTCGCAAGGCGCGGTTGACGGCGCTCAGAATGGCCTCCAACGAAGCCTTCACGATGTTGGGATTGGTTCCCGCGCCATAGACCGATGCCGATTTCCCGCATTGGATCTCGACAAACGCCATGGCCGTGCCGGAAGCGCCTTCGCTGAGCGCCTGCTCCTGGTAATCGAGGACCTTGACAGCCAAGCCGAACTGCCGGTTCAGAGCATCGACAAAGGCATCGATGGGACCGTTTCCTTTTCCCTCGACCAGATATTTGACTTCGCCCTTTTTGACCGTAGCCGAGATGTGGGTGGTTTCCGCGCTCTCCCTCTCGGAGTACTGGATGCAGGAAAGCGGGCCGCGCTGGTGGAGATACTCCGCCTGGAATGCTTCCCATATCTCCGTGGAGCGCACCTCGCGGCTGGTGCGGTCGCCGATCTTCTGAATGACGCCGCTGAACTCGATCTGCAGTTTGCGTGGCAGGCGCACGTTGTAATCGCGCTCCAGCAGCAGCGCCACGCCGCCCTTGCCCGACTGGCTGTTGACCCGCACCACTTCCTCATAGGTGCGGCCGATATCGTTGGGATCCAAGGGAAGGTAGGGAACCTGCCACAAGCTCTTGCTGGGCTGCACCGCGAAGCCTTTCTTGATGGCGTCCTGGTGCGAACCGGAGAATGCGGTGAAGACCAGTTCTCCGGCATATGGCTGGCGTTGGTGCACGCCGAGTTGAGTGCAGGCCTCGGCGCACTGGATCACGGCGGGCATATCGGAGAAATCCAAGCCCGGATCGATGCCTTGGGTGTAGAGATTCAGGGCCAGGGTCACCAGATCGACATTGCCGGTGCGTTCGCCGTTGCCGAAGAGCGTGCCCTCGACGCGATCGGCGCCCGCCATCAGCGCCAGTTCCGCGGCGGCCACGGCGGTGCCGCGATCGTTGTGGGGATGTACGCTGAGGACGATGGACTCCCGATTCTTCAGATTCCGGCCCATCCACTCGATCTGGTCCGCATAAACGTTGGGGGTGGAGTTCTCCACGGTCGCCGGCAGATTGAGGATGGCGCGATGGTCCGGAGTGGGCTTCCAGACCTCCATCACCGCTTCGCTGACCTCCAGGGCGTAGTCCAATTCGGTGCCGGTGAAACTCTCCGGCGAATACTCGAAGATCCACTCCGTATTCGGGTGGCGAGCCGCACCATCGCGCAGCATTTCGGCGCCCGCAACGGCGAGTTGTTTCACGCCTGCGCGATCCATCTTGAAGACCACCTCGCGCTGCACGGTGGAGGTGGAGTTGTAGACGTGGACGATGGCCCGATGAACGCCGCGCAAGGCCTCGAAGGTGCGCTGAATCAACTCCGCGCGCGCCTGGGTGAGCACCTGCACCGTCACATCCGGGGGTATGCGCCCGGCTTCGATCAGTCCCCGGCAAAAGTCGAACTCCGTCTGCGAGGCAGCGGGAAAGCCGATCTCGATCTCCTTGAAGCCCAGGCCGAGCAGCAGATCGAACATGCTGTTCTTGCGCTCCAGGTTCATGGGATCGATCAGCGCCTGATTGCCGTCGCGCAGGTCAACACTGCACCAGACCGGCGCCTTGTCGATGGCTTTGCCTGGCCAGGTGCGGTCGTTCAACTCGATCGTGCGCGTCGCTAGATACTTGGCAGCCGGATTCTTCACTGTGCAGTCCTTTCGCTTGCTCGCCATCGCCTTGCAGGAGTTTTGGCAGGACCTTCTTAATCGCCCTGGCTTTGCGGAGCATTCGCCGCGTGGCGCTCCTCGCATGCAACCGGAATTCAATTTTAAATCTCCATGGCGCTGTTCAGCGGAGCGGGCGCCACGCAGGTCGTGAGCAACAGGGTTTTTCGGCTCTCCGGCGACGCTCGAGTCATCCTTGCAGGGCAAAGAGAAAACGTCTCCCGGCGCCTGCGGAGCCGCTGTGAAATGTTTTCGCCCGGCACGCCAAGATAAGCTCGACCGGGCCGGTTTGAGGCTATAATCCAGGCAATTGATTCGAGCCCGCAAGCAGGCACGCTGAATCACATTCGACCTGGAGGCGATCCTTGCCCGAGAAGAAATCCAGCCCGCAATCCCGGCCGCAGCCTGCGCAGCGAAAGTCCGACCGAACCGCGCCGCACGGTTTTCCCATCGTAGGAATAGGCGCCTCCGCCGGCGGGCTGGAGGCATTGGAAGGGCTTTTTCGCGCCGTTCCCGATGGTAGTGGCATGGCCTTTGTCCTGGTACAGCATCTGGACCCCGCTCACGCCAGCATGCTCACCTCCATCCTGCAGCGCTGCACCTCGATGCATGTAGTGGAAGTTACCGACAACCTGAGGGTGGCGCCGGAGGTGGTCTATGTCATCCCGCCCAACCGCGACATGGTCATCTACAACGGCTGTCTGCAACTGAGTGTGCCCGAACAGCCCTATGGCCATCGGCTTCCTATCGACAGCTTTCTGCGTTCTCTGGCCGAGGATCAGGCGGAGCGCGCCATCGGCATCATTCTCTCCGGCACCGGGACCGACGGAACCCTGGGGCTGCGCACCATTCTGGGCGCGGGCGGATTGACCATCGTGCAGGACCCGGCCACGGCCAAATACGATGGCATGCCGACCGGCGCCATTCGTGCCGGCTGCGCCTCGCTGGTGCTACCGGTGGAAAAGATGCCCGAAGCGCTGCTCAATGGCAAACGCGCTCTGTCTATGCCCAAGGTCGATGCCGGCCCCTCTGGGCAAACTAGCAGTTTGAATCGCATCCTTCAGGTATTGCACAGCGGCACCGGCAACGATTTCTCCAAGTACAAGCGCAGCACCATCGGCCGCCGCATCGAACGGCGCATGGCCCTGCAAAATATCGAGGAGATGGAAGTCTATGCGCGCTTCCTCAAGGAGAACCCCGGCGAGGTCCAACTGCTCTTCAAGGAACTGCTGATCAACGTGACCAGTTTCTTTCGCGATCCCGAGGTCTTCATCACCCTGCGCAAAGATGTCCTGCCCAAACTGGTCGCGGGCAAGGGGCCTGGCGAAACCATGCGAGTTTGGGTGGCGGGTTGCGCCACCGGCGAAGAGGCCTACTCCATCGCCATGCTGCTGCGCGAGATCATGGAAGAGAATCAGCGCCCGTTCAAGGTGCAGATCTATGCCACCGATCTGGATCATGAGGCCATCGCCGCGGCCCGCATCGGCAAGTTTCCCGTCAATATCTCCCAGGATGTACCCCAGGAGCGGCTGCACAACTTCTTCGTCAAGCAGGAAAACGGCTATCAGGTGAGGAAGGAAGTGCGGGAGATGGTGGTCTTCGCTACTCAGAACGTGATCAAGGACCCGCCCTTCACCAGGATGGACCTGATCAGCTGCCGCAATCTGCTCATTTATCTGGAGCCGGAGTTGCAGGATCACATCCTGGGCATCTTTCGCTATTCCCTCAACGCCGGCGGCATCTTGTTGCTTTCCCCCTCGGAGAGCATCGGCGGCAGCGTGGAGCTCTTCCGGCCGCTGCATCCCAAGGGGAAGATTTTCAAGGCTGTTCCTACTGCCGGCGTTCTGCACCCCCTGCTCGCCGGCAATGCCCCCATTGCCAAGCAAAATGAGACGCGCGAGCCTCAAGGGTTGGTGAGCAAAGTGAAGGAATCCGATCTCTCCTCGTTGATGAAGCAGGAACTTATCGCCTGCTTTGCCCCGGCTTCGGTTTTGACCGATTTGAAGGCCAACATTCTCTTCGTGCACGGCGAAACCGGCAAGTACTTCCAGCCGGCGCCGGGCCGGGCGACTTTCAATGCCATCGAGATGGCCCGCGAGGGACTGAAGACCGATCTGCGCCTGGCCGTGCAGCGCGCCGCCGCCGATGGCGCCCCCACCCTGAACAAGAAGCTCTCCGTCAAGACCAACGGCGATTTTCAGGCCATCGGCCTGAGTGTGCGTCTAATGCAGTTGAAAACCCCTGGCGAGGGGTTGCTGCTGCTCAGCTTTCAGGAGCTGGCCCGCACCGCACCGCGCCGCCGCGGCAAACGCATCGCCGGAGAGGCCGACCCTGTCCAGGTCGAAGAACTGGAGAGGGAACTGGCCGACACCAAGGAAAATCTGCAAGCCATCATCGAAGAGCAGCAGGCCTCCAACGAAGAACTCAAATCCACCAACGAAGAGCTGCAGTCCACCAACGAGGAACTGCAATCCACCAACGAGGAGCTGGAAACCTCCAAGGAAGAGTTGCAGTCGGTCAACGAGGAGCTGATCACCGTCAATGCCGAGTTGCAGGCCAAGATCGAGCAGTTGAACGACATGCAGAACGACATGAAGAATCTGCTCGACAGCACCAGCATCGGCACCATCTTTCTCGATGAGCATCTGGCCATCCGCCGCTTCACGCAAGAGGCGGTCAAGGTCTTTCGCCTGGTGGCTACGGACACAGGCCGGCCGCTGGCCGACATCAAGTCCGATCTGGTGGGAGAAGACTTGCTGGTGCGTGCCAGGAATGTGTTGGAGACACTGGCGCCCTTTGAATGCGAGGTGCACACCGCCGGCGGGGTCTCCTATTTGGCCCGCATTCGCCCCTATCGCACCTTCGACAACGTCATCGAGGGCGTGGTGCTGACCTTCACCGACATCAGCGGACGCATCAAACTGGAAGCGGTGGTCAACGAAGCTCGCCGCGTGGCCGAAGCCATCGTCGATACGGTGCGCGATCCGCTGCTGGTGCTGGATGCCGATCTGCGCGTGGTCTCTGCCAGCCGCTCTTTCTATCAATCCTTCAAGATTCACAGTGAGGATGCCATCGGCCGGCCCATCGGCCAGATCCCCAGCCTGCAATGGAACCTGCCCCAGTTGCGCGATCTGCTGGAGGGGGTGCTGAGCAGGAACGTGAGCCTGGAAGGCTATGCCGTGGTGCACGATCTTCCCGGCGTGGGACACAAGACCATGCACTTGAATGCGCGGCGCATCAACCGCGAGGACGAGACGGCGCACTTGTTGCTGGTGGCCTTCGAGGCTGCGGAAGAGGCCCGATGACGCCGGCAAGCAGAACAGGAACGGTCATGACCAAACGCAGAATTCCGTTGCCTTCAGGCACTGAAGATCTCTGCCGGGTCTCGGTCGCCCCCCCGCGCCCGGCCAGTTCGCGGCGCGAAGTTTTGCACGAGTTGGAGGTCCACGAGATCGAACTGAAGCTGCAAAACGAGGAGTTGCAGAAAACCCAGTTGGCCCTGCGGGAGGCTCTGGAACGCTACCGCTTTCTCTATGAGTTTTCTCCCGTCGCATACCTCAGCCTGGGCAGCGACAGCAGCATCCTGGAGATCAATCTCACCGGGGTGCGTCTGCTGGGCGTGGATCGCAAGCGCCTCCTGCGCAGCCGCTTGCTGGGATTTGTCGCCGCCGAGGATGTGGACAAATGCTATCGCCTCTTTCATATGGATCTGACAACCAGCGCCCATCAGGTGCTGGAGTTGACCCTCAAACGCGACGATGGAACTACGGTTCACGTGCAGATGGATTGCGAATACATGGGCCCGGATGCCCGGCCCATCGTTCTGCGCGCCACGCTCACCGACATCTCCGACCACGTGCGGGCGGAGGCCGAAATCCAGAGGCTGGCCTTTTACGACCCGCTTACCGGTCTGCCCAACCGCCGCCTGTTGTTCGACCGCTGGCAACTGGCCATGGAGCACTCTGCCCGCAGCCGCGATTACGGCGCCATCCTGCTCCTCGACCTGGACGATTTCAAGACTTTGAACGACACCTTCGGCCACCATGTGGGCGACCTGATGCTGTGCGCGATCGCCAATCAGCTTTCCAAATGCGTGCGTACGGAAGACACCGTGGCCCGCCTGGGCGGCGACGAGTTTGTCGTGCTGCTGCAAGGGCTAGGCAAGAATCCCGCCCAGGCCGCCCTGGAGGCTAGAGCGGTGGCCCTCAAACTTTGCACCGCCTTGCAGGCAAACCACCAGCTTCTGGGAAGCGAACATCGCAGCAGCGTCTGTATCGGCATTGCCCTCTTCCATGGCCGGGATGATTCCATCACCGAGGTTCTCAAACACGCCGATTTGGCGCTCTATCGCGCCAAGGCGGCAGGGGGCGGCTCACTGCGCATCTTCGAGCCGGAGATGCAGGCCTATGTGGATGCCAGATCTCGCCTGGAGGACGACCTGCGCCGGGGAATCGAGAGGCAGGAGTTCCGGGTTCATTTCCAGCCGCAATTCAGCGTGCAAGGCAAGCTGTTAGGCGCCGAAGCACTGCTGCGCTGGCAGCATCCCGTCCGCGGCCTGCTCTTGCCGGTGTTTTTCATCTCCATGGCCGAGGAGAAGGGGCTGATCGGCGCGCTGGACCGCATTGCGCTCTCCATCGCCTGCACCCAGTTGAAGACCTGGAGTACGCAGGAGGATTCGGCGCATCTCACCCTCTCGGTCAACATCAGCGCCAGCCAATTCGCCAGCCCGGAATTTGTAGCGCGGACCCTGAAGGACATCGCTCTCAGCGCCATCGATCCCCGCAAGCTGGTGCTGGAAATCACCGAGAGTATGGTGATCGAGAGCCTTGGCGAGGCCCGCGAAAAGATGAATGCGCTCAAAGCCATCGGGCTGAGATTCTCTCTGGACGACTTCGGCATCGGCGGTTCCTCGCTCTCCTATCTGCGGGAACTGCCGCTGGACGAGATCAAGATCGATCGATCCTTTGTCCACAGCATTCTTTGCAACCGCAAGGATGCCGCCATTGCCGCCACCGTCATCGATCTGGGCGCCCGGCTGGGCATGACGGTGGTCGCCGAAGGGGTGGAGACCGAAGAGCAGAAAGTACTGCTTGCCGGTTTGGGATGCACAGCTTTCCAGGGATATTTGTACGGCGAGCCGGTGGCCATCGGCGATCTGATTCTGGACGCGCACGCCATGCAGGCCGCCGTGGACTCCACTCTGCTGGGCGCCCATATCTAGTACCGTGACCGCGTGATGGGGAAAGGATATGGAGGTAGCGCCGGCCTCCCGGCCGGCAGTAGCGCGGACCTCCTCGTCCGCGCTCACCCTTGGCGAATTACCAAGTGACGCGGTCGTAACACGAGCGGAGGAGGCGCTATCACTGCAACCTGGCGTTGCAAAATGGGTTCACCGCGTTGGATGTGGGACGATGGAGAGAGGAAGTCAGCAGTTCCGCGGCGGAATAGAATAGTTACTCGCGAGTGACAGGCGCACCGCGTCGGCGCCCAAAAACCAAACCGGAGACGAACTCCAACCGCATCCGCACTATCGCGCAGGGTGAACTCAGGCAGCGCCGATCACCCCCACAAGGAGCTCCCATGTTCCGAATCCAACTCCTGGCCGCAATCCTGCTGCTTCCGGCAGCAGCCCTGGCCCAGCAGACCGGCCCCGGCGCTGCGCCCGTAACCACCTTCCAACTCAGCAGCCGCCTGGTGAACGTCGACGTAGCGGTGCGCGACGCGCACGGCAACATCCTGCGCGGCCTGACCCAGGAGGACTTCAAGGTTCTGGAAGACGGCAAGCCTCAGACCATCCAGTTCTTCACTGCGCACCGTCTCGAGCCCGCCATCGTGGGGGCCGAGACCGAGACGGGAGGGGAGGCGGCCAGGAACGAGTTCTCCAATGTGACCCACGCGGGTGCCGCCGAGCCCATCACCATCGTGCTCTGCGATCTGCTCAATACCCCCAACGACGATCAGCTCACCGCCCGTCAGCAGATGCTCAAATTCCTCGACGCGCTGCCGCCCGGCGAGCGCATTGTCCTGTTTGCGTTGAGCAATGGATTGCAGATGACCCAGGGGCTCAGCGGCAGCCCGGCGCTGCGCTCGGCCGCCGACAAGATGCTGCGCCCCAGAGACGTTGGCCTCAACGCGTCCAAGACCGAATCCATGATGGACCGCCAAATCGCGGCCAACGCCGCTGCTCAGTTTGGGCGGAGTCCCGCCGCTGCTACAGCGATGGAGAACGCTGAACCCGTCTCCGACTCGCATAACTATGAGGTTCGCGCTCGGTCCACGATCTCCGCGCTGGGCGAGCTGGCCCGCGCAGTGACTGGCTATCCGGGGCGCAAGTGCCTTTATTGGCTGGCGGAAAGTTTTCCGCTCTCCATCGATGTTGCCGGCCCTTCCACCAACAGCAGCCTCACCGGCTCGGCGACCCAGTTCGACACCCGGCTTACGGCCATGCAGGGGCACTTCAGCCAGACTTCGCGCCAGGAGATGCGTACCACGCTCAACCTCCTGGCCAGCGCGCGCATCGCCGTATATCCCACCAGCGTCTTTGGGCTGCCCACACAATCCTCCTCGGCGGCGGTGGGCTCGGCTGTCGAGTTTGCCGCCAATCCCGGCGATCCGCGCGGCGGCTTTTTCACTCTGGCCAACCTGCGCAGCGAGATGGAAGATCTGGCGCAGCAGACTGGAGGCGAGGCGATCTTCGGCAAGAACGACCTGGCCGCCGCCATGCAGCGCACCCACGACGATGCCGCCACCTACTATACCTTGGCTTACAAGCCCAGCAACGCCGACTGGAACGGCCGCTTCCGCAAGATCCAGGTAGAAGCCGCGGGCAGCGGTTCGCTCATCTATCGCCGCGGCTACTTTGCCACGCCCGACGGATCGGCTATCGCTTCCGCTCCGGATCTCGATCATGTCTTGCAGCCGGGCTTTCCCGAGGAGACCGGACTGCGCCTGCACAGCAGGGTTCTCCCCGCCGATCCGCAGCATCCTGGGTTGATGGTCGAGACCACCATCGAGGCCGCGGATGTGGCCTTCTCCACGACCTCCGATGGCCATCACTCCGCCAAACTCCGGGTGCAGATGATCGGCTTCAACGACTCCCAGCAGCAGCCCAAGAGCCTGCCCCAGACCTCCGGGACCTTGAACCTCGACCTCGATCCGCCCCACTATCGGTTCGTTCTCACCGCGGGGGTCGCCTTCCGCCAACAGCTTCCCCTCAAGCCGGGAAAATACCGCGTTTTACTGGGCGTAAGCGACGAGAACAGCCATAAACTGGGAACCCTGGAGATGCCGATCTCCGTGCCTTCCCTTTAGCGCTTTTACACAAAAAAACCACCTGCGTTGCCGGCCCGCGGGGAATGAAGCCGCGTCGGTCGTACCGCCGCAAACTGGCTAACCTGCCTTCTCCGCAACGCGGAGGCTGACCCGCTGCTTTGGTTTTGTTGAACGTGCAGTCTTGTTTCTTGTTAGAAAAACCTCGATGTTCCTGTGCACACGGCAACGCAATCGAACCGTTCCACAAGATCCCGTGCCCCATCCTTGCGCGTTCTCTGCCCAAGGGTGGGAGGCCGCGAACCTCCTTGCTCTTGCGAAAAGACTTCCACCAGCAGCGAGGGCCTGTGCACACAGCCGCAATGGCGTGCGCACAGGCCCCGATCCATCCCTTTGCTGCTACTTGGTCTCTTGCGGCACAACCTTCTCCAACTGCGCCACCTGCTGCTTCATCTGTTCCGCTTCCGGTCCGGGAGGCGTGTACTTCAGGCAGTTGCGCAGGTGGTTCAAGGCCGCCGGATACTCTCCTCTGCCTGCCAGGATCACCGCCAGCAACTGTTCCGTCTTGGGAGCCAGGTGGTTGGGGTCCATGCTCAGCGAGGTCAGGGCGGCGGTCTCGGCTTCGCCGGGGTGACGCAGGTTGTAGTTGCCCACCGCATTGAAATACCAGATCTGCGGTGTGCCGGCCGGGTTCAATTGCAAGGCGTGGTTGGTGGCGTCCACCACATCCTGCCACTTCTTGGCGGTTGCCGAAAGCGAGGCAATGCGCTCGTAGGGCGGAATGTATTTGGGGTCGGCAGCCGCGGACTTGGTGTAGGCGGCCAGCGCGTCTTGCGGCTTGTCGGTCTCTTCCAATCTGCCCAGGTGATACCACGCCTCGGCAAACTGCGCGTCCAGGCTCACCGCCTTTTGCAGATGGCGGCGGGCGCTGTCGAGATGCTTGTCGATCTCGTCGGCATGGCCCTTTTCGAATTCCTTCAGCGCATCCTTGGAAACCGTCTCTGTGCTGCTGCTCAGAATCGATCCCTTGGCCTGTGCATCGGGGCGCAGGGTGATGGTGCCAAG
>Ga0326728_10026950_pt1 | contig 10106 bp, 5 predicted proteins | sample MB3enrmetagenome_FD_207602 | JGI IMG/M metagenome (GOLD analysis project Ga0326728, IMG submission 207602) | Lab enriched peat soil microbial communities from McLean, Ithaca, NY, United States - MB31MN | ecosystem: Environmental > Terrestrial > Soil > Wetlands > Peat | place: USA: New York... | reverse complement strand
CGCGGCGCACGGAAGCGGCGGCAGCGCGACGTCGTGCGATTACTACCTCGAATCCGCGAACGGCTGCCAGGCGCACGGTATGTCGCTGTGGTTCGGCGGCCAGCAGGCGGACCCGCAGGGCGTGATCATCAAGGACGATTCCACGGGATTCCTGGGGTTCGGGCGGAACTCCGTCACAGCCACGTCGATCATCTCCGACACCGTGTGGGGACTCGCCCTGCAGGAGATCTGGTGCAACAGCGGCGGAAACCCGCTGTATGCCTTCATGGCGACGCCGCTGATAGTAGACTACCGCGACGAATCCACGTTTGCCGATTCGCTGGGGATCATCGGCGCCGGCCCGCTGGGCGGGTTCACGGCGTCGATGGTGGTCGCGAACGCCGACGGCTACCGGTACGTGGTGGCGCCCATGGTGGACGGGTTCACCTGGCAGGGATTCCAGGTCAACGGGAATCTGAACGTCACGAAGTATCAGCCGGGGATGGGCCTGCGGTTCGCCATCGGCGACGATCCGGCGAACGCGACGCAGGACTACTTTTCGCTTGGGCAGGGCACGCCGCAGGTCTGGCAGCCGAACAACTACGCGGCGGGCGTGGCGCTGTGCGAGATGCGCATCGTCAAGCCGAGCGCGGTGCAACCGAGTACGCCGGACCAGCACAAGATGACCGTGCCGGTGGATTACGGGCTGTGGGGATGGACGTGGGACCAGAACGGCAACCGGACGGCGGTTCAGGGCCTGGTGAATCCGTTCTGGATCGCGGTCAACATGCTGCTGCGCGCGATGGGGCTGTACGGCGACCCATCCACGGGATCGAACCCGGCTGGCGGGTCCGGCCCGGCGTCGGCGGCCCAACTGGCGGCGTTTGCGTTGCCGTCGCTGGTGGTGGGCAATGGCAGTGGGGCGGCGGAGATCGCGGCGGCGCAGGTGCTGCCGGTGCTTGGCGGCGGGACGATCACCACGTATGTGATGACCGCGGCCGGCGCGGCGCTCCGGCAGTCGCAGATCAACCACAACCCCGATGGAAGCTATTCGTTCCAGTGGTACTCGGGAACCTTCAACCCGCCGTACTCGATGGGGACGCTGAACCTGATTTCGATTGCCAACGCGGTCAGCGACGGGTATGTGACGGCCACTACCTCGGCGGTCACGGAGACGCAGTTCCAGTTTCAGGGCGTGATCAGCAGCCAGAAGCCGTTCCGCGACTGGCTCACCGAGGTACTGAACTGCTGCCTGGGTTTCTACACCTGGGAGTTCGGGAAGCTGAAGCTGGGCTGCCGCATCAACGCCGGCGCCGCGGACGCCTACACGCTCGGGAACACGCTGTTCCAGAGCCTGCGCCTCACGCCCATACAGGCGGCCTTCGAGCACCTGGTGATTTCGTTCGCCGACGTGGCGTATCAATATCAGGCGAACACGGCGGAGTACTGCGACAAGAGCCACGCGGCTTACTACGGCCGCGGCGGGTCGCCGCTCACCAGCCAGATGCACTCGGTGGGGTGCTCGACGCTGAGTCAGGCGCTGCGGATCGCGGCAACGCGCACGCGCGAAGAACTGGGCGGCGTGACGCCGGCGGAATGGCGCGACGCGCGCACGGCGTCCTGGCAGACCACCCTCCTGGGACTGGGCAACGAGGCCGGGCAAGTGGTGTCGATGACCCACCCGGACATTCCGGGGCCGCATGGGGCGTGCAACGTCTCGGGCGCGACGGCGACCTGGGTGAGCGGCGATCCGTGGACTTACGCCGGCTCGGCGGCGGGCGATACGGAACTGGTCAACAAGCAGATCCTGATCGGCGGCGCACAGGTGACGATCACGGCCGTGGCGAGCGACGGCTCGACGATCACGACGTCGCCGGCGCCGCCTAGCGGGAGCGGCCTGGCGTTCCAGGTCATCACCATGTGCTTCCGCGTGCAGCGCTGGAGCCTCAAGAAGGACTGGTCAGTCGAGATCGAGGGACAGACCGTCACGGCGTCGATGTACGACCTGGACGTGGGACCCAAGCCGATGGATGTGGTTCCAGCGCCGATGCCCGCGCTGTTCTACTCCATCCCGCTTGGGCCGGCGTGGGCGCCGTACCAGGTGCAGGCGGCGGCCAACGATGCGCTGTTTCCGGGCGAGTGGACCTTCGATTCCGACCAGGAGTACAGCATCCTGGCTGACGGCACCCAGCAGGCCAGCCTGCTGGTGACCGGGAAGCTGCCGGTGAATGAGTTCAGCGCGACTGGCGCCGGCGCGCCCGGCATCGGATCGATCTCGCAGGCGGCAACGGGCGGCGCGTTGCCGGCCAATACTACGCTGCGTGTGGCCATCTGTGGCATCGATTCCTCCGGGCTGCCATCGGCGCCGTCGAACATCGCCATCATAGGCACCGGGCCAGCCGCGGGTGGCTCCTTCACACTGAATGACGTCACGTGGCCCGCGGTGACGGGCCTGGCGTCGTATGTGCTCTTCGTGGGGACGCAGGATGACCTGATTTGCATGCAGGCGACGGGGGCGTTGACGGCGACGGATGGCGGGACCACTTACACAACCGGGTCGATCACCTTCGGCGGGCAGGTGGCGCGGTCCACGTGGGCGCTGCCCTCGCCCTATGTCAGCCGGGTGCGGCTGAAGGCGAAACTGCTGGTACACGCGGGCGTGGCGGGCATCGGCGTGAACAGCGTGGCGCCCAATACGCTGGTGTGCAACGAACTGGTGGATGCATCCAGCACGCCGTTCAGCCCGGTGGGGCGCCGGCTCTCGATGATCGGAAGGCCAAATGGCAGCACGCCTTTCGCCAGCTTCAAGATCACGGCGTTCGCACCAGCGACGGGGACGATCACGCTGGATCGCGATCCAACCGGAATTGTGCGGGCGGGCGATGCGGTGGTGATTCGCAACCAGGCGGACACGCCGAACAGCGCCACGCCGACCGTGATCAGCGACGCGGGATACAAGAACGTCACCAACGGCTATGGCGGCCTGACGCCGGGGGCGGAGGTGGGCAACCTGATCCGCGTGATTGCGGGGACAGGGCGCGGACAGCCGCCCAGCCAGATCACGGCGAACACGGCGACGCAGTTGACCTTTCAGCCGCCGCTCGTGATGGATGAAACCTCAGTGTGGATTATCGAGGCTCCAACCTGGGCGTTTCAAGCGGATTCCACCAGCATCGACAATGCCGACCCGCTGACGCCGGTGACACTGACCTTGCCCGCGGCCAACTTCCTGGATCAGTCGATGTTGATCGGCGGGTTCACGGTGGATGTGAACGGCAATGAATCTCCCGATGGCGATGGGCCGATCCGCGAGGACTGGATCTATGGCGCCGCGGGCGAGGCCTTCGTGCAGAACTCCACCATCCAAGTCACTTACTAAATGCCTGGAACTGTCTATCCTGGATCGATCAGCCGAAAGATGACCGACAAGCTGGGCGAACACTACTCTGTGCTCGATGCCGGCGCGGTCGGCGATGGCGCGACCGATAACGCCGCGGCCTTCGCGCAAGCTGTGTCGGCGGCCGCGGCGGCCGGAGGCGGCGAGGTGTTCCTGCCCAAGGGCACCTATGTTCTGAATTCGCCGGTTGCGATTTCGGCGGCGGTTTCGAATCTGGCCTTTGTGGGCGATGGCGCCGCGACGGTCATCAAGCGCGGCGCCTCGCTTCCGGCGGGCAAGGGCCTGTTCGATGTCGCAGGCGCAAACATTCAGTTTCGGCACTTCGTAGTGGACGGTGGCGTGACCACGCCGGCGGGCTTGCAGTACGGCACTTTCAGCGACCCGATGGACGCGCGGCTCACCGGCAATACCAGCTTCTGGATTCATGGCGGCGCGCAGAAGATCCGCTTCACCGACGTGACGGTGCAGCACACCGGTGGCTACGCCGTTCTGCTGGACGCCACATCCGGCGCTGACATCGCCGATGTGCGAATTCTCGATTGCACGTTCGAGAACAACCGCCCGCACCTGTTCGGATCGGCAGCGGGCGACCTGAACTACGGCTCCTGGACGGGCGGCATCCACTACCAGGGCGACGGGGCCAACTACGCCGTGCGGAATCTCCTGGTCCGGCACTGCACCTTCCGCCGGAACACCGGGAACTGCGTCTGGGGGCACGCCTATGCCTTCAACAAGCTGCACAGCAACATCGAGGTGAGTGGTTGCTACTTCGAGGACTGCGGCCTGGATGGGGTCGAGACCGCCGCGGTGTCGGGCGGGGTGATCGAGGCGAATCGCTTTCGCCGCATCGGGTACATCTGCACGGACGACACTTCGGCCAGCGTTCCGAAGTTCCTATCGGGTTACTGGGCCTGTGCTCTGGACACTTCCGGCCTGGTTCGCGGCGTGAACTACCAGGGCAACACGTTCATCTCCGTCAACGGCGGCTGCATGGACCTGGACGGATTCGGCCAAGGGACCGTGAGCGGGAACACCTGCATCATTCCGTCGCCGGGAGAGCCGGAATACACGGAAGATTCCATCGCGACCTTTGGCAACGGCAACACGGGCGCCAACTGGGTGTACGGGTGCCAGCCGTCGAACTCGAACAACGTGGCGCTGCCCGGAACGGACATCACGGTGTCCGGCAACACGTTCATCAACATGGGCGGCGGCGCTATCAAAATGTTCGCGGCGCGCAACTGCACCGTCCAGGGGAACAACATCATCCACCCGGCGACGGCGAACTATCCGCCCATCGCGCTGGGGAACATTGGCACGGGGCCGTACCAGCAGGCGACGGGAAATGTCGTCACGGGCAACCAAATCTCCTGGAGTCCCTCGGGCATCGGGCCGGCCATTTTCGAAGACGCTTCCGAGGCCGCCTTCGCGGCGGGCTGCAAGAACTGGGTCGCCGGCAACCGCCTGCAGGGCAACTGCCTGGAGTTTCAGAAGGACCCGAATTCCGCGTCGAGCACGGGTGTGGTGGTGAGCTCGGGCGCCAGCAGCCTCGCGGTGCGGAGCGAGAACATCGTGCAGCGCGAGGGCCTGGGGAACACGGCGGTCTATCGCATCTACCAGAACACCGCGTCGGGCATGGTGGCGTTTTGCTCGCTGTTCGACGTGCTTTCGAATTCCGGCGGCGCTGCCGTGGGCGGACCGCTGTTCAACGTGTCGAACAATGGCGCAGCAGGAACCGGGAGTTTCTCGACGGCGGGTCGCACGACGGCGGTGTTCGACGACGCGGTGCTCACGGGCAAGGTGTACGGCGACAGCTTCCTGGCTCTCACGGACGCGACCTATGTGGCGGCGCAGGCCAACCTATTGCCGGCGTCGATGGGCCTGCTGCGGTACAACTCCGCGACGGGCCAGTTTCTGCAATCGGTGTCGGTGGCATCCGGAGCGCGGGTGTGGGCGCCGCTGGTGAGCGCCGCAGCGGCCGGGAGCAATCAGCAGGTTCAGTACAACGCCAGCGGCTCGTTCGCCGGTTCGGCGGCCTTCACGTGGAACAGCACGGCGCAACTGCTGACTGTCACCGCGGCCAACTCGGGTTCGGCCGGGATCGCGTGCGCCACGGGCTACGTCCAGTCCGATGCGGGCTTCTACGCCACCGTGGGCACGGCGACGTCCTACCAGGCGATCCAGGCTCCTGGCGGAGGCCTTTACGGGCGGTCGCTGCGGGCGATTGCCTACACCCAGGTGGGCAGCAACTCGGGAGCGCCTTCCCTGACCGCAGGGGATGCGTTCCAGCCCGGCGCTCTGTATTTCGACACCGGCGCTTCAGGTTTCAAGTACTACACCGGAAGCGCCTGGAGCAATCTGGTTTCCGCGGCCAGCACGCCCGGCGGGAGCAGCACCCAAGTCCAGTACAACTCCAGCGGCGCATTCGCCGGCGCGGCGGCTCTCACCTGGAACAATTCGGCGCAACTGCTAACCGTTACCGCTGCCAGCGCGAACTCCGCCGGAATCGCGTGCGCGACCGGCTACATCCAGTCCGACGCGGGCTTCTACGCCACCGCGGCAGCGGCCACGTCCTACCAGTCCATCCAAGCTCCGAGTGGAGGCCTCTATGGGCGTTCGCTGCGAGCGACTGCTTACACCCAGGTGGGCAGCAACCTGGGCGCTCCGTCCTTGACCGCCGGGGATGCATTCCAAGCGGGAGCGCTGTACTACGACACCGGCGCCACGGCTTTCAAGTGCTACACCGGGAGCGGCTGGACCAATCTGCTCTCGGCGGGCGGGAGCAATACCCAGGTTCAGTTCAACGCCAGCGGAGCGTTCGCTGGGTCGGCCGCATTTGCCTGGAACAACTCGGCGCAACTGTTGACCGTTACCGCTGCCAGCGCGAGTTCTGCTGGGATCGCGTGCGCCACCGGGTTCGTCCAATCGGACGCGGGCTTCTACGCCACCGCCGCGACAGCGACGTCCTTCCAGTCCATCCAGGCTCCTGGCGGCGGCCTCTATGGGCGGTCACTGCGGGCGATTGCGTACAGCCAAATCGGAAACAGCGCGGGCGCGCCTGCGGTCACTGCGGGCGACGCATTCCAGGCGGGCGCTCTGTACTACGACACGGGTGCGGCGGAATTCAAGTACTTTACCGGGAGCGCCTGGAACAACCTGGTTCCGGCGGCCGCCACGCCCGGCGGGACCAACACCCAGGTTCAGTACAACGCCAGCGGCGCGTTCGCTGGATCGACGGCTTTCACCTGGAACAGCGGTTCTCAGCTCCTGACCGTGGTGGCGCCTAGTACTTCGGTCGCCGGCATTCTCTGTTCCACCGGCTACATCCAATCCGACGCGGGCTTCTATGCCACCGCTGGGACGGCAACGTCCTTCCAGGCGATTCAGGCTCCCGGCGGCGGCCTGTATGGGCGCTCGCTGCGGGCGATTGCCTACAGCCAAATCGGAAACAGCGCGGGCGCGCCCGCGGCCACCGCCGGAGACTCGTTCCAGGCCGGCGCTCTGTACTATGACACTGGCGCCGCGGGATTCAGGTACTTCACTGGGAGCGCCTGGGGCAACCTGGTCCCGGCGGCCGCCACGCCCGGCGGCGGCAACGCCCAGATCCAATTCAACGCCAGCGGCGCCTTCGCGGGGTCGGCGGCCTTCACTTGGAACACCGGCTCTCAGCTCTTGACGGTGGTGGCGGCCAGCAACTCGGTCGCTGGCATTCTCTGTTCCACCGGATACATCCAATCCGACGCCGGCTTTTATGCAACCGCTGCAACCGCAACGTCCTTCCAGTCCATCCAGGCTCCAGGCGGTGGCCTCTACGGACGCTCCCTGCGTGCCATCGCCTACACGCAGATCGGCAATAATTACGGTCTTCCGAGCCTGACCACCGGCGACGCCTACCAACTGGGCGCCATGTACTACGACACCAGCGTCGGCGCCTTCAAAGGCTACACCGGCAGTGGCTGGTTGACGCTCCTATCGGGTTCCTTGGTCAGCACGCTGAACGGCTACTCCGGCGCGTTGACGCTCTCCAGCGGCACCGGCATCTCGGTCTCCGGGCTGACCATCAGCAACACCGGCGTCACCGCCGTATACGCGGGCACGGGAATCAGCGTCAACGCGAACACCGGCGGCCTGACGGTCACCAACACCGGCGTCACGTCGCTTGGCGGTTACACCGGGGCTTGCAGTCTGGGCGCCGGAACCGGCGTCTCGATTTCCGGCCTCACGATATCGATCGGGCAAGCGGTCGGCACCGGTAGCGCCGTTACGTTCTACTCGCTGGTGACTTCCGCGGGGATGCAGATCAACCAGAACGGAGGGTACGGCCTGTACTTGCCGAGCTCTTACGTGTACGCCAACGGGCTGAACTCGTTCAACAGCGCCTGGAACGGCATTCAATCCTCGGGCGGCGTGTCGGCGAGCAGCGGATTCTATATGTCCAATGGCACGCAGGTGATCAACAGTTCCGGGGTCTTCGTCGGCCCAAGCGGCATAAACGTGGGCAGCGCGGGGATCTCCTGCGGAGCCTACGCCATCAATGGCGGCTATTACGGGGCCACGTTCACCTTCCAGGACCTTGCCGGGACGACGCACAGCGTCAAGGGCGGCATCCTTTTGTACTGAGCAGTAACATCCCACTTCGCAACAAACCAAAACAGAAAGAGAGAAGACGATGAAAACGCTATTCAACATCCAGGTGCGGAAGGCCGATGGGTCCTTCCTGCAGAAGAACGTCCAGGCGGCCGACGCCGCTGGCAGGGTCGCCGCCGTGGTCGCCATCGAGGCCGTCCTGGTGGCGGCTGGCGCCGGCGCGGTGTTCCAGTCGGCGAACGTGCTCGGGTCCGTGGATCTCGATGCCACGACTGCGGCCTAAAACCATGGCGAAACTCACCCTCACCATGATGCAACGCCTCAACCTGGACGCTCTGCTGAGCGTCCAGCGGGGCAGTCTCGACGATCTCTTCACGCTGCATGACATCCGCGAGAAGATCAAGGTGCCGCGCGGGCTGCGCGAGCAGTATGTGAAGTACCTACCGGACGGCCGCGTCCTGGTTGATGAGCAGGCGGTGGAGTTGGCCGAGCCGGCGGAGATCGACTTCGAGAAAGAGGAGGTCCGCCGGCTTCAGCGGCTTCTGAAAGAATGGACCAACTTCGCCGAGGGCGATGTGTCCTGGGTGGTTCCCCTGAAGAAGCAACTCGACGGGCCGATCCTCTAACCGCGCCAGACCAGCGCTAACTCAATCCACAACTGGAGACGCTCCACCATGCCCTACGCACGTAGCCTCAACTTTGTCGGGACCGTTCAGCACACCCTGGTGCGCGCTGACGGTTCCCGGCAGGTCTTCGCCCCCGACGCCCGGGCGCTCGCCAAACCGGTTGAGTGGTACCGCGAGGTCTGGGGACGCCTCCGAAAATGCATCCCCTTCTTCGCCGCCATGTCCTTCGCGGCGTTCCTGCACTGGATCATGGGAAAGCCGCAGTATGGCGCGCAGTTCGCCATCATTACCATACCGGGCATCGACTACCTGGCCGCCGCATTCGCCAGCAACACCAACCCGATCGCCAACTTCAACCACCACTCCTACGGCACGGGAGACGTGCACGGCGCGACCAACCCGATCGCCTCCGCCACCAACACCACGCCCATCGTGGTCACGCGTAACGGGCACAGCTTCAATAACGCGGACATCGTCAAGGTGGGCGGTGAAACCGTCATGACGGCCATCAACGGCATCTGGCAGGTCGGGGCGGTTACTGCGAACACCTACACGTTGCTGGGCTCCGCTGGGAACGGCGTGCTGGGCGGCTCGCCGGTCGATCAGCTTCTCAACGGCCAGGCGGACACCGCACTGACGGCGGAAGTCGTCGGGATCAGCCGAGGGACCGGAACGCAGAGCAACCCGAGTCCTAACACTTACAAGACCACCGCGACGGTGTCGTTCCTGGGGGCTCCGACGCCGCAGACCATCGTCGAGTGGGGTCTGTTCAGCGCCGCAAGTGGCGGCACGCTCTGGGACCGGCGGTGGATGAACACCGCCAACGCGCCCAACATCACGGCCACTGCTGCGCTGGCTGCTGCCCCCATCACCATCACCAGCCAAGGCGACTCGATCAACACGACCTATACGCTGACCTGCAACGCGGGTGGTTCGTAGGTCTGGTTGCGGAGCGGCTAACTCATGCTTCGTCCACCGGGGAACACCTACACGTTCAGCCCTGCGGCTTCGATGCTCCGGTTCTCCAGCCTGCCATTTGCGCGGATGGCGGGCAAAGTGGCGGGCGGGGGGAACGCTCTCATGGGCGCGGGCGCCACGCGAGCGACGAGCCGACAGCCTGTCGCGGCCGAGCTGCCAGTGTTCGGCGGGGCAACGCCGCGCTCAATCAGCCGGGCGTTGGTCGCGGTACTGAACTTCCTCAGCGGCCTGATGCCCAAGCCGCCGGCGCCGGTGGCTTACTGCGATGCCACTGCGTCGGTGGTTGCCGCCGTCACGGCCACGGCAACGGTCGCAGCGAAACCGACGCCCACCGCACAGGTGATTCCATGCTGACTCCGATCCCGCTCGACATTTACATCGGCGAGTTCAAGCTGTTCCTGGTCACGGTGACGGTGAGTGGTGCGCCGGTGTCGCTCGATGGATGCGTCCTGATCTGGACGCTCAAGAAGAACCCGAATACGCCGGACCCTGGCTTGATTCAGAAGCGTAGCGACACCACACCACCGGGCATTGCGATT
>Ga0326728_10026949_pt1 | contig 10107 bp, 5 predicted proteins | sample MB3enrmetagenome_FD_207602 | JGI IMG/M metagenome (GOLD analysis project Ga0326728, IMG submission 207602) | Lab enriched peat soil microbial communities from McLean, Ithaca, NY, United States - MB31MN | ecosystem: Environmental > Terrestrial > Soil > Wetlands > Peat | place: USA: New York... | reverse complement strand
CGCGTGGGCCTTGAACACGCCGCCGTTTGGCAAGACGTGGGTCGGCCGCGCGGGCCCGCCCGGCGATGCCCCATGCGCGCCCAGGAATGCCGCCAGGTGCCGGGTGACAGCCGTGTCGGCCTCGTAGGGCAGGCCGAGTTCGCGGAAACCGGCCGCCGGCCGCCGCGCCGGCCGGTCGCCAGCCGCGCAGGACGGAAAGAAACCGTCCAAGAGCAACCCGGCGACCTCGCGGCGGTCGACCTCGATCGACGTGGTGCCGCCGATCAGGCGACTGCCCCGGCCCAGCACGGCAATGGCCTGCTTGGGATTCGCCTCCGCGTCCCCTCGCCCCGCGTGGGAGAGGGACCCAGAGGGTGCCCCGGGTGAGGGGGCCAGCAGCGTCTCCTTGGCCGCGCGGCAGGAGTGCCAGAGGGCGATCGACTGCCACGGGTCGAGCTGGACCCCCTTTTCGGCGAAGCGGCCGGCGGTGAAATGGGCCAGCGCCAGGTCCATGTTGTCGCCGCCGACCAAGAGGTGGTTGCCGACGGCCATGCGGCGCAGCACCAACTCGCCGGCCTCCTCGGCCACGGCCACCAGCGTCAGGTCGGTCGTGCCGCCGCCCACGTCGCAGACCAACAGCACGTCGCCCAACGTGAGCGCCTGTCGCCACTGTTCGCCCCGCGCAGCCAGCCAGGCGTAGACCGCGGCTTGCGGTTCTTCCAGGAGCACAACGTCCTGGGGCAGGCCGGCGGCCAGCGCGGCCTCGCGGGTCAGCTCGCGGGCGCTGGCGTCGAACGAGGCGGGCACGGTGAGCACGACCTTTTGCGCGGCGGCCGGGGCATCGGGAAAAGCCGTCTCCCACGCCGCCACGAGGTGCTCCAGATAGCGCTGCGAAGCGGTCAGGGGAGAAATCTTCGGCACGCTGGCCGGCGCGCCCCACGGCAGGATCGGCTGGCGGCGGTCCACGCGGCTGTAGGCCAGCCAGGACTTGGCCGCGCCGACGGTGCGCTCGGGGGCCTCGGCCGCGAGCCGCCGCGCGACCTCGCCCACGGCATAGGTCCTGCCCGCCGCCCAAGGCAGATCCAGCGCCCCGCCGCCCGAGTGCTCCTGCCCCGCCAGGTACGCAAACGACGGCAGCGTGGTCCGCGACTCGACCGTGCCGGCCGCTACCAGTTGCGGGATGGGCAGGATCGCGATTGCCGGCTGTTGGGCCTCCAAGGGCGCGTAGGCCAGCACGCTGTTGGTGGTTCCCAGATCGATGCCGATAACGTAATGGGCGCTCATGCTGAAACCGCAGGCGGCTGGTCCCCTGCCCTCTCGATCTCGACTTCGACGGGGGCGACGACCCGCGCCGCACCGTCCGTGCCCGACCACACCGGCAGTTGGCACGTCGTGGCCTCCCAGCCGTGGTGGATCACTATGCCCCGATACGGTGGCGTACCGGCCACGCTGCCCACCAGCCGCCAATGCCCGGCGTCGAAGCCTGCCGGGACCTCCACCGGGCTGCCCTCCGCTTGGGCGACGATCGGACGCAGCGCCAGCAGTCGTTCGAGGACTTTTCCGCAATCGCGGTGGACCTGGCGGACCGCGGCGCCGATTTGGGCGTCGGTATAGCCCTCCAGCGGCTCCTTGATGAAGTCCACCAGGCGGGCCTCGCGCTGCAAGGCGGCCAGCAGCGAGACGGCCTCGCTGCGGGCAGCCCGCGGCGGCGGTTTGGCGGGGGCGGTGGGCTTGGCCTGCGGCGGGGGCGACGGCCTCGGCAGCGGCTCACCCCGCCGCCGGGCAATCGCCTCCTCGATCGCGCGGGCCGCCGCCGAGCTGAACAAAACCAAGCAGAATGCCCGGATCGCAAGCCAGAGTCGCCGCATCGTACCGTCCTCCTTCAGATTGTAACTTCTTCCATTATCGCCACTTCCGGCCGGCGCTGGAATCCGTTTCGGGGAGGCCGGGTCCCACCCGAACGGCCGGCGGATATCCCCGTCGCCTTGCAACCCAATCTTCGGGTATACTGAAAACGTCGCGCCGAAGAGGCTCCCCTCGACTGCCAGGCAGACGATAAGAGGATATACAAGGTACCCTTGATACGGCAACTGGGCAATAATTGGTTAGCGGCCCCTTTCAGGTGGCTCCATGAGCAGTATTGAACAGCCGGTCGACGCCCAGTTGATCGAGCAGACGAAGCGGCAGATCCAGTCGCTGGTGTCCGAGATCGGGCAGTTGGCGGAACGGACCGTTGCGCCGGGGGAGTTCTACCCGGAGTTTCTCAACCGCGTGGTGAGCGCGCTTGCGGCCATTGGGGGGGTCGTCTGGACAACCAACGAGCAGGGGCAGTTGGCCCTTCAGTACCAGATCAATCTTCAGCAAACCCGCCTGGCCGAGGACGAGGAGGGCCAGCGGCGGCACAGCCGGCTGTTGTACAAGGCCCTGGCGGATGGGCAGGGGATGCTCGTCCCGCCGCACTCGGGCTCGGGTGACAAAGACGAGGCGGGCAACCCCACCGAATTCCTGCTGGTGATCGGCCCGCTGGGGACCGACCTGGAGAAGGTCGGCCTGGTGGAGGTCTTCCAGCGGAGCGATACGGCGGCGAACGTCCAGGAGGGCTATCTGCGGTTCCTGCTGCAGATGTGCAAGCTGGCCGCCGGCTTCCTGAAGAGCCACCAGTTGCGGCATTTATCGGACCGCCAGGTGCTATGGTCGCGGCTGGAGGAGTTCGCGCGGGGGGTCCATGCCTCGCTGGAGCCGACCCAGACGGCCTACACGATCGCCAACGAGGGCCGCCGCTTGATCGAGTGCGACCGCGTCAGCGTGGCCATCCGCCGCGGCAATCGCTGCACGATCGAGGCGGTCAGCGGCCAGGACGTGTTCGACAAGCGGTCCAACACCGTGCGGCTGTTGGGCCGGCTGGCCACGGCGGTAGTGGCCACCGGCGACCCCGTGTGGTACGCCGGCGACACTCGCGATCTGGCGCCGCAAGTCGAGGACGCCCTCCAGGAATACGTGGACGAAGCGCATTCGAAGATGATCGCGGTGCTGCCGCTGGGGCGGCCGAAGCCGGACCACGAGGCCGAGCCGGACGAGCGCGAGGCCGCCGAGCCGCCCATCGGCGCGCTGGTGGTCGAACAGATCGAGGACAACCGCGTGGCCCCCGCGCTGACGCAGCGGATCGAGGTCGTCTGCCGGCACAGCTCCAGCGCGCTGGCCAACGCCATGGAGCACCAGGGCCTTTTCCTGATGCCGCTGTGGCGGATGATCGGCAAGAGCCGGGTGCTGGTCAAGGCGCGGACCTTGCCCAAGACATTGATGGTTGCCGGCGGGGTGCTGGCGGTGCTGCTGGTGATGCTGGTTTGGCCGGCCCGCTTCGAGCTGTACTCCAAGGGGACGTTGGAGCCGGTCGAGCGCCAAGACGTGTTCGCCGCGGTGGACGGCGAGGTGGTGCAAATCGGCGAGCCGGGGCACCCCATCGAGCATGGCACGCAGGTCCGCCGAGGGCAATTGTTGGTCAAGCTTCGCAACAGCCAGGTTGAGGTGGAGCGGGCGAAGATCGAGGGGGATCGGGATGTGGCCCGGCAGCGGGTCCGGAGCCTGCAGCAATTGCTGGACAACCGCAGTTTGCGCCAGGACGAGCAGCAGCGGGTACTGGGCGACCTGGCCGAGGCCCGCGTAACCCTCCGCAGCCTCGATGCGCAGTTGGAGCTTTACAAGAAGAAGATGGCCGACCTGGAGGTCCGCAGCCCGATCGGCGGCCTGGTAGTGACCTGGGACCTGGAGAACCGGCTGCTGCACCGGCCGGTGCAGCGCGGCCAGATCCTGCTGCGGGTGGCCGATCCCGACGGCCCCTGGCAGTTGGAACTCCACATGCCCGAGGACCGCATGGGCCACGTCGCGCGGGCCCAGCAGGCCATCGAGCCGGCGCTGCCGGTTTCCTACATGCTGGCCACGCACCCCGGCACGACCCGGCAAGGGACGGTGGAAGAGGTCGCGCAGGGCGTCGACATTCGCACGGCCGAGGAGGGCCCCACCGCGCTGATCAAGGTGAAGATGGACCGCGACGACGTGGCGGACGCCGACCGGCGGCCCGGCGCGACGGTCAACGCGAAGGTTTACTGCGGCCGGCGGTCGCTGGCCTACGTATGGTTCCACGACCTGGTGGCATTCGTCCAGTCGCGGATATTGTTCCGCCTGTGAGCGGCGGAGTTGTCAGTTATCAGTTGTCAGTTGTCAGTTAGTGGCTGAGGTGGAAACCGAAGACTGAAAACTGATAACTGAAAAGGAGGAATTGTCGATGTGCTTCAGCGCACTCGTGCTCGTGGCCGCCTTGGCGCCGGCGCAGGCGGCCACGCCCCTGCCCGCCACCGCCGAGTTGTCCAACTGCCTGGTCGCGCTGATTGAAGAAGCGCAGGTGCCGGCGCAGGAGGCAGGCGTGCTGAAGAAGATTCTGGTACACGAGGGCCAGGCCGTCGAGGCCGACGAATTGTTGGCACAGATCGACGACGCCAAGGCGCAGATGGAGCTGCTCGTGGCCGCGGCGAAGCACAAGGTGGCCCAGGAGAAGGCCGGCGACGACATCAACATCCGCTATGCGCAGGCGGCCTGCGAGACCGCCAAGGCGGAATACGCCTTCAATCTGGACGCCAACAAGCGGCAGCCCGGCTCGGTGCCCCAGGTCCGCATGAACGAGCTGTGGCTGAAGTGCAAGGAGACCGAGCTCTCGATCGACAAGGCGAAGCTGGAGTGGCGGGTGGCGGGGCACGAGGCGGAGGCCGCCAAGGCCGAGGCCGACGCCGCCCGCGAGAACATCCGCCGCCGCCGCATCCAGTCGCCCCTGGCCGGCGTGGTCGTCGTGCTGCAGCGCCACGAAGGGGAATGGGTTACACCGGGCGACCCGGTGCTCCGCGTCATCCGCGTGGACCGGCTGTGGGTCGAGGGATACCTGAGCGCCTCGGAGCTCAGCCGTGCCGAAGTCGAGGGCCGTCCGGTCACGGTCGTTGTCGAATTGCCGCGGGGACGGCGGGTTTCGCTGGCCGGCAAGGTCGTCTTCGCCAATCCCACCACCGACGCCGGGGGCAAGTTCCTGATCCGTGCCGAGGTTGCCAACCAGAAGATCGGCGGCCACTGGCTGCTGAATCCGGGCATGAACGCCAGCAGCATGTCGATTGCGCTGAAATAATAAGGCTCCCCTCTCCTTTGCGGAGAGGGGCAGGGAGTGAGGGCGAAGCGCCGCTTGGGCGAGCCCTCACCCGAGCCCTCTCCCGGAGGGAGAGGGGACATCATCGATGGTCACCCTCCACGACAGTCTTCTTTCCAGCTCCGCCCGAAAGCTCGCGCTGCGGAAACGGCCGGACCTCAGCGCCCGCCGCCACCACTACCTGGGCCGCAGCTACTGGATCGTGAAGGACCCGATCGGGCTGAACTACTACCGCTTCCAGGAGGAGGAGTTCGCGATCCTCGAGATGCTCGACGGGCAGACGAGCATGGACGAGATCAAGGAGCGCTTCGAGGCCGAGTTCCCGCCGCAGAAGATCACGCTCGACGAGCTGCAGCAGTTCCTGGGGATGCTGCACCGCAGCGGGCTGGTGATCGCCGCCGTGGGAGGCCAGGGCCAGCAGCTCTTGCGGCGCCGCAGGGAACGCCGCCGCAAGGAGCTCCTGCAGGCGCTGGCCAATATCTTGTGCATCCGCTTCAAGGGCTTCGACCCCGAGCGGTTCCTGAGCTGGCTCTACCCGAAAGTCCGCTGGTTCTTCACGCCGGTCGCGGTGACGCTCTGCCTGCTCTTGATTCTCTCGGCCGTCGGCCAGGTGGCGGTGCAGTTCGCCACCTTCCGCTCGCGCCTGCCGGCGTTCCACGAGTTTTTCAACTTCTACAACGCCCTCTGGTTGTCGGTGGTGCTGGGCGTGATCAAGGTCCTGCACGAGTTCGGGCACGGCCTGACCTGCAAGCACTTCGGCGGCGAGTGCCACGAGATGGGCGTTATGATCCTGGTGCTGACGCCCTGCCTCTATTGCAACGTATCCGATTCCTGGATGCTGCCAAACAAGTGGCACCGCGCGGCCATCGGCGCCGGCGGGATGTACGTCGAGCTCGTGCTGGCCGCGGTGGCTACCTGGATCTGGTGGGTGACCCAGCCGGGCCTGTTGAACCACGTCTGCCTGAATATCATGTTCGTGGCCTCCGTCACCACGATCGTTTTCAACGCCAACCCCCTGTTGCGCTACGACGGCTACTACATCCTGGCCGACGTGACCGAGATCCCCAACCTGCGGCAGAAGGCCACCTCGATCCTCAGCCGCAAGGCGAGCGAGTGGCTGCTGGGCATGGAGCCGCCCGACGACCCCTTCCTCCCCGAGCGGAACCAGGTCTTCTTCGCCCTGTATTCCGTCGCCGCTACCGTCTATCGTTGGGTGGTGCTCGCCTCGATCCTTCTCTTCCTGCACCACTTCTTCAAACAGTACCACGTGGAGAGGATCGGCCACATGATCGCCATCGCCTCGCTGTGGGGCCTGGTGGTGATGCCGCTGTACCAGGTGGGCAAGTTCTTCTATGTCCCCGGGAGGCTCGAACAAGTGAAAAAACCGCGCATGTATGCGAGCTTGGCCGGGCTGACCGGGCTGCTGGCGGCCGTGGCTCTGGTGCCGCTGCCGCACACGGTCCCGGCCAGCATGGAGATTCAACCCAGCGGGGCCGACCCGGTGTACGTGGACACGGCCGAGGGGGGGCGGCTGGCGGAAATCTGCGTCACTGCGGACCAGAAAGTCCGCGCCGGCGCCGTGCTGGCCCGGCTACAAAACCATGACCTGGAGCTGGAGATCGCGCAGAAGGAGGCGAAGCTCGCCCAGTACGACATCCAGCTCGAGAACCTGCACCGCGCGAGCTCGAGCGACCCGCGGGCGGCCAGCGAGATGCCCCAGGTCGAGGAGGCCCGCAAGGCCGCGCTCGAGCAACTCCGCCAGAAGCGCGAGGAGCTCGCTCGCCTGGTGCTGGTGGCGCGCCGCGCCGGCAGCGTTCTGCCGCCTCCCATGACCCCGCCGCCCCACGTCGATGAGCTGGAGGGTCAACTGGCCCCCTGGAGCGGAACGCCCCTGGAGCCGCGGAACCTCGGCGCCTTCTTGAAAGAGGGCGTCATGTTCTGCCAGATTGGCAATCCTCGCAAACTGGAAGCGATTCTCGTGGTCGACCAGGGCGACATCGACTTCGTGTGCGACGGCCAGCAGGTGGACCTGAAGCTCGACGAGCTGCCGCACGACACCCTGCAAGGGGAAATCAAGGGGGAGCCCTCCCTCTCGAACCTCAAGATCACCCCCCAGCGGCTTTCCACCAAGGCCGGCGGCGACCTGGCCAGCCAGAGCGAGCCGGGCAGCGGCGTCGAGCGTCCGCAGAGCACCTCCTACCAGGTCCGCGTGCCGCTGGACGACCCCGAGGGCGTGCTGCGGCTGGGGCTCCGCGGCCGGGCCAAGATCCACACCGACCCCATGTCGCTGGGCGCCCGCTTGTGGCGCCTCGTGATGCACACCTTCAACTTCAAGTTGTAATCTCCCCTCGTCCACTGGGAGAGGGGACCGGGGAGATGTACTCCCATTCCTGCAGCGTTTCCTCCGCTTCCTCGCCGCCCAGCCACACCAGGGCGGCTGCGTCTCCGATGCCCTCGATCCAGGCCATCCCCACCCGCCGCCGCTGGGCCCACGGCGCCACGACCACCAGCCGCTTGGCCCCCAACAGCCCGCCGGGATGCAGGCTGTAATACCAGTCGAGGTAACTGGTGGTCCGATAGCACTCGGCCAGCAGGCTCTCCAGCAGCTCGGGCGTCACGCGGCGGGGATCGCCGCGGGGCTCCAAGACCACCTGCAGCGTCGTGTGGGGATTGTCGGCCAGCACGCGGGCGACCCAGGCCGCCGCTTCCCTCTGCCGCGCGGCGAAATCCGCCGAGCGGAGCCAAAGCGTGAAGGCCTGCGCCCGCCGCTCCGCCGCGGGCCACACGTCCTCCGCCACGCAGGGCCCGTCCAGTTCCACCACGCCGCGGTCGATCACCGGCCCACCGGACCAGCCCTCACCCCCTGCCCCTCTCCCAGAGGGAGAGGGGAGCAATCGTTGCCCAGCCTCCAGCCACGGTGAAGGCAAGGCGTCGAACTCGATGCCGAAAGCCTGCTGGGCCTCCTCCATCAACCGGTACATCTGCTCGATGTCCAGGGTCGGCGTCCGCAGCACGTAGTAGGGCGGCCGCGGCTGGTACTCCAGCCCCAACCGCCGCGCCTGCCGGCGAAACGCCGTGCCGGGCAGGATCGAGAGGTTGAACACCTGCAACTCGCCGAGCGGCCGCACGCGAGCGAGGTACTCGATGCCGCGGCGGACCGAGTCGACTGTGTCGCCGGGCAGCCCCAGGATCAGGTCGACCCGGACCGAGATGCCCTCGTCCAGCAGGGCCCTCGCCCCGCGCTCGAAGGCCGCCAGGTCGAGCCGCCGGCCCATCAGCCGCTGCGTCCCCGGGTCGATCGACTGCAAGCCGACCTCGACCTCCTTGAAATTGGCTTCGCGCATCGCGCGGGCGGTCTCGGGGCCGATCCCCTCGGCACGCAACTCGGCGGAATAAGTCCACTGCCGCCGGGGATTGCCGTGCGCCAGCAGGTCCAGCAGTTGCGGGAAGTCGGGCCGCTGGTTCAGCGTGGGGTCCAGCAGGACCACTTCCGCCACCCCACGCTCGGCGGCATGGCCCAGACAGGCGGAAATCTGCCCGGGCGACAGGCTGTACACGCCGCGGTAGTTCTTCGGGTAATAGCAGTATCGGCAGCGGTAGCGGCAGCCGCGGGCGGTCTCCAGCAGCAGCATCTCGTCTTGGGCCGCGTCGAGGATGCCTTCCAGATAGGGCGAGGAGATGGCATCCAGGCTGCCCAGTGGGGCCCGTTGCGGCGGCGGAGGCCCGCCACGCTGCCACAGGCCGGCGATGGCCGGAAGCGGCGCCTGCCTTTCCTGGTCAGCCAAACCCCGCAAGGCCGCGAGCAACTCGACGAACGTCGCCTCCCCTTCCCCGAAAACGGCAAAATCCACCGCCGGCGCGCCCAGCACCCAGCGATTATCGGGCGTGATCTCCGGGCCGCCCAGGAGCACGCACATCTCTGGCCGGGCCTCTTTCAGCCGCCCGGCGATCCACAGCGTCCGCTCGACATTCCACAGGTAGCAGGTGAAGCCGACCAGCTTCGGCCCGCGCCGCAGAATCTCCCGGACCAGCCCCTGATCGCCCAGCGTACTGGCCAGGGCGGCGGGCAGGATCTCGATGCGAAAGGAGTCTTCCAGGCCGCGGCGGCGGGCCAGCAGTTTCAAACACCCTGCAGCCAGCGGCACGTTGCCGCGGATCGGCTGCGGGGCACCCCCCGGCCCCGGCGGCGGAATCGGAAGCTGAACCAGCAGGACCAGCGGGCGACGCGGCAAGCGATTACTTCCCCATCTTCCGCAAGTTTTCCAAACACTGCTTCACGCTGTCCAGCGGCGGGCCGGCGTAGGCCTCTTGCTCCACGATGTACCACTGCGTGCCGGCCGTGGTCTCGCAGATGCGGAAGAGTTCCTTCCACGGCACGGTCCCTTCACCGATGGTGGCCCCGGGCTTGCCGCCGAATTCCTTGATGTGAATGGTCAGGCAGCGGCCGGGGAACTTCTTGAGCACCGCCAGCGGATCGCCGCCGCCGCCCAGGCAGTTGCCCACGTCCAGTTGCATGACCACGTCCGGGCCGGCGCTGCTGAACAAGCGGTCCCAGACGGTCTGGCCGTCGATCTTGTGGAAGTCGCCGCCGTGGGAGTGATAACCCACGTGCATGCCTTCCGGCTTGACCTTTTCGGCCAGCTCGGTCAGCAGCTTGGCCGTGTCCTGGATGGCCTCGACGGAACCCATGTACTTCTTGCCGTCCAGCCAGGGCACGATCAGGAAGGGGTTGCCCAGCGTGCGGTTCAGCTCGACGGTCGCTTTCAGGCGGTCGCCCAAAAGCGTGTCGAGGCCGGTGTGCGTGCCGCAGCACTTCCGCCCGTTCTGGTCGAGTATCTTGCGGAGCTGCTCGGCCGTCTTGCCGCAGTAGCCGGCGAACTCGACGCCCTGGTAGCCCATCTGGGCCACAGCGGCCAGCGTGCCCGGCACGTCCTTGCCGATAA
>Ga0326728_10026948_pt1 | contig 10107 bp, 8 predicted proteins | sample MB3enrmetagenome_FD_207602 | JGI IMG/M metagenome (GOLD analysis project Ga0326728, IMG submission 207602) | Lab enriched peat soil microbial communities from McLean, Ithaca, NY, United States - MB31MN | ecosystem: Environmental > Terrestrial > Soil > Wetlands > Peat | place: USA: New York... | reverse complement strand
GTGCGTGGAGGAAATTGCGCAGGTCGGCGACGGTGGTATCGGTGAGGATCCACCACTCGTTGGGATAGAGCGCTTTGGCCTGCTTGAACCAGCGTTCCCGGACGCTCTTGTTCTTCCAGTAGGGAAGTATGTCCTCGCGCAGTTCCCGCTTCTGTTCGTCGGTGATCTCCCAAGGATCGTATTCCCGGGTATTGAACGTGTCGATCTCGACCGGATTTTGCAACCACCCCGTCATGGGGGGCCGGATGCTCATGGAGCGCAACTTGCTGCCCGGTTGTCCCACAATCAACTCGTCGGGCATAATGACCGGCGGCATAGTGGCCAGAACCTCGCGGATGCCGAGGCCACGGCGCAGGATCTCCGGGTCGCCTTCGGTTTCCTTGTAGACTTTGGTGTAAGCCTCGATTCCTTCCAGGCAGATAGAAGGCCGCGCCGCATGGAACTGCGCGCTTAAACGCTTGACCCGATCGGTTGAGCCAATCGCCACCACCTTGCCCGATCGCCATTCCCTGGTTTCACGCATCGTCAGTGTCGCTGCTGTGCTCATCGTGCGTCTTCCTTTCCATCGCTCATAGAAGTACTGTTCACTTCTGGATTACGGAGATCTGGGTTTTACCGGTTGCCGGTACGCTGGGCCTCTGCTCTGCACCGCCGATTCGGCGGTGGCTTCCGCACATCCAAGCGGTTATCTGGCGCCCACATAGACCTGCGAGCCCGCGCCTTCATAACTGCATTTCACTCCCGATTTCTCGATCAGTTCCTTGAGGGCAATCATTTCCGTCTCGGAGCTGGGAACGAGCTCGGGAAGTGAATATTCCATTCCCAGATTCTGATACTTTCCCAGAGCGAGGCTGTGATAGCGCAACAGCTCAACTTCACTGGCTGCCGGCATATGCTGTTTTACGAAATCGGCAATCGCGGTAATGCTCGCCTCGGAATCATTAAAGCCCGGGATGACCGGCACCCGCACCGTCAGATGGGTTTCCTGTCCCTGGATGGCGTGGGAGAGCTTCTCACAATTCTCGAGGATCAATTCGTTGGAACACCCCGTACCCGCTTTGTGCGCACAAGGATCCACGCTTTTGAGATCGCAAAAAATCCAATCGGAGGAGGCCACAATTTCTTTCAACTCGTCCCATGGACCACAGGCGCTGGTCTCAATTGCGGTGTTGATGCCAATGCTCTTGCAGGTTTGCAAAATATTCTTGGTGAACTTCGGCTGGGTCAGCGGTTCACCCCCGCCAATGGTGATGCCGCCTCCCGAGGTAAAGTAAAAGCTCCGGTCTTTCTCCACCTCCTTGACGACCTCATCCACTGTCATCGACTTGCCCTTGATTTCCCGGGCAGAAAAAAGGCACTCCTCGACGCATGCCCCACAGGTGACACAAAGATCCCGGGTAAGAATCATCTTGCCGTCGACAATCACATTGCCATGACGGAGGCAGGCCTCGATGCAGCGTCCGCATAAACGGCATTTTGTCCCCAGGTAATACAACTGGGGTTCATGTTTTTGCCCTTCGGGATTGGCGCACCATTGACACCGCAGCGGACAGCCTTTCAGCAATACCAGCGTGCGTATTCCCGGCCCGTCATGAATTTGGTAACGCTGGATATTAAATACCATCCCAGTTTCGCCGTTGCCCAACTTGGAAATCTCCTCTCGAAACTCCGCAGACACCGTTACCCAGGTCGCCCGTTACAGCGCACTCCGTCCTTTGTGAGCCGACTTTCGTTAGGATTTATCGTCTGCTGAAGGAGGAACAGCGGCAAAGTACACGAACGGCTACGAACCGTCCAATCGTTTGATCGGATGGAATCAATTGGAATACCCAATTATCTTAATAAGTCATGCCTATGCCTTAATCCCTTTGGGCAGAGTCGCGTCTAAGGTCGATCCAGATGCGAGGTCAATCAACACTCTTGGTTGACATTTCGGGTGAGAAGTTGTACGGGACGCAAGAGGGCCTCGAGTCCATACGCCGTAACGCGTTGATTGATAAGAGCTTCCGGGGCGAGTCTCCGTTTTCTGGTTCCATTTTCCAGACCGCACTGCGACCGAACTGGAAACTGGAAACTCGAAACTGCAAACTGGAGGCGGCGACCGCGCCAGAAAACGGTGTGGCCGCCTTGCTGGATTTGAACTATGCTTTCGAGGCGGATAAAACTCGACAATCAGGAGTACCAAGCGGGTTCTACCGACGAGTGGCCGGGAAAGGAGTGAAAGGGCCGTGGCAAGGGGCTCCCGGTGAGATAAATGCATTAAATGCATTCTGTACGCTGGTCCACAGACGCTGATCCAGGCTCCAACGTCAGCCCTGCCTAGCTCGACCATAAGGCTATGGAGTTACGTCACCTGCGGTACTTTGTCCGGGCCGCTGAGCTTCTCCACTTCACCCGCGCAGCGGATTCGCTGCATGTTTCCCAGCCCACGCTCTCCAGCCACATCCAGCAACTGGAAGAAGAGCTGGGCTGTCCGCTGTTTGATCGCGTCGGCCGCCGGGTTCGTTTGACCGCCGCCGGCCAGATCCTGCTTCCCCACGCCCGGGCTGCGACCCGCGAAGTCGAGCTCAGCAAAGAGGAGATTGCGGAATTGCAGGGACTGCTCCGTGGCAGTCTCCGCGTCGGCACCACCTATGTCTTCAGTGAGTATCTGGTGCCATTGTCGCTGGCGGCTTATATGACCGCTTATCCGGATATCCATGTCCTGATCAATTGGGCCACTTCCCTGGAAATTGAACAGGATCTGCTGACTGGGGCAATTGATCTCGGACTTGCTTTTCTCCCGGCTGAATCCGATGAACTCGAAGCGGAGCCGTTGTTGACCGACGAGGTGGTGCTGGTGGTAGGTAAGACCCATCCCCTGGCGGAGAAGACGGAAATTCACGTCAGCGAATTAGGTGACTTCCCCCTGGTCCTGTTCAGTACAGGATTCAGCACTCGCCGCCTGCTGGATCGGCAATTTGCCAAAGAAGGGTTTTCGCCGAAAATTCTTCTCGAGATGAACGATATTCCTGCCCTGCTCAAGATTGTAGAAACCGGGATTGCCGGGACTATGGTGTCGCGCAGACTGGCCGCACCTTATTCGCAACTGCGTTCCCTCTCGATTTCCGGCCGGGTCGTTCGATCCGCAGGTATTTTGACCCGGCGCGGCATCCACTTAAGCCCCGCTGCCCGGGCTTTCCTGGAAGTAATAAGACTCCACTGCCAAAGCATGCCTGCCAAGGGATCCTCAGTTCCCTAACTGCAGCTTCCAGGCACGGGACGTTTCGTCTTCCAAGCTCGGGTAAGGGTACGGCCCCCACCCGGTTGCCAGAGGAAGGCCAGTGCCGCTTGATCACCCTAGCCCCACTGAGAACCGAGAACCGGGAACTGGGAACTGCTTAGGAAGGTTCGCAGACGGGAATTCGCAAGGGGCCGGATAAGAGTTGTTGCCTCCCACGTTCGTATCCCGCGTCGTAGGCTTCGAGGCTAAGCTCACGGAAAGCAGGAGGAAAGGAAGTTCCAACCGCGTTGCGTAAGGACTCTCGCTTAACGATGCCACTGACCGCGCCGAATGCTGCCAGCATGATCACGTTCAGCAAAATGCGGTTGCCCAGGGCTTCGGCCATCCTGAGTGCGGGAATTCGGTAGACGCGCGTATCTTCGGGCATTCCGCTTATGTACACCAAGTCTTCTTCGACCAGCACCAGGCCGTCGGGCTTCACGGCAAGCGAAAAGCGCGCGTAGGCTCCCTGCGACATAGCCACCAGGAAATCAGGCTTGCTCACCCGACGGTAAACCAGAGGTTCATCGGCCACGAGCAGTTGCGCACTGCAACAGCCGCTGGCGCCCATGTCAATGTCGTGGGTCATGCTCGCATGCCTTCTTTCGTTGGTAACGATGGCCTTAGCCAGCGTTTTTGCGAACAGGATCACCCCCTGCTCCACGAACCCCGCTATGCGAATTTCCGCCGGTTGCGCCTCGTCTCTCACACCAAATCCCTAAAAGCACTTAGCCCCCGCATAACTTACCCGGCATGGCCCAATCGGTCAAATTTTTATATCCGATGCATTCGATAGGCATCCCCAATCAGCCAATATTTGGAATTCCAATGAATTGGATCAGATCAAACAATTGGACCTACCAGAATGGGATTCGTACACTGCGCGTGACTGCAACCAGCACATCCGCGCGTGGCACTGGAAAGCACTCGTTGTGGTTGACGCCCGACGGGATCCGCTGACGGGGGCATCACTAACCTTAATCCGCGGCCCCGCTTTCGGAATAACCGGTTGCCGCACGAAAGCATGGCGCCGGCGCAAAGCTATTGAACTAAGGATTCCACCAGGAGAACCCCTACCATGGCAAACACAAATTTTCCGCTCCTGTTCAGCCCAATTACCCTGGCCCCGGGCTTGGAGCTGAAGAACCGAATCGTCATGGCCCCCATGGCTACCAATTTTGCCGACGAATACGGGTCTCCTACGGAGAACCAAGTGGCGTACTACCGGCTCCGGGCAAGAAAGGGCGTCGCCCTCATTGTGACCGAATCGAACTATGTGCGGGACGATGGGAAGAATGGTCCTACCCGAATGGGCCTGCACGGCGATCACGTGCTCCCCGCGCATAGGCGCTTGACGCAAACCGTGCACGAAGAAGGCGCCAAAGTGTGTGCGCAGCTCCATTTCGGTGGCTATACGGTTGGGCCCAATCTGATCGGCCGTCTGCCGCTTTCATGTTCGGCCATTCCGCTGGATACGAAGGGCGAGCCTGGCGTAGGGCTGATCCCGCGCAAGATGGATGCCAAGGACATTAAGGAACTGGTCGGCTGCTATGCGGCTGCCGCAGTGCGCGCCCGGGAAGCCGGATACGACGCCATCCAGATCCACTGTGCGCATGGGTACTTGTTGAACACATTCCTCTCTCCGCACACCAATAAACGGACGGACCAATACGGTGGCAGCGATGAGAACCGGCTGCGAATTGTGGTCGAAATCTTCGAGGCGGTGCGCAAGGCCATTGGCAATACGTTTCCCATGTCGGTTCGCTTCTCGGGCGAAGAGACCATGGACGGGGGATACACCTCCGACTTCATCGTCTACGCCATCAAGCAATTACTGCGCTTCAACCTCTATGAAGCGAATATCTCCGGCGGCAACTACGAGCAGGCGGAGAAGATTGCTCCGCCATACTGGTACCCGCTGGGTTACTACGCGCCGGTGGCGAGTCGAATCCGGAAACAAGTGAAGCTGCCCATCAGTACGGTGGGGCGGATTATCAATCCGGAATGCGCCGAAGCGCTCCTGGCCCGGGGCGATGCCGATCTCGTGTACATCGGCCGCGAACTGGTGGCCTTCCCGTTCTTCGCCGAGGCCGCGGCCAAGGGACAACCCATCAAAGAGTGCTGCGGTTGTAACTGCTGCTTCCACTCGATGGCCAAGGGGGAAGGGCTGGTGTGCATGGTCAATCCATTTATCGGCCGAGATGCGATGGTTCTACAAACCGATTCGGAGGGCTATCACAGAACGGGTCCAGCGAAGCGTGTCGCCGTGATCGGCGCGGGGCCGGCCGGGCTCACAGCGGCAACCGAGGCCGCCGCCCGGGGACATTCGGTCAAGCTGTACGAACGCGCTGCCGCTATCGGCGGCAAATTGAAACGGGCGGGCAGCCTCGTGGAGGGCAAACAGGTCCTGTTGCGCCTCATCCCTTACCTCGAGGGCAAAGCTCGCGCAGCGGGCGTTGAAATCATCTGCGGCAAGGAGATAACGGAGGCTTCGCAACTGGACCGTCCGGATCTGGTGATCGTGGCCACCGGCGCGGTGGAGAAAACGATTGCCATCCCGGGGCTGCAAGAATGTCTCTCGGCTGAAGCCGCCATGAATAATCTGGACGCCTTAGGAAAGCGGGTAGTGGTCATCGGCGGAGGCATGGTAGGAGCGGAACTGGCCGAGGCGCTGGCGTCGCGCGGCAAGGAAGTATCCATTGTCGAAATGCTGGACGATATCCTGATCGGCTATGAATTTCCCAACAAGCGCGGCGTGATTCAAAGGCTTTGTGATCTGGGCGTGTGGATCTACCTCAGCAGCACGATTACCGGCGCCGACGAGCAGGCGCTTACGATCAAGTTTAAGAACCGGACATTTGCGCTTCCCTATGACACGGTGGTGAGTGCCACCGGCTATGCGCCCCAGCCATTCCTTAAAGAGGCGCTGCAAAGATCCGGATTGGAGGTAGTTGCCATCGGAGATTGTGCCTCACCGGGGAAGATACTACACGCGACGCGTGCCGCAATCGAGGCCATCGACGGCCTCGATTCGCCATCGGCTCGCGCGGCCTCGGCACGTTCGTAGTGACGCACTGGGTGCGTGGCCGCGCCAGGCTGTAGGGACATATCCCATTCGGTAGAAGCACCGGTCCCGCTTGGCGGGACCGGTGGATTGGGCAGTCCTAGAAGAGCGGCTTCAGCCGCGGTGGCCCGGGGCTGAAGCTCAGCGCTTCCACCCCGCCGGGAAAACGGGGAACGGGAAACGGATCACGGGTAACGGTTTCATCGAGGGATCGCTTTGGGATCGACAATCACGGAAAAAATCCTAGCTCATGCCGCCGGCGCGCAAAGCGTGGCGCCGGGGGAAATCATCACCGCCAAAGTCGATGCGGTGATTGGGCACGACATTACCACCGCGGCCTTCCGCGAGCTGGAGAAGATGAAGGTCGAGCGGGTATTCGACCGCGGCAAGGTCTATTTTACGGTCGATCATTTCGTTCCCAGTCCGACCTTGGAAGCCGCCGCCCAGCTCAAGGATCTGGGCGCTTATATAAAGAAGTACGAGATCGACCATTGGTTTCCGCAGGGACGGGGCGGGATCTGCCACGCTATTTTTCCCGAAGCGGGGCTGGTCCGTCCGGGCATGGTGATCGTCGGCAGCGATTCGCATACCTGCACCTATGGAGCCCTGGCGGCCTTTTCCACCGGACTGGGCGCCACCGATGTCGCCGCCGCCATGGCATTAGGAGAGCTGTGGCTGAAGGTACCCGCGTCTTTGAAGTTTGTTTTCGACGGTGAATTACCGCCAATGATTACCGGTCAAGATCTGATCCTGCACACCATTGGTCAGATTGGCGTGGATGGCGCGCTTTACCGGGCGATGGAGTTCACCGGCGGGACGATACGGAAGTTGTCCATCGATGAGCGTTTCACCATCTGCAACATGGCCATCGAAGCCGGGGCGAAGAACGGCATCATCGCGCCCGACGAAATTACCCGGGAATATCTTGCAGGCCGGACGCAGAAGCCTTTTCTTGCCTTCAGCAGCGACCCGGGTGCGGCGTACGAGGCGGAGTACCGGTGGGATGCCTCGGGCCTGGCGCCGTTGGTGGCGCAGCCGTTTTTGCCCTCCAATGTCGCTCCGGCAAATGACATAAGAAATGTCAAAGTCGACCAAGTGGTGATTGGGAGCTGTACGAACGGACGGATTACCGATCTTCGCGCCGCCGCCCAGGTCCTGAAAGGCAAGAGCGCCACGCGCGGTGTCCGCTTGCTGGTGTTTCCGGCGACCCAGCAGATTTATCTCCAGGCGATGCGCGAAGGATTGCTGGAGATCTTTGTGGAAGCGGGCGCCATGATCTCTCCTCCGATCTGCGGCCCCTGTCTGGGCGGCCACATGGGCCTGTTGGCCGAGGGAGAAGTGGCGATCTCAACCACCAATCGCAATTTCGCCAGCCGCATGGGCCATAAAAACAGCAAGGTGTATCTGTCCTCCCCGTACACGGCGGCGGCTTCCGCCGTGGCGGGTTACATTATCGATCCCAGGCAGGTGAGCTAAATGGCCGGCAAAGCATGGAAGTTCGGGGACGACGTCGATACGGATACGATCATTCCGGGAAGGTTCCTGGCAAACTGGAACAAAGAACCCGAAAAGCTGAGGGCCAATTGCTTTGCCGACCTGAACCCGAGCTTTGCCGCGCAAGTGCAGGCCGGCGACATCGTGGTGGGCGGAAGGAATTTCGGTTGCGGCTCCTCGCGCGAAGCCGCGCCCATTTCCCTCAAGATGACGGGCGTGAAGGTGGTGATTGCCCACTCATTTGCCCGTATTTTTTATCGTAATGCGATCAACGTAGGGTTGCTTGCCCTGGAGTCTCCCGCGGCCGCGGCCGGGATCGCCGCGGGGGATTTGTTGGAAGTGGATGCCGCCGCGGGAACCATCCGGAATCTGACCCAGCAGCAGACGTACCGTTTCAGTCCAATCCCGCCTTTTCTGCAGCAGATTATAGATCTTGGGGGGCTGGCGCCCTACGTGAGGAAACGTTTGGGAATCGCTTAGGGCAAACGAGGTCCAACCGGACTAGCCCAAGGCGAATACTTTAGGGGAAAAGCAATGTCCAAAGGAATAACTGAACTGCTGGCCAAATATGTCCACAACCTGCAATGGGAGTCTCTGCCGCCGGAAGTGGTGGAAGCGGCGAAGCTGCGGGTGCTTGACTATCTGGCTTCAGCCATGGCCGGGTACAGGCTGAATCGGACCTTCAGCGACAAAGTCACCCGCATGTATCAGGCCATGGGGGGCGCCAAAGAGAGTTGCGTCTTATTTAGCGATCTGCAGTTGCCGGCGCCCAGCGCAGCATTTTTGAACTCCGCCTACGGACATGGCGCTGATATAGACGATGGACACCGCACGGCCCAGGCGCACCCGGGCATTGTCGTGATTCCTCCCGCCTTCGCGCTCGGGGAAGCCGAACGCATGAGCGGCAAGGATGTGATCCTGTCCATCGTAGCCGGGTATGACGTTCTCGTGCGTTTCTCCACGGCGGCGAATCCCTCGCATTTCAACCGCGGCTTTCATTCCACGGGAACGGTTGGGACTCTGGCTGGCGGAGCCACTGCCGCCAAAGTGCTGAAACTCGACTTTAACGGAGTCTACAACGCAATCAGCTTGGCCGCGATTCAGGCAGGCGGATTGCACGAGGTGACCGAAAGCGCGCAGGCCGCCAAACCGCTTAGTCCCGCCAAGGCCGCTTACGCGGGCGTGCTGGCCGGCCGCATGGCGCAATTGGGAATAGAAGGGCCCCGCGAAGCCCTGGAGGGAACCAAGGGCTTCATCAAGGCCTTTACCGATGCCTTCGACGTTGAAGTCCTCAAGAGTGAATTGGGGCGGCGATTCGAGATCACCGCCTGCTATGTGAAGTTGTATCCGGCCTGCCGGCATTGTCACGCCGCGATCGACGCCGCGATCCAGTTGCGCCACGCCGGCTTTGGCAAGTTCGAATTGATCGATAAAATCACGGTTCACGCCTATCCCGCCGCCATTGCGGTGACCGGAACGATTTTCGAACCGGCTTCCGTAGACGACGCCAAATTCAGTCTGCCGTATGCCGTCGCTACTGGCCTGTTGAAGGGCAGATTTACCCTCAGCGATCTGGATGTCCAGCAAAGCTTCGACAGTAAGGTTCGGGAGTTGGTGCGCAAGATCACCATCGTTCCCGATCCGGCGCTGGAAAACAGGGCGGCCAAGATGCGAGGCGCGAGAGTTCAGGTGACGCTGAAAGATGGCACGAGCAAAGAAGTCACCGTTAAATTGCCCAGGGGGGACCAGGAGATCCCAGTTACCAAAGAGGATGTGGAGAATAAACTGAGGCTTTCGGCCGAGGGGCTGGTGCCGGAAAAACAACAGGAAGCCCTGATTAGCGCCGTGTGGAAACTGGACAAGATGCCCACGGTCGGGTCGTTGCTGACGTTTTGCACGACCCAGGCCCGCGCGGCTTCAGCGAAAGGCTAGAGCCCAGATTCCCAGCGCCTCACGTGGCCTGAGGCCACTGAGAACTGCGAACCGAGAACTGAGAACTGGGCTTAGGCACTCACGCCGGCCGTCAAAACCGGGATGCAATCGCCGGCATAGGGAACGCAAAGAATGGAAGCATGGTCGTAGCAGCGTAAAGCGGCATCTGCCGCTTCGGGCAGCGAAGTAAATCCGGTCATAAACATTTCTGACAATTCGGCGGGGGCAATGCCGGAAGCCACCACCCAGAGGCGATGATTCTTGCAACACCGGGCGAACATGTAGGCTTTTGAGTTCTGGTCTGGCGTGAAGCCCTGTTCGTAAAACTCGCGGATCACCGTGTCTACGCTGTCGG
>Ga0326728_10026947_pt1 | contig 10107 bp, 12 predicted proteins | sample MB3enrmetagenome_FD_207602 | JGI IMG/M metagenome (GOLD analysis project Ga0326728, IMG submission 207602) | Lab enriched peat soil microbial communities from McLean, Ithaca, NY, United States - MB31MN | ecosystem: Environmental > Terrestrial > Soil > Wetlands > Peat | place: USA: New York... | reverse complement strand
GATAATCTTGACTCGCCGCCAGCAAATCGGCTTACACTGGCGATGCTGTACAAGAGGACGCCATGCCTGTAGCGCATTTAACCCTGGAGATACGCATCGAGCATGCCCAGTCGCTCAAGGACCGGCGGCAGGTGACGCGCTCGCTCAAGGACCAGATACGGCAGGGATTCAATGTCTCGGTGGCGGAGATGGACGAGGCCGTGACCTGGCAGTCGGCCACACTGGGCGTGGTGGCCATCTCCCGCTCCCGCGACTACTTGCACGGGCTCATTGAAGAGGTGGAGCGCGCCGCCCGGCGCATGATCAACGAACTGGGCGCTGAGCTTACCGACTCCTTTTGGGAGTATCTGGAGATCTGAAGACAGCTTCCGGTTCCATCGGACTTCGTATGGAATGTCGCCCCCTGCGTCAGTGGCTCCCAAACCTACTTCGAGATGAGTCTTCCTGTTCCATGCAGCGCTGTTGCTCCAGCCACGGCCCAATCGAAGGCTGTCCGCATGTAATCCTCGTCGAGCTTTTTGTGGCGAATCAATTGCCGGGCCAGCAGGGGGCCGATCATCATATCCAGGAACACACCGACTTCCATCTCCTGGGGCAGCTCCCGTTGGGCGATGGCCTCCTTCACAAGGTTGCGAATCGCCTTTTCGCGCGGGTCGAAAACGCGCTCGGAAAACTCGCGGCGCAGCGTCGCGTTGTCTTGAATGGCAGTCAGCAGGCGGGCAACGACGATGCCGCTCTTGCCGCTGAAAAGCCTCCCTACGCTGAGCACGTAGGCGCGAAGACGCTCCAGGGGCGTGCCCCTGCTGGGAATGGTGAGTTCTGGGTCGGCCATCTCCAGGAATGCGTCGAGCAGCAAAGCCTCCTTGGTGGACCACCAGCGATAGACCGTCGCCGTGCTTACCCCGGCTTTGTGGGCTATATGAACGGTGGAGATGGCAGCTACCGGGCGGCTTTGCAGAAAGCTGTAGGCCGCGCGCAGGATGGCGGCGCGTGACTCCTCGCTGCGCGGCCTTCCGGCGGGACGCGGGGGGGGAACGGCGGGTTTAATTTTCGTCCCTGGCATGGGAGATATCAGTGTAGTACTGGAATTGTATACGAAACGGATCATTTCGTTTTATAATTGGCGCGATCCGAGGACCGCTGCGTGGCCGATGCCGAAACCGAGCGCGAGTGGAAGCCCCGCCACAATCCTTGGCTGATCGCCATGGTGGTGGCGCTGGCCGCTTTCATGGAGGTGCTGGACACCAGCATCGCCAACGTCGCGCTCCCCCATATCGTTGGCGATCTGGGGGCCAGTCAGGACCAGGGCACTTGGGTACTGACCACCTATCTGGTCGCCAACGCCATCGTTTTGCCCATCACTGGGTGGCTTTCCAGCGCCATGGGCCGCAAGCGCTTCTTCCTGACCTGCATTGCATTGTTCACCACAGCTTCCCTGTTGTGTGGATTGGCGCCCAGCCTGCCGGCGCTGTTGTGTTTTCTGGCCCTTCAGGGCGCCAGTGGCGGCGGCTTGCAGCCCATGGCTCAGTCCATCATGGCTGACAGTTTCCCCCCCCGGCTGCGCGGAGCGGCCTTTGCGCTCTTCGGCATGACGGTGGTTGTCGCTCCCTCGCTGGGGCCGATTCTGGGCGGGTGGATCACCGACAACTACACCTGGCGCTGGATCTTCTGGATCAACATCCCGATCGGGCTGCTGGCCCTGGCACTGGTCTACCGGTTCGTCGAGGATCCCCCGTTCTTGCGCCGATTCAAGCCCGGCGCCATGCACTTCGACACCATCGGTTTCTCCCTCCTGGCACTGGGGGTGGTGGCCCTGCAGGTGCTTTTGGATAAAGGCCAGGAAGACGACTGGATGGCTTCGCATTTCATCCGCACCCTGGCGGCCGTAGCGGTCTTTGGCCTGGGAGGCCTCATCCTTTGGGAGTGGCGTCAACGCCAGCCAATTGTGGACGTGCGGCTCTTCAAGAGCTTCAACTTCTCCGGCGCCTGCCTGATGATGTTTCTGGCTGGCGCGGTGATGTTCTCCTCGACCGTCCTCATGCCCGAGTTTCTGCAGATGCTGATGGGCTACACCGCCAAGGATGCCGGGGTGGTGGTTTCCATCGGCGCGGGGTTGGTGATGGTGACCATGCCGGTGGTGGGGCTGCTCACCTCGAGAATTCCCGCCAAGTACCTGATCGCCTTCGGCTGGCTTCTCTCCGCTGGCGGCTTGGCTCTTTCAACACGGCTTCTGTCTCTCAATCTCAGCTTTGGCGGAGCCGCCGTCATCATGTTGCTGCAATATGCCCCACTGGCTTTCATCTTCCTCCCTACCATCACCGCCTCCTATATCGGCTTGCCCCAAGACAAAAGCGATGCGGTGGCGGGACTGACCAATTTCATGCGCAACATCGGCATGAGCTTTGGCACCGCGGTGGTGCAAACGGTTCTGGCGCGCCGCCAGCAATTCCATCTTGCCCGGCTGGCCGACCATCTGAGTCCCTCCGATCCCCGGCTAGCCGTCGGCTTTCAGGCTCTTTTCCTGCAAGCGCGCAGCGCCGGTTTGAGCGCGGCGGGAACGCAAGCCGCCGTCCTGGCCCAGATCTATCGCGGGTTGACGATGCAGGCGGCCGCGCTCTCCTTCGTGGATACGTACGTGGTTCTGGGAATCGGATCGGCGGCCATGTTCTTCCTTTCTTTTCTGCTGCAAGCCAACGATCCCCGCAGCGACGGGGAGCACGGCGCGCATTGATTGCCCTGGCCGCCTCCGCGAATTGATCTTCTTTTTCCGATCGTCTCTGTTATGCTGAATGGTTTACCCGGACGAGGAGGAAGTATGCCCGAACACAGAGCACGAAAACATCACCAGGACCGGGTGGCGGAGACGCTGCGCGAGGAAATTGGCGCCATGATCGAGGGGGAACTCTCCGATCCGCGCATCCATTTCTGCTATGTCAGCGAAGTGGCGCTCAACCCCGGCGCCAAGTCGGCGCGGGTCTATGTGGCCCTGGACGGCGCCGCCAAGGACATTGAGAAGGCGGAGGCCGAGACGGTCGCCGGCCTGGAAGCGGCCAAGGGATTTATCCGCTCCGAAATCAAGTCGCGGATGGGGGTGCGCCATGTGCCCGAGCTGAGCTTTCTGGCCGATCGTTCCGGGCGCTTCCAGGCGCGCATCGACGAGTTGATGAATCGCTCTCGCAAGCGCGAGAAGAAGACCAAGGCTGCTCCCGCGGCGGCCACGGTTGCCGCGGAGCAAACACCCCCCGCGGAGCCGCTGGGAGGCGCGAAGTAAAGCGGCGCGCGGAGGGCTGATCCGGCCAGAAAGAAATGCAGGTTTCTTCCCACCCGTTGCGCAAGGAACGCGCACTGGATGGTGCGCGGAGTCGCAATCGAATCTGCCCGGATGAATAAGACGGCTTCAGATTCTCACGGAATCTGATAGCCTTGTCCCAGTTGTTTGAGCCTCTTGGGCAACCATATGTACTTTTGGACTGGCTGCCGGTTGGCGGTGCGGGATAGGCCGCGCCGATTTAGAACCTTGCTGTTGTTCGGGAAATTTCTGAAGGTGGATTCGGCTGCGGGAACTTTGCGCCTCTGGATGGCCTGCTCGATGGAGAATCGCTGAACGTGGAAAAGCCTTTGCAACCGACCGCCGCGGATGTGCGCCAGCCCTGGTGGAGGCGTCTGCCGCGCGCAGGCACGCTCTGCGAGGCGGCGGTGTTTCTTGCGTTCAGCCTTTTCTTCCTCCTCTATGGCGTGGTTCCCCTGCTGGGGGGCGACGGCCTGGGTCTGGTGGGCGCCGACGAACCCCGCTACGCGCAGATCGCCCACGAGATGCTGCAGCATTTCGACTCCGCCCACACCATCAAAGACCGCCTCAGCGCCTGCGTCACCCCCTATCTTTACGGCCATCCCTGGCTGGAGAAGCCGGCCCTCTACTACTGGCGGGCGATGTTTCTCTTTCAGGACTTCGGCGTCCACGACTGGAGCGCCCGCCTGCCCTCGACCACCTTCGCCTTCATCATGGTGGCCCTGATCTACCTGCATATGCGCCGCTTCCGCTTCGGCGGACACATGGACGCGGCGCTGATCACGGTGGCCTGCGCCGGCATCATCAGCTTCTCGCGCGGAGCCTCGACGGATATGCAGATGGCCGCGCCGCTGGCCATCGGACTGCTGGGCTGGTATGCCTGGTACGAGACCGATTCCAAGTTCTGGCTCTACGACATCTACTTCTTCACCGGGCTGGCCACTCTGGCCAAGGGACCGGTAGCGCCGTTTCTAGCCCTGGTCATCGTCTGCGCCTTCGCCCTGCTGCGCAGGGAGTGGTCGATCATCCGGCGTTCCTTCTGGTGGCCGGGAATGCTGCTCTACTTCGCCATGGTGCTGCCCTGGTTTATCGCCGTGCAGCATCAAAATCCCACCTTCTTCCGCGAGTTCTTTCTCGAGCACAATCTGGAGCGCTTCTCCACCAACCGCTACCAGCATGCGCAGCCCTTCTGGTATTACCTGGTGGTGGTGCTGCTGGCCATGATGCCGTGGACGGTGATCGCGGTGCGGGCGCTGCTGGACGGCATGCGCACGTCGGTCTGCGAGTGGCGTCTGCGCCACGCCTCGGCCTGCAAGCCCTGCGCCGGCCAGCCCGGCGATGCTTTTCCCGAGTTTCTGGTGCTGTGGGCGCTGATTCCGATTTTGTTTTTTTCCTTTTCCAGGTCCAAGCTGCCCGGCTACATTCTGCCCTCCATCCCGCCTATCGCCATCCTCACCGGAGACTACCTCTTTCGCTGCCGGCAGCGCGGCTTGCAGCGCTGGGTGCTGATCGGTCACGCCGCGCTGTGCGGGGTAATGACCATGTTTGCGCTGCTCTTGCCCTGGTTTGTGGCCCACGGCCGGCAGATGCCGCCGGTGAAGGCGCTCCTTATCGCGGTGGTGGCCGCCGTGGGAGCCGCGCTGCTGATCCTGATCGTGGTCAAGGGCTATGGCGTAGCCCGCCTGCGGCTGGTCACCAGCGGCGTCCTGATCGTGCTCGTTCTCTTCCTCTACGGCGTGGGCCCCATCTTTGCCATTCCCGCCGTGGAGGCAAGCAAGCGGGTGATTCATCTGCTGGACCGCTCCTACTCCGCCCGGCCCCTGGCCGACCGCCTGGAACAAGAGCAGGCGCATATGCCCTCTGGCCAAACCACAGTGGCCGTCTTCCGGGTGCGCCGCGACATCGAGTACGGCCTCTCCTTCTATCGCAACCAGGCGGTCGTCAACTACGAGGAAAGCGGCGTTCCCGACGGACAGCACCTGCTGGTGGCGCGCGTCAGCGGACGCGGCGGCGTGGATCTGCATACTCCGGCCGCGCTGGAACAATATCTCGAGGGCCGTCCCTACGAGCAGCTCTTCACCTGGCCCGAGCAGGGTCTGGTCGTCTATCTGGTAGGCAGCCGCTGAGCTGGCCTGCTGCTTGTTACCTGCACTGAAAACGGGGCAGCGCGGTCTGTCGCCGCGGCCAACCGGGTACGATCTGGATCTCCGCATTGCGCGCGGAAACGCCGCACCAGAAAGGAGCAAGGCGCTGGACGCGTCCATCGAGATTCTCGACCTGCGGCACTTCGGCGCTCCCGCGCTGCACGCGGTGATGGAGGCCGAAGGCGCCTTGTGGCTTCAGCGCCTGCACTGGGACTTCCGCAACTCCGCCAAATTGCTGACGCAATATCTCGATAACCACTCGCTGACCGGTCTTGCCGCCCTCCAGGCGGGGGAGATCGCAGGCTATGCCTTCTGCGTCTACGAAGACACCAAGGCGGTCATCGGCGACATCTTCGCCGTGGATGCCGCGCCGAACGGCGCCCCCCACAGCGGCGAAGCGGCCGCGGTCATTGAAACCACTCTGATGCGCCATCTCTTCGAGATCCTGCTGAACTCACCGCAGGTGGATCGCGTGGAATCGCAACTGCTGTTGCAGCCCTCCGGCTTCCAGGCCCGCGCCTACCGCGAGGCGGGGTTTGTCCTCTTTCCCCGCCTCTTCATGGTGCAATCGCTGCACGGCCGCTGGAGCGAACCGCAGATTCGTCTGCCTCGCGAGCTGGAAATGCGCCCCTGGCGCGACGACGATCTGACCCCGGCAGCGCGGCTGATCTGCGCCGCCTACCAGAATCATCCCGACAGCATCATCAACGACCAGTACCGCAGCGTGCACGGCTCCATGCGCTTTCTCAACAATATCGTTCGCTACGCCGGCTGCGGCGCCTTCTCCGCCCAGGTCTCGCATGTGGTGGTGGATCGGCGGAACAAGGAATTAGCCGCCCTAGTGCTGGGCTCGCGGGTCAGCCCGGAGAGCGGACACATCACCCAGCTATGCGTCCATCCCAGCTTTCGCCGCCATGGCCTGGCGCGCATGTTGCTGGCGGTGGCTTCGCACCGCTTCCTGCGCCAGGGCGCCGGCGAGATCTCCCTCACCGTCACGGAAGCCAATACCGAGGCCATCACTCTCTATCAATCCGAAGGCTACCTCCGCACGCACAGCTTCGACGCCAACGTCTGGCTGCGCCACGGGTCGGCGTCGGGATTTTCACAGATTGTGGCTTGAGACGATTACCGTGCGATCAGGAACATCAGCCAGCTGAGTACAATTGCCGATCCGACAAAGAGCACAAAGCAATAGATGCCGTAGCGCACCATGCGCCGGGGCGTCTCCCGCTGGGTGATGGCGAAGACCGTCGAGGCAAAGAGGGCAAAGAGCACGACCGCAGCAAAATGAGAGGGATGCATCAGAGCTTCCTCCCCGTGCGCAGATTGTGGGCGTCCACGGCGGCGATCACATTGAGCAGGCCGGCCACGACAATGAAGCGCGAGCCCCAGTCGGCGGTGGTCACCTGCACCTGATCGGCGCCCAACCCGGCCAGCCGGGTGACGGCGTAGAGCAGGCCATTGCACAGGTCGCCCACCAGGCAGAGCAGATCGAGAATGTCGTGAGGACTGCCATAGAGCTTGCCCTGCATGGCGATGCCCAGGGCGAACATGGCCAGGATGGAGACCGAAATCAGCGTCCCGCGCAGCCATTTGCGCAGCAAAAAGTGCCCCGCTCCGGGGACCAGCCATCCGGCGATCAGCGGCAGGTATACAAATGCCTGCGATGCGGGTTGCCCTGAGGTAGCGATCTTGTTCTCTGTAGTTGCCATTCCTTCTTGACTATACCGTATGGAGGGCGGAAAAGTTCCCTGCGATCATCGGGATTCGGGCGCTGCCGCGGGCGGGAGTTTGGCTTCCGGGGCTTCCCGCTGCACCAGCATCACCCGCTTGATCTTGTTGCGGTCGATGGTTTGCAGGTTGCCGCCCACGCGAATCTCCACGTCCATCCCGGAGATCGAGATCAGATCGCCGTTGAGCACGCTTCCATCGCGCATTTCGACGGTGTCGAAGGCCGCCGCGCCCAGTTCATAGCTGATGGTGCCGCCGGAGACATCCTCGCGGCCAATCTCCAGCGGAAAACGCCCGTTGACGAAGCCTTCCTTGCTGAAGAGGAGGGAGTGATGGCCTACGCCGACGTCGATCATCCGGGGCGTAGTTCCCACCGCGCTTCCGTCCACCTTCAATTGCGCGCCCTGGGGGATGGAGTTCACGGTGAGCGAAACGACTTTGGCCGCCGCCTTGATCTCCTGGATGGAGACCGATGCCGGCACTCCCGATGCCATCACGGTGGTCTCGAATTTCACCGTTTCGCCGGGCCCGACGTTGCTCAGCGCAATCACGTCTTCGCCCACGCGCACATGATTCTTGTCGAAGAGATAGAGCGTGTACCGTGCGCCGGAAATCAGCTGCGCGGAGATATTCTCGGCCGTTGTATCCATCACAAAGCCGTGCATATTGCCCATGCCGGGCAGTTGCTTGAATTTGCCGAAGGTCAGGCGCACCACTGGAGTTCCAGTCTCGGGCCAGTCGATGACTTGCAGCGGAGCATCCTTGGCCAGGGCCGGAAGGACTAGCAAGAAGAGCAAAACAACGGTGCGGAAAGTCTGTATGGAAAACGCGGCTGTTTTCATGACGAGATGATGATAAACGACGCGCCAGCAAACGACGCATCGATCCCGGCGGCCACATGCGGTTTGCCCTGCGGCACCACGCCAGACCCGCAGTGCTCAGTCCCTATTCCCTATTCCCTAGTCCCTAGTCCCTAAATCCTCACCAGCTCGCGCTGGATCTTGCCCGTCACCCAGGCCTTGCCGGGGGCGGTGAGCATGTCGATCTCGCTGCGCACGCCGAACTCCGGCAAGTAGATGCCGGGCTCGACCGAAAAACAGGTATTGGGCAGCAAAAGGCGCTCGTCGTGGGTTTCGAGATTATCCAGGTGAGCGCCGGAGCCGTGCAGCTCCTGAGCGATGTTGTGGCCGGTGCGATGGGTGAAGAACTCGCCAAAGCCGGCATCGCGGATCACCGCGCGGGCGTCGTCGTCGGCCTCGAAGCCGCGCATGGATCGCCCTGCGGCGAAGGCCGTTTCCACGGCCAGGATGGCTGCATCGCGAGCGTTGCGCACCGTCTCGAAGACCAATTGCTCGCGGCTGCTGGGTTCGCGGCCCACCACCCCGGTCCAGGTGATGTCGTAATAGATGCTGGCGGGCTGGTTGGGGCGGGCCCAGATGTCGATGAGCAGGAAATCGCCCTCGGCGATGGGAGCGGAGCGCTCCGCGGTGGGCTCGTAGTGGGAGTCGGAGCTGTTGGCGTTGACGCTGACGTTGGGGCCGTCGTCCCAGACGAGGCCTTCGCGGCGCATGGCCTCGCTCAGCCACTGCACGTGCTCGAACTCGGAATAGCTGCCTTTGCCTCCCGCGGATGGGCGCAACCGCCGAGAGATCTCCTGCCAGCCCTCGGCCAGAATCGCGTCGATGGCTTTTTGTGCAACGGTGTGGCTGGCCACTTGTGCGGTGGTCAGGACGGCCTCGAAGGTGCTGACCAGATCGGCGGAGCTGACGATCTGCTTACCCAGCCCGCGCAGAAATTCGACGGTCCCGGCATCGACCATGGAGACGTAGAGGATGGCGTTGTTGGGCGAGTACTGCATGGCCAGCCGGGTTGAACCAGCCAGCAGCGCCTCCAATCCGGCGGCCAGCTCCTGCCAGCTCGAATAGACGGTCTTCGGGCCCGGCAGCGCGTCCAAACGGCCCTGCTCGATGCGATGCACCAGCTTGCGCGGCTCGCCCACGGCGGGGACAAAGTAGTACCAGCGGCGGGTGATGTGCGCCTTGGGATCGAGGCCCAGAATGCGTCCGGCGATGGGATCGCGGTGGTGGTGGTCGTAAAAGAGCCAGCCGTCGTGGCCTGCCTCGCGCAGCGCTGCCTGAATCGCATCGAGGTTCATACCGGAAATGATAGCGCGCCGGGTGTGGGTGCGGCGCGGCCGGTGACGGCTGTAAAAAATCCTAAGTGGAAGAGAATTGCCGGCGCAAAATGGTGGTACCATCTGTACCTGCCGAGGTCTTCAATGCCTGCCATCGAGAAACTGAGCATAGCCCTTCCTGCCGAAATGGCCGCCTTGGTGCGCGGTGCGGTGAATGCAGGCGAGTACGCATCCGACAGCGAAGTCGTGGCCGATGCTCTGCGCGAATGGAGTTCCCGGAAGATGCGCGAATCGGGTCTGGCGAAGTTGCGCCAACAATGGAAGGAGTCGGTTGCCGACGACTCCGAGGGGCTTGATCCGGATCGGGTCTTCGACCGGCTGGAAGAGAAATATGGATTGTCGGCCGAGGCGGCTGGCTGACCATGCGCCTGCGCCTGTCGCCATTCGTCCCCGGCGACCTGGAAGGGATCGCCGAATATATCGCCAGGGATAGTCCGCGTCAGGCGTTGAGAGTCTTGCGCCAACTGCGCGCGCGCTTGAAGGAGATTGCTCGCCAGCCGCTGCTCTATCGGCTGCGGCCGGAAATCGGAGCCGAAGCCCGGCTCGCCAACATGGGCAGCTATGTCGTTCTCTTCCGTATTCGCGAGAACACGGTGCGCATCGAGCGCGTCGTCCATGGCGGCAGGAATCTGCCGGCCTTGTTGAAAGACACAGAGATTTCGCGCGATTTTTGAATCGGCCCCCTGCCTCCAGCGATCACTTGAGTACACCGCAAGCGGTGTATCGGTGGAGGATTCAATGGCGCGTGT
>Ga0326728_10026946_pt1 | contig 10107 bp, 8 predicted proteins | sample MB3enrmetagenome_FD_207602 | JGI IMG/M metagenome (GOLD analysis project Ga0326728, IMG submission 207602) | Lab enriched peat soil microbial communities from McLean, Ithaca, NY, United States - MB31MN | ecosystem: Environmental > Terrestrial > Soil > Wetlands > Peat | place: USA: New York... | reverse complement strand
GCGTCCTGGCAAAATATCCAAGGCCGGTAGACTCGGCAAAGAATCTTTACGAGTACTATATGGCAGAGGCGACCGACGCCGCAAAGCTGCAAGCGAAGTATAGCGCCTTGGCGACGCCGGACGCCCCGGCAAATGCGCGATAACGCGTCGTAAGTCCGCAGTTTTGCCAAGCCGCACGACTCGTGGGCGATGGAGTTCAGGGAGCTGGGTTAACCGGCCCGCTCCCTCCTCGGTTTACATATAATCCAAACGTATCCCTTATGCCTTCTTCACATAAGTCCAGCTAACCTTAAGCCATCTTGCCGAGGACGGGCCAAGCAGCATAAAGGTCGGCTGGCAAATCCACTTATGGTTGGACGGACGCAACCGCCGCGTTGGCTTAGGACTCTGGCTCAGTGTCTGCTGGTGAGTGCGGCCCTCGCTCTGCTGACCTATGGCGGGTTCGTCTTGCAGATTAACCTGCTGACAATCAGTCTTCTTTATTTGTTGATAGTCGTGGCAGTAGCGTCGCTTTTCGGTTTCTGGCCGGCATCGTTCGCCTCGGTTCTTGCGGTGCTCTTGCTTGACTATTACTTTGAGCCGCCTATCTTTAGCTTCGAAGTCGAGAACCCGGGGATATTTGTGGCTCTTGTAACATTCGAGGCCACGGCGCTCGCAATCAGCAGGTTGCACGGGCGGGAGATGCGGATTGCAAGAGAGGCCGCCATCCACCGCGCGGGGATGGAGCATTTGTATGAATTGAGCCGCAGCACGATGTTGCTGGATTTTCGCCAGCCGCCTGGGCCGCAACTGGCGGTTCTGATTCATAGGATATTTAACGTGCGCGCCGTTGCCTTGTTCGATATGAGCCTGGGACGCCAGGACAGAGCTGGCGAGTGGGGAGCGGGCGAGGAGGATATGGCTAAAGAATGCTACTTATGCGATGCCGCACAGGATGATTTGCAAACGCAAACCTCACAGCGCGTGTTGCGGACCGGGCTTGGGCCTGAACCAGTGGGTGCATTGGTGTTGCGCGGAAAGATGAATCCTCTGGTGGTTGATGCGCTTGCCGCGCTGGCGGCGATTGCGATCGATCGCCATCAATCGTTCGAAAAGGAAGACAGGGCTGAGAAGGCAAAACAGGGCGAGCAGTTGCGCGCAGCGGTTATGGATGCATTGGCGCATGAATTGAAGACACCGCTGACAGCGGTTCAGACCGCCAGTTCAGGTTTGCTCGAGTTGGGGGGATTGACGGATTCACAGGCTGAGCTGGTGACGCTGATCGACGAAGAGGCGGTTCGCTTGAATGAACTTTGCACACGATTGCTGGCGACTGCAAGGCTCGACGGAAGACAGGTCGGCCTCGATATGGACGACGTGAATGTAAAGGATTTGATACTCGAAGTGCTGGACGGCCAGCCGGCGTCCTTGGAGAGGGACCGCATTCAGGTTACTGTGGACGACCCCGGCCTTACCGTGAACGCAGACCGCGGGCTGATGGCGATGATCTTGGCTCAGTATATCGACAACGCTCGAAAGTATTCGACGCCGCAGACTCCAATCGAAATTGCAGCCCGAAAAAGTCATACCGATGCGCTCATTTCCGTACATAACTTCGGATCGACGATTCGGATCGAGGACCGGGAGCGGGTATTCGATCGATTTTACAGAGCGCCGGACATGAAGGATTCCGTTCCCGGCACTGGCATTGGACTTTCCGCAGTCAGGAAAGCGGCGGAGGCCCACCACGGGCATGTGTGGGTCATCAGTGACGAAAAGGAAGGCACAACATTCTTTCTTTCCCTTCCGGCAGGCGCAAGGAGGAAGCAATGAATACGGAACCCGTGAATGCAGGACAAGGCACCATCCTCATAGTGGACGACGACAGTTCCACTCGGCGGGCATTGCGCGCGACGTTGTCTGGCATGGGCTTTACGATTGTAGAAGCGGCTCGCGGCGAGGAAGCATTATCCCTGGTCCGCGTGTCTTGGTTCGATGCGGTGCTGTTGGACGTGGATATGCCGGGCATGGGTGGAGTGGAAACCTGCCGAAGCATCCGGCGTGCAATTGCGCGTTTGCCTATCCTGATGCTGACGGTGATGGATAGCGAGGATGACAAGGTGCTGGCGCTGGATGCCGGCGCCGACGATTACATCACCAAGCCTTTTCAATTGCGGGAGTTGACAGCGCGATTGCGCTCTGCGGTACGGAGAAGAAGCGCCCAGGATACCAACCGCGACGCACCGATTCGCCATGGCCAGCTTGAGCTGGACCCGGTGAAGTACCGTGTGCTGAAGAATGGACGCCCGATTCACCTGACTCCCAAGGAATTCGAGGTGCTACATTACCTGATGATGCATGCTGGCGAGCCGATTCCACACGCCCGGTTGCTGAAATCCGTGTGGGGGCCAGAGTATGGAAACGAGCTCGAATACCTTCGAACATTTGTCCGTCAACTTCGCAAAAAGATTGAGGATGATCCGGGAGATCCACGGTATTTGTTGACGGATGCTTACGTCGGCTACCGGTTTAGCGAACAACTATGAGAGTCATAGGATGACTTCGCGTGGGCCTTTTGATTGGGCTTCGCCATCGCAACCTCATTATGATCGACATGCCGAGCCGCTGGGCGTCGGTCCTGGGCGAGATGAGAGCGGCAGACTCGTGGCGCGAACAGGCTCTCTGGTTTGGCTTTACGGCACTGGTTCAGCTTTTCCGGCCGGCGGTTGAAGCTGCGCCAAGCGATAGCCTCTGCTGCACCGCTTTTGCGCTGACGATATTCTCGCGGGGAAAGCAACTTTTCCTTGTCCGGCGGGTTTAACCTTCAGAGGACTGCCGAAAGCTGTGCTTCGGACTGTATTGCGGGCGACGTTTCCAGAGAGACGTAGTTGGGTGATGTGCGCATCCAATTGGCGCAACGGGCACTCCGGCCAGGCGCGAGCATCCGGAGTGTGTGTTGTGTGGCGCCGGGGCGCGAAGATATTCTGGACCGCGGGGGCGATGGCGGCCTATCTGCTGGTTGGCTTCGGTCACGCTCAGCGAACTGCTTCGGCTCAAATCAATCCCATCTATGAGAGCCGTGCGGCGCCGGTTCCGCAGAACCATATTGACGACCTACTCTTCGCTCGCTGGAAACAACTCGGCGTCGAGCCGGCGAATCTCAGCTCTGACGCGGTGTTTGTGCGGCGCGCCTATCTGGATGTGATCGGCACGTTGCCGACCGAGGAGGAGGCGCGCGTCTTTCTGGCCGACACGGATCCCCAGAAACGCAGCCTTCTGATTGACACACTGCTGGAGCGCGAGGAGTTTGCCGATTACTGGGCTATGCGCTGGAGCGACGCGCTGCGCGTCAAGGCCAAGTTTCCCATCGACCTATGGCCGAATGCGGCACAGACCTATCACCACTGGATTCGCGAGTCGCTGCACGAAGACAAGCCATACGACGAATTTGTAAGAGAGCTGCTGACGGCAAGCGGCAGCAACTTTCTTGTGCCTCCCGCGAACTTTTATCGCGCCATGGAGAGCCGAGATCCGCAGATGATCGCTCAGACCGTAGCGCTGACCTTTATGGGCACAAAGGCCGAGAAGTGGCCGCCGGAAAAACTGGCGCAAATGGCTCTCTTCTTTTCCCACGTGGGCTATAAATCGACGCGGGAGTGGAAGGAAGAGATTGTCTTCTTCGATCCAAATGGAGACTCCGGAGCAAGCCAGCGCACCCCCGCGCAGGTGGCGGCGGCGAGTCTGCCGCTAACTGCCGCGCTGCCGGACGGCAAAAAAGTCAGGCTGACGGCCGATGCAGACCCTCGCAAGGTTTTTGCCGACTGGCTGACGGTGCCTGAGAATCCGTGGTTGAGCAAAGCGATCGTGAACCGCGTATGGTTCTGGCTGATGGGGCGCGCCTTGACCGAGGATCCGGACGACCTCGGCTCGAATGCTTCGCCGGAAAACACAGAGCTGATGAATTACCTGGCGCAGGACTTGTTGCGCTCGCACTACAATCTGAAGTATCTCTATCGTCTGATATTTACGTCGGAGGTCTATCAACTATCATCGTTGCCGCGCGGCGATGCGACGAAGAGCCGGAAGAATGGCGCATCGTATCTACCACGCCGGCTGGATGCCGAAGTGTTGATTGACGCGCTCTGTCAGGTGACGGGAACCAGCGAGCAGTATTCGAGCGCGATCCCCGAGCCTTACACTTATATGCCCGAGGGGCAGCGGGCTATCAGCTTGCCCGATGGCAGCATATCGAGCGCATTTCTCGAAGAGTTTGGCAAGCCCGCGCGGGACACGGGAGCCGTAACCGAGCGCAACAACACGCCGACGGACGCGCAGCGCCTGCAGATGCTGAATTCTTCGCACATCCAAAAGAAACTTCAACAGGGTCCGGCATTGCAGGATTTGGCGCGCACGGCAAAAAACAACGATGAGCTGGTGAGTTCGCTTTACCTGACTATTCTCTCCCGGTACCCCTCGGCCGACGAGCGCAGCTTGGCCATGAAGCGTCTTCAGAACGGGCCGCGCCGCAATGCGATCACGGATCTGGCGTGGGCCATGCTCAACAGCACGGAGTTTCTTTACCGGCACTGATAACGGTTGTTCAAGGAGCAATGCAATGAAGATTCTCGATCCGGATAAAGCGATGATGACGCGGCGCGATGCTCTGCAGGCTGGCTTGTTGAGCGCCGCCGCGCTGATGGCGCGAGGTTTCAGCCCGCCTGCATGGAGTGCTGCACTGGCTCCTGTTTCGACTGTCGCCAAGGCAAAGTCTGTGATCCAGATCTGGATGTGGGGCGGCCCGGCGCATCTGGATACCTTCGACCCGAAACCCGAAGCCGGCTCCGACTATTCCGGTCCATTGAACCATCCGATCGCGACCAGCGTTAGCGGCATCCAGATTTGCGAGCTGCTGCCGCAACTGGCCAAACAGGCGGACAAGTATTCGCTGATTCGCAGCATGACGCATGGATTGAACGCGCACGAGACGGCCTCCTATACGGTGCAAACAGGACGCCTGAGCGGCGGGCACGATGTCTTTCCGAACGTGGGCGCGGTGGTCTCGCTGTTCAAGGGATACCGCGCGGGATACAAGGGTCTGATTCCGCCCTATATTGTCCTTACAGAGCCGCAGGGGCGATTCTCCGAGGCCGGATTTTTAGGTCAGCAGTACAAACCATTCGCTACCGGAGGCGATCCCGCGCAGCAGCGTTTTGCAGTGGAGGGCGTGGTTGTACCTGGCATCTCCGATCAGAGGCAAAGGGATCGGCGCGAGTTGCTGCATCAGATGGACACCCTGGAGCATGCGCTGAAAAATGACCCGCAGGTGGCCGCGCTGAACGCAACCGAAAGGCAGGCCTATGAATTGATTTTGGGCGAGGCGGGCAAAGTCTTCGACTTATCGGAGGAAAAGGATGCCCTACGTGATCGCTATGGGCGCACTACCTTCGGGCAGTCGTGCCTTGCGGCCCGGCGACTAGTGGAGGTTGGCGTCCCTTACATCACCATCAATTATCGCGGTGATTGGGACACGCACAAGCAGAACTTCCAGACCATGCGGCGCAGGCTTCCGGAACTGGATAAGGGTCTGGCGACCTTGCTCGAAGATCTGTCGGATCGCGGTCTGCTGGAAAGCACAGTGGTCTGGTGTTGCGGGGAGTTTGGCCGCAAGCCCAAGGTGGACTGGGAGGCTCCATGGAACGGCGGACGAGGGCATTGGGGTCAAGTCTTTTCCGCGTTCGTGGCTGGCGGCGGATTCAAGGGCGGGCAGGTAGTTGGTTCGTCGGATGCACACGGTGAAGAGGTGATCAGCAGGCCTGTGTATCCACTCGATCTGATCGGCAGCATCTATAAACAACTGGGTATTCCTGCGAACGCGCGGCTGCCCCATCCCGAAGGACTGGATATAACTGCGCTTCCCCTGCTGAAAGAAGGCTTGCCGATGGCAGGGCTGCTGAAGGAATTGGTGTGAAACGGACGAGCGGAACATTTGTCGCCGTCATGATGATGGCCTGCGCGCAATTGGCGGCGGCGCAGCAGAACACGCCTCATGCCGGCTATGTGTATCCGGCAGGCGGGCGGCAGGGCGCGAGCTTTGAAGTTACAGTGGGAGGGCAGTTCCTGAACGGAGTCAACGGCGCGCTGATGAGCGGTGACGGTGTACATCTCTCCGTGCTGGAGTATGTCAAGCCATTACAACCGGGACAAGCCGGGATGTTACGCGATCGGCTGAAGGAGTTGAATGAGAAGCGTCGCGCCGCAAACGCCGCGAAGACTCCGCCAACCACCAACAAGCCTGCCGCCTCGAACTCTCCGACGTCCAAAGCTCCAGCAGTGGTCGAGAAGCCAGTCGTCGCGGAGAAACTGCCTTTTTCGATTTCTTCAGCGAACCCGGACAAATCACCTGACACGAGTGCTCGGGCCGCTGCGGACACACAGCCGGCGATGTGGACAGACAACGATGAAAAGGAATTACGCGAGCTTCGTTTAAAGCTGGGGCAGTTTCAGAGGCGTTCGACCAATGTTGCGATTGCAGAGAGAGTGCGCTTGCAGGTTTCCATCGATGTGGGGGCGGCTGCCGGCAAACGTGAGTTGCGCCTAAAGACGTCGAACGGAGTTACAAACCCGATTTACTTCTATGTGGGGCGGCTGCCGGAGTGGAGCAAGGCACCCGCGGGCACTGTGACCGAAGAGGAAGTGAACGAGCAGGGCGATCTGCGCAAGCACATGGAAAATCCCGCCCCTACCCCTGTTGTCGAGGTAACTGCTCCTATGATCGTGAATGGACAGATGGCGGCAGGCGGAGTGGATCGGTACCGTTTCATGGCGCACAAAGGAGAACATCTCGTGGTGGCGGCCGGCGCACGCGAGTTGATTCCCTACATTGCCGATGCCGTGCCGGGATGGTTTCAGGCGTCGCTAACTCTTTACGATGAGAGCGGCAAGGAAGTGCAATATGCCGATCACTACAGTTTTCATCCCGATCCTGTTCTACTCTATGAGATTCCGACGGATGGCGAATACACGTTGGCAATTTATGACTCCATCTATCGCGGACGGGAGGATTTCATTTACCGGATTGTTTTGGGCGAGGTTCCTTTTGTAACGGCGATGTTTCCGTTGGGCGGTAAAGCCGGCGCAAAGACGAAGGTGGATTTTTCGGGATGGAACTTGTTGCGGACGCGAATGACGGAACAATCGCGCGACAGGGACAAGGGCGTGGTAATGCTTTCGCTGGGAGAAGAGGAGTTCAATGCGCGTCCATTTGCGCTTGATACGCTGCCGGAGACCGTGGCAAAAGATGTAATTCATTCGCGAGAGAAAGCACAGAAACTTAGCCTGCCGGTGATTGTGAATGGGCGGGTCGAGCACAGGGACGAGTGCGAATTCTTCCAACTAAAGGGCAAGGCGGGAGAAGCGATCGAGGCCGAGGTCTATGCCCGGCGTCTGGATTCCCCCCTTGATTCGTTGCTCACGCTGATGGATTCAAAAGGTAAAACACTTGCGGAGAATGATGATTTTCCGGACGAAAGCGCCGGCTTGCTGACCGATCAGGCGGATTCACTGCTGCTTACCAAGCTTCCCTCCAATGGTTCTTACGATTTGCGCTTGTGCGATACGCAGAGAAACGGCGGCCCGGATTTTGCCTACCGCCTGAGAGTGAGTCATCCTGAACCTAACTTTGACCTGCGCGTCGTGCCTTCGAGCGTGAACGCAAAAGCCGGATCGATTGTGCCTATCACTGTTCACGCTCAGCGTCGCGGCGGCTTTACGGGTGACATTCAAGTAAACTTGAAAGATGCGCCGCCCGGTTTCGAACTGAGCGGTGGAGTCATACCCGGCAACCAGTCCCAGGAGCGATTTACCCTGCGTGTGCCGGAGAATGGAGACAGGCAATTGTTCCGCCTCGCGCTCGAGGGCGTGGCCACGGTCGGAGACAGGCAACTGCGTCGTGGTTGTCTTGCTGCGGACGATTGGACGCAGGCCTTTTCTTACCATCACCTGATAGTAATCAATGAGCTGTTGGTAGCCGTAAATGGGCGACAGTTGCCGCAGGTGGACTGGTCTTGGCGTGCGGGTAAGCCGTTGGCGCTTGCGGCAGGACGAAGCGTTGCAGTGAAGTTCGACCTGCCGCAAAAACTAGCCAGCCGCTTGCAGCTATCCTTGAGCTATCCTCCAGATGGAGTTACGGTTGAGAAGACTGTGCCCTATGACGGTGGAATCGTCGTCTATATCAAAGCGGATGACATGAAAGCCAGGGTGGGTCTCAGGGGAAACTTGATTGTTTTAGCGACGATAGAGCGTCCAGCCTCGCAGAACAATGGGAAGAGTAACTCGCAAACCGAGTTGCTACCTGCGTTTCCATTTGAGGTCTTTAGGGGCACACCGACGGTGGCCGCCGGTAGGGAGCCCGCGACACAACCTACAGCACGGTAGCCCGCTGCATAAGTAAAGATTATACATAAGCCTGTATCCGTTCTGTCGACGACAAGGTTTCCAGAAGCGTTTGCCCCAGATGGGCATTTGGCCAGCGGCAGGATGCTCAACTCAAGCGCAAATCTTCGCCGAATTGCGCACCATAGGGACTCCGAATCCTCCTGTGTACTCCTCTGTACGCCATTGATAACACACGCACTCCAGGGTTGATGATTGGCCTCTTGACCGTCTACCTGCTTCTCGCAGTTCTCGGCGCCCACCCTCGGTCCCTGCTGTTGCAATTTCCGGCCGGTCATAAACTGGTAGTATCGGGTATGCCAGGACATTTGCAGGACTAGATAACGTAGTCTATCTTTTGCACATCTGATTTGAGTTTTATGCTTGGAGGTTGGTACAAGCAGGAGGAGCGAGAGCTCTGGGGCGAGGACGATGGAGCCAACCATGGAAGCGGGAGTGGAGCCGGCCGGCGAGGGAAGGCCGCCGTTGGGACCGGTGGTGCAGATCGACGAAGGACGCATCCAGGCGCATCTGGATGAGGTGGTTCGGGCGACGGTTGAGGAGACCTTGAACGCCTTGCTGGATGCCGAGGCGGACCGGCTGTGCGGAGCGCACAAGTACGAGCGCACGGAAGGCCGCAAGGACACACGGGCGGGCAGCTACGACCGGCACCTGCACACCAAGGTCGGCGAAGTGACGCTGACGGTGCCCAAGCTGCGCACGCTGCCCTTCGAGACGGCGAAGGGACGGCCGCAAGGGTGTTCTTCGTGTTGCTCGTAAAGGTCGCAGTCACAAACATGCCCAGCCTGAGAATCCCTGGATTCGCAACCTCAATGCGAACCTTGGGCGCAGCGTTCGGCGCCGCTGCGCGAGAACACGCTCGCCGATGTCGGCCTGGGCTGGCCGGTGCTACGCCGCATCTTGCGTGAAATCGCTGGCCGGATGGTTGCTGCGGGCGCAATTGCGGAATGCGATGAGGTGTTCTGGCTGAAGTAAGAAGAGGTAGAGGAGGCGGCACGCCTGCTAGACGCCGGCCGGTCCGTCGGGGACTATCGGCGCGCAATCGATGAGCGGCGCGAGACCTGGAAGCGGGAACATGCCGTCACGCCGCCTGTCGCGCTGCCTTTGAAGGGTGGCGCCCGGGTGCTGGCATTGACTTCAGCAGATGGATGCCTGCGCACACCAGCCAGGCGGCAGGCAACACCATCAAAGGAATCGGCGCCAGCCCAGGGAAGGTGTCCGGCACAGCTCGCGTGATTCACTGTCCTGAGGAGTTCGACCAGATGAAGCCGGGCGATATTCTCGTCGCCAAAATCACTACGCCGGCCTGGACGCCGCTGTTCGCGATGGCCTCAGGCATCATTACAGATGTTGGAGGCCCGCTGAGTCACAGCTCCATTGTGGCGCGGGAGTACGGTGTGCCCGCGGTGCTGGGGACGGGCGTGGCCACCCGCCGTATTCAGAGTGGGCAGCGGATCATCGTGGACGGCAACGGCGGTGTGGTGACATTGGGTGGATGAGATAAGTTGCCTTTATCAGCCAAGCCAACGGCTCCATCTGAAGCCCACTTTAGGGCAAATCCCGTAATGATGTATACTTGATATGGCGATTCTCTGCGGCGAATATCACGATGGCGGCAGCCTTTGGGGATGACTTACGTCGGAAGTTTCTCTCCGCCTATGACGAGGGCGGATACAC
>Ga0326728_10026944_pt1 | contig 10108 bp, 10 predicted proteins | sample MB3enrmetagenome_FD_207602 | JGI IMG/M metagenome (GOLD analysis project Ga0326728, IMG submission 207602) | Lab enriched peat soil microbial communities from McLean, Ithaca, NY, United States - MB31MN | ecosystem: Environmental > Terrestrial > Soil > Wetlands > Peat | place: USA: New York... | reverse complement strand
ACGGCGGGCCAAGGGTTTCCCTGGGGGCGGAAGGCAACTACGTTTATGCCCCCGGGAAATTCGTCGCGCTGGTCGGCATCAAAGACGCGGTGGTGGTGGAAACCGAGGACGCCTTGCTCATCACCACCCGGCAGCACTCGCAGGACGTAGGCAAGGTGGTCAGGTATTTGGATGAGAAGAAACTGAAAAAACTGGTTTAATCGGCATGGCTAATGAAAATATCAAGTTTGGTACCGATGGCTGGCGAGCCATCATTGCGGACGATTTCACTTTCGACAACGTACGGCGCGTAGGCGGCGCCATTGCCAGCTACATCCTGAAGAATGAAGATCCCAGCCGCGGCCTCATCGTGGGTTACGACACCCGCTTCGCTTCCCGGGCCGGGGCGGAAGTGATCAGCGAGGTGCTGGCCGGCGCCGGTATCCCGGTCCGCCTCTCAAACGAGTGCATTCCCACCCCGGCGATCTCTTACGCTGTGAAGCATTACGGTTGTGCCGGAGGAGTTGCCGTTACTTCCAGCCACAACCCGTGGAACTGGAATGGCGTAAAGTTCAAAGCCAAGTATGGCGGGTCGGGAAGCCCCGCCATCATGAAAGCCATTGAAACCGAGCTTTACGCGGACGCCATGCCGCGCGGGCAAAAAGCAGCCCTGGAAGTCCTTGATTTCAAACCGGATTATGTTTGCGCCATTACCAGGTTTGTGGATCTGCCCGCCATAGCCCGCGCAGGTTTCAAATTCGCCATCGATTGCATGCATGGCTCCGGCCGCAACATTCTGTCCGGAATCTTCGCCCAGCACGGGATTGCCCACGTCCAGATTCGCAGCGAGCTGAACCCGCTTTTTCCGGGCATCAATCCGGAACCGATTGAGCCGCATGTGGCCATGCTGCAGGAGACGGTGGTCCGCGAAGGGTGCAGCGCCGGCATGGCTACGGATGGAGACGCCGATCGTCTCGGCGCCGTGACCGAAAAGGGCGAGTTTGTGGACGCCCACAAGTGCTATGCCATTTTGTTGAAATGGTTCCTGGAAAAGAAGAAGTGGCCCGGCGCGGTCACCCGGGCTTTCAATACCACCCATATGCTGGATCGCATTGCCCGCAAGTACGGGCGGGAACTGATCGAGCACGGCATCGGGTTCAAGTACATCTGTGACATCGTATTGTCCGGCAAGCCGGTGCTGATCGGTGGGGAAGAGTCGGGCGGGATCGGCATTCCCCGCCATCTTCCCGAGCGTGACGGTATCCTCAATTCACTGCTGCTAGCCAATGCCATGGCGGACTACGGCCGCACCATGGGCCAGTTGGTCGCCGACCTGCAGCAGGAATTCGGACCGCATTATTACGGCCGGCGCGACCTGCACCTGGCCCGGACGCCTATCGACTCGGCCCTGCGCCGGGCCACACAATCGCTCGACCGTGTAGGCGAGTATAAGATTGTGCGCACCGAGGACCTGGACGGCATTAAGTTTTTCCTGGATGCACCGACGAACGGCAATGGCGCCGAAGCCTGGCTTCTGCTGCGCGCTAGCGGCACGGAACCGCTGATGCGCCTGTATTGTGAAGCGGCCTCTCCCGAGCTGGTAAATCGCATCCTCGCCGATGGTGTGGCGTTTGTGGAAGCGGGGAAATAGCAATTTCACTGCAGGGGACGCAGAAGAACAATTTTGATTTATGAATTTTGAATTTTGATTTAACCAATGCGATTGGCAGTACCCGATTTTCGATCAAAATTCAAAATTCCTCTGCGTCCTTTGCGTACTCTGCGGTGAAGGTGTTGTAGGTTGCGCGCTGCATCAACGCACGGCACAATCAAAATTCAAAATCCGAAATTTAAAATTCTTTGGAGCCTATTACTCATTTTCTGTTCGGCGGCGTGATGGCCCGTGCGGGCCTGAATCGTAAGTCTTCGTTGGCTACCGCCACCCTGGTACTGGCGGCGGAAGCGCCGGATCTGGATGTTTTGGCCAACCTGGGGGGACGAATCTCGGGTTTTGAGCACCATCGGGGAATCACCCACACCTTTTTGGGCGTGCCGCTGATGGCAGGGGTAGTGGTGCTAGTGATGTACATCGGTTTTCGATGTTTTGGAGGACGCGGGGCCAGGGCGGGAAAACCATTACCCCGGTGGGGCACTTTGTTCTGGCTCGCCTGTCTGGCGGGACTGAGTCATATCCTGCTGGATTTCACCAACAGCTACGGAGTCCGTCCTTTCGAACCGTTCTCCTACCGTTGGTATTCCTGGGACATTGTTTTCATAGCCGAACCGGTATTGTGGGTCCTACTGTTGGGCGGTTTATTGTTGCCCTCGCTGTCGGGCCTGGTGAGAGGCGAGGTGCGTTCGAACCGCCAGGGAAAAGCCCCACGCGGACGGGTGGCCGCGCTGACCGCCCTGGGGTTGGTATTTGTCTTCTGGGGATTCAGGGATTACCAGCATCGGCGGGCGAAAACCGAGCTGCGGGCGCTCACCTATGGCGGCGAAGTTCCGGTGCGAGTCTCCGCATACCCCTACTACGTGAATCCGTTTCGCTGGTATGGAATCGTGGAAACCAGCAGTTCTTATCATTGCCTGGAGGTGAACTCCCGCATTCCCGAGGTGGATCCCGCAGATCGCGGCAGGACACACCTCAAACTCGAGCCATCGCCGGTGATTATGGCGGCCGAACGATCACGCCTAGGACGAGTATTTCTGGATTGGGCACAGTACCCGGTAGCCGAAGCAGAGCGGCTGGATGAACCGTCGCCGGGATTTCTGGTCCGCTTCTTCGACCTGCGCTTTCAATATCCTTTGATCAGCCGCCGTCCGCTCGGCGGCTGGGTAAGACTCAGCCCCACCCTTCATGTTTTGGCCGAGAGCTTTGGCTGGCGTCACTTGTCTGGCAACAGCCGCTGAATGGGTTTGATGCGTCGCAAAACGGGCCGCTTGTCAGGGGATGGGGGCCACGTAGCAACCAGCCCGGCTCGCTCCGAGTCCAACCGTTGGATTGAATATCAACCCGGAGTCGCGAAAACGCCGGCCCCGTGCAGTCAACGGGGGAAGGGCGTCGAAACGGTTCCTGGACGGGAGCAGCAATGGCAGGGAAAAGGACATTTCGTGCGGTGCGGGTCGGGGCCGCCGCCGTGGGAGCCTTAGCGCTCGGCGCATTTGCGGTTGGCGCTCTGGCGGTTGGAAGTTTGGCCGTGGCCCGGTTGGCTATCTATAGAGCCACACTTCGTTCTCTCGAAATTGGCGACTTGGCGGTCGAGCACCTGCGAGTAGGTGATCTGGAAGTGACTAAGGCATTGCGGTTGCCCGCAAATACTCCGGCAGAGTTGCGAGAATCGCCGGTGCGCGACCAGGGTCTCTCGGCATAAGTATCGGCCCGCTAGCGCCGGGGCGCGGTTGGGTGTGCCGATCTGGGCGAGGGCAGAGGTTGCTGGGAAGCAAATGCAGCTCTTTTGGGCGGCTTCCTGGGAGCTTGTTGCCGGGTCCTTCGCTGTGGCCACTGTGGCCCTCCTCCAGTTTGAAGTGGCTTACGACTTGGCGGAGATCTAAGGCCAGATTCGCCAAGTCCTGGCTCGCATTGGCAGACTGTTCCGCGCTCATCGCCGATTCGCGTGTAATCTGTGCGATCGATTCCATGCTGTGCCGGATCTGCTCGGTCGCACTGGACTGCTGCTGCGCTGCGGTGGCAATTTGCGCGACCATATCCCCTACCTGTTGCGCCGATTGCACGATCTCCGCCAGGGAGTGGCCGGCCTGGTCGGCGATCTGGACCCCGGCTTCCGCTTGTTGCATGCCGGTTTGCATGTTTGCTACCGCGCTCTTGGTCTCGCTTTGGACCGCCGTGATCATGTCGGCGATCTCCTTGGTAGCCTTGGTAGTCCGCTCGGCGAGTTTGCGCACTTCATCCGCAACTACGGCGAATCCCCTGCCTTGTTCCCCGGCCCGTGCGGCGTCAATGGCCGCATTCAGTGCGAGCAGGTTGGTTTGCTCGGCGATTTCGTCGATCACCGCTGCAACATGGCCGATCCGGCCGGAACTATTACCCAGTTCCTGAACCTGACGGGCGGTTGTGCCGACCGTTTCCACCAGCGACCGCATGGTGGGCAATGCCGATTCCACCACTTTCCCGCTGTGCTGGGCGCTTTCCGCGGCTTGCTGCGCGGCATTCGCAGCGCGGCTGGAATTGTCCGAGACCTCCCGCACCGTCGAGGACATCTCCTGGATCGCAGTGGCCACCTGATCGGTCTGCTCGTTCTGCCTCTGCGAACCCTCCGAATTCTGGGTCGCAACCGCGGAAATCTCCTCGCTAGCGCTGGCTATCGATGCCGCATTCTGCCCGATGGTGTGGCGTATTTGACCCAGGCTGGCCTGCATCTGGTTCAAAGCCTCGCTCAGGCCGGCGATTTCGTCTTTGGATCGACTCACCAGGGGAGGAGCGCTTAGGTCTCCGGTGGCAATATCATCCGCCCGTTTCACCGCCGCGGCCAAGCCGGTGACCATGGCCCGGGTAGACAGAAACACCAGCACGCTGCCGGTCACGATGGCCGCAATGGTACTCAGCAGCAGCGCCCATATAGTTGATTCGCGGGCGGTATCCATCTCCTGGACCGACAATTTCATGAGGTCGCCGGCTGAAACGCCGAGGTCGGTCGCTAAAGCCCGAATCTCAAGGGTTTTCGGGTTGGCCTGCGCCTGCAGGACTCGGAGCGCCTCCGGAATGCCTTCGGCGCCTCGTACGTCTATGACTGCCAATACCGCCTCCCGGTTGGGTCTTCTCAAGCATGCTCCCCAGCGGCGACAATGGGTCTCATGGACCCGTTCCTGGAAGCAGCGATCGAAGAAGCACGGCTGGGGATGCAAGAAGGCGGTATCCCCATTGGGTCGGTAATCGTGTATGGCGGCAAGATTATCGGCCGGGGCCACAACCGCCGCGTGCAGCAGGGAAGCGCAATTCTCCACGGTGAAATGGATGCCCTGGAGAATGCCGGCCGCCAGCCGGCCTCCGTCTATCGGCAGTGCGTCCTTTATACGACGCTGTCTCCGTGCCCCATGTGTTCCGGCGCCATTCTCTTGTATGGCATTCCCCGTGTGGTGGTGGGCGAGAACCGAACCTTTATGGGCGAGGAAGAGCTACTGCGTGCGCGGGGCGTGTCCGTTGAGGTTCTTCAGCAGGAGGAATGCATTCGGCTCATGCAGGAGTTCATTCGGCTAAACCCTGCGCTGTGGAATGAGGACATCGGCGTGTGAAGAAGAGAATAGGAATGGTTGGCATCTGGTGCAGCCCGATCGAACGCTAATGCCTCATTCCGCGACTTGGGAAGGCGGGCTGCTCCGCAGGCGGCGGGCAACGAGCGCTACGGCGACCACCGCCAAGGTCACCGCTACGCTCAGCACAGGGTGCCGGCGGAATGCCTGGTTGAATCCGGCCACGACCTGCGGTCCAAAGCGAATGGCCAGCAGCGAGAGGACGCCGTAGCGAACCACGCGGGCCACCAGCATGACGCCCAGAAAATGGGTGCGGCGCATGGCGAAGGCCCCCGCCGAGAGCACGAAGATCTTGAAGGGAAAGGGTGGCGGCAGCACCGCCGGCAGCGCCAGCGTGAGGACGGGGTGCTCTTCGAAGTCGCGGCGAATCTTGTCGTATTTCACCGGCGACATCCGCTTCTGGATCAAAACGATGCCGCCCGCCGCGCCGACCGAGTAAAGCACCAGGCATCCTAACATTGAACCGCCGGCCGCCAAAAGGACGTAAGCCCAGGCCAGCAACGGTTTCTGATAGACATAGGCGATCACGACCGCATCCACGGCGCCCGGCAGCGGCACCCCGGCCCCGTCCAGCACGGCGGCGGCGAACACCCCCCAGGGGCCCAGCGAATGCAGCAGTCCCCAGAGCCAGTTAGTGCATTTCAGTAGAGTCTTCAGCGGAAGTACCCAGCACCCAGCATACCGCACTCGACCGGCGGGCGGTCAGGCATTATTGCATCGCCGCGCCCGGTTTTCTAATCGAATGGGTGGAGGTGGTGATTACTTGCATCGGCTTACGCTGGGTGACTTCGAACTGACGGTTCTTTCCGATGGCCATTACTTCCTGGATGGCGGCGCCATGTTCGGCGTGGTTCCCAAAGCGTTGTGGGAACGCAAGATCAAGGCGGATGCGCAGAACCGCATCGAGATGGGATTGAATTCGTTGCTGATCCGCGATGGCAAACGCACGGTGCTGGTGGAGACGGGCGCCGGGCCCAAGCTGCCGGAGAAAATGCAGCGGATCTACGGCAACGAAGCTCGCCTGCTGCGAAGCTTCGCGGAGGCCGGAGTTGCGCCCGATGAAGTGGATATCGTCATCAACACCCACTTACACTTCGACCATTGCGGGTGGAATACCTACTACAGGAATGGCCGGGCAGCAGCCACCTTCCCCCGTGCCCGTTACTACGTGCAGCGGGGCGAGTGGGACTGCGCCCAGAATCCCAATGAACGGGATTCCGTCAGCTACATCAGCGACAACTATAACCCCCTGGTGGAAAGTGGGCAAATGGAGCTGATCCGCGGCGACCGGGAGATTGCGCCCGGTATTTCTGTTCGCGTCTATCCTGGCCACACCCGTTACCTGCAGGCAGTGCTGATACGCAGCGGCGGCCGGACCGCCTGCTACATCAGCGACCTGATTCCGATGTCGCACCACCTGAACGTTGCCTGGACGGCATCCTACGATCTGTTCCCTCTGGAAACTATGGCCCAGAAGAAACGCTTCTATGCCGAGGCGGTTCCCAACCGTTGGGCGGTGATCTTCACCCACGATCATTCTCTTCCGTTGGCGTACGTGGAACCGGGCGAAGAGGAAGGCAAATATGTGGCGCGGCCGCTGGAGCGCGATCGCGTTGCCCTGCTTCAGGTTCCGGCCCCAATTCCGGCGGAGAAAGTTGCCTGAAGAAAAACCTACCACAGAGACACAGAGACACAGAGCGAATCCTAGTACCTGTTTCAAACTTTCAAGTTATTCTCTGTGACTCTGTGTCTCTGTGGTGGATTTTGCGTACTCTGCGGTGAAAAGGTTTTTACTTAGATCGGCAGTTCCGAAGCCAAGCACCGGCTCTCGAAAAACTTCGTCACTTCTTCCATGACGGTCTGTTCGGACTTGCTTTCGTAGATCGCCTTGCGCAAGATGGCGCCGTTGCGCACCCCATGGGTGAACCAGGAAGCGAACTGTTTCATTTTGCCGAGCGCGCCCGGGGTTTCCTGTTCCACCAGCATCCGGAAATAGGTTTGGATGATGTGGTAGCGATCGGCCTCACTGGGCGCTTCGTAAGAGCCAGTAGCGGTGTACTGCGCGATCTGGCGAAAGATCCAGGGATTGGAGGCAGCGGTGCGGCCAATCATGACCGCATCGCATCCGGTTTGCGCCACCATGGCCACGGCATCTTCCGGCGAACGGATATCGCCGTTGCCGATGACCGGAATCTTGACCGCCTGCTTCACCTGCGCGATCCATTGCCACTGTGCCTCTCCGGCGTAACCCTGCTCGCGGGTGCGGGCATGCAAGGCCACAGCATCCAGGCCGCACTCGGCGGCCAGGCGCGCCAACTCCACGCACACAATCTCCCGCTCATTCCACCCCAGTCGGAATTTCACCGTGAAAGGGATCCGGATGGCTGCCCGCACCGTCTCAAAGATGCGGCGGATCAAGGGCAGGTCACGCAGCAACCCTGAACCGCCGTTGCATTTGACCACGCGGTTGGCGGGGCAGCCGAGATTGAGATCTGCCAGATCGAAGCCCTGTTGCTCGACACGGCGTGCCGCGTCGGCCAACACTTGCGGATGGCTGCCGAATAGCTGTGCCGAGATCGGGTGCTCGTCATCGTAAAAATGCAAATAACGGCGGATTTTGCTCTCCCGCGCCCGCACCAGGCCGTCGGCGGAAGTGAACTCGGTCATCACCAGTCCACACCCGCCGAGTTGGCGGATAAACTGCCGGAATACCGTATCGGTAACCCCCGCCATTGGCGCCAGTATGGTGGCGGGCGCGATGTTCACCCCGCCAACCTGAAACTGCAGCGGTACACGCACGCCCGGAGGCATGCTGCCCACGGTGGCCGGCTTTTCCCAGTACTTCCGCACTTGATTATTGTAAAGCGAACAAGGAAACAATTCTTAGCCGCTGATTTGCGCTGATTGCGCTGATCAAAAGATCCAGATCCTGTAGTTTAGATCAGCGTGAATCTGCGAGAATCCGCGGCAAAGGGTTTTGTGGTCACGCTTGTTTCTTCTGCGGTTTGGCCGCGCCCTGTTCCCAGGGACGTTTGGGGCGCTTCGCCTCGGGCAGGTCGCGGTGCGAAACCCGATCGTAAAGGTAGTCCTCGCTGGTAGTGCCGAGCGATTCGTTGTAAAGGCTGGGCAGCGCTAGCGCTTCTTTAAATTCTTCGACGAACTGATGCAGGGATTTGAGCTTGTCGGCGGTGGCGGGGACTTCCGTCTTGGTGGTCTTCAGAAACTGCTGGTATCCTCGGTTTACCAGTTTGGAAATTTCACTGCCGACCAGATATCCGGGATAGGCGAAGACCTTCACCCCGTCATCGAGCGTTTTTTCGACGGCCGCCGCGCAATTCAGTTTCTTTACGAATACCCGGTGGGCGGTTCCGGGCGCCTCCAGCAGATCAAAGCCATGCTCCCGAAACCATTGCAAAGCTTCTTCGTAGGACCGCGTCGGTTTCTTTTTTGCCATTATTACCTGCCTGTGGGTTGTGCCCCGGCGCGATGCCTGTGCGACCAACGGAGGCGATGGCCGGGCCCTCAGCGCGCCTGCTGAGGCTAGCGGTTGCAGATTCGCGTTGGCCTCTCGCTACTGGGTAGTTCAGCTCGGAACTACCGGTGGGTAAGCAAGTACTTTCGCACATCCGGCCGGTTCCGGCAAACCGCCGGAATCATCCAACCCAGTAACGAGTGAGGTCCCCCGCAAGCCCGGCGTTGTCCCGCCTTGCGGGATGGAAGGGAAGTGAGGTGCATGCCCGCGAATCTCGCCTACAAACGTTTCGCCCCGCCGGCCGCGGTCGAAAGAGCGCGCAGCGAGCGGGCCGGCTCTGCGCTGCTGGAGTTGATCGGCAACACGCCCTTGCTTCGACTGGAGCGTATTGCGGCTGACCTTCCGCGTGTACGGTTGCTGGCCAAAGCGGAGTGGTTCAATCCCGGCGGCTCGGTCAAAGACCGCGCGGCTGCCGCCATTGTGGGCGAGGCGTTGCGCACAGGCCAACTTAGCGCAGGGAAGTCGTTGCTTGACGCCACCAGCGGCAACACCGGCATCGCCTACGCCATGATGGGAGCGGCCTGCGGTTTTCCGGTAACGCTGTGCGTTCCGGCTCATGTCTCTCCCGAGCGGAAACGGTTGCTGCAGGCTTACGGTGCAAAAGTCATCTGGACGGATCCTGCGGAAGGCTCCGATGGCGCCATTCGCAAAGCCCAGGAACTGGCCCGCGCGCAACCAGACCGTTATTTCTACGCCGACCAATATTCCAACGACGCCAACTGGCGCGCGCATTACTCCGGTACAGCCAATGAAATTTGGCGGCAGACTGGCGGGCGGGTAACCCATTTCGTGGCCATGCTGGGCACCAGCGGAACCTTTGTCGGTACGGCGCGGCGCTTGCGAGAGTTGAAGCCGCGAGTGCGTTGCCTTTCGCTCCAGCCCAATTCTCCCTTACACGGCATCGAGGGAGCCAAACATATGCCTTCGGCCATCGTGCCCAGCATTTATGATGCTCGTGTCGCCGATTGCAATCTGGAGATTGCCACCGAAGACGCTTATGCGATGGTCAAGCGCCTGGCGCGCGAAGAGGGACTGCTGGTGGGCATCTCTGCCGGCGCTGCGGTGGCGGGCTGCTTGCAAGTGGCGCGGGCGGCCGGGCCGGATGCAGTCATCGTCACCATTCTGGCGGATTCCGGGTACAAATATCTGAGCGAAAGGTTCTGGCAGGGGTAGGGTTGACGGAACCGCGTGACGCAAGATGCTGAAGATCGGTAAATCCTTACTCCAGGAGCTTCGGAAACATGGCGAAGAAACCTACCCGCACGAGTGTTGCGGCGTACTGCTGGGCGAGGTGAGCGACGGGCAGAGGAGGGTCTGTGCCGTGGTCCG
>Ga0326728_10026943_pt1 | contig 10108 bp, 11 predicted proteins | sample MB3enrmetagenome_FD_207602 | JGI IMG/M metagenome (GOLD analysis project Ga0326728, IMG submission 207602) | Lab enriched peat soil microbial communities from McLean, Ithaca, NY, United States - MB31MN | ecosystem: Environmental > Terrestrial > Soil > Wetlands > Peat | place: USA: New York... | reverse complement strand
CCGCACAGAGGACGGCAAGCCGGTGGAATCGGACCAGGGCAAGGACGTCTATACCACTTCCAATTACGTCTTCGCCCAGCTTTTGGACTACTACGGCATGGTAAAAGAGAGCAAGGACGTCTATAAGCACATGGTCAGGGTGGTATTCGATTACGGCAATTCCATGATCACCCCGGACAACCTCCGGGCCGAGCTTGAAAAGGAAGCGGGAGAATCCGCCCCCGGGCCTCATTACATCGTCGCCGCCTATCCCCGGCCGGGCGCCGTATGGACGCACCTGGTCATGCAGCATATCAAAGACCTGCAGGCGCAAAAAGGCGCGACCATCATCGATTCAAAATCTCTTATATCATTCCTATCCGAACTTTTAAAAGAGGATTGACGCGTTTATGAACTACGACATCACCTTCGTCGGCCACATGTGCTACGATGAGATCATTCCCTTCGGGGGAAAACCGGTCGTCGCCCCGGGCAGCGCCGTCCTGTGCGGCGCCATGGTTGCGGCGCGGGTGGGGAAAAAAGTTGCCGCCGTCGTAAAAATGGCGAAAAAGGATGAACACATCCTTCAGCCCATGAAGGACGTGGGGGTGGACACCTACCTCATCCCGAGCGCGGAGACCACGTATTCGAGGGTGCTCCACGAATCCGCGAACGTGGACGAGCGCAAGTTGACCATAGTCAAAACGGCTGGCTTGATAGCCATTGGCAACGTTCCGAAGCTGAACTCTACGTGCGTCCATCTGGCCGGGATTTCCGACACCGAGTTCGACATGGTTCTTATGAAGGGTTTGAAGGCTCGGGGGTACAGCCTGTCGGCCGACATGCAGAGCTTCGTCCGCCACGTAACCCCGGTGACCCATGAAATAGAATTCAGCAACGTTGCAAACAAGAAAGACATCTCGGGCATGATGGACAAGCTCAAGCTGGACGTCGTGGAAGCCCGTATTCTGACCGGAACAGAAGATCTGGAAAAAGCCGCGATCATTGTCGAATCATGGGGCTGCCCGGAAATCATGATCACGCACTCCCAGGGCGTGCTGGCGCGGGTGAACGGCGAGACGTACTATGAGAAATTCTCCAACAACAGCATGGCGGGCAGGACTGGCCGCGGGGATACGACCTTCGCGGCCTACCTGTCTCATCGGTTGGATCATGACGTCAGAGAATCCCTGAAGTTCGCCGCGGCGCTTGTTTCGATAAAGATGGAGACACCCGGACCCTTCAAGGGAACGCTGGAGGATGTCGCAAAGAGACTGAGGGAAAAGCATTCCTCGTAACGGCGGCGAAGTAAACTCCTCAACCAAAAACAAAATCTATGGCAGAACAATTCCATCAAAAACTCTCCTTCAGGGAAAAGGCCGGTTACAGCTTTGGGGATGCCGCCGCCAATTTCGTGTTTCAAACGATGCTGATTTTTCAGCTTGGGTTCTATACCGACACTTTCGGCATCACGGCCGCGGCGGCGGGCACGCTGCTGCTGGTGGGACGCTTCTGGGACGCATTCTTTGACCCGTTCATGGGTGTTGTGGCCGATCGCACCAACACCCGCTGGGGCAAATTCCGTCCGTGGGTGTTGTGGTCCGCAATCCCGTTTGCGGTCATGTTCACGCTGACCTTCACCACGCCGCATTACGGCGGAACGGCAAAACTCGTTTATGCCTACGTCACCTACTTTCTGCTCATGACGGTGTATTCCGTCAATAACCTGCCCTTCTCGGCGCTCAATGGCGTGATGACGGCCGACGTGGTCGAGCGCGTCAGCCTTACTTCCTATCGTTTCTTTTTCGCCATGGCCGCGGCGTTCGTGGTGCAGGGGTTGACGCTGCCCATGGTCGGCAAGTTTGGCCACGGTGACAATGCCAGGGGCTGGTCCATGACGATCGGACTGTATTCAGCGATTGCCGTTGTTTTCTTTGTGATCACATTTTTCAGTGTCCGCGAACGCGTCACCCCGCCGCCTGGCCAGAAAATGTCCGTCAAGCAGGACTTCGGGGAGCTGTTGAAAAACAAGCCGTGGATTTCAATGTTCGTGCTGACGCTGTTTGTTTTCATCACGCTCGCGATGTGGGGCACTGCGATGTACTACTATTTTACTTACTACGTGAACAAAGACGCCATGTTCGGTTTCCTGCAATCTTGGGGCTTGGTGGCGGCGAACTCCTTGGGCGGCGTATCGGCCCTGCCAGGTTGGTGGCATGGCGCGCTCAATGCGTTTGGATTGATTGCCACCGAAAACCGCGGCAACGTCAGTTCGGTGGGATTCAGCCTCTTCAACATGTCCGGCATGCTGGCTAACATCGTCGGCGTGCTGTTCTCCAGGTCGCTATCGGTGCGCTTCGGCAAGAAGGCTGTGTTTATCACCGGTTTATTCTTCACCAGCGTGTTTACCGGCCTTTTCATCCTGCTGCCCGCCACGGCCGTCGGATGGACATTCGTGCTGAATATCCTCAAGTCCCTGGCGTACGGCTCGACCATCCCGCTGCTCTGGGCCATGATGGCCGACGTGGCGGACTACGCCGAATGGAAAACCAGCCGCCGGGCCACCGGCGTGGTGTTCTCTGGCATCGTGTTCGCACTGAAAGCCGGCTTGGGCTTGGGCGGTGCGATCTGCGGCTGGCTGCTCCAGGCGTTTGGTTATGTTCCCAACGCGATTCAAACCGATCACTCGCTGCTCGGCATCCGCCTCACCGGCAGCATCCTCTCTGCGATTATGTTCTTCGTAGGCGTCGTCGCCCTCACTTTTTACGGGATTGACAAGACACTCAACGTCCAAATCCAGGACGAACTGATCGAACGAAGGAAAAAATACGCGCCGCAAACCCCGTTGCCTGGAACTTAATGAAGAATTATTTGGTCAATCCCTTGATTTGCCTGTTAATGAGCTGCTCGACCATGATATCCACCGGCCAGCAAGAGCCAGCGTTGAAGGACGTCTTCAAAAAGGACTTTCTCCTCGGCGCGGCCATTAATGAGGCGCACACCACAGATCCCTCCGATGCCAATTGCGCCGTGGCGCTGATTAAAAAGCACTTCAACACGATCACGCCGGAAAATGTTTTAAAATGGGAAAGCATCCATCCCGCGCTGGACCGCTATAATTGGGGGCCGGGGGATCATTACGTGGAGTTTGGCGTCAAAAACGGAATGTTCATCATCGGCCACAATTTGATCTGGCACCGCCAAACCCCTGCCTGGGTCTTCCAGGATGAACACGGGACCCCGCTCAGCCGCGACGCCTTGTTGCAGCGCATGCACGATCACATTCGCACGGTGGTCGGGCGTTACAAAGGCAAAATCGGCGGCTGGGATGTCGTCAACGAAGCGGTGGCCGAGGACGGCACGCTGCGCCAATCGCCCTGGCTGGAGATCATCGGCGAAGATTACGTGCTCAAAGCTTGCCAATTTGCGCATGAAGCCGATCCAAACGCGCAGTTGTATTACAATGATTTTTCGCTGGAGAATGCGCCGAAACGCGCGGGCGCCCTCGCCTTGATCAAGAAGCTTCAGGCACAAGGCGCGCCCATCGTGGGAATTGGGTTGCAGGGGCATTACAGGATGGATTGGCCCGCCCCGCACGATGTGGATGAAACCATTGAAGCCTTTGCGAGGCTTGGTCTCAAAGTCATGATCACCGAGTTGGATGTGAGCGTGCTGCCGGCGATCACCAGCACATTGGACGCCGAGGTCGGCGCGAATTACCAATTGCGGGCGGAGGACAACCCTTACACCAACGGCCTGCCCGATGCCGCACAACAAGCGCTGGCCGCGCGATACGCCGATCTGTTCAAGGTTTTTGTCAAACATCGGGATCAAATCACCCGTGTCACTTTTTGGGGCGTGACTGATGATAATTCCTGGTTGAACTACTGGCCCGTGCGGGGCCGGGTGGACTATCCCTTTCTGTTTGGCCGCGGGTGCGGGACCAAACCGGCGTTCGATGCCGTCGTTGCGGTCGGGCGCGGAAAAGGACAATAAACGACTGGGAATTGAGCGAGGCCAATCGTATGCTGCGCGCATATTTGAACCCCCACCCTCAAACTGTCGCGACCGCGCGCCCGTCACGCCCTGCTTTTTCAGGCAGCGCGCTCCTCGCGCTGGGTTTCATGCTGTGCGTTTCGTGCCGCACGGCCCCTCCTCTGCCGCCCGCTGATTTTTCGTCGCCCGGCTGGCGGTTGCGCCAAGGCCAAGCCGTCTGGAAGCCGTCCAAAAACCGCCCCGAACTGGCCGGCGATTTATTGCTGGCAACCAACGCCGGCGGCAATTACATGATCCAATTCTCCAAAACCCCTTTTACGCTGGCGACGGCGCAGGTGGCGGATGGCGCGTGGCAAATTGAATTCGGGGGCGGGCGGCATTCATGGCGCGGCCAGGGCGCGCCGCCGGCACGGTTCGCCTGGTTTCAACTGCCACGCGCGCTCGCCGCCATGGAGCCGGGCCGCCCCTGGAAATTCACGCGCCGGGCGGACGACTCATGGCGGCTGGAGAATACGCGCACAGGCGAGATTTTGGAGGGCGTGCTTTTTCCATGAAACGCAATTGGTTTCAATGGTGGCGGGCCGTGCTGCTCCTTCCGATGGCGGCGGCGAATCTGCGCGCGGCGGACACCAACGCCGTGCTCGAAGGCTGGTTTGCGGCCCAGGCCGCCGTCCACACCTTGTCCGCGGATTTCGTGCAAACGCGCGCGCTCAAAACCCTCGTGCAACCGCTGACGGCCAACGGCCGCTTGTGGTTTGCGCCGCCCAACCAATTTCGCTGGGAGCTGGGCCGGCCGGCGCAGACCATCGCGTTGCGGCACGCGGACGAAATGTTCGTCATTTATCCGCGGCTCAAACGCGCGGAGCATTATCCCCTGGGCGCGTCCGCGCCGCGCGAGTGGCGCGATGCCATGTCGCTTTTGGACGCCGGTTTTCCGGGCACCCGCAAGGAATTCGATTCGCAATTTCAAATCCAATCGCTCACGGAAACCAACGGAACGTGGCTGCTGGCGCTTCAGCCGCGCCGCGCCGCCGCGCGCGAAATCATGCCCGAACTGCGGGTGATCCTGGCCACAAACGATTTTTCGCTGGCCGGCAACGAGTTGGTCTTCGTGGACGGTTCGCGTATGCGGAACGATTTCACAAATGTCGTGGTCAACGCGCCCCTGGACGAAAAGCTGTTCCAATGGAAAGCGCCCGCGGATTTCAAAGTCACCGAGCCTTTTGCCAAATGAACTCCGCCAACACAGGAAAAAACGGACTGGAATTCCTGCCGCACGGGCCGGAGTTCCGCTTCCTGGACAAGGTTTCGAGCCTGACGCCGGGCAAGGAAGGCGCGGGCGCGTCGGCGACAAACTGGTGCTGCTGGCGGAATTGACGTTGAGCGGAGAAGCGCCGCATTCTTGACAACGTCAAGCCGTGAATTTCGCCCGGCATTCCGCCCGGGAAATTTTTCCGCGCGGGCCGGTGGGGAGTGATTCGACCAGTCGCCAGCGGCGCGGCACCTGCCATGACGGCAGCGCTCCCAGAAGAAATTGCTTCAACTCGGTTTCTCCCGCGCTGGAAGCGACCACCGCGACTATCATCTCCGTCCGCCCGGAATCGCCGCCGGGCGCGCCAAACACCAGGCAATCGCGCACGAGCGGATGCAATAGCAGCGCGCGCTCAATTGTCTCCGGCGACACCTTGCGTCCGGCCACATTGATCTGGTCGCCCGCACGGCCCCGCAGAAAGACCAGTCCATTTTTAAGTTCGGCCAGGTCGCTCGATTGAAACTGGCCGGCGCGGAGTGATGCGGATTGCCGGGGCCAATAGGTTTGGCCGACGGTCCGGCCGCAAACAACCAAACAGCCCTCATTGTTCAAAGACAGGCTCACGCCCGGCATGGGCGCGCCAGCCAGGGAGGCGTCCGTGCGCGGCGCGGCCCCGGCGTCGTAGGCGATGCCGCCGCATTCGGATGCGCCATAAAAATTGTGGATTTTGATTCCGCCCGCCGCGAAGACCGACTGCTCCAAATTCAACGGCAGCGGCGCGCCGGCGGAAATGGCCAAACGCACTTGGGCCGGAATGCCGGCGGCCTCATGCCAGGCCCGCCACAGAGCGGGCACGGCGGCAAGGGTAATGGCGGGTTCCTGCGCCGCCGCGCGACGAATGATTTCCGGCAACGGCGCCGGCGCGAGGATCAGCGGAATGCCATGCAGCAAAAGCGGGAGCACCAAATTGGAGAATCCGTAGGAATGGGCCAGCGATATAACACCGAGATTCGGCCAGTCGGGGCGCAAGTCCATCGCCGACACGATTTGGGCGGCGTCGGCGGCGAGTTGTTCGGCGGTGAAGGCAATCAGCCTCGCTGCATCTGTCGTGCCCGAGGTCCACTTCAGATGCGCGCAGTCTTTGGGTGGAGGCGTGACATCCGGCAGGATTTGCCCTGTTTCGAGCGGGCAGACGATTTTTCCCGAACGCCACGCGGACAACAGCGAAAAAATGAACTCGGGCGAATGGCCTTGCGGGCAAATGATTCCCCCGGCGTCCGTCCGCCGCGCCTCGCCGGCGGCGAACAATTGCGCGAACGTCCAGCGCCGGTCCGAAGCAAGATCGCGCAACGCAAGGTCGTTGCGCCGGGCGTCCGCCGTGTTGTGCCATCTTTCGTAAAGCATTGTCAGGGGCTTAATACAACCCCAACTTGCTCCGCAAGCCAATTGCTTATGCTGAATAATTCTTACTTGACCTTGGGCGCGCGGCACCCTAAGCACTGACCATGAAAATTTGCCTCTTTGGCATCACCGGCATCCCGACGGGCAACCACAACATCAAGGACCCCCGCCTGGACCAAGCCGACAAACTGGTGGAAGCGCAGAAAAAGTGTTATGCGCAGGTTGTTCTGGCCGACGAAAAGGAAATGGCCGTCTGCGACGCCATCCTCACCAGCCGCGCCGCCTTGAGCGACTTGCTGATGAAGGACCTGGATTTTGTCGAAACCCGGCTCGGACGCGATGCGGGCGAAGCGGAGAAGAAGGTGCTGCAAAAAATGGCCGAAGGGCTGGTCAGCGAGACGCCCGTCTCGAAGCTGGGATTGACGGCGGAGGATTTGGCCGCGATTTCGGCGCATGCCTTTGTCACCAACCGCCCGGTGGTGGTGGCCGGCGAGGCGGAATTGGCGGCGCCGGACGCCCTGCTGGTTCGGGCGTTTGCAGAGAGCGGCTACATCTGCTTCCTGACCGTCGGCGGCAAGGAGAACCGCGCCTGGCCCATCCGCGCCGGCACGACAGCCTGGGAAGCGGCGGGCACCGTCCACACCGACATGCAGAAGGGGTTCATCCGCGCCGAGATTATCAGCTTCGCCGATTTCGCGGCGGCGGGCGGGGAGACCCAGGCCAAGCGCGCCGGCAAAGTCCGGCTGGAATTAAAGACCTACGTGATGCAAGACTACGACATCGTAAATTTCCGGTTTAACAAATAAATCATCATTTCGGCTGTCCCGCCTCGATCTGGTCGAAAAAGGGGCCAAGTCGTTTCTGGGCGTACTTGGAAGAGGTTATCATCATCGCGAAAAACAGCGGCACCAGCAGCAGCAGCAAGGCCGCGCTCCACCAGTGATGGGGGCGGAACCGTTTCACATCGGGTGCGTACGCCAGCAAACCCAGCACCGCCGCCAGCACCCCCACGGCATCCATACTGGCGCGCTGCCAATAAGTTGAGCCGTCCAGCCGCACCCACATGCCAAATTCGTCAAAAGTCAGCGCCAGTCCAATCCCGTAGGCGACGGCGCAGATTCTCAACATCCGCCCCGTCGGATCCCGAAACAGCAAAAAAGCGCCCACTGCCACCAGCAGGAAAATGCCATAATTCAAATGATGGATATGGCTTCCCCCCAAGTGCAAATACATATCGGGTATCCTTCGATCCATGATCAGATACACCGTTACGCGCGCCATGATGAACATCACCAAAAACGAAAACAGGACCAGGCGGGCCATGTGTGCTTCATCAGGATGGCCTAAAGGCTGGGAAATGGGCGCGTTCTGTTCGATGCCCTATATTTGCGCCAATCCGGTTCCCAGCGCAACCCTTTCACGCATCTTTTGCGTACAATTCATTGGCGGCATTCTCGTTGCAATCCCCGGCCCCCCGGGCTGACTTGGGGCGAAGTCCCAGTCTGTGATGATCGAGGCGTTGTCTTGAAAAGGGGAATCAAACGGCTCAGCCTCGGCGAAAGGAGCATTTCAACTTGCTTCACCCGCAATAAGCTTTCGTGAATCCATTGTTCTCTTGTAGATGTCCTATATCCACTGCACCGACTCCGCAACCGTCCCATAACCGCATATATAAGGAGCGAATTTGTCGAAGGTCACCCATTCGAAAATTGCTTTCTGTAAATTGGGTTGAACGCAAGGTTTCGTTCGAGCAATCCAAACCAAGTAATCACCGGGCTTTGTGGTGAAGTCATAACCATCAACCATGCGTAAGCAGCATACGCAGTGGTATCCATCAAAAGGATGTTCCTTTTCCATGATAATTCCTCCGAGCCCAACCGGCTGATTATCGCAATTAAAAAACTCGTCAACACGCACATGAAATTGTTCCGGCCCAAGCTTATCCATTCGCGCTTCCGGAGATGCTACGGTATCTTTTCTGATCCAGCCGCATCCATAGTAGGGCAAAACTAAAAGATTCCGCCGAACGTATTCAAGACATGACTGGGTAAATGGCATGATTTTTTAGTAAGTGCGTCAGTTCCTTGCCTGTCAACATTTTGATGAGCCGAAGTGGAGATGAGCTCACTTGGACAGGGTGTATTGAAGCATGACGAAATCCTGATTCACGATTTTGGCCGAACGCAGTTTCAGCCTGGCAGCCTTCCGCCTGGTGTAACCCGCCTCCACATCAAAAACCGTCGGAACTTCCATCCGCCCGGGGTTCTTGATTGGCCAGTTGTTCTGTTTGATGCGCCCATCCACCGAGCTCATCATAAAGCAAATAATGTACGGTTTCATACAGCCGTTTCTAATGCCCCGCCCCGCCCGCTGTGTCCAACAACAAATAAGGAAACGGAGGCAGGATTCACAGGTGAGAATTGCGCATTTCTGGCAAAATCTTCCGAACCGCCTTTCCGAATGACAAATGAGAAATTCTCAATGACACATTTTCAATTCAGGCCCGGCGCTTTTGGTTGCGGCTTGCCGCGCTATTTCTTCCCGTCCGCCAAAACCCTGGCGACGGCGGATGCGTTCCCAAGTCTTTGCCGCCCAAGGCCTTAAACCTGTTCTAATCAAGGATTACAATCTTGTTAAAAATTCTTTCAAAAATCTGTTGACGATATGATATGTTAACTGTATTGTTCGTCTAATGAATGGCCGGGGAAGGCCGAATCGGAAAGGAAAAGTATGAATAAAAAATCGGGTACGCAACCCAGGCAGAAATATGGAAGGGCGGATAAATCGGAAAAACCCCGTATTTCTGTCCCACTCATCTTTCTGCCATCCTTCCGCCGGGCGTCGCACTGCGTCGCAGTCAGTCGCAGTGATCTTGAGATAGGCTTCCGCCGCAACGGCTGCGGACTGGTTCAATTCGCCCGCCCGTCCGGCTTGCCCCGCATAGCCGGACGGGAGAGTCGGGTCAAACCTGGTCAAAGTCAGTCAAACCAGTTTGGTGGGTCAAGCGGGCGCGTCAAATCCATGTAAATACTTTATCATGAACAGCTTGCAAAATAAACAGCCCTTTCCAGGTCAAACCATGTTAAACCTAATTAATCATGGTGATAATCAGCCAGCCAGTAGCTAAATGAAGCTCTATGCCATCTCAGGCGCTGGTGATTTTGTCGGCAAACACCAGTGCGCCGGTCGGGCAATGGCGCACACATTCCTCCGCCACCCTCCGCAAGCCCTCCTCGATGGGCCGATCGAAGGGCGCCGCCACTCGCACATCGAAGCCGCGCCCGATAAAAGTCAGGCTCAGCGGTTCGGCTGCCATTTCGGTCAACTTCACGCAAATCCCGCAGAGAATGCACTTGCCCGGCTCGAAGATGACGCCGTTGCGCTGGAGTTGCTGCTCGAAGGGCCGGCGCTCCGCCCGGAACCGGTTGGCGTCGGCGCCATAGACTTGCGCGTAGTGCTGCAGCAGGCAATTGCCCGACG
>Ga0326728_10026942_pt1 | contig 10108 bp, 6 predicted proteins | sample MB3enrmetagenome_FD_207602 | JGI IMG/M metagenome (GOLD analysis project Ga0326728, IMG submission 207602) | Lab enriched peat soil microbial communities from McLean, Ithaca, NY, United States - MB31MN | ecosystem: Environmental > Terrestrial > Soil > Wetlands > Peat | place: USA: New York... | reverse complement strand
AATCGTCCTCGACCGCCTCTACGAGTATTCGGGCGACGCCCGCTATCGCGCGGCGGCCGAAAAAACCCTCGAGTGCTTCGCCAGGATTGCGCCGGAGTACGGCCTTCACGCCGCGACGTATGGGTTGACGATCCTGCTCCACGCGCGCCACGCCCAGCAAATCGTCGTCACCGGCCGCCCCGGCGATCCTGCCGCGGCGCGCCTCGAAGAAGTTGCGGCCGCGGGCTATCGCTTCGGCAAGGCCGTGCTGCGCGTCACGCCGGAACGCGCAGCGGCGGGCGCTCTCGCTCCGGCTCTCGCGGAAACGATTTCGTACCTTCGCGCGGATATCGCGCAGGCGCTCGTCTGCTCCGGCACTTCGTGCCGGCCGCCGGTGGATGATTCGGAAAAACTTCAGGCTCTCCTGGCTGTGCCGGGCGTGTCGTGACGAATCGAGCAGCGGCTCCCGGGCTGCCGGTGACCGATTTACCCTTTGCGGAATCAAATCTTGAGGAAACCCGCGGGATGCCGAGCGACCATCATAACCAGTCATTCCTCGTCGTCCGCCTGCCTGCCGGCAGGCAGGCGGACGACGAGGAATCTCTCCGCTCTCTTTGCCTTCCTCTAAGGTTAGTATCTGCTTTGCGTTCGGGTGCGAGTCGAACGCGGCATTCGCCGATCGCTTAGGAGCGTAATTCTTGTTCCTTCGGCTTTGGTACATCTTCCTTCAGATTTGGATAATCGCGGCTGTGCTCACGCTGCTGTTCCTTTCGCAGCGCTATTGGTATCGCCGCGCCGAGCGGTTTGCGGATCGCCGAAGCCCCGCATTGCGCCGCGTGATTCGCGGTGCGATCGTACTGTCCCTGCTGCTGATTATCTTTGCCGTCCTGAATGGGTTGCTCGGCCGCCACAGGCCTCTGCGGCATAGTTCCACTCTGGCCGAGATCGTCGGTTTGTGGATGGCGAGTTCTTTGGCCGCTTATGTTGCGATTCGCGCCGTGCATCTTTGGGAGTGGTTGTGGCGTCGTGGCCGGGCTTTGTTCGCGCGTGGACGGAAATCTCAGGCCGGGCGCTCCGCCGCAGCGCGCGAGCCCGTCAACCTTTCGCGCCGCTATTTCTTCCAGACCGCGAGCATCGTTGCCGGCGCGGCTCCATTCCTCGCGTTCGCCTACGGTTTCGCGGACGAGCGCTGGCGTTTTGAAGTGCGCGAATCCGAATTGCCCGTCGTGAACTTGCCGCCCGTGCTCGCCGGCATGCGCATCGTCCAGTTGAGTGACATCCACGTCGGCAGCTTCATGCCGATCGCGCAAGTGCGCCGCGCCGTCGGCATGGCGAATGAACTGAACGCCGATCTCGCAGTCGTGACCGGCGATTTCCTCACCGGCTCGGGCGACCCCATCGAGGAATGCATCGCCGAGCTTTCTCATCTCCGCGCGCCGCTCGGAGTCTGGGGCTGCAACGGCAATCACGAAATTTACGCCGGCGCGGAAGCCCTCGCCGCCGAATTGTTCCGCAAGAATGGCATGACCCTGCTTCGGCAGGAGCAGTCCGAATTGCGCTGGAACGGCCAGCCGCTCAATTTGATCGGCGTGGATTACCAGCGCCAGCGCGCTGCCAGTGGAGAGAAGTTGGTCATGCTGCAGGGTGTCGAGCGGCTCGTTCGGCCGGGAATGCCGAACATTCTTCTATCGCACAACCCGAATTCATTTCCGCGCGCCGCAGAGTTGGGTATTCAAGTGTCGCTCGCAGGCCACACCCACGGCGGCCAGGTGACCGTGGAAATTCTCGATCATCGCTTCAGTCCCGCTGAATTCATCACGCCGTACGTCGCAGGACTCTATTGCCGCCCGCTCGGCTCGCCGTCCAGCGTGTCCGATGCCGAACTCCGCGTATCCACTGCGGCCCACGCGCCGCTGCACAGCTCATGGATCTACGTCAATCGCGGCCTGGGCACCATCGGCACGCCCGTTCGCCTCGGCGTCCCGCCCGAAATCACGCTGCACACCCTCCGCCGCACAATCTGAAGCTCCGGCGCATCTCCTCAGAACGCATACTTGAGCCAGGACGATGGTGGCATCTTGTCCAGCGCCTCGCGCGCGTCGCGCCGGTTGCAGATGTCCCGGCTCGCTGTGGTACTCTCGAAGTACGACGCATTCACTCCGCTGCCGGAGCTTGCCGTCGGGGGGAGACGATGGGAATTCGAGACGCGTGGATTGACAAGAGACTTGCGGCGCTCGCCGGCGCCAACGGCGATCGCAACGTTTCGCAGATGCACTACGCCCGCCTGGGTGTGGTCACGGAAGAGATGGCCTACGTTGCGCAACGCGAAAAACTCGAGCCCGAACTCGTCCGCAGCGAAGTCGCGCGCGGCCGCGCCATCATTCCCGCCAATATCCATCACAAATCACTCGAGCCCATGGGCATCGGCATTGCGTTCAAATGCAAGATCAACGCCAATATCGGCAATTCCGCCGTCACGTCTGAAGTCGCGCAGGAGCTTCAGAAGCTCCACCACGCGGTCCACTACGGCGCGGACACGGCGATGGACCTTTCCACCGGCGGCGACATCCCCGCAATCCGCAAAGCCATCATTGACGCTTCGCCGGTCCCCATCGGCACCGTCCCGATCTACGAAGCCATTTCCCGCGTCAAGCGCACCGAAGACCTCACGCCCGAGATCATGCTCGAAGTCATCGAAGAACAGGCCGAGCAGGGCGTGGACTACATGACGATTCACGCCGGCGTGCTCCGCGAATTCGTGCCGCTCGTCCGCAACCGCATCACGGGCATCGTCAGCCGCGGCGGCGCGCTCATGGCGCAATGGATGGGCGCGCACAAGAAGGAAAATTTCCTTTACGAGCGCTTCACCGACATCTGCAAAATCTTCAAGAAGCACGACGTCAGCTTTTCTCTCGGCGACGGCCTCCGCCCCGGCTCCCTCGCCGACGCCAGCGACGCCGCGCAATTCGCCGAGCTGAAAGTCCTCGGCGAGCTCACTGAAAAAGCCTGGGAATGCGACGTGCAAGTGATGATCGAAGGCCCGGGCCACGTCCCGCTGGATCAGATTGAGCTTCAGGTGAAGAAGGAAATGGAGCTCTGCCACGAGGCGCCGTTCTACACACTCGGCCCGCTCGTCATCGACATCGCTCCCGGCTACGACCACATCACCAGCGCCATCGGCGCGGCCATGATCGGCTGGCACGGCGCCTCGATGCTCTGCTACGTCACGCCGAAGGAGCATCTCGGTCTTCCCAACGCCGAAGACGTGAAGCAGGGCGTCATCGCCTACAAGATTGCCGCGCATGCCGCCGATGTCGCCCGCCATCGTCCCGGCGCGCGCGATCGCGACGACGCCATCTCCTACGCGCGCTTCCTCTTCGATTGGAACAAGCAGTTCGAGCTCTCGCTCGATCCCCAGACCGCGCGCGCCATGCATGACGAAACGCTTCCCGACGACTTCTACAAGGAAGCGAAGTTCTGCTCCATGTGCGGACCGAAGTTTTGCTCGATGAACGTCACGCAGCTCGCCGAAGCCCACGGCGGTCAGAACCAGTCCGAGCGCCAGCAAAAATTCGTCGAGCTGCTCGCGAAGGTCGAGAAGTAGCCCAAGCCCCGGAGGGGGATATAAGCTTAGGACGCCGCCCGCGAAAAATTAGGCATTGACACGAAGCGAACAAAAAGCGAATATAACCGCCCGCCGCCCCTTCGCATCTCAAAGCTGCGGCAGGCGACGCGACCCCAAAAACTCTATTTAGGAGACACAATGACCATCGCGCAATCCATGCTTCCCGAGTTCGATCAAGAAATGGCCAACACTCGCAAGACCCTCGAACGCGTTCCCGACGACAAGTGGGATTGGAAGCCCCACCCGAAGTCCGGCTCGATGGGCTGGCTCACCAACCACATCGCCACCATGCCCGGCTGGGCAGTGGACACGCTCACCACCGACTCCTTCGATTTCATGCCCGGCGGCAAACTGGTCGAGATGCCGAACGCCAAGAATCGCGCCGAAGCCCTGGCAATGTTCGATAAGGGCGTAGCCGCCATGCGCACGGCCCTCACCATCGTCACCGACGCGCAATTGATGCAATCGTGGGCGCTGCTGCAGAACGGTACGCCGATAATCACAATGCCCCGCACCGCCATTCTCCGCAGCATGATCTTCAACCACATGATTCATCATCGCGCGCAATTGTGCGTCTATTTCCGGCTCAACGACGTCGCGGTCCCCGGCCTCTACGGCCCCTCTGCGGACGAAGCACAAGCGCCAGCTGCCGCCAAGCCGTAGCTTCGCGGCTCGCCGCCATCTTGGACCCAAGCAAGGGCGGAGCTTGCCTACCTCGCCGTAGCCCTGGGCCCGCCAACAGGCGCAAACGTAAATTATCGTCATTCTGAACGGAGCGTTTTGCGCGGCTGTTGTTGCCGCGCAGCGAAGTGAGGAATCTCGTGGTTCCGCGTGGCTGGCGACGCGTAACTCGCCAATCGCGCGTGATATATTCAGATTCTCCGCTGCCTCACCGTGCACCCATGACCACCCACTCCGACCCCGCCGCCAACGACCGCCTCCGCGAAGAATTCAATCGCTGGGCCGCCGAAGGCCGCGGCGAAGGCATGGAGGAAGAGCATCTCCCCATCACGCTGCCCGTCCTCGATCGCATGGCGCTTGCCCCCGACGACAACGTCCTCGACATCGGCTGCGGCGCCGGCTGGCTTGCGCGCCTTCTCGCCGAGCGCGTTCCCGAAGGCCGCGTCGTCGGCGTGGACGTCTCCGACGAAATGATTCGCCGCGCTCGCCGCCGTTTGGCCGCCGTCGAAAACGCGATGTTCGTCCTCGGCGCCGCCGACGAAATCCCCTGGGACGCGAATTTCTTCACCAAGGCGATCTCCATCGAGTCCGCCTACTACTGGCCCGATCCGCCGCGCGGCCTGCGCGAAATCGCGCGCGTCCTCCGCGAAGGCGGCTCGGCCTGGATCCTCATCAACTACTGTCGCGACAATCCCCACTGCCACCAGTGGGCCGGATACTTCAAGACGCCCGCGCATCTGCATTCCGCCGAAGAATGGGTTGCCATGCTCCGCGACGCCGGCTTCATCGATGTCGCACACGAATTCATCCCCGATCCCACGCCCGCCGAATCCTATTCCGGCCGCTGGTTCCGCGATGTCGCCCAACTCCGCGCCTTCCGCCAGTTCGGTGCCCTCCTCGTCCACGGCACAAAATCCACCGCCTAGCCCTCGGTCCGCCGCGCCACCCTGCGACGCTCAGCCATAAACGCCTGTCATTCTGAGCCCGCAGCAGCGGGCGAAGAATCTAGCGGTTCCGCGCCACGCGCAGGTTCGTCATTCAGAGGAGCCCGCCGCGGCGGGCCCGCGGAATCTCTCCGCCTCTCCAAATACCCGCCTGCCGTGCCTGCTTTACCCGTCTCCCTGTCTCTCTGAATCCACATTCCCCTTTTGAATGCCGCGACACTCGTCGTATGATGGAAGTCACCCCAGTCTTCAGGCGCCTCTGGGAGCGACATCCACTTCACGGTTCACCCCCGTGCGGGGGTTCACGGCGAGTCTTCACCTCAGTAGGGGGGATCACCGCGAGCGGAGGCTGCGATCCGGGTCAGGGCAAAATTCCTCAATGAACAAACAAGACAAGAACGATAGGGCTGCATGGCTTCAAGGTCCTCCGGCGAATTGTTCTGCGCTTCCGGACAAGGCTGAGCCCCTCTGGCGGCTGGTCCTGCTGGGCGCGCCCGGTGTGGGCAAAGGCACTCAGGCGCAACTCCTCCATCAGCGCCTCGGCGCGTGCCATCTTTCCACCGGAGACGTCTTCCGCGCCGCCGCGAGCCGCACCGACTGCGTCCCGACCCCCGCGATGGCGGCTGCACTGGATTACATGCGTCGCGGCGCTCTGGTGCCGGACGCCACAGTTTGGGAAATGGTGCGCGAACGCTCCGGCTGCCTGCGTTGCCAGGGCGGTTTCATCCTGGATGGGTTTCCGCGCACTCTGTCTCAGGCCGAGTCTTTAAATCGGGTCATGCAGGAGGAAAAGCTTTGGCTTAGCGCGGTGGTGAACTACGAATTGCCTCTCGCGGAAATTATCTCGCGGCTCAGCGGCCGGCGCGTCTGCAAAAAGTGCAAATCCGTCTTCCACGTCACGCACCAACCACCGAAAGTCGAAGGCGTTTGCGATCACTGCGGCGGCCGCCTCTATCAGCGTGAGGACGACCGCCCCGAATCCATCACCGTCCGCATGGAAGCGTACGAACGCAGCACCGCTCCCCTGATCGAGTTCTACCAGAAGCTCGGCCTGCTCTTGTCGGTCCCCGCGACGGGCTCCCCCGAAGAAATTTGCGCCCGCACCCTGGCCGCCCTCGATCGCCGCCCGCAATCCGCGAAGTAGCAAATCGCGGCGAAGAAAATTCCTCGCGGCCGCCGGTTACTGCGCGGAAATTTCCAGCACCTCGATCGAGTACCCCGGCACCGTGCGCTCGAACTCCTTGCCCATGATCTTCACCGTGCTCTCCACCGGCAGCACGCGCCGCGGATCGCTGATGGAATTCGTCTCGGCGGTAGTCGTGGCGCTCAGCGTGATGAGCTTCACGTTGCTCTTCACGTCTTTCACGCCGGCGAGCGAAATCTTCAGCTGCTGCGCCGAGGAGGACGCATTCACCAGCTTTAAATACAGCACGCCCGTCGCCGCGTCGCGCGTCACGGAATAGAAGAATCGGTCGCCCGCGCCCTTCAGCTCCGACGCCACCACTTCCGTGCCGATGTGGTTCGCGAACATCGCCTGCGCGTAATAGCTGGGCGAGCCGTAACTGCTCAACGCGTCGTATCCCATCAAGTCGGACCGCCACTGCATCCCGCCCGGATTCACGTTCACAAACAGCGGCGCGTAGCTCGCCATCACGATCACGTCGCTGTTGCGCTCCATCCCGGTCATCCAGGCGGCGTCGCCCAGCGCCGCGCCGAAGTTTGTCGTCGGCGTGCCTTCGCGCGTGGCCCACTCTCCAACGAATATCTTCGGCCCGTTGCGGTCGGTCGCGTCGTAGTGGTGCACGTCCGCGAAAAATTCCTCCGCGCGCCGGTAGTAGTGCTCGTCGAGCACGTCCGGCTTGCGGCTCTTCACCGGCGTGGTGGCGATCACTTGCAGCGCGGGATATTTCTTCTTGATCGCGTCGTAGAACTGCGCAAAGCGCCCGTCGTAGCTGTTCGAGTGGTCGAAGAAATCTTCGTTGCCGATCTCCACGTACGTCAGCGGGAATGGCGCGGGGTGGCCGTCCTTCGCGCGCTCCGCTCCCCACTTCGTGCTGACGTCGCCGGTCACGTATTCGATCTCATCCACCGCGTCCTGCACGTAGGGTTCGAGCGCCGGCCCCGGCGCGACGAACTCCTGCTGCAGCGAGTAGCCCGCATACACCGCCAGCACCGGCTGCATGTGCAGGTCCTCGCACCACTCCAGATATTCCAGCAGGCCGAAGCCGTCCGTGGACCAGTAGCGCCACGGACTGGGGTGCCCCGGCCTGTCCACCAGCGGCCCAATCGTTTTCTTCCAGTTGAAGCGCTCGTTGATGTGGTCGCCCTCCAGATAATTCCCTCCCGGCAGACGCAGAAACGCCGGATGCATCGCCGCGAGCAGCTCCATGATGTCGCTCCGATTGCCGTTCGCGCGGTCGTGATACGTCGGCGGAAATAGCGAGACCTGTTGCAGCCACACCGTCCCCGGACGCTCGAACTCCACCATCAACTGGTTCCGCGAGGATGCTGCCACTTCCCCCGCGTGCAGCGTGAACGTGTACTGCTTCCACTCCGTCCCGATCGCCGGCTCCTCCGCCGTCGCAATCACATGTCCCGTGTCGTTCGCGATCAAGCTCACTTTTATTTCCGCGCCCGCCGCGTCCGCCTTCGCGTAGAGCGACCCGTGAAACGTCTCATTCGGCCGCACGGCGATCCCCCACCATCCCTCATTGCGCAGCCCCAGAGGATTCGCCGTGTCCGCCTGCGTCACCGTCACCTTCAAACTAGTCGGCAGCGCCGCGCTCGGCCCAGTCGTCTTGTCCAGAGTGGTCGAGCCGCGCGCCGTCCCATGCGGCGTCACGAGCCAGGTCACATCGTCCCACGCCGGCCTAAACGTGCGGTTCTGCACCAACTCCCCGTAAATCCCGCCCTCGTAGGAGTAATTGATCTCCTCCGTCATCAACCCATAGAGCGTCGGGCTGACCTTCGCCACCGTCTTGCTGGCATCAATCGTCAGCGTAGCCGGCGCCGCCGGCTGAGATCCCTCCCGCTGCGCATAGCCCGCCATCGCAAGCGCCAGCCCCGCCATCGCCACGCACAAAACTTTCACAATTCCGTTAGATCGCATCGTTTGTCGCCTCTCCCGGTGAAGCACTATACATCCGCTCAGCCCTCCAGTGTCTCACTTTGCGCTCGAGTCGTCCCGCTCGCGTCTCACCGAAAAATGGCAGCAGCGCCGCTCAAAGTTTGACAAGCACATCTCCAGAGCATAGCTTTGTGCAAGTTTCGATTCGCTCCCGAGGCCGAGATGCGAAAGAAACTCCGCCATGTTCTCCCAGTCGTGCTTGTGCTGGTGGCGTCTCTCCCGGCTTCTGCGCAAAAGCCCGAACTCGTGGTCGAGACCGGCCACACCGACTCGGTCACTTCCGTTGCCTTCAGCCCTGACGGGCACACGCTCGCCTCGGCAAGTGAAGACAAGAAAATCAAGCTGTGGGACGTCGCGACCGGGGTGGAACTCCGCACCCTGGCCGGCCACACCACATGGGTCGAATCTGTTGCCTTCAGCCCTGACGGGCGCACCCTCGCCTCGGGGAGCGCCGACGGAACGGTCAAGCTGTGGGACGTCGCGACCGGGCGGGTACTCCGCACCCTGACCGGCATCGCGGACGACTGGGTGATGTCTGTTGCCTTCAGCCCGGATGGGCGCACGCTCGCCTCAGGCTACGTCGGCGGAACGATCAAGCTGTGGGATGTCGCAACCGGGCAGCTACTCCGCACGCTGACCGCCAAGAACGAGAGCATCACTTCCATTGCCTTCAGCCCCGACGGGCGCACGCTCGCCTCGGCATGCCAGGAGAAAACGATCACGCTATGGGACATCCCGACCGGCCAGGAGATCCGCACTCTGACTGGCCATATCGACAGAGTCCTTTCTGTTGCTTTCAGCCCGGACGGTCGCACCCTCGCCTCGGGAAGTGACGACGAAACGATCAAGCTGTGGGACGTCGCGACCGGGCGGGAGCTCCGCACCCTAGCGGGCCATGACAACGGCGTCTTTTCCGTTGCTTTCAGCGCGGACGGGCGGACACTCGCTTCCGGAAGTAACGCCGAACCGGTCAAACTGTGGGACGTCGCAACCGGCCGGGAGTTGCGCACGCTGACAGGCCACACCGATGTGGTCCATTCTGTCGCCTTCAGTTCCGATGGGCACACGCTCGCCTCGGGAAGCCAGGACAAAACGATCAAACTATGGGACATCGCGACCGGGCGCGAAATCCGCACCCTAGCTGGCCACACTGGCGGCCTCAACTCTGTTGGCTTCAGCCCGGACGGGCGCATGTTGGCCTCGGGAAGCACGGACGGCACCGTCAACCTGCGGGATCTGACAACCGGGCGCGATGTCCGCACGCTGTCTAGCCGCTTAGGCTACGTCAGCTCTGTTGCTTTCAGCCCGGATGGGCGCATGCTCGCCTCAGGAGGTACGTTTGATACGGTCGAACTATGGGACGCCGCGACCGGACAGGAGCTCCGCACCCTGGCCAGCCACACCAGCGGATTGGTCACTTCCCTTGCATTCAGCCCGGACGGGCGCGTGCTCGCCTCGGGGGATCCATACGGTACGATAGAGCTGTGGGACGCCGCGACCGGAAGGGAACTCCACACATCGGCGGTCGACTACCGGGCCTACGCCAATTCCGTTGTCTTCAGCCCGGACAGGCGCGTGCTCGCTTCGGGAAACCTCGACGGAACGATAACGCTATGGGACGTCGCGACCGGGCGGGAACTCCACACGCTGGTCGCCATCGCCGACGAGGTCAGCTCTATTGCCTTCAGCCCGGACGGGCGCACGCTAGCCTCGGGAAGTAGGTACAACGACAAGACGATAAAGCTGTGGGAC